>Ga0187780_10001293_pt1 | contig 18861 bp, 20 predicted proteins | sample 1015_Q2_SP10_20__FD_132429 | JGI IMG/M metagenome (GOLD analysis project Ga0187780, IMG submission 132429) | Tropical peat soil microbial communities from peatlands in Department of Meta, Colombia - 1015_Q2_SP10_20_MG | ecosystem: Environmental > Terrestrial > Soil > Wetlands > Peat | place...
AGCAAAACACTTAAAGATGTAATGGATCATCTCTTTGAATAAAGAGATGCCCTGTTATCACCAAGTTGTAACCATTTTAGTTACAAATAAATAATTTAATTGGAGGAATAGAAAATGAATATCGCAATTATTGGTGCAAGTGGAAAAGCAGGAAGTTTAATTTTAAAGGAAGCTGTTGAAAGAGGTAATGAAGTTACTGCAATCGTAAGAGACGCTTCTAAAATTACAAATAATCAAGTAGCTGTATTAGAAAAAGATATTTTCAATCTAACTGCAGAAGATGTAAAATCATTTGACGTTGTTGTAAACGCGTTTAATGCTCCTCACGGACAAGAACATCTTCATGTTGATGCAGGAAAGAAATTAATCGACATTCTAAGTGGATTAAAAACTCGTTTAATTGTTGTTGGAGGCGCAGGTAGTCTTTATGTTGACGAAGCAAAAGTAGTACAATTATTCGATACACCAGAATTCCCAGAATTATACTTTGCAACAGCAAAAAACATGGGTGAAAATTTAAAAGAACTGCAAAATTCTACTTCAGTAAACTGGACTTATATCAGCCCTTCTGCATTTTTTGATCCACAAGGTTCAAGAACTGGAGTTTATCAAACTGGAAAAGACCATTTACTTGCTAATTCAGAAGGTAAAAGCTATATTAGCTACCCGGACTACGCTATTGCTTTAGTAGATGAAATTGAAAATGCAAAACACGTAAACGAACGATTCACTGTAGGTTCAAAATAAGACGTTAATTCATATATGTAAAATAGAACACGTACTGAAAAATATACTACAATTAGAAGAGGATACTTTGTTCAATTTGAGGACATAGTACCTCTTCTTTTTTATTTACTACATAATTCGTGATTGAAAAGATAGTTTTGGGGTTACTTCTTATAAGATGGTAAAAGACGAAATGAAAAATTTTTTTAAAAAAAAGACTCTTATTGAGTCTTTTTTTTGGACGTTTATTCTTTGATGAACTCACATTTTTCTTGTTTTAATTTCTCATACATCCAAGTTAGGTCAAGCCCTTTTCCATTCGCTATGTTTTCAAAGATAGCTACTTCTTTTTCTTCGATTTCATGCGCTTTTCTTTGCAATTCTATCGCTTCTTCTTGTTTCACAACGATTACACCATCACTATCTCCAATGATGATATCACCAGGATGAATGACTTTCCCGCCAATACTAACAGGGACGTTGATTTCACCTGGACCATTTCGGTATGGACCATTTGGATTCGTTCCTTTTGCGAAAATAGGAAGATCCATTTTTGTTAAAATCTCAGAATCCCTAATGCATCCATCAACTAAGAAACCACCTAATTTTTTTGATTCGGCGAATTTTGCTAAAATTTCCCCGACTAGTGCACGGTCCATACAACCTTCTCCATCAATCACAAGGACATCACCTGGCTGCGCTTTTTCAACAGCTAGGAAGATCATTAAATTATCTCCGCTTGGTACTTTCACTGTATAAGCAGGTCCAAGTATGTTTTTCTCATTCATTTGACGAATTGAGCCGTTAATTGCGCCCATTCGGTTCATACAATCTCCAATATTTGCTGTTTGAATCCCTTTAAACCCTTCAATCAGCTCTTTCTCTGGTCGATTAACATTTTCATACACACGAAAACCAATGTTTGCCATAACTATATCACCTTTCGAACAATCATAATTTTTTTACGTCTACATCTTTTCAAAGCCTTTTATGAAAGGAAAAAAAGATGAATTTAATATAACTAGTTTTATATATTATCATTTTAGTATAGTAAAAGATAGGGTGTATGGGGCTTTTTTAATTCTTTGTTCAAGAAGCTGGTTTGTAATTGATAAGGAATATTTATTGGTTTATATAATTAATTTTAAATTTCATTATTTAATAATTTTTAATACAACTAAGTTAGGCACTATCTTTAGGAGGTAAAAGAAATGAAAGTTTTTGACGCGCACTTACATATCATTGATAAAGGCTTTCCGTTAATCTCTAACCAAGGCTATATTCCTGATTATTTTTCATGCAAAGATTATTTAAAAAGCATCGATCGTCTAGATGTGATTGGAGGAGCGATCGTTTCAGGTTCTTTCCAAGGTTTTGACCAATCCTATTTAATTAATGCATTAAAGACACTTGGCGAAAACTTTGTTGGAGTTACACAGTTACCTTATGATACCTCGGATGAGGAAATAATAAGATTGAATGAATTAGGAGTTAGAGCACTTCGATATAATGTAAATCGAGGAGGTTCGGAGGATATATCTCGTTTAGACTATTTTGCAAAAAGGGTTTACGAATTAGCAAATTGGCATACAGAACTATATATAAATTCAAATCAATTGGCAGAAGTATCAACCATTATTGAAAAACTTCCTGCTGTTTCAATAGACCATCTTGGTTTATCAAAAGGAGGATTTATGGATTTATTATCATTAGTTGAAAAAGGTATTAAAGTAAAAGCAACGGGTTTTGGGAGAATTGACTTTGACCCAATTGAAGCTATTAAAACGATTTATTCATTAAATCCAGATGCTTTAATGTTCGGAACTGATTTACCATCAACTAGAGCCAAACGACCTTTTCAACTATCTGATGTAGATTTAATAATCAATGCACTTGAAGAACAACAGGCTGAAAAAGTTTTATACAAAAATGCCCTTAAATGGTATTTAAAATAAGCTCATTTCATCAATTTATAGGTCTAAATTTTGATCAATTGTAGGTACGCGAACATATCTAATCTTCATTTTTTCCTCTCCTTTTGTTCAATATGATCGTGTACAGAAAAATACAATTTTCTGTACATGATATGTAAAAAAAAGAAAATAAACCTTATTTCAACTTTCCTATCGATAGGTTAACACGATAATTCCCGTACTCCAATAGTCGTCCTAGAAAGTTATCCAATTCTTCATTGGAATTAAAATGTGCTTTTAATAAATAACATCCATCACCACTTGTTCGATGTACTTCAGAAATTGCTTCTTCTTCTTGAAAGAAATTCCTAAACTCTTGATGATCAGCTGTTTTTACAAACACAGTAACAAAAGCATTCACTATTTGTCCTAATTTGATTCGGTTTATTGCGATTGTATATTGTTCAATAATCCCTAAATCCTCTAATCTGCGAATTCGATTTCCAACAGCCTGCCCCGTCATATGTATTTTTTGACCAAGTTCTTTCCATTGTATTCTTGAGTTTTCTCCTAATAATTTCAGTATCTCAACATCTGTTTGATCAATGATATAAATCAATCCTTTCATCGTGAAAGTAGAGAGTCCGAAAGTGTTTCGCCAGCTTATTCTGCTTATCAATACAATTCACTATACTTAGTTTATCCTCTTCCATCACATTACTTATCAACTATATTTACTTATAACATAGAGGACGTAACAAAGAAATACATCTAGATTTAAAGGAGGTTACAAACATGTTATTGCAAGAAATTTTAGCGTACAATGAACAATTTATACAAAACAAGGAATACGTACCTTATGAAGCAACAAAAATGCCTCAAAAACGTATGGTTGTTGTCTCTTGCATGGACGCTCGTTTAATTGAACTACTTCCAAAAGCTTTAGATTTACAAAATGGTGATGCAAAAATTATCAAAAATGCAGGTGGTACGATTGCCCATGCCTTCGGTAGTATCATGCGGAGCGTTGTAACTGCTGTATATGAATTAAATGCAGAAGAAATTTATATTATTGGACACCATGGATGTGGAATGAGCCAAAGTAATCCAAAAGGAACACTTCAAAAAATAATAGATCGTGGAGTATCTTCACCAGAAATTTTATCAGCTATTAAATATGCTGGAATTGACCTTGAAAAGTGGTTATTTGGATTTGATAAAGTCGAAGATTCAACTCAAGCTAATGTTGATTTAGTAAGAAATCATCCACTTATTCCAAATGACATTCCAGTACATGGTTTAGTTATTGATCCTCACACAGGTAAACTCGATTTGTTAGTTGACGGATATGAATCATTAAATGGTATGAAAAATTAATTATTATTAAATGGAAGGAAGTTTTTAGATATGAATAGACAAGAAGTTACGCAAAAAATTATGGAAGCAAAAATTGCAAAAGGCTTAACATGGGAAAAAATTTCAAAGGTAAGTGAAAACTCCGAGACTTGGGTTGTAACAGCATTATTAGGACAAGCTACTATGACACGTTCAGAAGCAGAAAAAATGGGTGAACTATTAGAGTTAGATAAAGAAGTAGTTCAAGCATTAACGGTAATTCCACATAGAGGTGAAGTAATGCAAATGCCTCCTACTGACCCAATCTTATATCGATTATATGAAATGTTATTAGTATACGGGCCAACTATTAAAGAATTAATTCAAGAAAAAGTTGGCGAAGGTATTATGAGTGCAATTAATTTCGAACTAGGCGTGGACATAAAAGAAGATCCAAATGGTGGTGACCCTCGTGTAGTCCTTACACTTAATGGAAAATTCTTACCTTATCGTAGATGGTAATTAATTAAAAAATCTATCTATATAAATTAAATGATTTTATAATCTTAAAAGGTATAAATCTAAAAAATCCATCCTTTTTAATCGAACTGTATAGAAAGGATGGATTTTTACTATGAGATCCTTTTTCAGCAAGGGAGAATAATATGAATAAATATTTTGATACCAGTTTTAGTATCCTACAGTGGTTTGTATTTCTATTAGCAAATGCAATTGCATTGCCTATCATTATTGGTGGCATATTCCATTTATCAATAGAAGATATCTCAACATTAATGCAGCGAACTTTTTTAGTTGTGGGAGTAAGTTCATTTATACAGGCATGGTTGGGGCATCGCTATCCCATTGCGGATGGTCCAGCCGGTTCATGGGTAAGTATATTTGTCATACTGGGACAAGTAGCTATGCATCAGGGGCAAAGTGCAAGAGATGTGCTACAACTTTTAGAAGGTGGATTAATTATTGCAGGTATATTACTCTTCGTTCTTGGTATAACAGGGCTTGTGCATCGAATTCTACGTTTATTTACACCTTTGGTTACAGGAACTTTTCTTTTAATCTTAGCTCTTCAGCTTAGTGGAGTGTTACTAAAAGGAATGATGGGATTACAAGGAGCTGTAACTCATCCTGATTATACAACAGCTACTATTGCACTCTTAGTTTTTGCCATTATCACTTTCTTATCAATTAAAGGGAAAGGATGGATGAAAAGTTACGCTGTTTTACTTGGAATTTCATGTGGTTGGCTTTTGTATGTTGTATTAGGAAAATCATCTCATATGCCTTCTCACACACCGTTAGTTAAATTACCAGAGATATTTGCTTGGGGCACACCTAGATTCGATATTGGAATGACTCTAACTGCAACTTTATTTACATTTCTTTTAGTTGCAAATACGATTGCTGCTATTTCGGCTGTAAAACAAGTGGCTCCGTTATCTAAAGAAAATGAAAAGCAAACACTGAACCGTGGTATATGGGTCGGAGGTATATCACATGTTATCGTGTCGCTGTTCTCTACAATTGGAATTGTACCATTACCTGCATCAGCAGGATTTATTCGACTAACAGGACAAAAAAAATTGAAATCGTTCCTTATAGCAAGTCTCATATTAGCAGGAATTTCTTTCATTCCCTCAATTGTAAACTTTATATCATTGCTACCAGGTCCAATTGCCAATGCCGCACTTTTAGCAACATTTGTCCAAATGATAGGAATTTCATTTCAATCGATTTTACGTGAAGAATTAAATCAACGTCGATTAACTATATTAGGAATTTCATTATTAATCAGTTTGGGAATAATGTTTCTTCCAGAAAGTGCATTTAGCGGAATTCCTTCTTCCTTACAATATGTTTTAAGTAATGGATTACTCGTAGGTACCATGATTGTTATTTTGCTGGAACAGTTTTGGAAAGAGTAAAGTATTTATATACTTAATTATGTCCCCTATAAAATGGACAGTTTAATAAAAGCTCTGAAAATCAAGCACTTAAAAGATGGATCTGGTATTAATCGGATTCATCTTTTTTAATGTCTTTACTTTACTTTTATAAAAGTGATATCCAAGCTTTTTAATGTTTGTGCATGGAAAAGAAGTGGATTCTTTTGAATCAGCAATGTAGTTTAAACAGTGCCATCCTTAAAATAATTATAAAATAAATCAAAGTTCGTATTTTGAAAGATGTCTCGTGTAAGAATAACAATATTCACTATAATTATTTGGATCTTTTTTTAAAGATTGTTGCTTTTAGGTTGTAATTTAAAAGACAGAAGTTGATTGGAACGGAAGGGTGCCAAGGCTTCTGTGGGAGATGCGGGAAGGCTGAGACCCAACAGGAGCGTATGCGACGAGGAGGCTCAGCTCACGCCCCTAGGAAAGCGAGCATCCCTACGTTCCAATTACACATACTGAAATAGCAACACTGTATACGAAAACGATATTTTTACATCATAATTAACTTTTAAATTGGAGGCATATCATGAAAAGAGTAAATTACGGAATAGATGCCTTGTATATCATAAAGAATCTTGTTTTTGCTGGAATTGTTATCATATTTCTTTCTTTAATAATCTACATGCAATTTTCATTTGGAATGTTTGCAATTTTTTTAGGGATAGCTGGCATTATATTACTTTTAATGTCAGTTCTAATGCTCTATACAAGTAAAATATCAAAATTAAAGCAACGAAAAATTGTAGTTTCCCTTGGAGAACTAAATGGGGATGAGCAAATATTAGATATCGGTTGTGGTCGAGGCTTAATTTTAATCGAGGCAGCGAAACAGTTAACTAGTGGTAAAGCAATTGGATTAGATATATGGGAAAGTGAAGATCTTACAGGGAATACAAAGGATGCAGCAGAAGAGAACGCTAAAATTGAAAATGTATTAAACAAAGTAGAATTTGTTGAAGGCGATGCTAGACAATTACCATTTTTAGCTACTTCTTTTGACGTTGTTTTTTCTAGTATGGCTTTACACAATATTCCTACAGAAAGAGAAAGAATAAAAGCAATTAGAGAAATTGTAAGGGTATTGAAGCCAAATGGACGTTTTGTCATTCAAGATATAAAATCTACTATCCTATACTATAAAGTATTTAAAAAAGCAGGCGTTTCAGAGGTACATATACAAGGTCCATATTTCAATATGTTCCCTCCTGTACGAATTATAGTTGGAAGAAAATAGGCTTTAGGAAGACTACAAAAAACACCATTCGAAGATGAACGGTGTCTTAAAAACTTATTTTCCTAATTCCTACTTACTTTTGATTTCCTATTAGTTTGCCATGCTTTCCATGCATTTCCAAAAAGTAGGCCAACTAGTAAATAAGCTAATCCTTGGAATAGAGCAAAGTCAATTATACTAACAATCGCTACAATGATTCCAAACCATACTTGGTCCTTATACTTTGCAGGAGAAGTAGGCGGATCGGTAAGCATGAAAAATGCTAAAAATAATACTGAGTTAATGAACGGATTTCGAAGAGCGTCTAACGCATCAACAGTATTGCTATACGGTGTAAGAGCTAAAATTAAATAGATTAAAAAATAGGTCCCTAAAAATGTAAATACTTGAGGGAATTTATTGACCTTTTCTGTGATTAGATAACCAGCTATTAATAGGAAGACAATACACCAAGATGGTAGTAGTGAAAATCCTCCCCACCAGCTTTGACCGCTAGAAAAAATTAAAATCGCAAAATATAACCCAAAAGCAGCAGGATTAAAAATAGGCTTCTTTTTAATTTTCAAAAAATGCTTTGATAATATAGCAACAATTGCTGTTATAGCTGTTTGATAAAACGGAATAGACGAGCTTAATACTAGTCCAATTATTAGCCCAGTAAGAATTGCTCCATCAGGAAATTTTATTTTATGCTTTAGAATAACCGCTAAAATTAAATCAACGACTACCGCTGCTAACACAGCAACGCCAGTGTTTAGTATTCCTTCTTTCCCACCTGAACCAAAAGCAGTAATTCCCATAATAATCAATAAGATTACAATGAGAATGCTTTTTGGTTTTTTCAGCTTAATTCCTTTTTGTTTCGTTTGATTACGATTGCTTCGAGTCTCAATTCCTTCAGCAGTAGTCACCCCTTTTGATGTTGTTAAAAAATTATATTCTACTCTTTTATTTGTTTTCATCATAAAGATAATCCTCCATTTCCTTGGTCATATAAGATGAAAGGGACGGTGTAATGATAATTCCATTGATGTCATGATCTTCAAGCAACTTAATGCCATCTTCCTTCCCAAGGATGAATGCTACCGTGGAAAAAGCATCTGTCATCATAGCAAAAGGAGCTAAAACAGTACTACTAATAGAATCTTTTGCTGTTTTTCCTGTACTAGGATTTATCAGATGTTGCTTATTTTCATCATTCGGACTTACTCTTTCATAATTTCCGGACGTACACACAGCCATATTCGAAACCTTTAAAGTGTGGATTGTATGATCTGTATTTAGAGGATTTCGAATACCAATACTCCACAATTCATCTTCTTCATTTAATCCCCCTGCATAAATATCTCCACCTGCATCTACTAAATATCCCTCAAACTGGCTTAATGCTTTAGCAGCCAAATCAATTGCAAATCCTTTTGCAACAGCACCAAGATCGATAATTAAAGGCTTTTTTAATAGGACAGTTTTATATTCATTGTTTAAAACAATGTCTTTATAGGAAACAGGAGTAGTAGGATCTAGGTTTGACTCAATCTTGTTTCTTGTTAAGTAATGACGATTAAATCCGTAAGATTCAAGCGTGCATCCAACAGTTGGATCAAATACACCTTTTGTCAATTTTGCTACTTCATAGGCAAATCGGATTGTTTCAAATAAAATGTCACTTACTACAACAGGGACCCTGGCATGATTCAATAGTTGCATAACTTCACTTTCTTGATTAAATCGACTACAAACATCCTCCACTTTTCGGAATGCTTGAAAAGCCATATACATACAATTATTCACTTCAGCTGATGGCTTTGTTGTAATTACTTTCAGACTAACAACCGTATCCATGAAAAGGATGGATTTCGTGTAACTTACTTTTTTGTTCTCAGTTAACATTTTAATACCCCCTTTTCTTAAAATTCGCTGATTAGTTTCTTGCTTTTTGAAGAGCTTGTTCTACTGCATTTTGGAAATCTTCCGTACTTTTCGTTGCACCTGATACGACATCTACGTTTGCACTTTGACGTGCGATTACCTGACTTGGTAAATGTGTAATATAAGATTCTGAATAATGAGTATGACAATTTACAATTTCAACGTTTGTAATACGATCATTTTTGATTGTTACAGCTACTTGAACAGAACCAATTCGGTTCATCCCTACACCATAGTAGGTTCCATCTTTATAAATACTTGACGTATGTTGTTTGACAACTTTACTTCCTTGAGATGAATGCTTCTTATGAATAACGACATGAGGTTGAGATTTATTCAATTGGTGTGTAGTTAATTTTACTTGATCATCATGATCTTTCGACGCCACGTTTGATCCTTTAGACTGTGAATCTATTTTTATTTGACTTTGATTATCATTTGGCCCAGTTGGAATTTGGGCTGTTGTTTGATCTATAGTTGATGCACTTGATTGAGTAACAAAATAACCTGACATGTACACAGCTCCTACTGCTGCTGAACATAACGTAATCATTTTTTTGTTCATCTTTGCCATTTAAATGCCTCCTAATAGGATTTCACCTTTTTTTTACTTATAAAATGTCTTAACTATATTAAATCAACTTACTTTTAAAAATTTTTTAAAATGGATTTTAATTTTTATTTCAGATTTAAATAAAACCCACCATTCAAACGGTGGGTACTTTAAAAGTGATCCTTAATCGGAAGTTTTATTAATATTTTCGTTCCTTCATTTTCCTTACTTTCTATTTTAATTGTTCCTTCATGTACTTCTACAATCCACTTCGCAATGGATAATCCGAGTCCTGTTCCTCCAGTTTTTCTTTCTCTATTTTTATCACTTCTATAAAAGCGGTCAAAAACTCTTGGTAAATCTTTTGATGGAATTCCAACCCCTGTATCTTCAATTGATATCTTTAAAGAATTTCCTTCTTTACGACAAAAAAGAGTAACTTTCCCTTCTAAAGGTGTAAATTTAAGCGCATTGTCTAAAAGGATGACAAAAAGTTGATGAAGACGTTCTTTATCACCATAGTACATTATGTTTCCTTCAATTTTTCCAGTTAACAAAATGTCTTTTGTTTCTGCAATGGGCTCGAATTGTTGGACAATAAGAGTAAGAAGTTCATCTATGAAAAATGTAGATGGATTTATTAATTGATCATTTGAATCTGTTCTAGCTAACGTAAGCAAATCTTCTACTAATTTGGTCATTCGATCAACTTCAGACAAACTTTTGTAAATCGATAAACTTTCTTGTTCAATGGTTTTTGAAGGATGCCTAAATAGCAGTTCTAAGTGGGTTCGGATGACTGATAAAGGTGTTCGAAGCTCATGTGAAGCATCGGCAGCGAATTGTGACTGTTTTTCCCATGATCTCTGAATGGAAACAAGTACCCTACTTGCTAAAAAAAGACCAACTAAATACGACAAGATTAAGCTGACTCCAATTCCAACGCAAATGATGACAAGTAAATTATTTAACATAGCTACTTCAGGATCAATATTATAAACTAATTCAATTGTCTTAACTCTCATGTTATGTGTCTTACCAATTGTTACTTCATTTGACTTTACTGTTAATATTCGATAAGTATGGGCCTGAATAGCCTGTGTACGTAGTCTTACATCCTGTTCTTTAGGAGACAGAAACTCAATTTCCTTTTTATAAAATTCCTTTTGAGGATAACTGCTTATGAAATTTCCATTTTTGTCCCAAAATAAATAAATGATCTTTCTTTCTGATTCTCTCTTGTTTTCTGAAGGTGATTCAACTCCTTGCTTATGCTCAACAGCCTCTGTGGTAAGCCGATCATCAATATTTTTATATGTAATACGGTACATGTAGAAATATAAGAATACACATAAAAAAGTTAAGATAAAAAAGAATACAAGCGTATATAAGGAAACGAGTCTGATTTTAGTTTTTCGAAACATCCTACTCATCTCCTTTTAGCATGAAGCCTATTCCACGGATTGTTTTAATAAAATGATCACATTCGTAATTTGCCAATTTTTTTCGAAGATGATGAACATATACATCAACAACATTTAACCCAGATTCTGAACTAAATCCCCATATTCGATTAAATATTTGATCTCTTAATAAGATTTGTTCATTATTACGAATAAAAAATTCTAATAACAAATATTCTTTCAATGTTAAATTTAATTTGTGCTCATTAATATAGCCGTCATGATCACCTTCATTTACTTTAATTGGTCCGTATGAAAGAACATTCTCGTTTCTTTCTCCTTTTCCTCGAATAAGGACACGAATTCTAGCTAATAATTCTGGTGATGCAAAAGGTTTTATTAAGTAATCTTCTGCTCCTAAATCTAATCCTTTTACTCGATCCTCGATTCGATCTTTAGCAGTCAAAAGGATGATAGGTGTTTTAATTCCATTCTCTCTTACTGTTTTTAAGATGGTAAATCCATCAACTTCAGGTAGCATAATATCTAAAATAATTGCATCATATATATTTTGATTAGCTAATTCAAGGCCATCATAGCCATTTTGAGCAGAATCAACATCATACTGTTCCTCTTTTAAAAGGCTGACAATCCCTTCTAAAATTCCTATTTCATCTTCTACAACTAATATTTTCATATCTTCCTCCTGTTAAAAGAAGACTAAGCTTCACTTAAAAATACTGATTTAAAAATATCACTATTTTTTTAAAATTTAATTAAAATAAAAAGAAAGATTCGTAAAATCTGCACTTTTACAATCTTTGTATTATTACTATGTCCACGAAATCTATTCTGGTTGCAAACTTTAGAGGGTATTTGTACTGATAAATTACTTTTCACACACAAAAAAAGCGTGTCCCAAAATAATTCAGACACACTTCCTCTTTTCTTTTTACTCCTCGTCAAAAACCCACTCTGCTAGTGAAGAGATTGCATATGTTGGTTGGACTTCTATATCTTTTAAATGTTCTTTCATTGTAACACCAGTATGAACTAGTAATGAATCCATACCAGCATTGATTCCAGCTAAAATATCAGTGTGATAGTTATCACCAATCATTAGTGTTTCTTCTTTAGATGTTCCTAATACTTCTAATGCTTGTTCCATAATAATTGACTCTGGTTTTCCGATAAAGATTGGTTGAACACCAGTAGCGACAGTTACTACTGAAACAAGAGAGCCGTTTCCAGGAAGTAATCCTCTTTCCGTAACGAGCGCTGCATCACCGTTAGTTGCAATGAATTTTGCTCCGTTACGAACATTTAGTGTTGCACCTACAAGCTTTTCATATGTAATGGATCTGTCTAAACCGATTACAACGTAGTCTGCATTTTGCTCTACGATTTCGAACCCTTTTTCTTTTAAAGAATAACGAATCCCCTCTTCACCAATCACATAAACCTTAGCATCGGTTTTCTCATCATAAATAAAATTTGCTGTAGCCATACTTGTTGTAAATACATGATCAGCATTTGCAGGAACACCCATTTCAACTAATGTCTCAGCTACTTTGGCTGGATGTTTTGTAGAATTATTCGTTACAAATAAATATGGCAAATTTCTTCTTTCTAATTCCTTTACAAAAGTAACGGCTTCTTCAATTATTTCAGTACCACGATAGACAGTTCCGTCTAAGTCAATTAGAAATCCTCTATACTTTTTCATCCTATTCTCCCCCTAATCTTGCTGTGTAGTTATACTTATTAGCGAAACGATTTCAACTATTTATTATATGATAATAATGTTTCACAACAGTAATCCTCTTATACCTTTTAACACTAACATAGACTGCAACTTAAGAAGTTAGCTAAAAAGGATAATCTTATTATCTTATATTGTGAAGTAATTTACTAATAATTACATTTACTGAATGAAAAAGACGAAGGCTCGTTTAGCTGTTTCATACTAATTTTACTTGTATAATGAATTTAAATTTCATACTAAATGTGAAATTATTAGAAAGAATGATATGAAACAACGGATAGACCGGATGTACCAACTTCATGATAAAAACATACAAAAAAAATAAGAGAACCAATCGTGTTAAGCAACACAATCTCGATTCTCTTATAACTTATTTAATGCCGAAACTTCCAGAAAATTGTTTCACAACTGCTATTATTTCATCTAATTTTTCTGGTTTTATTAAGCTAATCATCTTAGGGATAAACTCTTGAATATCATCTTGTGTAAAAGTGCCTTCCTGTTGCTTCTTGAAGTTTTCAATAAGGATTTCTTTTGCTTCGTTCTCCTTGCCCTCTTGAACTCTTTGTAAAATAAAATTTAAAAACATTTCTTGGCCTTGTTTATCCATTTCTATTGCCTCCTAAAAATAAAATATAACACCTTTTGGTTTCATTTTTATTATAACAACAAAAGATGTTGTGTCAAATAGATTTTAATTGGCTTTTTATTTTCTAAACCAAGATTAAAAGCCCTGTTCTAAATTGACAGGGCTTTTGAGAATTCCAATTTATTTCTTTTCAACAGCATGTCCACCAAATTCATTACGTAATGCTGCTACTACTTTACCTGTAAATGTATCATTTTCTAATGAACGATAGCGCATTAACAGTGACAGCGCGATAACAGGAGTAGCTGTTTGTAAATCTAATGCCGTTTCAACTGTCCATTTTCCTTCACCAGAAGAATGCATAATTCCTTTAATTTCATCCAGCTTTGCATCTTTCGAAAATGCTCGTTCTGTTAAATCCATTAGCCATGAACGAATAACCGAACCATTATTCCATACTTTTGCTACTTTTTCATAATCATAGTCGAATTCACTCTTTTCTAATACTTCGAATCCTTCTCCTATAGCAGCCATCATTCCATACTCAATTCCATTATGAACCATCTTCAAGAAGTGGCCACTTCCTGCTCCGCCAGCATATAAATAGCCATTTTCAACAGCTGTATCTCGGAAAACAGGTTCAACAATACTCCAAGCTTCAGCATCTCCACCAACCATGTAACAAGCCCCATGGCGAGCTCCTTCCATTCCCCCTGAAGTTCCTGCATCCATAAAGTGTACTCCGTCTAGTTTTAAATCATTATAACGACGTAGAGATTCTTTATAGTGAGAGTTTCCCGCTTCAATAACGATATCGCCTTTTGTTAATAAAAGCTTAACCTCATTTAAAACAGAATCAACAACTCCATGTGGAACCATTATCCAAAGAATTCTTGGCGTTTCTAATGCTTGTACAAGTTCCTTTAAACTAGACACACCTTGTGCCCCTAATTTTTTCATTTCTTCAACTGCATTTGTGTTCAAATCAAAAGCCACAACTTCATGCTTGTGATCTAGTAAGTTTTGGCCTAAGTTTAAGCCCATTTTCCCTAAACCAATTAATCCAATTTTCATGTTCATTTCCTCCTAAAAAAGTTTTTTGTCAAACTGATTCAATCCCACCAAACAAAGCCATCCTCTTCTAATAATTGACGTGAAGCATCCGGTCCCATTGAGCCTGAAGGATAGGAATGAAGAGGGATACTATTCTCCTCAAATGCCTCTAAAAGAGGTTGTACCCATCTCCAAGACAATTCAACTTCTCTCCAATGAGCAAAGTAAGTAGAATCACCACGTAATGCATCGAAAATTAACAGCTCGTAAGCTTCTGGTACTTCCTTTTGGTCTGCTGAAAATTCTACACGTACGGGTTCAACTTTTCCTTCATTTACTAGGTTCTTGCTGTTCAATTGTAGTGAAACACCAGCATTCGGACCAATCTCGATAATAAATAAATTCGGTGCAGTTTCTTCATTGTGATTTTGGTTTAAAAATAAATCTTTTAACGGATTTTTAAATTCAACAATGATTCGTGTAGATTTTGCTTTCATTCTTTTTCCCGTACGGATATAAAATGGTACACCACTCCAAAAGCTATCATCGATCCATAAACGAGCCGCAACAAATGTGTCATTGGTTGAAGTCTCTTCAATCCCTGGTTCTTCTTTATAGCCAACAACTGCTTTACCACCCATTTCACCTGCAGCATATTGACCACGGACTACTTGTGAACCTACCTCACCTTTTTCTAAAAGCCGAAGAGATTCCATAATTTTTCTCTTCTCAAAACGAATGTCTTTTGCACTGATTCGTTTTGGTAAGTGCATCGCAGTCATCATTAGCATTTGCAGCATATGATTTTGAACCATATCTCGAATTGCTCCAGAGGTATCATAGTATCTTGCTCTTTCCTCTACCCCCACTGTCTCACTAGCTGTAATCTGGACATTGGCAATATATTCGTTGTTCCATAACGTTTGTAGAATAGGATTGGCAAACTCCAAAGCTTCTATGTTCTGAACCATTGGCTTTCCGAGATAGTGATCGATACGAAAAACTTCATTCTCATCAAAAGCCTTACTTAATTTTTCGTTTAAATCTTGAGCTGATTTTAAATCGTGACCAAATGGCTTTTCAATAATTAGACGTTTCCAACCCTTTGTATTCGCTAGTCCACTTTCTTTAATGTTCAACGTAATCACATCAAAAAACTCTGGACCAACTGATAAATAAAACAGACGATTTTCAGGTAGATTAAATTCCTTTTCTCTTTGCTGAATCAGTTCAAGTAAGCCTTGATAACCTTCAACATTCGTTGCGTCTAAAATATGATAACGAATCGTTTTGATAAAATCGGCTATTTGAACGTGATCATCTATAAAACGTCTCGAAAAAGTTTTTAATGCTTCTTCTACATATGTCTGAAATTCATCATTTGAATATGGTTTTCGACCTAACGCAATGACAGAAAATGATTTCGGTAATTTGTGATCTAAATACAAATTATATAAGGCCGGGAAAATTTTTCTTTTTGCTAAATCTCCCGTCGCTCCAAATAAGACAAACGTCATTGAATCCATTGTACTTCCCTCCATTTTTAGAATTCTTAACCGTTCCCTTTTATAAAAAACGCTCTAAATACAAGGCTTAATCAGATAAAAAGGAATGCCGTATGTAATCTCATCTAAAGCACAATAATCATTCCTTATTATTTGTGATATAGATATAAACATTCATTGTAAAATGGAAAAGCAAAATTTTTACAGATTTCATTTGACGTTAATTCAACCGTTTTCTGTGTTAATTCAACCGTTTTTTCATTTATTCGGCCATCTTCATTTTTTTATGGGCCGTTTTTCTGCATATATCGGCCATTTTCCACTTTATATCAGCCATTTTCCACTTTATATCGGCCGTTTCCCACTTTATATGGGCCATTTCTAGATACACATCCTCCGTATTAATTCGAACCACAATAAAAAGACCGTTATGTGTTCAGCATAACGATCTCATCTTACTATTTTTAATTAACATTTCATATTTCCGCGATTTCACCGATTAAAACATCTGCAATAATAAAACAAAAAATCTCCTCGACAGTGGAGATAATCATTGAAATAATGACTTACCCTCTAATTACGAGACCACTCTAATGCTTTTCGTTCAATTTCTAGTACTAGGTTTTCTTTCCCTACAATGTATGAATCAATATCATATGGAAACTGTTTAGACAATTTTTCTTTAACATTCCCATATATCTTTGCATCTTCTGGATGTGTTCGTAAGTAATCACGAAATACAAGATGTCTTTCAATTTCAGGATTACCAAACTCATAAATATGCACGTGGTGAGTTCGGTTATCTCCACCTTTTTGAAAATATCTACGTTTAGGAATCCCGTTTTCTCCTTTTGGTTCATATCCAATAGAAACCATAGCATTGTTAAACGCATCAATTCTCTTTAAATCTTTCACTACAAGTAAAATATCAATGGTTGGTTTAGCCTTCATTCCTTTTACTGAAGTACTACCAATATGATGTATCTCAATTATTTCATGTTCAAAAATTTCATGTAATTTTTGGGCTTCTTCCTCAAATAATAGAACCCAGTTTTTATTAAATGTTGTAACTTCAACCCTTCTCATATTAACTACTACCTCCAGCTAAGTATCCTAATTAAAATTCTAAAAAGGACTGCCCTAAATTGAACAATCCTTTAATACTACTTTTTTACTAAATAACTCAAGCAAAGTACTCCTTATCTAATTCCAAATTAGGTAATTTCTCCATAAGTTAACAATATTCCTTCTTTTATTCCCTATTAAAAACATACTTACTTTGTTACTTTATGTAACTTTTTTTATTTAATTTTAGAATGTACCTCTCTTATTTCCCACTTATACCTTTAAAAAATATTAGAAAAGAATTTATTGGCCACTTTATCATCTTTAAAGCGCATACATTTTATTTCCATATAGAGAAATATTGGTGTATTATTAGTTTATAGGCTTTGTAATCTTTGATATAATTATTATAGATTTTGGAGTTACGATAAATATATAAGTTACTTTTTGTTTACCCAAAATGTATTTTATACAAAAATTGAAAAATATTTAACCACTTTTATATAAATATGATTCAATATTTTTCAATTTTTTTCTCTATTAAATTCCATGTTTATTCATTGTATTTAATTTATTTAAAAGAGGAAATTAATTTTGTTATTTAATTTAAAGCATTTTTAAAATGGGTCTTTTTTTAAAGATTGTTGCTTTTTTGGTTAGGTAATTTAAAAGACAGAAGTTGATTGGAACGGAAGGGTGCCCAGGCTTCTGTGGGTGATGCGGGAAGGCTGAGACCCCACAGGAGCGTATGCGACGAGGAGGCTCAGCTCACGCCCCTAGGAAAGCGAGCATCCTGGAGTGGAAATTAACTTACGCATACTGAAATAGCAACAATATATACAAAAATAGCCTTTAAATTCATATGAAATAGTTCGTACCGTTTTGTATAAAGGAGTTTTGAACAAATGGGTGATCAGCCAAATTTAGGTCCTAAAGTGATAAATAGTTTTGAACTGATTGGCAAAAGATGGACAGGTTTAATTATCTATGTCCTAATGAGCGGACCTAAACGTTTTAGTGAAATTCATGCTACGATTTCAGATTTAAGTAAGCGAATGCTCACAGAGAGAATGAAAGAACTTGAAGATCATGGAATCGTTGTACGTCATGTTATCCCTGAACGTCCAGTTCGAACTGAATATTTATTAACAAAAAAAGGGACAGAACTCGGAAGAATACTTGGACCAATTAGCCAGTGGGCAGAAAGCTGGATAAAAGATTAAGTACCTAAAAACAGAATCCCACTACAAAGTCATAGTGGGATTCTGTTTTTAGGTGCACACTTGATTGAAGCGTTTAATGTAGTTTAACAAAAAAAGAGCGTTAGACATCCTACATTTAGGAGCCTAACGCTCTTTTTAAGAGTATAAACACTCTAATTTAATTCAATTAGTTTTTAGGAGCTTTTGCCCAGTCTGCAGCGAATTTTTCAATTCCTTGGTCAGTTAATGGGTGTTTTGAAAGTTGCTCAATTACACTGAATGGAATTGTAGCAATGTGAGCACCAGCCATAGCAACGCGGGTTACGTGGTCAGGGTGACGTACAGAAGCTGCAATGATTTGTGAATCTAATTCATGGATCATGAATAATTCAGCAATTTTCGCTACTAATAGTACACCATCTTCAGAAATGTCATCTAAACGGCCTAAGAATGGTGAAACGTATGTTGCACCTGCGCGAGCTGCTAATAGAGCTTGGTTAACAGTGAAGATAAGTGTTACGTTTGTTTTTACACCTTTTTTAGTAAGGTAACGACAAGTTTCTAGACCAGCTAAAGTCATAGGAAGTTTGATTGTAACTTTATCGTCTCCACC
>Ga0187780_10001294_pt1 | contig 18855 bp, 17 predicted proteins | sample 1015_Q2_SP10_20__FD_132429 | JGI IMG/M metagenome (GOLD analysis project Ga0187780, IMG submission 132429) | Tropical peat soil microbial communities from peatlands in Department of Meta, Colombia - 1015_Q2_SP10_20_MG | ecosystem: Environmental > Terrestrial > Soil > Wetlands > Peat | place...
CGGCCAGGACGAGCTCCGCCTCGTCGGGCCCCACGGTCCACCGCTCCAGCAGCGGCTCGTGGGTGACGTCACGGCCCGGCGGCGTGCCCTCGAGCACCAGTTGCAGAGAATCCGATGGGCCGGCGTTGCCGTCGCCGTCGCGGTCCCAGAGGCGGCCCGCGAGGGCGTAGATGGCTGGGCTGTCGGTGTGGAGACGAATCGCGTCGTGAGGGACGGTATACAGCGTCCCGCGGCGTGGGGTCCCGGTCGAGCGAGCGAGCGTGGGCGACGGTCCTTGTGTGTGAGAACGCAACGGTTCGAGCCTTCCGGCTCCCCTACTCTACGCTTGACGGGAGCGAACCGTTCTAACAATAACGCGCGCTCCCACCCTCCGGCACTGCCCCGCGGCGTCGCGCGACGGGCCGAGCATTGACGGGCGGCGCGCCGGGTGTCAGCCTTCGGCCAATGGCCCCGTCGGAAGACCGCTCGCCGCACGTCGTCATCGTTGGAACACATCTCGATCAGCTGCACCGCGCTCCGGATACGCTCATTGCGGGCGGCTGGCGCGACTTCGGCCGCCCCGCCGCAGCGGTGCGCCGCCTTGGCGTACGAGTGGCGATCGTGCAGGCGGCGTGGGAGGATGCGGAACGGGAAGTGGATGGTGTGCCCTGCTCGTTCGTATGCGAACAGGGTGACCCGTTCGTGCGGCTCCCGGGCGGCTGGAAGTTCCGCCGCCAGCCGCACCGGCTGCTCGAGCGAGTCGCGGCCCTCCGGCCCGACCTGATCCACTTCGAAGGCTTGCTGTTCCCGCAAAGCCTGCGCGCCCTGGCGCGGGCGTTCCCGCACGTCCCGATTCTGGCGCAGGACCACGGCACGAAGTGCCCTCGCGGATTGCGAAGGCGCTGGTATCGTTGGGGGTTTCGCCCGCTCGCAGCCGTCGCATTCACGGCGCGCGCGCAGGCCGAGCCGTTCACTCGAGCTGGCGTATTGCGCGAGGACATTCCCATCTACGAGGTAATCGAAGGGTCGAGCCCGTTCACCCCGGGCGACCAGGCCGCGGCTCGCGCCGCCACCGGGCTGAGCGGCGACCCATCCCTGTTCTGGGTCGGCAACCTCGACGCCAACAAGGATCCCCTCACCGTCCTCGACGCCGTGGCGCGCGCGTCGCGCACGTTACCCGACCTGCGTCTCCACATGTGCTTCCGTCATGCCCCGCTCCACGCCGCCGTCCAAACGACGATCGCCGCCGACGAGCGTCTGGCGGAACGCGTGCGACTCATCGGCGAAGTCGCGTATCCCGGGATCGAGCTGCTGTTTCGCAGCGCCGACTTTCTCGTCCAGGCGAGCCATGCCGAAGGCAGTGGCTATGGTCTCATCGAAGCGCTCGCGTGTGGCACGACCCCCCTCGTGACCGACATCCCGTCGTTCCGACGCATCACGGGCGACGGCGCATGCGGCGCGCTGGTGCCCGTGGACGATCCCGCGGCTCTCGCCGACGCGATCGTCGATTGGAGTCGCCGGAACCGCGCCGAGCTGCGGCAACGGGCGCGCGCGCACTTCGAGCGGGAGCTTTCCTTCACCGCAATCGGCAGGCAGCTGCAAACCGCGTACGGCGAGGTGGCGCGGCGGCGGTGAGCGACGCCACCCGAGGCCGCGCGGTGCGACCGGACGACGTGCCCGCCCTCGTCCGGCTGTTCGCCGAAGTGTTCGGGCATGTGATCTCCCCTGACCACTACCGCTGGAAGGTCCTGACCCGGCCGAGTCCGGTCGAGGCCGTCGGGATCGCGGTCGACGACGCGGATCGCCCCGTGTTCCACATCGCGGGCATTCCCTGCCAGTGCAACCTCGCCGGAGCGCAACGCTGGGTCATGGTGGCCGTGGACGCGATGACGGCCCCCCCGTTTCGACGGCGTGGACTGCTCTCGCGCTACAGCGTGGAGCTATTCGAGCGCTGGCAGGCAGCCGGCGTGGCGTTGGTGCTCGGACTTCCAAACCGGAATTGGGGTTCGCGCGCACGCGCGCTCGGCTGGCAGCCGTTGGGACCCCTCTCTGCGCTCGTCCTGCCGCTCCGCCCCGAGCGCATCCTGGCGCGCAAGCTGCGCGTGCCGGCGCTCGAACGAGCGACGATCGTCGGCCAGATGTGGCGCGGCCTCGCGGCCCGTCCCGCATCGCGCGACGCACGGGTTCAGGTCCACCCCGTCACCGGGGCGGGCGACGAGTTCGACGCGCTCTGGCTGCGCGCCGGTTCGTCGGTGGCGCGATCCCTCGTGCGAGACCGGGCCTGGGTCGAATGGCGCTATCTCACGGCGCCCGGGACAGAGTACCGCGTCCTCCTCGCGACGCGTGACGGCGTGCCGGTCGGGTACGCGGCGTGCGGCTTCAGAGATCCGCACACCGCCACCATCGCCGACGTATTCACCGCGCCCGGAGACACGGACGCCTTCAGAGCCTTGGTCGCTGCCGTCATTCGCGACGCGACGGACCGGGGCGCCGACCTCATCCGCGCGCTCGCGGCGGAGGCGAGCTGGCCGCATCGCGCCCTGCGCGCCGCCGGGTTCTTTCGGACGCGACACGCCCTCGGCGTCGAGTACGTCCAGCTCGACCGGTCGCTGACCCGAGCCGATATCGGTGCCATCGGCGACTGGTATCTCGTAGGAGGCGACTTCGATGCCGTCTAGACTCGGCCGACGCGTGGATACCGCGGTAGCCCGCGCGTGGGCCGCGGCATTCCCGTACGTCGGACGGCCGGTGCGACCCGTGGCACGCTGGAGCGCGACCGGGGGCCAGCGAATCCTCGTCGTCGCCGCGCATCCGGACGATGAGGTCGCCGGCTGCGGCGGGGTGATCCTGCTGCACCAGCAGGCCGGCGACCGGGTTACCGTGGCGCACGTGACCGATGGCCGCCGCTCGCGAGCGGGAGGTCTCGGGCCCGAGGAGATGTCGGCTCGACGGCATCGCGAGGCCGAGGAGTGCATGCGCGTCCTCGCAGTGGACGCGTGGGAATGGCTCGGGCTCCCGGAAGGCGAGTGGAGCGATCAGGACTTCGCCGCGCCGCTCGAGCGCCTGGTCGAGCGTATCGCGCCGAGCGTCGTCTACGCGCCCTCGCGCATCGATTTTCATCCGGAGCATTGCGCCGTGGCGCGCGTCGCCGCCGCAGTCCTCAAGGGAACCCGCGCCGCGACCGTCCGCGTGTACCAGATCCACGTCCCTCTCACGCGCGTGCTGGTCAACGTCGCGGCGCCGATCGCAACCGTGCGGGAGCGCGTCGCGGACGCCACGGCTCGTTATGCGTCGCAGACGGGCTCACTACGCGCCCCCTGGCGCCTGCGCGCGTATGCCGCCCGCGCCCATCGCCTCCCAGGAGACGCCGAGGAATTCTGGGACCTGACCCCGGCGGCCTACGCGGCGGTCCACGCCGCGCCGACCGATCGCACGCCGCTCGAGACGTTCCGCGGCCTGCGACGGCACTCGTTCACCGATCCGCTCGCGTACCTCCGTGGGCGCGGAGAACGGCGCCGACTGCGAGCCGTGGCGGAGGAGGCGTGAAGGTCGGATTGGTCGTGCTGGGCGGAGTCGCTCGTCGTCCTGAAGATGGATGGATTCCGTGCCTGCATTGGCTGATCGAGCGGCTCGCGTCACGTCACGACGTCCACGTCTTCTCCGTCTACGGCGCGCCACGCCCCGACCATTACGCGTTCCTCGGCGCGATGGTCCACCATGCCGGCGCGCGGCCGGCTGCATTCCGCACGGCGACTGCAATCATGGCGGAGCATCGACGCGCTCGCTTCGACGTCCTGCACGCGTTCTGGGTCGTCCCCCCCGGCGTGATCGCTCGAGTGACGAGCGTGCTCATCGGGTGTCCGGTGCTGCTCCACGTCTCCGGGGGCGAGCTCGCCTCCGTCCCCGACATCCGCTACGGTGGGTTGCGAACGTGGGCAGGACGCCTGTGGACGCGCATCGGTCTCTCGGGAGCGTCGCAAATCACGGCGGCCAGCGCGCCGCTCATCGATCAGCTCGGTGCGATGGGGTACGCCGCGGAGCGAGTTCCACTGGGGGTCGACCTGACGAGTTGGCCCGTAGTCGCGCCGAGACCTCGGCGCTCGGGCCCGGCGCGGCTGGTCCACGTCGCGAGCCTCAACCCCGTCAAGGATCAGGTAACCCTCCTCGAAGCAGTGCGACTGCTTGCGGGAAAAGGCGTTGACTTCGTCCTCGACATCGCCGGAGTCGACACGCTCGGTGGGACGATCCAGGCGCTCGCACAGCGGACAGGGATCGGCGACCGGGTCCGCTTCCACGGCGTGCTCGATCGGGTGCGACTTCACGCGCTCATGGCCGATGCGAGCATCCTCCTCGTGTCGTCGCGGCACGAAGCGGGGCCGCTCGTCGTGCTGGAAGCGGCGCTGGTGGGAGTGCCCACCGTCGGGACGGCGGTCGGGCACGTGGCCGAGTGGGCACCCGATGCCGCCGTCGCTGTGCCGGTCCGTGATCCTGAGGCCCTTGCACGAGAGACGTTTCGACTGCTGCAGGACGACGCGCGGCGCGTGGCACTGGGAACCGAGGCCCAGCGGCGGGCCCTACCATACGACGCGGACTGGACGGCGCGACGCTTCGAGGCGCTCTACGAGGAGCTGACTGAGCGACGGGTTCTCAACGCAGCCAGGCGGACAGGTCCCGTTCGATGAGGGCGCTCGTGCGGACGATCTCATCGCGGTAATAGTCGATCACCATCGAGCGGTCGGAGGGGTCCATCGTCGTGGTGGCTCGGTTGCCCCGGTACAGGCGCGTGAGGGCCCGGCGCAGGGAAAGCGGAAGCCATCGCGGCGCCGGGGCGTCACCGAACAGGCGGCGGCGCACCGCGTGCAAGGAACGGGAGCGCGGCACGGTGGTCTCGTTCTGACGGCGCGTCAGATCGACCGCGAACTCGGGATCCACCTCCAGGAAGGTGAACAGGCCGCGCAGCACGTTGCCCGGCGCCGCGCGGTAGTCGTCGTACAGACAGACGCGAATCCGCTCGCGCGGGAAGAGCTCGTAGAATCTGCCGAGGTGCGTCGCGTATCGAGCCGCGCCGACGATCGAGGGGTAGAGGGTCGGCGTGTCGAGGCATTTGCGGAACCAGTCCCGAAAGGTGATCCCCGGCTCGCGCCACAGCGTGAGCACGTACAGGGTGAAGAGCCGATCGGCGGGGTCGCGCAGCATGAACGCGAACCGGGACTCGGGCAGCTTGGCGCGGATCGCCGGCGCCGCGCTCGGCAGCCAGAGGTACCCCGTGCTCGCCTCGCCCACCACCGGCTCGTCTCGCACATCCCTGAACAGGCGAACGTAGTCGTCCCATTCCATCACGTAGCGCCACGGATCATGGTCCTGGGGCCCGGCGAGATACTCCTGCAGCCAGTCACGTGCGCGCGTCAGCGCGTCGCGGACGTCGTCCCCGTACGGGGGCGCGAGCAGGTCCGCCATCCCGAAGAACCACGGCTCCTTGATCGGGCTCATGAAGATCTGCGGGTGCTGATTCAGGTACGAATGGAGTGAGGTGGTTCCGGCCTTGGCCACCCCGGCCAGGAAGAAGTTCGGCAGGTCGGTTGTCACGATCCCGCCGCCCGGAGCTCATAGACGGTAAGGGTCTCATTGACCAGGTTGCGCTCGCGCGCCACGCGCACCGCGAGATGCGGCGCGGACGCGAGTGCCGCTCCGATCTCGCCATCGCTCGACAGCACGACGAGGGCGCGCCCACCCGGCGTCAAATGCGCCGGCAGCTCCGCGAGGAACCGATCGAACGCGTCGGGGCTGCGCCACGCTTGATCGGGCGCGTGCCGGGGCTCGCCCCGGTAGAACGGCGGGTTGAACAGCACGAGGTCGAACCGTTCCCCGCCCACGGGCGCGAAGAGATCCCCCGTGCGCGTTTCGATACGGTCCTCGAGGTGCTGCGCCAGCGCGTTCAGCCGGGCGCAACGTACGGCCTCAGGATTGATATCGGTTGCGACAACGTGCGCCGCGTACCGCGCCGCGAAGATCGCGCCGATCCCCGACCCCGTGCCCATGTCGAGCGCGCGTCCCCCCGGAGGGCACATGCTTCGATCGAGGGTGGCGACGAGGAATTCCCCGGTCCGCAGCCGGACGCCATTGAACACGCCCGGGAGCACGATGATGCGCGTGCCCAGCACCGTCTCCAGCCGCACCTCGTTCTGGCCGCGCAAGGCAATGGGACGCCACACCCGCCAGAAGAGACGCGACAGCCAGCGCGCCATCCGCCGCTCGAATGCCTCCGCCCGGCCCCCCGTCAAGCCGGGACTCTGCACGTCGTTCACAGGGGCGTCCGCAACCCGACCTGCAGCGTGCAGACGCAGCGACGGCACGTCGCGTTACTCGCCACGTCGAGGCCGCGCCGAAATGCCACCATTTCGCTCGAGAGGATCTCGCGCAGTCCGGCGCGCCGGATGTTGCCGACGGCGGGATGGAAGTAGCACGGCCGGACCGCTCCGTCGGCCTCCACCACGGCACTGGCCCACGGCGCGTTGCACCGCGGCTCGGGGAACGGCCCGAGTCCGAGCTGTGCGGCGAAGTAGGCGGGCAAGCGCCGCAATTTGTCGGGCGACTCGGCGATGAAGCGTGACTCGAGATCGCGTGCGTGAGACGCGATGAGGCCCTCCACCACCGAGGTGAAGCGCTTCACCTCATCCGCGTCCAGCAGGAGCCCTCGCGCCTCGGGCACCGCGTCGGCGGGTCCCGGCGTCCGCCCGAACGCGTCGCTCGTGACGTCGGCCGTGAGAAACGAGATCCCGTCGAGCCCCATGGCATGGGCCCGGTCGACCAGCTGCGCCATCGTGTCGAAATTGCGCCGGTGCAGCGTGCTCCGCGCGCGCAGCTTCAGCTGGGGCGCCATGGCCTTCACCCGCTTGACGCCCCGCTCGATCGCCCCGAGCCCGTCGACGCCGCGAATTTCGCGGTACAGCGCCGGCGAGTGCCCGTCGAGCGAGATCGTCACGTCCTCGAAGTGCCGCACGATCGCCTGCGCGTCGCGCTCGAGCGACAGGCCGCTCGTGAGCAGGTGCAGGCGCACGCCCCGGCCCCGGAACAAGCCTGCGATCTCGTACAGGTCGCGGCGCAGGGTCGGCTCCCCGCCGGAGAAGATCACGAGCCGCGTCCCGAGCCGGGGCAGCTCGTCGGTCAACCGGCGAATCTCGTCCAGCGTCAGGTCCCCCGCGCCGTCGGCTTTCCACCAGTCGCAGGAGATACAACGCGAGTTGCAGCGCGCGGTCGGGAAGAAGATCAGAATCGGCAGGGCCAGCGTGCGATCGGTCGCCCGATTGATCTGCACGAGTAAATTGCTGCTCAATCGGCGCAGAGTTACCATACGTGCAAGATACAAATAGATGCCGCCCATGATCAGTGCCGCGCGCGCGCGCCGCGTCCTGCAGTATCTCCCGACCGCGCTGCGCGGCCGCCCGCTGCACGGCGCCGAGCGGTACGCGCCGTTTTTCATCGTCGGCTCGGGACGCTGCGGCAGCACGCTGCTGCGCGCGATTCTCGAAGCGCATCCGGACGTGCACATCCCGCCGGAGAATCCACTCGGCACCGTCATTCGCGACTACCGGCGCTTCTCCCGCCTGCCGTGGAACGCGCTGCTCCGCGTCGTACTCGGCGCGTTCGAGTTTCGACCGTGGTGGGACGAGTTCGACCTGTCGCTGCGCCCGCTCTTCCAGCAGCTCGATGCGCTGCCACCCGCCTCCCGCCACCTCGCCGGCATTCTCGACGCGCTCTATCGCGCCCACGCGCACGCCCACAAGCCGACGGCCACACGCTGGGGCGACAAGACGCCCGGCAACACGTTCTCGCTCAACGCCATCACCGGCGTGTTCCCCGATCTCAAGACCGTGCACCTGGTGCGGGACGGTCGCGACGTCGTCGAATCGTTCGCGCGCTCGGCGCCCCAACAGCCCCTCGCTGAGTCGGCCAGACATTGGCTGCACGCCGTGGCGGCGGCGCGCGCCTTCGGCGTGAGCCACCCCGCCCAATATCTCGAAGTCCACTACGAAGACCTCGTGCGCGATCCCCGCACGACCGTGGGCAAGGTGGCGACCTTTCTCGGCGTCGGATTCGACGAGCGCATGCTGCGCCATCACGAGGCCGACTCGCCTCTGAGCGACCTCGACGGTCGCGCCTATCACGAGCGCGTGCGCGAGCCGATCAATGCCGCCGCGGTCGGTCGCTGGCGCAGCACCTTCGATCCCGCGCACGCCGCCGAGCTCGAGCGTCTCCTTGGCCCGACGCTGGCCTCCCTCGGGTACGGGGAGAAACCCCGTGGCTGACGCCGCCACGGCGTCGCCCGACGAGGTGACCGCCCGTCTCGCGCGCTTCGCCAGGAGCGCGCACGCGCGCGATCTCTGGCCCGAGGTCTCCGCCGCCGCGTTTCGCGCGGCGCAGGGACAACTCGGCGCCGTCACCGCCGCCGTGCTCCGTGGCGACGCGCGCCCCGTCGGGCTCGAGCGCCCGCCGACGATGGACGCGCGCACGCTCGGCGTCGCGGCGTTCGCCGCGGGCATCGGTCCGCTGATCGCGTATTGGTGCGAGACCGGAGTCGTCACGACCGACGAGGACACCGCGCGGGTGCTTGCCACACAGCTCGATCACGGCCGGCGGCGCGCGTCCAAGCTCAAGCGCGAGCTCGAGCGGGTCCTGCGCAGTTTCGCCGACCGCGGCATCCGCGCCTTGGTGTTCAAGGGAATGCACACGGCGTATCGCTACTTCCCGGATCCCGGGACGCGCACGGTGAGCGACATCGACATCCTCGTGCCCCCGGGCACCTGGGAGGATGCTCGCGCGACCCTTCGTGAGCTGGGATTCAGCGAGAGCGCCGATGAGCGACACCCCGAGCAGAGCCCCTGGACCCTGCCCGAAGCGCGCACCATCCCGACACTCGAGTTCGCCCACGCCGATGGCCCCTGGTCGATCGACCTGCATCGCTCACTCGGCCGAACCGCATTCCAGGGTTTGAGCGCGACGCTCGAGTCACCGGAACCCGCGGCCTGGGACGCGTGGCGCGACCTGACCGAGCCCGCGTTCGCGCTGCCGCAGCCGACGCTGCTCGCCTACCTCGCCCTTCACACATCGAGCCACTTCTACAGCATCAGCCAGCTTCAGCTCACCGAGATCGTCCTCGTCGCCCGGCGGGATTTCGCGGCCCATCCCGAGCGCTGGGAAGCGCTCGATCGTCTCATCGCGGCGACGCGCAACGCGCGCTTCGTCTTCCCCGCGCTGCATCTCGCGGAGCGCTTCGTGCCCGGGACCATCGATGGCCGCGTGCTGGCACACACGGCCGCACAGGCGCCGGCGCGCCTCCGGAGGCTGGTGCGGCGCACGTCGCCGTTCACAGCGCAGCGCCTCCACCCGTTCCCGGGCTTGCGCGAGCGATTCGTGTGGATCGGGTCGCCGCGCGACGCCTTGGCGGCGTTCGCCTGGCTTGCCTGGCCACACGATGGAGCGCGCCTCGCGCCCCCGCACCGCGCCGTCGGCGCCCAGTGGCGTCGCATCCGGCGCGCGACACAACGGATTCTCGGGGCGTGGCTGGGCCCTAAGCCGGGCTGACGCACTACGGTCCCGCTCAGCCCCCGGCGCCGGTGTAGCGCCGCAGCGCGGCCTGCCAGAGCACTCGCGTGAGCACGAATGCGACGAGCGCAACGGCGGCGGCCGCGGCGGCGGTGACCGGACCGAATCGGCCCGTGAGGGCTCCGGCGGGCACGGTCGTCGTCCACGCGATCGGCAGCAGGTAGACGAGCACGAAGCGGAGCGCCCCCGGATAGGCCGTGACCGGGTAGCGGGCGCCCTCGAACAGGGCGTCGAATAGCACCGAGATGTTCTCGACCGCCACGAACCAGAACGCGAGACTCATCAACGCGACCCAGATCGCGTACACCACCACGCCCGCGGCACCGAGCGCCACGACGAACGCGAGCGACGCCGACACGCTCGGCGGGTGGCCCAGCCGGAACAGCGCGTACGCCGCGAGCGTCAGCCCGAGGACGACGTCGGTGAATCGCCACACGTCGAGCCGGCGGAACGAGACGAACGCCTGCGCGTCCACCGGCCGCGACAGCACGAGATCGAGGTCCCCCGAGCGCACCTGTTCGGCGAGCTGTCCGATCCCGGGACGGAGCACTGCTTCGACGACGCCCGACAACGCGTTGAAGACGCCGAGCAGGACGACGACCTCCCAGTAGTCCCACCCGCCGAGGCTCGTCGTGTGACGAAAGAAGAGCGCGAGGGTGAGCAGAGCGGTCGCGAGATAGAACAGCGTCCCCACGACGCTCGCCACGAAGTTCGCCCGATACTGCAGCTCTTCCGCGACGTTCAGCCGCCACAGGGCGCCGAGCACGCGGAGGACGCGAGGCGCGCGGCGCGCGCTCATCCGCCGACCGCCCCGTAGCGCTTGATGCCGCGGCGCCACGCGACCCACCACATCCCGATCCAGAGCCCGAGCCAGACGAGCTGACCGACGAACCCATGCACGATCGTCGCCGTGCCGTGCGCGGCGCCGGTGAGCACGTCGACCGGAAAGGCGAGCATGTACGGGAACCAGAAGTATCCGGCAGCGCTCGCGACGGCGGGCGGCAGGAGGGCGAGCGGCGCGATACGCCCCGCCAGAAACAGCGACAGTCCGGCGTGCAGCTCCATGATCGACGTGGCGCGCGTCGTCCAGAACGCCAGCAGCCCCGTCGTAAACGAGATGAAGAACCGCATGGCGGCCGCGATCACCACCGCGAGCGCGGTGAGGGCCCACCGCGCCGGCGCGACCGGCAGGCGCACCGTGGGCCATACGAGCGCGACGAGCAGCCAGACGACGAGGAGGATGGCGCCGGTCCGCGCCTTATAGGCGAGGTTGTCGGCGACCGCTTCGTGCGCGGGATGGAGCGGGCGCGCCAGGCGAAAGTTGAGCTCGCCTTCGCGGATCCAGCGATCGAGATACCACGAGTCCCACGCCAGGGTCAGCTGATTCACGAGCGTCAGCGCGAAGAAATAGCGCGCGAAGTCCGTACGGTCGTATCCGCCGACTGGTCCCGCCCGCGCGATCGCCCACCAGATGCCCAGCGCCACCGCCGGCTCGACGACGCCCCACAACACCCACAGCACGATCGCCGCGCGGTACTGAAGATCCACGAGCCACGCGTTGCGCATCAGCGCCCCATAGCGCCGCCCCCAGCGCGTCAGCCAGGCCCTCATGCCGTCCGCTCCACGGGCTCCGCGCCGCCGAGCGCAAACGCCCGCTGGATGATCTCCTCGATCGGCGGGTCCGTGATCGAGAGGTCGGCCACGGTGATCGCGGCGAGCAATCGGGCGCTCGTGGCCGCCGCGTGCTCGCGGGGCACCTCGAGCACCGCGTTCGGAAAGTCGAGCTCCAGCACGGTGCCGAACCCGGCGAGCTGGTCCCGGGTCACGTGGCTCGACAGCACCAGCTCCAGTCGCTTGGTGTGCGCGATGCGCGCGATGAGCGCGTCGAGCCCGCCGTCGTAGAGCAGGCGGCCGCGATTGATGATCAGCACGCGCGACGCCAGCGCCGTGACGTCCTGCATGTAGTGGGAGGTAAGGAGGATCGTCGCGCCATACCGGTCACGGTAGGCGCGAAGGAATCGCCGGATCGCCTCCTGTGCCGTGACGTCGAGACCGAGCGTCGGCTCGTCGAGGAACAGGATGTCCGGGCGGTGCAGCAGCGCCGCCGCCAGCTCACACTTCATCCGCTCGCCCAGGGAGAGCTGCCGCACCGGCTTGTCGACGACCGTCCCAAGGTCGAGCAGATCCACCAGCTCGGTGAGCCGCGCCTTATAGTCCCCCTCGGCGATGTCGTAGATCGCGCGGTTGAGTCGAAACGTCTCTTCCGCCGGCAAGTCCCAGGCGAGCTGCTGTCGATTGCCCAGCACGAGCGCGATGCGACGCTTGAACGCCGGCCCTCCGCCCCAGGGCGTGAACCCGGCGACCTGAGCGCGGCCGGCGGTCGGATAGAGCAGGCCGGTGAGCATCTTGAGCGTCGTGGTCTTCCCGGCGCCGTTGGGTCCCAGGAAGGCGACGATCTCCCCCCGCTCCATCCGGAAGGTGACGTCCTGCACGGCGCGCACCTCGCGATACCGGGGCCGGAGCAGCGCTCGCACCGCGCCTCCCAACCCGGGATCGCGGACTTTGACCTGATATGCCTTGCTGAGCTCTTCCGCTGAGATCGCCGGCGCGTTCACGCATTCGTACCGAAGAGGGTTTCCAAAGGTAGCCGCGCGAGGGCGAGGGAATGGCGGGCGGCGGTCAGATCTCCGATACGGCGTCGGGAACGTCGAGGACCTCGCGCACTTTGCGGGCGAGCGCGTCAGGCGCGAACGGTTTCTGCAGAAACGCGAGCCCCGGCTCGAGCACGCCCTGTCGCACGATGGATTCGTCAGCATACCCGGACAGATAGAGCACGCGCATCTCCGGCCGCGACGCCGAGAGCAGGAGCGCCACTTCCCGGCCGTTCATTCCGGGCATGATGACGTCGGTGGCGAGCAGATGAATCGGTCCCTCGTGCCGTTCCGCCACCCGCAGGGCTTCCGTCCCCTCGCCGGCGGCGAGGACGGTATAGCCCCGCATCTCGAGGACCTTGCGGGTGAGACGGCGCACGTCCGCCTGATCTTCGACAACGAGCACCGTTTCCGCGCCGAGATCCGGCACCGGCTCCGGCGGCGCGCTGGCGGGCGTCTCGACGCACGCATCCACGCGGGGGAGGTACACCTTGAACGTCGTCCCCCGACCGAGCTCACTGTACACCCAGATGTACCCACCGCTCTGCTTGACGACGCCGTACGCGGTCGACAACCCGAGCCCCGTGCCTTTACCCTTTTCCTTGGTCGTGAAGAACGGCTCGAAGACGCGCGCCTTCGTACCCGCGTCCATCCCTACTCCGGTATCACTCACCGCCAGCATCACGTACCGGCCGGGCTGGACGACGACGTGATCGCGGAAGTACTCCTGGTCGAGCTCGACGTTCGTCGTCTCGATCGTCAGCTTCCCGCCGTGCGGCATCGCGTCGCGCGCGTTGACGACGAGGTTCACGATGACCTGCTCCAGCTGCGCGGGATCGGCACGAACGTGCCCGAGGTCGGCGGCGAGCACCGCCCGCAAATCGACATCCTCGCCGATCAGCCGCCGCAACATGCGCTCGAGGCCGGCGACCAGCGTGTTCACGTCGAGCACCCGCGGCGCAAGCACCTGCTGGCGGCTGAAGGCGAGGAGCTGCCGCGTCAGCTCCGCGGCGCGCATCACCGTCTGCCGGATCGCTTCGGCGTCCTCGCGGGCCGGATGCTCGCTGCCGATCGTTTGCAGCACGAGGTCTGCGGAGCCGAGCATGGCCGTGAGGAGGTTGTTGAAGTCGTGCGCGAGGCCGCCGGCGAGCCGGCCGACCGCTTCCATTTTCTGCGCCTGGAGGAGCTGGGCTTCGAGGCCTTTGCGGTCGGTGATTTCGGTGGCGACCCCGAGGAGCTGTCGCGGACCTTCGGGCGCGCCGAGCGGCACCTTGACGGTCTGGAACCAGCGCGGCACGCCGGTCCGCGGGTCGGTCACGCGCTCTTCGGGAATCACCTTGGGGCGCAGCGACAGCAGCACCTCCTGATCGTCGCGGGCGAATCCGTCCACCTCGTCGGGGTGCGCGTTGACGTCCGCCTCCCCCTTGCCGACGAGGGCGTCCACGGTGGTCCCATACAGCTCGGCCATCGCCCGGTTCACGAGCGTGAACTTGCCGAACCAGTCCTTCACGAAGATCAGATTCGGGCTCGCGTCGATGACCTGCCGGAGAAACTCTCGCTGGGTGCGGAGCGTCTCTTCGGCCTGCTTGCGCTCGACCGCCATGGCGATCTGCGTCGACACGAATTCGAGCACCCGCTTCTCCGCCTCGTCGTAGCGCACGCCCGCCGTGTAGGACTGCACGGCGAGCACGCCGATCGTGGTCCCCCCGATCTTGAGCGGCGCCCCGAGCCACTGAATCGACGGCGTGCCGATCAGATCCGCCTCGCCGCGCCGCTCGAGCTCGCGATGCGCCTCCTCGTCGGCGAGCAACGGTTTGCCCGTGCGCAGCACGTACTCCGTCAATCCCCGCCCGAGCTTCTTCGGCGGGTGGGGCGGATCGTACTCATCGACGAAATAGGGGAAGCTGACCGTGTCGGTCGCGGGGTCGTGCAGCGCGATGTAGAAATTCGCCGCGGGCATGAGCTCGCCCACGATTCCGTGGATCGCGCGGAACAGCTCCTGCAGGCTGGCCGCGGATCGGGCCGCTTCGGAGATGCGATAGGTCGCGAGCTGGATGCGCTCCGCTCGCTCCCGGCCGGGGGCCGGCGGGGGAGGCTGGGATGGGGGCGGGGACGGGCTACGCCGCTTCTTGGGCACGGGCAAACATAATGCCCGCCGGCGGCTTCACGATGAAGGGCGTTTTTGCGGCACCGATGGGCGGAAATGCGGCGGGGCCGACGCGCGCCGGCCCCGCCCGGTGCTACTGGTGCGCCGCGTGCTGTTCCGCGGGATTCTCGAACAACTTCAGGTATTGCTCGTAGCCCTGGGCCCGCAGCTCGTCAACGGGAATGAAGCGCAGCGATGCCGAGTTAATGCAGTAGCGCAGGCCCGTCGGCGCGGGACCGTCCTCGAAGACGTGGCCCAGGTGCGAGTCCGCGTGAGCGGACCGGACCTCGGTTCGGGTCATGAACAACGAGTGATCCGTCTTTTCATGAACGTTGCCCGTTTCCAGCGGCTTGGTGAAGCTCGGCCATCCGGTTCCGGAATCGAACTTGTCGAGCGAGCTGAACAGCGGTTCCCCCGACACGACGTCGACGTAGATCCCGGCGCGATGGTTGTCCCAGAAGTCGTTGTGAAACGGCTGCTCGGTCACCTCGCGCTGCGTCACGTCGTACTGCAGCGGTGTGAGCGTGCGACGGAGCTCGTCATTCTTCGGCTTGTGATAGTTCATCGCGTTCCATCCTTTCTGGCTGACCGTGACTGCTTCGCCCGCGGCCTCGGCTCCCCACAGTTCGCGCAGTCGACGATCGCGTCCGCACGCCGCGCGATATGCCGCGTAGCGCTCCGGATTCTTCTGGTAGTAGTGCTGGTGGTACTCCTCGGCGGGATAGAACGTCCCCGCGGGCTCGATCACGGTCGTGATCGGCTGTTTGAATCGTCCCTCGAGCTGGCCTTTCGTCTCTTCCGCCAGCCGTTGCTGCGTCGCGTCGTGATAGAAGATCGCCGTGTGGTACTCGGGGCCATGATCGCAGAACTGACCGTCCGCCCGCAGCGGGTCGATGTTGTGCCAGTACGTATCCAGCAGCTTGTCGTACCCGACCTTCGCCGGGTCGTAAACGATGTCGACGGACTCGAGATGTCCCGTGGTGCCCGACGAGACCTCGCCGTATGTGGGGTGCTCGCGGTGTCCCCCGCTGTATCCGACCGTCACGGAGGTGACGCCCTCCACCCCCGCGAAGGCCTTCTCCATCGACCAGAAGCAGCCGCCCGCGAACGTCGCCCGCGCGGACGCGGGGGCGCTCCGCGCCGGGCCGATCCAGGCGAACAGGGCTCCCATCACCCATGCCGTCGACGCCCGCAGTGTGAGACGCATCTTCGTCACCCCTCCCTTCCGGTCGCACGGGCCGTGCCTTCAAACGGAACCCCGGTCCCGCGCGTACAAGCTTACATGACGCTCAGCCTCGGTCACCCGATCGACGCGCCGGCGGGCCCCCCGCCGAACCTCTTCGCGCTCGCGGCCGAGCTCCCCTCAAATATCAAGTTCGGGACGTCGAGCTGGCCGTCGGACGGTTGGGCCGGCGACGTCTACCACGCAACCTATCGTGGCCGGCAGCCCACGGCACGGCTCCGGGAATACGTCCGCTATCCCCTCTTCCGCATGGCCGCTCTCAACACCGCTTTCTACGAGCCGCCCTCGGAAGCGATCCTGCGCGCCTACGCGCGTGTGCTCCCCGCGGGATACGCATGCGACGTCAAGGTCTGGGACCGGATCACCGCCCGACGCTTCATCCACGACCCGCGCTGGGGCAATCTCTCGGGCCAGCCTAACCCCGACTTCTTAAACGCCGCCCTGTTCCTGGAGTCCGTGCTGCCGCCCTACGCCCAGGCGCTGCGAAATCAGGATGTCTGTTTCGTCTTCCAGTTCCACGCCATGCGGGGCCCGGACCTGCCTGCGACGGCGGAGTGGGTCGAGCACCTCGACCGGTTCTTCTCGCTCCTGCCCCGGGAATTCCGTTACGCCGTGGAAGTGAGAAATGCCGCCCTCCTGACCGACGCTCACGGAGAGGTCCTCGCGCGCCACGGAGTGGCCCACGTCTTCAACGTGTGGACCGAGATGCCCGCGTTACGGGCGCAGTTGGCGCTTCCCTGGACGTTGCGCGGAGACTTCACTGTCGTGCGCGCGTTGCTCAAGCCCGGACGCAAGTACGCCGACGCCGTGAAGCGCTTCGAGCCGTTCGACCGGGTGCGCGAGCCATGGCCGGAAGCGCGTGAGGATCTGCTGCGCCTGATGAAGGAAGCGGCGGCCCGCCGCATCGAGGCGCGAATCGACGTCGACAACCGTTTCGAAGGAAACGCCCCCGGGACGATTCGCGCGCTCGCCGGCGCCTTCGCCCAGCCCTCCCGCGCCGCTTAGCGCTCGCGCGCGCCGCCGCGAGCGAACCCCGCGTTCGCAGCCGTCACCGCCGTCGCCGACACGCCGATCAGGGCGCCTTGGTGCGCCAGCGTCTGCACGCCCAGCACGCTCACCACCGGCGGATTCGCTCCGAAATAGGCGGCGCCCGCCTCACGAATAGCGGCCAATGCGCCCGGCTGGTAGTCCACCACGTAGATCGTGAGTGCGACGACGTCCTGTGGCCACGCGCCCGCCGCGCGCAGCACGGCCGCGAGATTGGCGAACGCCCGCTCCGCCTGGGTGCGCAGATCTCCGGTCCCGACGAGGGCGCCCGTGCTGTCGAGCGCGAGCTGGCTCGCCACGTAGAGCGTCCGCCCGACCCGGACGACTTGTGAGCCGAGGTCCGGCCGCGCGATTCCAGGTGTGCCGGCGATGAACGTCTTCGGCTCCGACGCCGCGCGCTGACCGCCACCGAAGCCACCCCCGCCCCCACCGCCGAAGCCGTTCCCGCCGAGCTCGGCCCCGCGCCAGCGGAGCGCCTCTTCACGGGCCTTGTCTTCCGCCGCGCGTTCTTGATCGTCCTTCCAGCGCCGGTAGGCCTTCACCTGGTCGCCGGTGAGAAAGTGGTGGAGGTTGTCTTCGAACTTGTCCTGATGGTCCTTCAGATACTTGCCGAGATCCTGCAGCCGCTCGGCGTAGAACATCGCGGCGGCGCGATCGCCGGAATCGAGCCGGTCGTGCATCGTGTCCATCGCGCGATGCGCGCTGTCCCGCTGCGGCTCGGTCGCGACCATGAACGAGTCGTAGACCTGCCCGTAGTGGGCCGACTGGGAATCACTGAGGGTCATCAGGGTCTTCGCGCTGGCTGAGTCGGGCGGACCGTCGAGCTCGGGCCCGGGGAGCCGGGGCGCGGGGGGGCCACTGCGCCCGAAGTCGCCACCGCCCATGCGGCCGCCACGCCCGCCGAATCCTCCTCCCCCGAACTGCGCCGTCGCCGTCCGCGGCACGGCGCCCAACATTGCGACCATCGCAACCCAACCGGCCAACCGCATCGTTCGCATTATTCCTCCTAGAGCTTCCCTGTTACCCCGGTTCCGCCCGACCGATGCAGGTCCGGCGTGCCGCGAATGATAGAACACCAAACGAGAACGGGGTGGGCCGCGAGTCGCCGCCCACCCCGTCCATGCCGCCCTGCAGTTCAGATCCCTGCCTTCCCCTTGCCGCTCCCGTCGTCCCCATCGCCCCAGCCGTGACCCCTCCCGTGCCCCTGCCACCCGCGGCCGCCGCGGTGACCCCGGAATCGGCCGAAGCGCCCCATCGCGCGCTGCCGGATCAGCTGGAACCGCGCCTGTTGCACGGGCGTCAGGTACGTCGCGAGCTCCCGGCGCTCGTCGCGCCGCAGCTGCATCAGAGCGCCCGCGTTCTCGTCACTCGCGTCGAGCAGCTTCCGCACGCTGTCGGCGTTCGCGGCGACGCCCGGCCGGAGCTGGGCCCGGAGGGCCTGCGACACCGTTCGGGAGCGCTGCATGATCGCCCGGCGCTGCTCCATGAACTTGGTTTCCGTGCTGCGGAGCTTCGCCGCCTGATCGTCCGTGAGATCGAGCGCCTCCTTCAAGCGCGCGGCCCGCTGGTGGTTGAACCGCCCGTGCGCGCGCCCCGTGGTGTCGGCCGGCGTCTGGGCGTGCTGCGCGACGGCGGGGGTCGCGGCCAGGAAAAGGAGCAGTGCGAGTCGTTTCACAGTGAATCCCTCCGAACGGGTGCCGACGGCCCAGTGTTGCCGGTTGGACGACCGGAGGGGTGACTTGTTAGCCGTGATCGTAGATCCGCCGGAACTCGATCGAGCGGCCCCGCGGAGTGACGAAGCTGACGATTACGTAGAGCTGCTTTCCGTCCTGCGAGCGCAGGTAGTCCTCGGTGACGCTCCCGCCTCCAGACACTTTGCGCTCGACAATGAGGTCCGTGCCTTGCCAGCGCGCCGTGACGGTGACGTCCGCCGCATCCTGGACTTTCTGCGTGATCTTCCGACCGTCGCCGAAGACGACCAGCGTATCAGCCGAGTCGCTCGCGAACGTGATCGTCGAATCGGTCTCGGTGAGGTTGAACGCCTTGGGCGCGTTGAAGACGAGCTGCATCGTCTGGCGCATGCGCGCCCGCTGATCGTCGCTCATCCCCCCGCCCCCACCCCCGCCCCCGCCCCGTCGGCCGCCGCCGCCCATGCCGCCACGCCCACCGAAGTTCCCCATTCCGCC
>Ga0187780_10001295_pt1 | contig 18850 bp, 19 predicted proteins | sample 1015_Q2_SP10_20__FD_132429 | JGI IMG/M metagenome (GOLD analysis project Ga0187780, IMG submission 132429) | Tropical peat soil microbial communities from peatlands in Department of Meta, Colombia - 1015_Q2_SP10_20_MG | ecosystem: Environmental > Terrestrial > Soil > Wetlands > Peat | place...
CGCCTTGCCTTTTCATCCCGGCGACGTCACCAGAATCGACCTTATTTCAGCCTAGACTCGCTCGAAAGCACACAGTCAACAATATTTCTTCAAACTGGCACCACGATTAGAGCCCCCGGTATATTGGAACTTTGACTCATGCGGAAGTCTAGTATGAGCTTTTCATCCAACTGGGAAAGGAAGGACAGGGGCCCGGGCCTGCTGGACAGGCTCAGGGGCTCCGTCCAGACACCCACTCCACTGAAATCCCAAATCGACCTCGCCAACAGGCAGATCCGCCTCCTGATTTCGCAACTCGACAGCACGGTGAACCGAATCAGGCAGCGCGACTCTACTATCTTCAAGAACGTCGTCTCGTCTCTGGCCAAGCACGACATGCAACACGCGGCCGTCTACGCCAACGAGCTCGCCGAGGTCAGGAAGATGGGCAAGATGGTGACCCAGGCGCAACTCGCCATGGAGCAGATATCACTCAGGCTCGGCACAATCACCGACTTGGGCGAAATCGCAAGCACCCTCGCCCCGGCAGTCTCAGTCATCAAGAACATGAAGGAGGGGCTCCAGATGGCGCTCCCCGAGGCAGACAAGGAGATGGGCGAGATATCGGGCCTGCTGAGCAGCGTGCTGGTCGACGCCAGCACCACTGGAGGCATCTCCCTCAACTTCGACGCGGCCAACGAGGACGCGCAGAAGGTCCTCGAAGAAGCTTCGATTGTGGCCGAGCAGAGAATGAAGGAGAGTTTCCCGGAGATTCCGGCGGGAGTCATCGTTTCAGATGACGAAGGCCTTACAGCCTAGCATCATCTTTCCACACGCCAGTAGCTAAGCCATGGTCGCGGCTCTACGCCACAGCCATGGCTCCCCACAATCCATTCAATGAATCTGTATGGATTCGAAATCCCATTGTCTTAATACCGTGGGGAGAAACCGCGTCCTAGATTGAGAATCAGCGGCGGGACCGGACGCTCCTTTCCGACGGGAGGAGCGAACGACAGCCCGCCCCCTCCGTCGAATTCCCACAGGGCGGCCGCACTGATCATCGCGGCCCTCGTCCTGCTCGCTGCCTTCGTGCTCGCCGTCCCGTACCTTTCGTTGGCTCTCAAGCAGGGCTACTCCTTCCTTTCTGCGTCGTCAACGACCGGACCCAGCACCGTCACATCAATGCCTTCGAACACAACGAGTACCTCCGGATCAACTTCTAGCGCAACAAGCAGCCAGTGCTCAAGCACCGTCACAGTAGAAAACCTGGCAGTCCCCGACATTCGCAACGGGTCTGCAGACATCGCGTATCCTTCCGACTACTGCACCCTGGCGGCCTATGCCCTGGGACTGATCAACCAAGACAGGGGTGCCAACGGTACGGGTCCCATCACCCTGGACTACAACCAGGCTGCGCAGCAGCACGCCGATTCCATGCTCTACTACGGCTACTTTAGCCACTTCGATACCCAGGGGTACAAGCCGTACATGCGCTATTCCCTCCTCGGGGGACGCGGTGCCGACTTCGAGAACGTCGCCTATTACTACTTCTCTGCGCCCCACTTCTTCTCGTCTGACACCGTGGAGTCTGCCATCAAGGAGCTCGAGTACTCAATGGTCTACAACGACAGCTCATGCTGCGCCAACGGCCACAGGTACAACATCCTCGGCTCGCTCCACAACCAGGTGTCCATAGGGGTCGCCTACAACAGCACGACGGTCTACTTCGACGAGGAGTTTGAAAACAACTACATCGACCTCAACCTCAGCGTGGCTGCGGCTTCGGCGTCCGACCCATACTACGTCACCCTGGATGGGGTTCCGACTGGTTCCTTCCCAAACCCCGGTTCCTTGTACGTTGCCTTCGACGGCTTCCCAACGGCGACAACCTCGGCGCAACTCAACAGCGGCCCCCATGAATACGACCCAGGAACGCTGGTCGGAGGCGTCCTCCCGCGTACAGTGTTCTTTGGTGAATGCGGCCAGTTCAGCTCTGGGACCACCGTCTGCGCGGACACCTGGAAAGTGACGCCGAAGGGAATCGACATCGCGTTCCCGCTCGAGCCGTTCATCAGGGACTACGGCCCGGGAGTCTACACTCTCTACCTTATCACCGGCACCAGCACAGACACCGCTATTACATCCCTGTCCGTGTTCGTCCCCTAGCGATTCTCGTTAGTCCTGCCCCATCTCAGATCTTACGGAGCGGGCTGTATCCTCCATCTCCTCGGTGCTGAACCGCTTTCTTTCGAAGAACCTCCCCTTGTCCTCCATCTTCACGGGTATCACGTGAACGTGCACGTGGGCGACCACCTGGTTCGCGGCTTCTCCGTTGTTCTGGACAAAGCGGAAACCGTCCGCCCCCACGGCCGCAACCACTGCCTTCGAGACCTTGAAGGCCACCTTGAACAGCTCGGCGATGTCCTGCTCCTTCATGTCCCAGATCGTCTCACCGTGCTCCTTGGGGCAGACCAGCGTGTGTCCCTTGGAGAAGGGATAGAGATCGAGGAACCCGATGTACTTCTCGTCCTCGTAAACGATACTGGACGGGGACTTCTTCATGGCAATCTGGCAGAAGATGCACTTGTCCGGGCCAGCCGTGGGAGAGCTGAATGTCAGCCGTTTCAAGCCGCAAGCGGCGTCGGCGCCGTCAAACCACCTAAACCTTTGCCCGAGCTGTCTTAATACCGCAGCGGGGTCAAGGGGAGCCGTTGATGTGTGAGCGCTGCCGCGCCGGCCAGATGGAACCCTACGAGAGGAGGCTCGGCCCCGGAGGCAAGGCCGCCATCACGGGCACGAAGTGCACTATGTGCGGGTTTGTCCTCCTCGACAACGACGACGATGTCTGGGCTGCCCTTGGACTCTAGCCTTCTGCTCTTCGGATCGCAGCCAGCCTCCGAAACACATCGATGAAATCGAGTGCGAACCTGTCTGCCTGCTTCTCAGTCCCCCTGTGGTGCCCGCTCACCGACCTGAGGTGGTGATAGAACTCATGGATCATCACGAAAGGGTCGTACATGAACTCCCGTCGGGCCGCCAGAATCTCCTTCCTTTTCTGAGAGTACACCGCCGCCACGCCCTTGGTCTTCCCCTCAACCACCCCTATCCCCAGCTTGGGGACTGAGACCCTGTACCACTTCGAAAGCACCTGGATTGCCTCCTCAGTTTTCGAGTCGAGTATGAGGGCAACGACCAACACTTTCATCCGATCCTCGGCCGCGGTCATCTTGGAGACCACGTCCCTCGGGCGCTCTTAAGCAGTCGCTGCCCGTCAAGGTCGTTGAGTCGATGGTCAGCAGTCTTTGATTCCCCTGTTCAACTGGCTTGCCGACCGTTACACGCCGCATGAACAGGCGCAGGCACATCAGGCTCGACGGCCCAAAGGGAATCAGGTTCAGGGGACCCCAGTCGTTCTTCTCTGTAGGCTGACTCTGTCGTACAAACGCTGCGGTCGCCGCCATGAGAACCGGCGCGGGAATTCACGTGGCTGATTAGATGTCATGCCATTACTCGGCTGAATTCCGGTCACCTTCATAGGAAACACTTGCCTCGTGGACTGACTACCCAAATTCGTCCAAGTTGTGTGAACCTTAAAGCGCAGCGCCGTTTGTGACGACTGGGAGATGTCGACGAGGAAGGCGCTCCTTTCTTGGAGCGGAGGCAAGGACAGCGCTCTTGCTTTGTACGAGATTTCGAAGTCAGGCAGTTTCGAGATTGTGGGTCTCCTGACGACCCTCACTAGAGATTTCGACAGGGTGAGCATGCACGGTGTAAGGAAAGTTCTGTTGGCAAAGCAGGCGGAGACTCTCCACCTCCACATCGAAGAGATCTGGATTCGGAAGGACGCTCCCAACACCGAATACGAATCTCAGATGTCGAAGGCGCTGTCCAGTGCCTATTCCAGGGGCGTACGCAACGTAATCTTTGGTGACTTGTTTCTCGAGGACATCCGGAAATACAGGGAAGATAGGCTCTCCCTGGTAGGTATGGAAGGAGCATTTCCGCTCTGGAAGAATGACACGAGGGAGTTAGCTCACTTCTTCATCAAGCGCGGATTCCGGGCCGTAGTCTGCACGGTCGACCCCAGAGCTCTTGACCCCTCGTTCTGCGGTAGGGAATTCGACAGTTCGTTCCTTTCCGATTTGCCTCCACAGGTAGACCCCTGTGGTGAAAACGGTGAGTTCCATACTTTCGTGTACGCTGGGCCCATATTCGAGAGGGAAATCGAAGTCCGCAAGGGCGAAGTCGTGCGGAGGGACGGCTTCTACTTTGCCGACATCATCCCAGCCTAGGGAGTCCCAGCAGGGCACTCTGGTACTCCAGTAATCGGGTCGTACGCGCAATAGGTCCATGCGAAGATCGAACCGTTGTACACGTTGATTTGATCCACTCCCAACTGGGAGGGCGCCCATCCACCAGTGACATTGTACATCCAGCTCAACCAGGCTATGTTCCTGCTGGGCTGGTTCTGCACCCCGTATATCCCCGTTACGAAGTGCGACCCATACTCGCAGCAGGTCGAGTTCACGTTCCCATTCGTTACCGCCAACGTCAGTGTGTACAGGTTCCACCTCGGCTGGACCTGGGTATCGTTGTGCCACTGGCGGGTCCCGTTCCCGAAATAGACGAGCATATCTGAATCGAGGCTAGTCCCGTATTTCGAGACTAGATGCTGCAACTCTGTGCTCTGATGGGAGTTGACCGACAGTTCCTGCTGGTATTCGTTGTAGTATGCGACCGCCGCCACGGAACTTATCACTAGTAGGGCCACAAGGACAGCTACAACGCCATAGAACGTGCTTCGGGAGGGCATCTCACACCCTCCTTACCCTGGCAGCAGCGAGCATGGCTGCTGGTGCCATGAACGTTCCCAGCGCAAAATCCCACAGCTCATGCGCCAGGGGAGTCGGGAAAACGAACCCCGCGAGTTCGTAACCCAACACCTCCCCCAGAGTAAGCTTGGGCCAGTACCACAGGAGTGCTGAGGCAGCATTGGTTTCGAAGTCCCACACGAAAGCACAGATCGCTAGGGTAGCTCCGATGAAAATGGCAGTGGGAGACAGGCCCGCCTTTTCCGTTCCCCACACCTTGGATGCTCCCCATCCTGCAACTGCAAAGAGCAGCTCACCGGCGATTAGGAAGGGTGCTACAGCTCCAGCCGGTCCCCATGGACTCACGATGCTCCACACAGTTTCCGAGACTACGGCGACCGCTGCTCCCTGCTTGAAGCCGAACACAAACGCAACAAGAAAGACAATCGTGTCCATGAGCTTGATATTCGCGAAGCCAACCAATGCGAAGTCTGAGGCCACGATAACGGCAGAGAACACCGCAACAACGGCCACATCCTTGCTGAGCACATCGGCTGGTTTATCCAGCCGGAGATATAAGGACTTCAAGGTTCTCTTGGATAAGATTACTTTCGCGAACCATACCCGGGCAGAAGGGATTTGACGCCCTCGCACTTATCCATGTCTCGACTCAAGTACTCGGGGCACTCCATGAATAACCAGGCACGTGATTGGAGGATATTGCGGCATATTGGAAAGAATGTCGAATCGACCGGATTCAGGCCTAGATTGAAGGAAGAAGCAGTAGCTTTGGCGGGGCCAAGAGCGATTGGGAAGTACGGGGAGGAAGTGGCGAGGAATTTTCTCAAATCATGTGGAATTGTACCACTGGCTCAATATCCCTACAAAGATGAGTTTGGGCACCTTCACCTCGCGGATTTCTACGATGATTCAACACGAACTGCTTTCGAAGTGAAGACCGGTGCTTTCAGATCTAGTTCAATATACGAATTCAAGTTGGAACAACTGCAGTACGCGTTGACCAGTCACCAATTTGACAGGGTGATTTTCATCAACGTGAGCTTTCTTGGAAGGCTCGGGTTTTCGGGGCGTCTTGAGAAGCGTGTCCGAGAGTTCGGCGTGATTATCTTAAATCAACGACAAATGGGGTTGGCTATGGGAACCGCGGGGCGAAGAGAGGCAATGTCGTCGGTCACTTCATTTCTGAAGGTTGTCGAACAGCGATACCCTGGCCCCGCGCCGGCATTCGAGAAGGCGCATGCATTCATGCTATTCGTGATTCTGGGCAATGAGGGAATAATAGGGAGACAAGCCTTGTCAGAAAGTACGGGCCTCGGCGAAGGTTCAGTTAGGACCATTCTCAAGAAGCTTCGCAGGGGAGGCTACGTAGTATCTGACATTCAGGGTTGGCACCTGACTGAATTGGGAAACCAGCTGTACAGGACCATTGAGCGGAAGTTGGTGGGGCCAACAATTCTGCATGAAAGCTCCCTTTCCGTTGGTCCTTTGCAGTCCGCCGTTCTTATCCGGTCTACTGTGCCTTCGCTCGGAAGCGGCATTGAGCAAAGAGATTCTGCGGTCCGAGTTGGCGCTCATGGTGCAACCACATTCGCCATCAGGTCTGGAAGATTTTCGATTCCCGGCGGCTCTGATGACTGCGAAAGGGATTTCCCCGGCGCTGCCTGGAATGTCATTCGCGAAGTCCTCAAACCAGTGAACAACGACGTTGTAATAGTGTGCGGGGCTGCAGACGAAGCAACTGCGCGCCTAGGTGCTCTTGCAGCGGCTCTTTCCCTGTTGTAGCTACTGCTTCTGTTCCTGCTGAGCAGGGGGCGACTCTGGGGAGGCCGAAGGCTTGTTCACCTGCCTGTTGATGGCGTCTGCGAAGTAGTGCCCTGTTACCATCACCTTCACCCCCTTTACCCCCTTGACCTGCAGTAGGCCATCCCGAAGATCCTGAGATATCTTCAGGGCGAAAACAGGCGGGCAGTACTGGGTGGTCGCGTGATATTCGACATCAACTTCGCCGTCCTTGATGTCGAGCTTGTCGATGAGGTTCATCTCCACGATAGGCATCCCTATCTCGGGGTCGACTATCTTCGAAATCTGCCTCTGGACCTCCTTGACGTCCACCTGCTCTGTTGACATGAAACTCGGCGAAAACCCCCGTTTCCGCTACAAAAAGATTGTCCCCTCTGCGAGGGGCGACCGGCAGGTTTACACCCCGGAGCCAGGCGGTGCCTACATGAAACCCGACGAAGTCCTCGCATCTATAGAGCAAATCGCGCCCCGGCAGGGCCTACCCATAATCGGGCCCAAGCGCGGTGCGTTCCTCGACGAGGCCATCGAGAAGCACAGGCCGACGACAGTCTTGGAGGTGGGGACCCTCGTGGGCTACAGTGCAATCAGGATGGCGAGGCACCTCCGCGACGGCGGGCGCGTAACGTGCGTGGAGCTGAGCGAGGAGAGGGCACGAACCGCCCGTGCCAACTTCGAACGCGCGGGCCTCTCTGACAGGATTGAGATCATCCTGGGGGACGCGAGGAACGTGCTCCCTACGCTCAAAGGGAATTTCGACATGGTCTTCTTCGACGCGGTGAAGGAGGACTACCTCTACTACCTGAGATCCATCGAGGGCCTGCTGCGCCGAGGGAGCGTCGTGGTCGCTGACAATGTGAAGTCTCACGCGGATGAAGTGGCGCCCTATCTCGACTACGTCAGGAAATCAGGGAAGTACTCTAGCACCTACAGGGAGGCGCCACCAAACTTCGGGAATGGTCCGGGGGACGCCGTGGAAATCAGCGTCAGGCTCTGAACCCGCTGATTAGCGTCCGCCACTTCGCGTCGCCGTCAAAGGGCAGGTACATTCTGACTCGGTCCGCCAACCCAGCGTACTTCCTGCTGACGAGATTCCCAACCTCTGACCAGCTCCCCTGAATCATGAACTCGTCCAGCATCTCGTCCATAATCTCCTTCCCCATGGCCGTCCAATCGCCTTTGACCGAAAGAGCGTGCAGCCTGTCACCAACCTCCCCCCAGCCGTGTAGTTCGAGGACCTTCCTGTAGCTCCGCGTCGAAGCGTAGAAGGCGATTTGTTGCCTTATCGCCTCCCTCACAGCACGTATCTCGCTCTCGTCGTCACCGATCGCTGCGAAAACAGACGCCGCCACGGCGATGCCCCCTGTCCTCCTGGACGCTCTGGAGGCCCCTTCCGCGATCGCCGGGCGGATGACTTCCCGCAGGTATTTCGCCGTGTGGAGAGGGTGGACGTGGACACCATCGGCGACCATCCCCGCAACCCTGCACATCCCTTCGTTGACCGCTGCGATGTACACGGGTATGTCAGGGTGCTCGATGGGGCCTGGGTTGAAGAATGGCGTCATCAGGTCCAGGTGGAAGTATCGCCCCCTGTAGTCCAGCATCGTATCATTCTGCCAGCTTCCCCACACCGATCGTAGGGCCAGGACGACGTCCTTCATCTTGGGGGCCGGAGCGTCCCACCTCATCCCGAACCTCCTCTCTATGTGGCCCTTCACCTGGCTCCCCAGTCCCAATACGAAGCGCCCATTCGACATGCCTTGCAGGTCCCAGGAAGTGTACGCCAGCGTGGTGGGGCTGCGAGTGAACGCGAGCGCAATCGATGTTCCGAGACCAATCCTGTTGGTAGATCCAGCTGCAGCCGCGACCTGCACGAAGGGATCGTGCTTGATTTCGTTGACCCAAAGGCAGTCGAACCCGAAGGCCTCAGCCTTCGCAGCAAGCCCTGCGACTTCCACCGGTGACGCCACCGCTATCTCGGCATCGATCTTCAAGCGGCTTCGTGCCATGCAGGACGCCTCTTAAAGCCGAACCGGGGGAGGATGGCAGCAAGACCAGTTGCTGTACGTTTCAATGGCCACGGGCCTGGCAGCCGCCTTCTGCTGGGGCACGGCAGACTACCTGTCTCGAAGCCAGTCAGAGAGGGTAGGGTACTACAGGACCGTCATCTATTCGCAGCTAATCACCCTGATCACCGTCATCGTTCTTGTGCCTATCATTAGTCCTGACCTCGCTCTCCCACTCTATCCCGTCCTCGCCCTTCTCGGGTCGGGTGCCATCAACTTCGTAGCTTTCGTTTTCCTGTACAGGGCGTTCCACCGCGGGATTGTCTCCGTCGTGGCACCGGTGGTCTACACGTACCCGGCGGTCACGGGCGTCCTAGCCGTCGGCATACTGGGGGCGTCGCTCTCGCTCACGCAGGGAGTCGCCATCGCTGGCATAATCGCGGGGGTGATACTTCTGTCGACCCGTTTCTCTGAACTCTACGCCTACTTCAGAGGCACGAGTGCACCCAGCCTTACGAAGGGAGTCGGCATGGCCGTGGGGGCTTCGCTCTGCTTTGGCACCGTCTACGTAGGCATCGGATACGCAGCCCCTTCTGTCAGTTTCGTACTCCCTGTCTTGTTCCTCAGAATCATCGCGATTTCAGCCGGCCTCCTCTTAGCCCCCCTGCTGAAGCAGGAGGCCCTGCCCACCCGTCCCGTTTTCTCGAAGGCAATGATCGCCATGGGAGTTCTCGAGGCGTTCGGGTTCCTCGCGTTCACCTATGGAATCTCGGCCGCCGGGAGCGCGCTCCCCATCGTCACGGCCCTCTCGGGCATGGGAGGCGCGGTAGCTGCAAGCTACGGGCTAGCTTTTCTCAGGGAACGTCTGGAGCCTAACCAGATGCTGGGCGTGCTTCTCTCGCTTGCCGGGGTCTTCGCGCTGCTCTACCTGGGAGGCTAGGCGAGCACGGACTACTTCACCGCTGTGCAGCAGGGGAAGGACAGGGTGAACCGGGCGGTCGCAGTCCTCCGGGAGGTGGCGGGTCCCTCCTACCCGCTTCTCTTCCTGAAGCTGGGTATCTCAAACTGGACGCCCGTAGGGGAGGAGATGATGCACAAAGTGGTCCCTGGAAAGCAGGGGACCGCCGCGCTCGTGATCTGCGACGCTGAGGGGAACGCCAAGGCCATGAGCACTTGGCTACCAGGGGATAGGGCCCAGTCTCTCGCAAAGACGCTCGAGTCGAGGGAGATTCCAGCTTTCCCCGGAGAGGTCAAGCTCCCAATCTGAGCCTCCACTTTATTAACCGGACGTGGGTTTGACGACCTTGCGTCTTACCCGCACTTCTGCCGGCTCCGACGAACTCCCGCAAGCTCGACGAAGCCCCGGCGGTGCCCGTTCGACGCAGGAAAAATTGGGGGTGAATGAATGGCAAGATGTTCGGTATGCAAGGGTCACGCCGTAGCGACATGCGCCGAATGCGGATCGCTAGTATGCATGTCACATTCCACAACTATCTTCGACGAAACAAGTAGGTCAATGAAGACCTATTGCGGTAATTGCACTGCAAAGCGGATGCCGCTCTGGGTAGCTCGACGAAGGTAAACACTAGGACCGTCAGGTGCTGGCATTCACTCGACTGTAAAGTAGAGCCTTCTGTTGCTCTTCCCCTTGTTCTCTGTCTTCACCCCGATCACTTTTCCGATTTCCAGCGTGTTCTTCACATGGACTCCGCCGTCGGCCTGAGTGTCCACGTCACCGATTTCTACAATACGTAGCATCTCGTCAGACGGCGGCATGGCGTTGGCGAGCTTGACGAAGCCGGGGTTGGAGAGGGCTTCCTCCCTCTTCATGAAATAGGTCCTGACCTCCAGACCCCTTGCGATAGCCTCGTTCACCTTGTCGATGTATGACGCAATCTTCTCCTTGTCGAAGTCATCGAGGCTGAAGTCGACTCGGGATTGGTCGGGGCTGATCTGGTTCCCAGTTATCAGGGCGCCGCTCTCCCTGTTCACCACCGAGCTGAGGATGTGGGCAGAAGTGTGCATCCTCATTATCCTGAACCTCCTGTCCCAGTCCAGGGCGCCGTGCACGACTGCCCCGGGTCCGAAAGCCGGGGGAGTCTCTAGCACATGGATGATCTGTTCCCCCTCCTTGAGAACTTCCAAGACCCCCAGACCTCCGAGGACCCCCGTGTCAGAGACCAGGCCGCCTCCTCTCGGGTTGAACGCCGTCTGGTCAAGGACTGCTCGCGCCCCGTCAACTGACTCGACTCTCGCGTCGAAGTCGCGGGCGTACATGTCCTCCCAGAACAGGCGCCTGGTCAACCTCACTCGCTCCCGGGCGCCGCCACTTTAGTCTTCAAGTGTCTAGTATGCGCTTATCTTCATCTGTGACAGCTCCCTCGAAATCAGGACGCTCTCCCTCATCCACTTCGACTTCGCGATTACAAGCTTGGAGAGGGCGGAGTCCATGGCAGCCCTGAAAGTCTCGTGCCTCACGAACGGTTGCTTCAGCAGCTGCCTGATGCTCTCCCTGACGTTCCAGACCCCGAGCGGCATTATGAACCCAGGGTAGGTCTCTCTCAGCACTATCGCGGCCGCCTGCTTTCTCTCCCTCTCGAGCGCTTCGGCAACCGCGAGCCTCGTCGAGTAGTAGCACCCGCCCACCCTCGCGTACTTCGTTCTCCCGAAGTATTCTTCATAGTCGCCAATCATGTACGGCTGGGTTGTGAACTGGTTCCAGGTGGTGTTAGGGAACCAAGCCTCGATCCACTCGAACCTCCAGGGCTCGGGGAGGAGTATGGCCACGTACTTGTTTTCGTAAATCCCGAAGCTGTAGACCCTGTACTCGTCGATGGTCGGCCTGTGCTTCATCTTCTCGATTAGTCCCAGGCTGATTGAGCTGTCGACCGCGGTTATGCTCCAGCGCGTGGGGACTATCTTCCTTCTTGGCCCAACCCCGAACATCCCAAGAGAGAACGCCTTCTGAATACGCGTCACCAGCACCCCTTTTCGATACAGATCGCCAACTGCACCGGCCGCATCCAGGTCCCTGTCGTAGTAGGCCGTCTGGACCCTCCTGTCCACAGAAGGGTTGTCGATCTTGAACTTGTCAAGGGGGCCGGAGGGGCCGTATGGTTGCGTGTCCTCGCTGAGCGTGAGTATCCTCCTGGGCGCCTTAGTCAGCTTGAGCTCAGTGTCCACCGGCCTGGCGGCCATGGCCAGCTCCTGAAGAGAAGAGAGCAACCTCCCCGGCTCGCGCGCCTGTTCAACGCTCGACCGCGAGTTTCCCCGCACCAGCGAGTATCGATAGTCGACAATCTGGTCGATTGGCCTGCCCAGCCACTCCTCCGGGGTGTCAAGAACCGCGGTGTCTCCGAACTGGGGAGGAACCATCGGTCCGATCGAGACCTTCGGATACCCCAGTCTCCCAACGAAGACGCCGGGAGGGGACGAGCCCAGGATTTCGCTTGCCCCCATCGGCGGCCCCTGCTTGGCCAGTGCCTGCGCCTTCAAAATGATCGGGCAGCGGGGCTTCCCACAGAGTAGCTTCGCGCCACGACAGGAGAGACACATCCAGGCAGGCGGACTCTCCACCACCTCGATGGACCTCGCGACTTCTTCCTCTAGGCCCGTGACTGACGCGGCCATCACGTTAGAGAGCCACGTAATCCTCCGCGTCATGGGGCCATTGAGTCAGCGAAGTCTCTTAAAGTCCGTGGTGGTCCCCGAGAGCTGGTAATCCTTCATCCCCAAATAGTCCGACAGTTTCTCCTCGCCCAGGATGCCGAAGTTCGCTCACATGTCTGACATTCACATAGGCGCGTTCAGACAGCCCGAGCTGAAAAGGCTCCTCCTGGATGCCTTCGACTCCGCCATTGACCGTTGCATAGAGGAGGGGGTCGCCTTCATAGTGATGGCCGGGGACATCTTCGATTCCAACATCCCAGACCTATCCTCCGTGCGCCGAGCGGCGACCAAGATGAAGGAGGCCGTAGATGCGGGTATCAGGGTCTACGTCGTTTACGGCTCCCATGATTTCAGCCCCAACTATTCGTCCATCGTAGACGTCCTAGACGGCGCGGGGGTGTTCACCAATGCCGAACTACTGTCGACATCCGACGGGCACGCCACCCTCGATTTCGTTCGGGACCCATCGGGCTCAAGAATCTGCGGAATCTCGGGCAGAAAGCTCTCCATCGACCGGGACATCTACTCTGTCTTGAACAGGGAAGAGCTCGAAAGGGCAGATGGGTTCAAGATCTTCGTCTTCCACTCCGCTATCGATGAGCTGAGGCCGTCGTCTCTTGCGGCGATGGAAGCGATGCCTGCGTCATACCTGCCGGCGGAATTCAACTACTACGCAGGGGGACATGTACACAGCCACAGCGTCGAGTCCCTACCTGGGCACCCCAACATCGCCTTTCCAGGACCCCTCTTCGCCACAGATTACTCCGAACTTCTGGAACTGGCCCATGGCGGGGAGCGCGGTTTCTTCATTGTGGAGTTCGAGGACGACGTCTCGAGCGTCGAGTTCGTTCCGATCAAGGTCTGTGACGTTGTCGAACTACGATACTTCGCCCAGGGCAAGACCTCGGGCCAGGCCTCCAAAGAGCTGGCCGAGCTCGCGTCACGCGCGAACGTGGGGGGGAAAGTAGTCCTACTAACTGTTGAGGGGGAGCTGGCAGAAGGAAGGACATCTGACATCAACTTCTACTCAATCAGGAGGCTCCTGACGGCTTCCAAGCCTCTAGTCGCACTCTCCAACTACAGCCGCCTTACGTCCAGAGAACAGGCCAAGTCACACGAGCAGCCTAAGCCTAGCTATGCAACCGAGAGAGAGCTCTTCGAGAGGGAGATTGGCAAGGTCAAGTCGGACGAAACCAGCCTCCGCGGCTCGAAGGGAGTTACGCTTGCCCTCGAACTGCTGAGGTCGTTGAAGGAAGGGCGCAGGGAGAATGAGAACAAGGGGGATTTCGAGGACAGGACTGCTAGGGCAGGCTTCGGGGTCCTCGGGTTGAAGGAGGAGGGATAGTGCTGCTGCGGAACCTGTCCATGAAGAACATTCGGAGCTACAGCGACGGAGAAGAGACCCAGCTCGACATACCGGAGGGGGTTGTCCTGTTCGAAGGGGACATCGGCTCAGGCAAATCTACAATCCTCTACGCACTGGAATTTGCGCTGTTCGGGTTCAGCGACATGAAGGGGGCGCACCTGCTGAGCGAGGGCAGGAGGGAAGGGAAGGTTACCCTGACCTTCGAGGCCGACGGCGCCGTTTACACGGTCGAACGGGCGCTAAAGAAGAGAGGCGACGAAATCGTCCAAGGGGAATGTCATATCACTTCAGGGGGCGGAAGGGAAAGACTCTCCCCCAGCGACTTGAAGGAGCGCGTCGTTTCAATCCTTGGATTCAACGAGCCTACTCACCCCAGGGCCGAGAGCCTCGTCTACAGGTACGCTGTCTTCACTCCTCAGGAGCAGATGAAGGAAATACTCACCCGGAACGCGGACGAGAGGCTGCACGTAATTCGCCGTGTGCTCGGAGCCCAAAGCTACCAGGTCGCTGCCGAGAACTCTGAAATTGTGACGAAGAGGATCAAGGAAATCGGGTACGGACTCAGGAAGGGGAGCGAGGACCTACAAGTGAAGAAGGACGAAATGGAGGAGCGCTCGAAGACCGTCGCTGAGCTCAAGTCAGAGATCCCTAGGCTCCGCGAGGCTGAGACCGCTTCGGCGAGGCTCGTCGGAGCTCTCGAGTCGGAGTGGAAGGAGATTCTCGCAGAGCGGGAGGCTCTTGGGAGGAGCGAGGCCAAGATCCCCCTTCTGAACCAGGAGATAGCAGGGACGAGGGCCCAGATTCAGGACGATGACCGGAGCCTCCACGAGCTCGAGTCGAGGCTCGGCGAAGAAGTGGAGCCGAAGATTAGGGAATTCCAGTCGATGAAGCACGTTGGAAGCGTTCGAGATCTGGACGCAGATTCCGATAGGGCGAAAGAGCGGCTGGGCCGCCTCAAGGAGTCCAAGCAGACCCTCGAAGCCGAGCTTACGAAGACGCGCGACCTCGTCGCAAGAGGGATATGCCCGCTCTGTGGCCAGCGCATCTCGGGCGACGTTTCGCAGCGTGGGGAGCACGCCGAACAGGAACGGGTGAAGGTGGAAGAGAGGATCTCCGAAGTGGAGGCCCTGCTCGCATCTCTGGCGGTGCGCGTCGAAGCGGCGCGGCGGTTCGAGGAAGCGGAGAAAGAGTTCGAGAAGGCCCAGAAGGAAAGAGCCCGTGCCAACGATGGAATGATCATGCTACGGAAGAGGCTTCGCGAATCAAACGCACGCCTCGCTCAGTTGGCGTCCGACCTCGACCAATCCGTATCGGAGGCCAAGGGTCTGGCCAAGGTATCAGAGAAGGCCGCGAACCTCGAGTCTCGTCTGAAAGGGGCGAGGGAGCGGGAGAAGAGGGCCAGCCAGGACCTCACTCAGGCGACCACTGAGCTCATAGACACCACTAGAGAGCTGGAGCAGCTCTCTCAGGAAGTGAACAAGAAGGAGGCGGCAATGCGCGAGGCGCATCGGCTAACCTCTTACCAGGGGTGGCTCTCTTCCTTTTTCAAGCCCACGGTCGAAATGATAGAGAAACAGACCTTGGCTCAAGCCGCAGTTCGATTCAACGAACACTTCCAGCGTTTCTTCAATTCACTCGTCGACGACCCGGACATGGTCGTACGTGTAATGGAGGACTTTTCTCCAGTCTTTGAAAGAGAAGGTTTCGAGCAGGACTTCGAAGCGCTCAGCGGAGGCGAGAGGACAAGCATGGCCCTCGCCTATCGTCTCGCCCTGAACTCAGTCGTGAGGGAGAGCGTCTCTTCCCGGCCGGAGCTGCTCATACTCGACGAGCCGACCGACGGCTTCAGCAAGGAACAGGTCTACATGATGCGTGGGCTGCTAGAGGAGCTGGGATCAAGGCAGGTCGTACTTGTCTCTCATGAGAGGGAACTCGAGTCGATGGCAGACCACATATTCAGGGTTGAAAAGCGAAACGGGGCATCAGTGATATCCGTCGACCAAGGTCTGAACCTACCCTCGGAAGGGCTGCCTAACCCATACGCAAAAAGGCAATAATAGTCGCGTCAATCGTCGAACCCTTGAGGCTGCATGGCCGACATAGAGAGAATGTTTAGCCCCAAGGTGGTCGCCCTCATAGGTGCGACCGACAAGGAGGGGACGGTCGGTGAGGCGACCCTGAAGAACCTCCTCCAGGGCAAGGGGAAGCACACGGTCTACCCTGTGAACCCGAGCCATGAGGTGGTGGGGGGCCTGAAGTGCTACCCGAACGTTGCTTCAATCCCGGAGCACGTCGACTTGGTTGTGATCGCAACTCCGGCAAAGTCGGTCCCAGAGGTCGTGGAGGAGTGCGGGAAGGCGGGCGTCGACGGCGTCGTGATAATCTCGGCCGGCTTCAGGGAGGTCGGCGCGGAAGGGGTCAAGCTGGAGACGGAGATCAGCCGCATACGGGCGAAGTACGGCCTGAGACTCCTAGGGCCCAACTGCGTCGGCTTCGCGAGGCCGTCCATTCGCCTCAACGCTACTTTTCTGAAGGACAGCCCAGAGCCCGGCTCGATAGCTTTCATCTCTCAGAGCGGAGCCCTCGGATCCGCTATCCTCGACTGGGCAACTGTTTCCCACGTGGGCTTCAGCCTCTTTGCATCAATGGGGTCCATGCTCGACCTCGACTTCGGCGACCTGATCGACTTTCTGGGGACTGATCCGAACACGCGCAGCATTATCGTGTACGTGGAAGGGATAGGTAACGCGAAGAAGTTCATGAGCGCTGCAAGAGGGTTCGCCCGGACCAAGCCGATCATCGTCCTCAAGGCAGGAAAATACACCACAGGCGCGAAGGCCGTCCAGTCCCACACCGGAGCCCTCGCAGGGGACTTCGAGGTGTACGACGCAGCCTTCAAGAGGGTCGGTGTCCTCAGAGTCGACGAGATAGGTGACCTGTTCAATTGCGCCAGCGTCCTCGACTCGAGGCGCCTCCCTTCAGGTCCGAAGCTCGCCATAGTCACAAACGCAGGGGGGCCTGGAGTGGTGGCGTCCGACAAGATCACCGACCTCGGAGGGGAGCTGGCGAAGCTCTCCGAGGGCACGATGAGAGCCCTCAACGAGCACCTTCCTCCATACTGGAGCCGCGGAAACCCGGTTGACGTCCTCGGAGACGCCGACGTGGACCGCTATGAGCTCGCCATGAAGACGCTCCTCGCTGATTCCAACGTCGACGGCATCCTTGCCATGTGCACCCCCCAGGGTGTCACCCCGGCCACCGATCTTGCCTCCATGGTGGTGCGGGAGTCGAAGGACAAGCACAAGCCCGTCCTCACCGTATGGATGGGGGAGAAGGGGGTGGCCGACGCGAGGCGCAAGTTCGCCGAGAACAGCGTCCCGACCTACTCGACCCCCGAAGAGGCCGTCAAGACCTACATGTACATGTACAGGTACAGGCGAAATCTCGACCTCCTCTACGAGACCCCCAACGAGCTCCCGGTCGACCTGATGCCTCCAAACAGCCACCTGAGGCTCATGGTGAGGAAGGCCATCGCAGAGGGCAAACTGCTCCTGTCGCAGGCAGACGCCGACAAGTTCCTCGACGCCTACAACATCCCGCGGCTCGGTGGAGGCTTCGCCAAAAGCGACGAGGAGGCGCTGATGATCGCGCGGAGGGTAGGATATCCGGTCGTCCTCAAGATTGTGTCTCAGGAGATAGTCCACAAGTCGGACATCGGGGGAGTGGTCACCAACATCACGAACAGCGAGATGCTGGCCCACGAATACAGCAAACTCATCGACAGGGTGAAGATACTGAAGCCCGAAGCCAAGATTGACGGGGTCTACGTCCAGAAGATGGCGAAGAGCGTGGACTACGAGCTCATCCTGGGGTCCAAGAAGGACAGGGACTTCGGCGCGGTCCTCCTCTTTGGGGCCGGGGGCATAGGCGTAGAGCTCTTCCGGGACTTTTCCATAGGCCTCCCTCCGATCGACCAGGTCCTCGCTCGCAGGATGATGGAGGAGACGACCATCTACAAGGCACTCTCGAAGGGGCTGAGGAACCGGCCGCCCGCGAACCTCAAAGCACTCGAGGAGGTCATCGTACGCTTTTCCAGCATGATTGCCGACTTCCCCGAGATCGCCGAGATGGACGTCAACCCGCTTTCCGTGGCGGAGGGGAAGGTCTTCGCGGTCGACGTCAGGATCCTCTTGGACCAGAAGCCCATCGACCGCTCAATCCCGTATCCCCACATGGTCATCCTCCCCTACCCGACGAAGTACGTGGTCCCCTGGAAGCTAGAAGATGGGACCGACGTGCTCCTCAGGCCCATCCGCCCTGAGGACGAGGTCATGGAATCAGAGTTCATCAACGGCCTATCGGAAGAAACAAGCCGCTACAGGTTCTTCAACATAGTTCGGAACCTCCCTCATTCGGACCTGGTGCGCTTCTGCAACATCGACTACGACAGGGAGATGGCCATAGTCGCAGAAGTCACCGAGGGCGGTCGCCGCCGCGAGATAGGAGTCGGCAGGTTGATTGCCGAGCCTGACCGTCGCAGGGGCGAGTTTGCCGTGGTCATCGCAGACCAATACCAGACCAAGGGCCTCGGGCGCAAGCTGGTTGACATGCTCATCAACATAGCGGAGGAAAGAAGGTTCGAGTCAATCTTCGGCGTGGTCCTAAGGGACAACGCTCCAATGCTCTCTCTCTGCAGGGAGATGGGTTTCCTGGTCAAGTACGAAGAAGACTACGCGCGCGTCGAGCTGGCCCTGAAGGTGAGCGCTCAGCAGGGCAGCGCGGAGAGTCAGCCGCAGCCCCAGACCAAGCCAGAGGCCCAGTCGCAGACCAAGCCTCAGCCGGAACCGGGTGAAAGCGCGGCGGGCATGGCGCAGTAACAAGAGCCCCCAGCGGAGGGTTTCTCGACCCCCGTCTCCTCTTTCCAATTCATTGCCGACCCCTCGAGTCCAATGGAAGTCCCAGATGGAGGGAGTTTTGCTCCCCCCACCGGGATCACGTTCGACTCGTCCCGGCCGTAGTCCTCCTTCTGTTCTAGACGGGATTCAGCTCAGCGGCCTACCCTGGCCTCCTACAGGCCTTTCATCGGCCACGTTTGGCCTTGCTCCGCGCGGGTCAGCCGTTTCATCCCGGTCCCCATCGACCTCAAGGTCGCCCCATCATCGCCCATGATGGGCCGGGTCTCGTTTCTGTTCTGGAGCCGA
>Ga0187780_10001296_pt1 | contig 18849 bp, 23 predicted proteins | sample 1015_Q2_SP10_20__FD_132429 | JGI IMG/M metagenome (GOLD analysis project Ga0187780, IMG submission 132429) | Tropical peat soil microbial communities from peatlands in Department of Meta, Colombia - 1015_Q2_SP10_20_MG | ecosystem: Environmental > Terrestrial > Soil > Wetlands > Peat | place...
GCAGACGCCGCAGAAGGTGACCGCCTTCCTCACCGGACTGGGCTTCGGCCGCTACGGCGTGCTGGCGCTGATCATGCTGATGTATCTCGTGCTCGGCTGCCTGATGGACGCGCTCGCCATGATCATCCTCACCATCCCGATCATCTTCCCGGTCATCATGCAACTTGGCTTCGATCCGATCTGGTTCGGCGTCATCATCGTGATGACGGTCGAGCTCGGGCTCATTCATCCGCCGGTCGGCATGAACGTGTTCGTGATCAAGAGCGTGGTGCAGGACGTGAGCTTCGCGACAATCTTCTCCGGCGTGCTGCCGTTCATCGTCACCGATCTGATCCGCCTCGTCATTCTGATCGCGTTCCCGATTCTCGCGCTGTGGCTGCCGTCGCACATGTGATAGCTGTGCCGGGGGACGGTCTTCGCTTCCGAATGAAGGGAGGTTGCCATGCTACGCCTCATCCTCGCCGCGGCGCTGATGACTGCGGCTCCGGCGGCACTCGCCGCCGACACCAGGCAGATGGAAGAGAACAAGAAGACAGTGACGGCATTCTACGACGCCGCCATCAATCAGAAGGATTTCGACGCCGCGGCAAAGTTCCTCGGCCCGCGTTACGTCCAGCACAATCCGCGCGCCGCCGACGGACCGGACGGGCTCAAGGCGTTTCTCGGCGTGCTGCGCGAGAAATTCCCCGACTATCACAGCGAGATCAAACGCGTCTTCGCCGACGGCGACTATGTCATCCTGCACGTCCATAACGTGCCGACGCCGGGCGCGCGCGGCGCCGCCATCGTCGATATCTTCAAGCTCGAGGACGGCAAGATCGTCGAGCATTGGGACGTGCGCCAGGACATCCCGGAGCAATCGGCCAATTCCAACACGATGTTCTAGCGCTCGTCATTCCGGGGCAGGGAGAATTCGCCCAGCGGGATTGCACTGACAGGGGTTATCGGCTCCGGGCTCGCGCCCAAGAGGCGCGCCCCGGAATGACGTTAAGGCCAAAGAGCCGATTATTGGGGGGAGAAGATATGGATCTGAAACTTTCCGGCCGCACCGCGCTCATCACCGGCAGCTCGAAGGGCATCGGGCTCGGCGTCGCGCAATGGTTCGCGCGCGAGGGCGCGAATGTTTGCCTGGTCGCGCGGTCGGGGCCGAAGCTCGAACAGGAAGCTGCCGCAATCCGCAAGGCGACCGGCGTCACCGTGCGCACACTTGCCGCCGACCTCACCGTCCCGGCCGAGCGCGAGCGCGTGTTCGCGACCTTTCCCGATATCGACATCCTCATCAACAATGCCGGCGCCATTCCCGGCGGCTCGATCGAGCAGTTCGACGAGCCGGCCTGGCGCGCCGGCTGGGAGCTCAAGCTATACGGCTATATCGCGCTGACGCGGCTCTATCTCGCCATGATGAAGGAACGGCGCCGCGGCGTGATCGTCAACATCATCGGCGCCGGCGGCGAGCGGCTCGACGCAATGTACATCATCGGCGCGGTCGGCAATTCCGGGCTGATGTCGCTCACCCGCGCGCTCGGCGGCACCAGCCCGCAATTCGGCGTCCGCGTTCTCGGCGTCAATCCCGGGCCGGTGATGACCGACCGCATCGAGGCGCTCGGCCGCCGGCGCGCGGCAACGCTCTATGGCGACGAGAGCCGCTGGCGGGAAAGCTTCGCCACCATGCCGTTCGGCCGCCCGGCCTCGGTCGATGAGATCGCCGCGACCGTCGTGTTCCTCGCCTCGGACCTGTGCTCCTACACCAGCGGCACCATCGTCACCATCGATGGCGGGCTCTGCCATCGCAGCTAGACCACGCTGCGGGCGACGTAACAGGCTCTTGGGTTCCGTGCCGGCGCTAATTACGTAGCAAAATATAGGCTAGGCTGGCGGCGCCAAACTGGCCTTGCGGGCACTGGCTCCTTTTTCAGAGCGCCACGCGCATGAAGGACAAGCCGACCAAGGAAACCCGATCCGAGCAGGAGCGCCTGCTCGATGAAGCGCTGGCGGAAACATTTCCAGCGAGCGACCCGATTTCGATGCAGCAGATCGTGATCGTTGGTCAGGTCGAGAGGCCGCTTCGCGGCGGCGGTGGCGGCGGTTCAGGCGTCAAGACTTCAGGCGTCAAGACGGAGCATCGTCATCGCTTCGCAAATCGCCTGGGAGTCGCGGGCTCGGGAAGGATCAGAGCGGCGTAACGCCACCGCCGGCGTGACGTCTTCAGTTCCGAGTCCAGCTTCAGTTCCGCCCGCCACCGGCAAGCACGGCGCGCGTCGCGCGGTCCGGGCCAAAATCGTCGACGCCGTCGATGGCGAGGAGATCGGCAAGCCGCGTGCGGGCGCGGTTGACCCGGCTCTTGATGGTGCCGACCGCGCAGCCGCAGATCGCCGCGGCGTCCTCGTAGGAGAAGCCGGAGGCGCCGACCAGGATCAGCGCCTCGCGCTGGTCCGATGGCAGCTTGGCGAGCGCGTTGCGGAATTCGGCGAACTCGACCCGCCCGGTCTGCTCGGGATGCGACTTCAAGGTTTCGGCGTAGCGGCCATCGGCGTCCTCGACCTCGCGCCGGCGCTTGCGGTATTCGGAGCGGAACAGATTGCGCAGGATGGTGAACAGCCACGCCGGCATGTTGGTGCCCGGCTCGAACGAGTCGATATGCGCGAGCGCGCGCAATAGCGTCTCCTGCACCAGATCATCGGCGCGGTCGACATTACCGCACAGCGAGATCGCGAAGGCGCGGAGCGAAGGCACCGTGCCCAGCACCTGGTCGCGGATCGCAGGATCGAGCTTCATGCTGCCCCGTCATCTTGTTCGCTCAAGCGGCGAACCAGTTCCTCGATCTGCGGCGGCACGCCCTCATTGACGACCGCCTCGTACATCGCCCGCAGCTGCTGGCCGATCCGTGCTTGCGCTTCACGTCCCAGGCGCATCTCGGTCCTTCGTGGCGTAATCGGCCGGCCCATGGCATCGCGGGCTTCGTCTCCGCCCGCCTCGGGCGTCTCAACGTCAACTGTCTTCCGGGTCTTCATTGTTCCTGGTGCCCCATCAAATTACTCATGCCCCTACACCGAGCTCCCGCGATTTTGCATGGCGCAACCCCCCATGGGCTGCATAATCGCCAAACGCGCTGCCCGGACCTTGGTTCCCGGCCCGGGACCGATTTTGGGAACTTTGTTGGCGCAGTGACGTTTTAAACCGGTAGCCTTGGGAAACTGGAGGGGAGGGCCGACTTTGCCAGCGTCACAAGCCGTTATCCAGCACCTGCCTTACCTGCGCCGCTACGCCCGGGCGCTTACCGGCAGCCAGGCTTCGGGCGACGCCTATGTGGCCGCGACCCTGGAATCGCTGATCGCCGGCCCGAAAATCCTCGAATCCGGCGGCAACCAGCGGGTCGCGCTCTACCGGCTGTTCACGAAAATCTGGAATTCGGTCCCGGTGAACGACCAGCCGGAGGCGCCGGCCCCGACGCTGACGCCCGAACGCCACCTCACCCAGCTCACCCCGCTTCCGCGCCAGGCCTTCCTCCTGGTGGCCCTCGAGGGGTTTTCCGAGGCCGACGCGGCGCAGATCCTCGACTGCGACTTGCCGACGCTGCGCAGCCTGGTCGAGGAATCCGGCCGCGAGCTCGCCGCAGAGATCGCGACCGACGTGCTCATCATCGAGGACGAGACCTTCATCGCCATGGACATCGAGGCGTTGGTCGAAAGCCTCGGCCATCGGGTGATCGGCGTCGCCCGCACCCACGGCGAAGCGGTGGCGCTGGCGCGGCAGAAGCGGCCGGGCCTGATCCTCGCCGACATCCAGCTCGCCGACGGCAGCTCCGGTCTCGATGCGGTCAACGAGCTCCTCGGCACGTTCGAGGTGCCGGTCATCTTCATCACCGCCTATCCGGAGCGTTTCCTGACCGGGCAGCGGCCGGAGCCGGCGTTCCTGATCGCCAAGCCGTTCCAGCTCGCCGTGGTCTCCGCGGTGGCGAGCCAGGCCTTGTTCTTCGGCCGCAAGGCGCGCCAGCGCGAACGGCAGCCGACGGCGTAGGCGTTCCAGGAAATCAGTATTCAGATATCAGCGATCGGATATCGGGGCGCGGGCGTCGCGTCCCTGAGTTCTGTTTGCTAAGATTCTGATCGGTGATCCTGATTTTCCGATCCTTGTATTTCTGAATCTTCGCCAAACGTAAAGCTGCGGTCGCGCCAGACCGGAAAAGAGAAGGCCCGCCATCGAAGGCGGGCTTTCCTTACGCGCGTCGCTCTAAGAATGCGTCCAGCAGTCAAGGCTGCTGGGCGACAGTCACCGGAGCGGGCTGAGACTGAGCACTGTCAGCAGGCTCTTGCGCGGCCGGCTTCGCCGTCGTCGTCTCGGTCGCCGCCGTCGCATCGGCCGTGGTCGGCGTCTCGGTCGCGCAACCACTGCCGCTGCAACCTTCCGCGACGACAGCCGGCGTGCTGTTCGCCTCACGACTGAAATCGCAGGCAACGGCTCGATGCGTCATCGCGATGCTTAGCGCGGCGGCCGCCAACATCATTATCGCTTTCATGGCGCAGGTCCCTCCAATAATTGCTGCGTAGAGTGCCACAACTTCCGGAAAACGGAAGTGCTCCCGTCATCACTTTTTGTCCCGCGCTCATCCGTCAGGCCGCGCAGCAGACGTAAAGGGCGCAGCCGATCGGTCCATCGACTGCGCCCAGATTGGCCGGCCAAGCACGGGGGAGGGGGAAAGGATGGCCGGTCGCCACACCAACCGGCGAGCGGACCGTTCGTTCCGAGCGGTTCCCGCCGCCGGAGGCGGAACCGGCGGCGGGCATTCGCGTTAATTGTGGCGCGCGGCGGAGGCTGCGCGCGGGGCCGGTGAGGGAGCGGTGTCGAAGTTTCGGAGCCAATCCGATGTTCGGGATCCTCTCGGCTCGCATTGCGGGCGTTGTCGGAGTTCTGTCGCTGGCGCTCGTTGCCGCCGGGCTGGTTTCGGTTCCGTCGTTTCCGATGCCGGCCGTGCCTTTGGCGCTGACCGAGCCGGCAATCTTCGTCAATCGCGCGCACAAGGGCGATCGCCTGCCGGTTCCGCGACTGGCCGTGCGCGAATTTGAGTTTGCGCCGTTGTCGCCGCCGCAACCGCGGTCGCCGGCCCCCGCGCAGTCGCAAATTCCGCCTGGTTGCGATGGCGCTTTCAGCCCGATCTCCTCGCCGCTTCTGGCGAATGTTTTCCGGCGTTGCATCGCCTGAACCGCAACGCGCCGATAACCATCGAAAGGCGCCGCGCGTCGCGCCCGGAACTCGATACCGCCATTGCGGTCTTTATCATCGAGATCATCGAGGACGGCTGCGGATTGGTCCGTTGCCGCGGGGCGCGGGGCTGGAACGCACACCGCGGTCGTGCCTTTGAACGAAAGCCGCGCGTGACCGAAAGCCGCGCGGCGGTCTTGATCCGCAAAACCGCGGGCCGATTTGTAAGTGTATGACCGGATCCGACGCAGTGAATACCCCGGCACCGGCGCGGCCGAAAGAGGAAGCGGTCGACACGGTCGCAGCCGAATCGCTGACGACCGTGCGCGATCTCGAGCAGGAGCTGCGCAGCCGCATCAAACAGCAGGAGGCGCTGGCCCAGCTCGGTGAACGCGCGCTGGCGGAAGGCGATCTCGATAAGCTCCTCAACGATGTGGTCTCGACCGTCGCGCTGACGCTTGCGGTCGATTTCGTCGCGGTGCTGGAGCTCCTGCCCGGCAACACCGACCTGTTGTTGCGGGCCGGCTTCGGCTGGAAGGCGGGCGGCGTCGGCTCGATCGTTGCATCGCGCGACAACGGCAACTACGCGGGGCATATCCTCGATTCCGCGGTTCCGGTCGTCATCGCCGACTTTGCCGCCGAGACGCGTTTCAAGATTCCGCAATACCTTTCCGACCATGGCTGCGTCAGCGGCATGAGCACCGTCATCACCGGCCGCGACGGACGCGCCTATGGCGTGCTCGGCGTCTGCACCAATAAGCCCCGCGCCTTCGGCATCGCGCACACCGCGTTCCTGGCCGCGGTCGGCAACCTCCTCGCCGGCGCGATCCAGCGCCGGCAGCTCGAGCAGCGTCACGAGCTGATGATCCGCGAATTGCGCCATCGCTTCGGCAATCTGTTTTCTCAGCTGCTGGCGCTGTTCTCGCAGACGGCGCGGAACTCCAAGACCATGGCCGACCTCAAGGCCAAATATCAGTCGCGCGTCCTCGCGCTCGCCAACGCGCACCGGCTCATCACCGAGGCCGGCTGGAGATCGACCTCGCTCGCCGAGGTGCTGCGCACCGTGCTCGGTCCCTATCTCGACCGGATTTCATTCGAGGGTCCCAATGTCGATCTCGAGCCGGACCCGACCTTCAGCGTGAGCGCGGCGCTCCACGAGCTCGCCGACAATGCCGTCAAGCACGGCAGCCTGTCGCGCCAGCAGGGCCGGCTCGATCTTGGCTGGTCGCTCGCGCACACCGAGCAGGGCACCGCCTTGGTCTTCAACTGGGTCGAGCGCGGCGGCCCGCCGGCGCGGCGGCCGCGGCGGCTCGGTTTCGGCTCGCGGCTGATCGCCCTCGTGATCGAGCGACAGATGAACGGCAAGGTCGAGCGCAGTTACGGCCGCGCTGGGCTCACGGTGCGCATGACCATTCCGCTCACCCATCAGCGCTGGCCGACGTCGGCGGTCGGCAAAGCCAGCGAGAAGGCGGAGGCATAGTCTCTCTGGAACGGCGGAACTTGCGACGCGTTGACGGGGCGCGGGGCGCGCGTATGCCTGCAGATCGACAAACCGTGAGGGACCGGTTGCCTTCCCGTCGTGGCCGCAACCAAGCGAGGGCCGTCGCCGCGCGCGTCGCTGCGGCGCGGTCGGCTGCGCTCGCCGCCGCCGCGCTGATCGGGGCGACCTCGATCGCTGCCGCCGCGCAACAGCAGGCTTCCGGGCAACCGGAGGCGATATTCTTCGCCGAGCTTGGTTTGCTGCTGCTCGTCGGCCGCGCGCTCGGCGAAATCATGCAGCGCTTCGGCCAACCCGCGGTGATGGGGCAATTGCTCGGCGGGCTTCTGCTCGGCCCCTCGGTGCTCGGCCTGATCGCGCCCGATCTGCAGCACACGCTGTTTCCGCAGACCGCTGAGCAGAAGAGCATGATCGCCGCCGTCTCTCAGCTCGGTATCCTGCTGCTGCTGCTGTTGACCGGCATGGAGACCGATCTGCGGCTGGTGCGGCGCGTCGGCAGGTCGGCGATCACGGTTGCCGCCGCCGGTGTCGCGCTGCCTTTCGTCTGCGGCTTCGCGCTCGGCGAAATGCTGCCGGATTCGATCCTGCCCAATCCCAACGCGCGTCTCGTCACCGCGCTGTTTCTTGCGACCGCGCTGTCGATCTCCTCGATCAAGATCGTCGCCGTCGTGGTGCGGGAGATGAACTTCATGCGGCGCGACGTCGGGCAGATCATCGTCGCTTCCGCAATCCTCGAGGACACCACCGGCTGGATCATCATCGCCATCTCGTTCGGCATCGCCTCGTCCGGCACCGTCGATGTCCGCTCGGTGAGCTTCGCCGTCCTCGGCACGCTCGCCTTCCTGGCGGTCAGCCTGACCATCGGCCGCCACGTCGTGTTCGCGCTGATCCGCTGGGCCAACGACAGCTTCACCAGCGAATTTCCGGTCATCACCGTCATCCTCTTGATCATGATCGCGATGGCGCTGACGACCTACCTCATCGGGGTGCAGACCGCGCTCGGCGCCTTCGTCGCCGGGATTTTGATCGGCGAATCGCCGATCCTGACCCGGCATATCGGCGAGCAGCTGCGCGGACTGATCGCGGCCCTGTTCATGCCGGTGTTCTTCGGCCTCTCAGGGCTGAGCGCCGACCTGACGATCCTCAAAGACCCGCAGCTCCTGTTGCTCGGGGTCGGGCTCATAGCCATAGCGAGCTTCGGCAAGTTCTCCGGCGCCTTTGTCGGCGGCAAGCTCGGCGGGCTGACCGGCCGCGAGTCGCTGGCGCTCGCCGCGGCGATGAACGCGCGCGGCTCGACCGAGGTGATCGTCGCCTCGATCGGCCTCGCCATGGGCGTGTTCAGCCAAAATCTGTTCACGTTGATCGTGGCCATGGCGGTGATCACGACGCTGGCGATGCCGCCGATGCTGCGCTGGGCGCTGCGCCGGCTGCCGCTGCGCCGGGCGGAGCGGCAGCGGCTCGAGCGCGAGGAGCTCGACGCCCGCGGCTTCGTGCCCAATCTCGAGCGTCTCTTGCTCGCGGTCGACGGCAGCGTCAACGGCGCCTTCGCGTCGCGGCTCGCCGGCGTCATCGCCGGCTCCGGCGACAAGCCGACGACGATCATCGAGCTCGGTCCCGAGCGCTGGCCGGGAAAGCTCGAGCGCGGCGACGGCGACGAATCGAAGGCGCAGCTGCTAACTGCCGCGGCGCATGTGGCGGGGGCGACGCCGCCCGATGAGGAAGCCCGCGGCAGCGGCGAGGTGGTCACGCGCACCAAAAGGGCGAAGAGCGCCGAGGCGGTCGCCGACGAGGCGCAGAAGGGTTACGACCTCCTGATCGTCGGCGTCGATGCGACGCGGGCGCCGAGCGGCGGCTTTAGCGCCGAGATCACGCGCGTCGTCGGCGGCTTTGACGGGCCGCTCGCCGTCGCCATCGCCGGCGGCGGGCTGGTCGATGGCAGCGAGCCGATCGGCCGCATCCTGGTGCCGGTCAACGGCACCGACGTATCGCGCCGCGCCGCCGAGGTCGCGTTTGCGCTGGCGCGATCCGGCGGCTCGCGGGTCGGCGCGCTCTACGTCGCCAGGGGCCGCGCGCGTGCGCTGCGGCGTAGCGAAGAAGCGGTGCTCAAGGACATTGTCGAGCTCGCCGACCGCTACGATGCCAGGGTGCGGACCGCGCTGCGCGTCGATGTCGCCGCCGCCGACGCCATCCTCAAGGAGGCGACGCGCGGCAGCTACGATCTGATCGTGCTCGGCGTCGCCAGGCGTGCCGGCGAGACGCTGTTCTTCGGCAACACCGCCGCCGCGGTGCTGGAGCGCTGCGATACCGCGATTCTGTTCGTCGCGAGCTGAGCCCCGCGCGCCCGCAATTATTTCAATTGTTCGTCCGGGATCTCGGCGAGTTTTGCCAAGTGGCGCAACAGCCCGATTTTGAGCGGCCGATTTCCATGAATCGGAATTGAGAGACGCAACACGCTGCCCTGCTTACCGTAAATGTGGTGACTGCCGTTGATGCGAAGTAACTGCCACCCGTGCCGCTCGACAATACGGACGAACTCCCGGCCGGAAATCCCCTTCATACCGCAATTTCCAGAACACGCTCCTTTCCTCCCGGTTTTGGGTCAGACACATCCACAGACAGACAACCCTCGATCGCTTCACGCACATTGCGCAAGAGCTCTTCCATGGTTTCGCCTTGCGTGGCACAGCCGGGAATGGCCGGTACTTCGGCCCAAAATCCGCCTTCGTCAGCTTCGTGCACGACGACTTTGATTTTCATTTTCATTCTCCGGTGGCAAAAAGCAAAATAGGCCCTCGGCATCGAGACGCAAGCCACCTTTCCCATAACTGTTGGCTAAGCTAAAGCAAAACCAACGCGGAAACGAAATACATGGATCGACCGCCGACCGGCACCACCATCGACGACAGCGAAGTGGCGCAGTTCTCGCGCCTCGGCCGGCAATGGTGGGATCCGCATGGGCCGATGGCGGCCCTGCACAAGCTCAATCCGGTGCTCCTCGCCTATATCCGCGACCGGCTCGCGGCGCGGTTCGACCGCGATCCGAAGCGGCGCGAGTGCCTGTCGGGGCTGCGCCTCCTCGATATCGGCTGCGGCGGCGGCATTCTCTGCGAGCCGCTGGCCCGGCTCGGCGCGTCCCTGGTCGGCGTCGATCCCGCGGAGCGCAACATTGCGGTGGCGAGCGAGCACGCCGGCCAATCCGGCCTTGCGATCGATTACCGCAGCAGCAGCGCCGAGGCGCTGGCAGAGGCCGGCGAGCTCTTCGACGCCGTGCTCGCCATGGAGGTCATCGAGCACGTCACCGACGTCAGAGCGTTCATCGCGACGGCGGTAGCGCTGGCGAAGCCGGGCGGGCTCCTCATCGTCGCCACGCTCAACCGCACCATCAAGAGCTTCGCCCTGGCGATCGTCGGCGCCGAATATATTTTGCGCTGGCTGCCGCGCGGCACCCATCAATGGGACAAGTTCGTGACGCCGAACGAGCTTGAGATCGCGCTGGCGCAGAGCAGCGCGCGCGTCATCGACGAGACCGGCGTGATCTACAATCCGTTCGCCGACCGCTGGCAGCTCTCCGCCGACATGGACGTGAACTACATGGTGGCCGCGGAGAAGGCGGCGTGACGCTCACGCCCTGGCTCTGGGCCGTCTTCACCGTCATCGCCGCCTTCGCCCAGACGCTACGCAACGCGATGCAGCGCGAGCTGACCGGCGGCCTCGGCACCGTCGGCGCGACTCATGTGCGGTTTCTGTTCGGCTTTCCGTTCGCGCTCGTCTTCCTCGCCGCGGTGCTCGTTGCAACCGCCAGCGCGCTGCCGCGGCCAGGGCTCGCGTTCTGGCCCTGGGTGATCGGTGGAGCCTTCGCGCAGATCGCTGGCACCGCGCTGATGCTGGCGGCGATGGGCGAGCGCTCCTTCGTCGTCACCATCGCCTACATCAAGACTGAGCCGATTCAGGTCGCGATCTTCGGCCTCCTCGTGCTTGGCGACGCGGTGACCTGGCCGATGCTCACCGCGATCATCGTCGCGACCGCGGGCGTGGTGATCATGTCGGTAAAGGCGCTGCCGCTGCGGCCGCGCAAACCGGGAAGCGAGGGCTCGGGCCTCGGCGGCATCAGGCCGACGCTTCTCGGTCTTGCCGCCGCCGCCATGTTCGCGCTCTCGGCGACCGGCTTTCGCGGCGCTATTCTGCAACTGCATATGACCAATTACGTGGCGGCCGCGACCTTCACCTTGACGGTCGCCCTCGCCATGCAGGCCGCGTCGCTATCGCTCTATCTGCTGCGCAGCCCCTCGGTGCCGTGGGCCATTGTCTACGCCTGGCGACCCTCGCTCTTCGCCGGCTTTCTCGGAGCGTTCGCTTCGCAATTCTGGTTCCTTGCTATCGCGCTCGCCAGCGCCGCGAGCGTGCGTACGCTCGCCTTGATCGAGGTGCTGTTCGCCCAGATCATCGCCTACTTCGCCTTCGGCCAGCGCACCACGGCGCGCGAAGCGCTCGGCATGGTGCTCGTCGTCGCCGGCGTCGCGCTGCTGCTTTGGTCGCGATGATTTGCTCCGCCGCGAGGCCGGGGCGGAAGATTTCAGTTGAACTCGTCGGGGAGGATCGGCAGCGGATGAAATTCGATGCCTTCCTCGTGTAATTCCTTGGCTTCGTCCGGCGAGGCTTCGCCGTAGATCGAGCGCTGCTCGGCTTCGCCGTAATGGATCTTGCGCGCCTGCTCCGGGAAGCGCGCGCCGACATAGTCGGCGTTCCTGGTGATCACCTCGCGCAGCTCCTTGAGCTTCTTGCGCAGCTCGCGCTCGTGCGACGACATGATCGCGACCGGCTGCTTTGCCGGCGCCGCCGACGGGGTCGGCGCGGGTGGTGGCGGTGGCGGCAGCGCCGCGGGCGCGCTCGCCGGCTCGACGGCGTCGGTGCGGGAGAGTCGCGGCGCCATGATCGCCTTCGCCACCTTGGCCGAGCCGCAGATCGGGCACGTCACCAGGTTGCGCTTCGCCTGCTTATCGTAGGCGGCGGAATTCTTAAACCAGCTCTCGAAGGCGTGGCCGTGCTCGCAGTGCAGCGCGTAGCGGATCATAGCGGGCCTTGCACCGCGTGCAGATGCGCCGGCTCCGCCATCGGCTCGACGATCTCGAAGCGCCGGCCGTGATGCAGCGAGGGAATGCGCGCGCGCGCGGCTGCGACCTCGGCCGGATCGACTTCGGCGAGGATGACGCCCGGCTCGGTCGCGCCCTCGGCAAGGATCTTGCCCCACGGATCGACGATGAGCGAATGGCCGAAGGTCTCGCGGCCGCTCTCGTGCTTGCCGCCTTGGGCGGCGGCGAACACGAAGCAACCGTTCTCGATCGCGCGCGCGCGCAACAGCACGTGCCAGTGCGCCTCGCCGGTCGGCCTGGTGAAGGCGGAGGGAATCGAGAAGAACGAGGCGCCCGATTCGGCGAGCGCGCGGTAGAGCGCCGGAAAACGCAGATCATAGCAGATGGTGACGCCGAGCCGGCCCCAGGGCAGGTCGGCGACGACGGCGAGCTCGCCCGGCCGATAGCTGCGCGATTCGCGGTAGCTTTCGCCGCCGACGAGATCGACGTCGAACATGTGGATCTTGTCGTAGCGGGCGACGATCTCGCCGCTGCGGTCGATCAGGAACGAACGGTTCGCCGCCTTGTCCGGCGAGGCCTTGACCGCGAGCGAGCCGATATGGACGAAAATGCGATGCGCCCGCGCCGCCTCGCGCAGCGCCGCAAGGGTCGGATCGCTTTCCTCATCGACGATTGCCGCCATCAGGCGCTCGCGCTTTGACTCGATGATGTTGGTCATTTCCGGCGTGAGCACGTAGTCGGCGCCGGCGCCTTTGGCTTGCGCGATCGCCGCCAGCGCCGCTGCGAGATTGGCCGATGGCGCCGTCCCCGATCGCATCTGCACCAGCGCGACCTTGAACGCCGAACCGGCGGCGCTCATGTCGGCTGTTCCCCGCCGACGCCAAGCAGCGCGTCGAGCTTGCCGCCTTCCTCGAGCGCGTAGAGCTCGTCGCAGCCGCCGACATGGGTCGCGCCGACAAAGATCTGCGGCACCGTGGTGCTGCCGTTGGCACGCGCGGCCATCGCTTCCCGCATCTGCCGATCCGCGGTCACGTCGATCTCGCGAAAATCCACGCCCTTGCGCGTGAGCAGCTCCTTGGCCCAGTGGCAATAGGGGCAGTATTTCTGGGTGTAGATTTCGACGGAAGTCATAACGATGCGTCAATTCTATCAGAAGCTTATTTGTATCAAACCTTTATATGGATGTCCGCACTGGATCGGCAACCCTGGCGAAGACCAGGACGTCGACATTGCCGGCGCCGGCGCGCAGGAGCGCCCGCGCACAGCCCTCGACCGTCGCGCCCGAGGTGAGCACGTCGTCGATGACGACGAGCCGGCGGCCGATGACGGCCGGCTTGCCGGCATCGGGCACCCGGAACGCGCCCTGCACATTGGCGGCGCGCTCGGAGCGCGATAGCCCGACCTGCTGCGCCGTCGCCTTGACGCGCTTGAGCGCGCCGGTAGCGACCGGCACCCCGGTTTCCGCGGAGACCGCAGCCGCGAGCATCGCCGACTGGTTGAAGCGCCGCGCCCATAGCCGGCGCCAATGCAGCGGCACCGGGACGAGCGCATCGGCGCCGGCCAGAATCTCGCGGCCGGCATGGCCGATCCAGCGGCCGAGCATCGGCGCCAGATCGAGCCGGTCGCCATATTTGAGCGCGTGCACCAGGGCGCGCGAAATCTCGTCGAAGCGAACCGCAGCGCGGGCGCGGTTGTAGGCCGGCGGGTCGGCGATCGCCTCCATCGACAGGATGCCCGGACCGGGATCGTAGACAAACGGCACGCCGAGCCGCTCGCAATAGGGCCGCCGGATGAAGGACAGCTTCGACCAGCACGCCGGACAAAGTCCGGGCCCGTCGACCGGCTCGCGGCAGGCAGCGCACAGCCGCGGCAAGGCGAGATCGAGGCCGGCGTTGAGCGCAGCGCGCACCGCTTCGGCGACGCGCTTGAGCCTCAGCTTCGCGACAGTGGCGGCGAGTTCCGGCATGCCTTCCCCCGATGTCGCAACGCTAGCGCCGCGCGGCCGGCTTGTCATGTCGTGGCGGCGCCTCGGCGACAGGCACCGGCGGACATGAGACAATGCCGCCATGGCCGAAGGCCCGCTGATATTCGACCGCGCGCTCGTGCGCGCCCGCCGCCGGCGCGCCTTCGCAGCGGGGCCGGCGACGTTTCTTCTCGATCGCGTCGCGCTCGATCTCGCCGACCGCCTCGCGACGGTGCTGCGGCGCTTCGAGCTTGCGCTTGATCTCGGCACGCCGGGCGAGGTGGTGCGTGCGGCGCTGGCGCGCGCCGGGTCGGTCGGGACGATCATCGCGGCCGGCGCGGCGCCAGATCTCGCCGCGGCGCGTCGCGGGCGATCGGTCGTCGCCGACGAGGAGGCGCTGCCGTTTGCCGAAGGCGCGTTCGATCTCGTGGTCTCGGCGCTCGCCTTGCAGTTCGTCAACGATCTGCCGGGCGTGCTCGTGCAGATTCGCCGCGCGCTCAAACCCGACGGCCTGTTTCTCGCCGCGCTCCTTGGCGGCGCGACGCTGACCGAGCTGCGCCAATCCTTTGCCGCGGCGGAAAGCGAAATCGAAGGCGGCGTGTCGCCGCGCGTCGCGCCGTTTGCCGATCTGCGCGACCTCGGCGCGCTCATGCAGCGCGCCGGCTTTGCGCTGCCGGTCGCCGACGCCGACCGCCTCACCGTGCGCTACGATTCCGCCTTCGCGTTGATGCGCGATCTGCGCCGCATGGGCGCGACCAACGCGCTTGTCGACCGGCGTCGCGCGCCGCTTCGCCGCGCGACGCTCATGCGCATGGCCGAGATCTATGCCGAGCGTTTTGCCGACGCCGACGGCCGCGCCCGCGCGACCTTCGAGATCGTCTGGCTCTCGGGCTGGGCGCCGCATCCGAGCCAGCAGCAGCCGCTCAGGCCCGGTACGGCGAAAACGCGGCTCGCCGACGCGCTCGGCACCCGGGAGATATCGACGGGCGAAAAAGCCGGATGAAAAGGCAGGCGTTACTTCAGCGCGGTGGCGACGTTGGAGAACATGCCCTGCACGTTGCCGCCGATCGCCACGACCGTCGCGGCGATGACAATCGAGATGCCGGAGGCGATCAGCGCATATTCGATCGCGGTGGCGGCGCGCTCCTCGCGCAGGAAGCGCCGCAGCGATCGGTAGAGAGCGAGCGTTGGCAGCTGGGGCGTGACTGGCTCGGACCTGGCGTGTTCGGACATGGCGTGCTCGGACATGGCTTGAGGCTTTCTGGCGTTGGCGTCACAGCAAGTTGGTCAGGTGCGGGATCAGCGGCTCGTCGGCGGGCGGCATCGGATAGTTGCGCAGATCACGCGGCCGCACCCATTTGAGCTGCTGCGCTTCGCGCGCTTCGACGATTCCGTCCCACCGCCGGCACACATAGAGCGGCATCAGCAGGTAGAAATCGGGATAGAGATGACTCGCGAAAGTGAGCGGCGCGAGGCACTCCTCCTTGACGTCGATACCGAGTTCCTCCTTCAGCTCGCGGATCAAGCTCAGTTCTGGCCGCTCGCCGGCCTCGACCTTGCCGCCGGGAAATTCCCACAGCCCGGCCATCGCCTTTCCCGGCGGCCGCCGCGCGATGAGCACGCGGCCGTCGGCGTCGATGAGGGCACAGGCGGCGACCAGGACGAGGTTGGCGCTCATGGCCTTATCCTCAACCTAAGCAAGGGATGTAAAGGCATGTACAACGCGATCGAAACCATCCCCTCTCCCCCCGGCGAGGGTTAACAAAAGCCTAGCGCCCGGCGATTGCCGCTCTAGCTTCGGTAGTCGCCGTTGATCGCGACATAGTCCTTGGTGAGATCGCAGGTGAGCACGCGGTCGCGGCCCTTGCCGAGGCCGAGCGCGACCTTGAGCGTGATCTCTGGCTTCTTCATCGCCGCTGATACCGCGGCCTCGTCATAGGCCGGATCGCGCGCGCCCTTGTGCGCGACGCGCATGCCGTTGAACCAGATCGAGAGGCGATCGCGGTCAGCGCGTTCGCCGGCCTTGCCCACCGCCATGACCACGCGGCCCCAGTTGGCGTCCTCGCCGGCGATCGCGGTCTTGACCAGCGGCGAGTTGGCGATCGACAGCGCAATCCGCCGCGCCGCTTTTTTCGAAGTGGCGCCCTCGACGATGACCTCGACCAGCTTGCGCGCGCCTTCGCCGTCGCGCGCCACCTGCTCGGCGAGATTGGCGAGCACGGCGTCAAAGCCCTTGCGGAACGCGGCGAGCCGCGGGTCGGAGATTTTTGCGATCGCGGTCACGCCGCGCACCGCCGCGGCGCCGGTGGCGAAGGCGAGCAGCGTGTCGGAGGTCGAGGTGTCGCCGTCAATCGTCACCGCATTGAAGGTGTCCTCGACGCCGCGCCGCAGCAGGCTCCGCAGCACCGCGGGCTTGATCGGCGCGTCGGTGAAAACGAAGGACAACAGCGTGCCCATGTCGGGCGCGATCATGCCGGCGCCCTTGGCGATGCCGCAGATCGTCACTACGCTGGTGCCGAGGCGCACCAACGCGGCGGCGCCCTTCGCGAACGTGTCGGTGGTGGTGATCGCGCTGGCGGCCTCGTGCCAGCGGCCGGGCGAGGCGGCGGCGACGAGCTCATCCATGACGCCGGCGAATTTTCCCGCCTCGAGCGGCTCGCCGATGACGCCGGTCGAGGCGAGCAGGACGTCGTGCGGCTTTAAGCTTGCCGCCTTGGCGGCGAGCGCGGCGGTGAGCTCGGTCGCGGCCCGGCCGGACTTGCCGGTAAAGGCGTTGGCGTTGCCGGAATTGACGACGAGCGCTCTGGCCGTCCCGCGCTTGAGCCGGGCGCGGCACCAATCGACCGGCGCCGAGGGGCACCTCGAGCGCGTCAATACGCCGGCGGCGGTGGTGCCGGGATCGAACAGCGCGAGCAGCACGTCGGTGCGGCCGGCATAGCGGATGCCGGCGGCCGCGGTCGCAATGCGCACGCCGGCGACCGGCGGCATTTCCGGAAACGAGGCGGGGGCGAGGGGCGAGACGGCGGCGGGCACGATTGCGTCAGGCGCGGGCTTGACCCGCGCATCCATGCGGCGGTGGAGCGTTCCGTTAGGTTCGATGGATTGCCGGGTCAAGCCCGGCAATGACGATTAGACGGGAAATGCGCTCGCTTTATTTCTTCGCCGGCGCGGCGGGATTGAGCGAGGAGGGGTCGGCCGCCGCCGCCGGCTTGTCGAGACGCTCGATATTGCCGGCGCTGCGCAGCTTTTCCACCATCTCGGATTGCGCGCGGTGGGCGATGTAGGTGTCGATCTGGGTCTTGACCTGGTCGAATGTCGGGGTCGGCTTGACCCGCTTGTCCTCGACCTTGATGATGTGCCAGCCGAATTGCGTCTTCACCGGATCGGAAATCTGCCCCTTGTCGAGCTTGAAGGCGACCTCGGCGAATTCGGGCACCATCTGCTCCTTGGTGAAGTAGCCCAGATCGCCGCCCTCGGCGGCGCCCGGATCCTTCGATTTCTCCTTGGCGAGGGTCGCGAAATCGGCGCCCTTTTTCAGCTCGGCGACGATCGCCTTGGCCTCCTCCTCGGTCGGGACCAGGATGTGCCGGGCGTGCACTTCCTGCTCGCTGGCCATCTGCTTGACCGCCTCGTCATAGACCTTGTGCTCGGCCTCAGGCGACACTGCCGCCTTGCCGACGCCTTGCAGCAGCGTTTCCATCAGCAGCCGGTTGTGGTCGAAGCCGAGCCGGCGTTTGACGTCGGGGCGGTCGCCGAGCTTTTGCTGGTCGGCAGCCTGCGACAACAGCACTACGTCGGCGAGATAGGTGATGAGGTATTGGCGTTTCTGCTCCGGCGGCATGTTCGGGATGTTGCCGCCGACCTCCTCTTCGGCATAGGCGAGGTCGCTCTCGCGAATGTCGACGCCGTTGGCGCGGGCGACGACCGGATCGGAATCCTGCGCGCGCACCACGGCGGCGGGTGCGGCGAGAAACGCGGCGGCGAGCGCGCCGAGCGCGCAACAGACAAGCGGGCGGGAGAAAACCATGGAACGTCCTTTGGGCGGGGGATCAATCGCCGTCGCGGCGACAATTCTGGCGCGGACACTCGCCGAAACGTCACCGCTTGGCAAGGCGAATCCGGACACCGCCGCGGGGCGCGCGAGCGCCTCGCCGCGCATTGACAGCAAACCGACCCCCTCCTATGTCTCGACCGTGCACAAGACCCGATGCTGCCTTGCATAAGTCCCAATAGCGCCGCATTTCCGCTGGTTTGGACCCGCGCCGATCGCGCCGTGACGAGAAACTTCCGGCATGATTCCGATCATGGGCGAACCGACGGCGCCGCGGCGCAGCTTTTATCTGGAAGGATGACGCGATGATCGGCGCTGTCGCGCGCAAGCTGTTCGGGTCCGCCAACGACCGCCGCATCCGCTCCTATCGGCCGCGGGTCGACGCCATCAATGCGCTCGAACCGGAGCTCGAGAAGCTCTCCGACGAGGCGTTGCGCGCGCGCACCGACGAGTTCAAGAAACAGCTCGCCGACGGCGCGAGCCTCGACGACATCCTGGTGCCGGCATTCGCCACCGTGCGCGAAGCCGGCAAGCGCACGCTCGGCCAGCGCCATTTCGACGTCCAGCTGATCGGCGGCATGGTGCTGCACGAGGGCCGGATCGCGGAAATGAAGACCGGCGAAGGCAAGACGCTGGTGGCGACGCTGCCGGTCTATCTCAACGCGCTCGCCGGCCGCGGCGTCCACGTCGTCACCGTCAACGACTATCTCGCCAAGCGCGACGCCGAATGGATGGGGCAGATCTACAAGTTTCTCGGGCTGAGCGTCGGCGTCATCGTCCACGGCCTCGACGACGAGGAGCGCAAGCGGCAATACGACTGCGACGTCACTTACGGCACCAACAACGAGCTCGGCTTTGACTACCTGCGCGACAACATGAAATACCGGCTCGAAGACATGGTGCAGCGCGGCCACATCTACGCCATCGTCGACGAGGTCGACTCGATCCTGATCGACGAGGCGCGCACGCCGCTGATCATTTCCGGCCCGCTCGATGACCGCTCCGACTTCTACAACACCATCGACCGCTTCATCCCCAAGCTCGACAA
>Ga0187780_10001297_pt1 | contig 18845 bp, 9 predicted proteins | sample 1015_Q2_SP10_20__FD_132429 | JGI IMG/M metagenome (GOLD analysis project Ga0187780, IMG submission 132429) | Tropical peat soil microbial communities from peatlands in Department of Meta, Colombia - 1015_Q2_SP10_20_MG | ecosystem: Environmental > Terrestrial > Soil > Wetlands > Peat | place...
ATGGCCAACAGCAGCATACCTCTAGCGCAGCCCATAGGTGCCGAGAAGGCCGTCCGCACGTCCGCCGATGTACTGTCGATTCCCTGGTACATCTGGTGCTGCCTGATCTCCGTGACATCGTCGGTGATTGGCATCGAATGGGACATTGCCTGGCATAAAAGCATTGGGCGTGACTCGTTTTGGACGCCGGCGCACATGTGCATTTATCTGTCAGGCATACTGGCCGGAATTGCGTGCGGGTATTTGATTCTCTGGACCACGTTTCAGAAAAGGTCGCCGTTGCGCGACGCGTCGATTTCCATGTGGGGATTCCGCGGCCCGTTGGGGGCATTCATCTGCGCCTGGGGAGGCGTGGCGATGATTGCTTCGGCCCCCTTCGACAACTGGTGGCACAACTCCTATGGACTGGACGTGAAGATCTTGAGCCCCCCGCACGTGTTGCTCGCGCTGGGCATGACCGGCATCCGTTTCGGCACGCTGGTGATGGCTCTTGCGGAGATGAATCGCGCGGAAGGACCGTATCGGGCACGGCTCGAGCGCGTGCTGTTCTTCACAGTCACCTTATTGCTGTTGATGACGGTGGGAATCGTGCAGGAAGACACCAACCGCGTCTTCATGCACGGATCGACGTTTTATATGATCATGATGTTCGCCGCGCCCGCCGTAATCGCCATGGCCGCCTGGGTCTCTGACAATCGCTGGGCGGCGACCATCGTGGCGGCGATGTTTACGGCCATTCATCTGGCCTTTGTCTGGATTCTGCCGCTGTTTCCAGCAGAACCAAAGCTTGGGCCGGTCTACCAGCACGTGACCCACCTTGTTCCACCGGACTTTCCACTGCTGCTGATTGTTCCCGCCGTGGTGTTCGACCTGGTGAGGCAACATACCGGCAGCTGGGGCGAATGGAAGCAGGCCGCAACGCTGGGAGCAGTCTTTTTTGTGAGCTTCCTCGGGGCGCAGTGGCCGTTCGCTGATTTTCTGATGTCGTCGGCATCGCGTAACCCCGTGTTCGCGACGACGAACTATCCCTATGCGGTTCCACCCTCATCGCCGTGGGTGCACAACCTCTTTGTGACCACCGAACATAGCGCCGCCGAATTCTGGTTGCGGATGGCGATTGCACTGGTGGCGGCTATTTTGACGACGCGCATTGGGATGGCCTGGGGCGAATGGATGCGACGGATCCGACGATGAAAACGGCGTTCCCTTCGCCGCGACTCGCGTGGGCCGTTCTCCTGCTCGCCATCGCACAGCCGCTTGCCGCGCATGTGGGCAGCCCCGATGTCTACTATGAGGGCGATGCGGGTCCCTATCATCTCTTTGTGACCGTTCGCATGCCACAGGTGATTCCAGGGGTGGCGGAGATCCAGGTCCGAGCCCAGTCGGTCGATGTGCATACACTTCAAATCGTTCCGATGAGACTCACGGGTCCGGGCTCCAATCTTCCACCGACGCCGGACCTGTTGCAGGCGTCGAGGGACGATCCCCAGTTTTTCACGGGCAACATGTGGCTGATGGAGTCGGGCGCGCTGCAGGTCCGCATCCTGGCAGAGGGAGCGAAGGGCAAAGGCGAGCTCTCCGTGCCGCTGGCATCTTTCGCGCAGCGAACCTTTCCGATGCAGAGGCCCCTCGCTGGACTTCTGTTCTCGCTCATGCTGCTGCTCGCCATCGGAGCGATTTCCATAGCCAGCTCAGGCGCACGCGAAGCCAGCCTGGAACCCGGCCAGACTCCCGGGCCCAGCAACGTGCGCCGATCTCGCGTCGCCATGGTCGTAACGGTGGTGATCGTGTTGGGCCTTCTGTACGTGGGGAAATCGTGGTGGGGGATCGAAGACACCGGCTATCAGCAACGCATCAATTTCTACAAGCCTCCCAAGGCCGAAACGACCCTGGAAAATGGGACGAGACTGGTGATTCGAGCCCAGGCCGATGATCCTCGTTGGTCGGACCGAATCAATATGGGGAAAGTGCTTCCGGACCACAACCACTTGATGCACCTGTTTCTGATTGCCCTGCCCGGCATGGACCGGATGTGGCACCTCCATCCGGAGCGTAGTGAAAGTGGCGCGTTTAGAGACGATCTGCCTTCGATGCCCGCCGGCCAGTATCAGGTCTTCGCGGACATCGTGGATGAGCGCGGTTTCCCGTGGACACTGGTCGGAACGATGGAGATCCCGCAGGTCAACGGAACGCCTCTTGGAGGGGATGACTCTTCCTGGTCCGGCGCGCCGCTCGTGACAACGGCCGAACCGTCGAATAGTTCCCCGCTTGCCGACGGCGGCCGAATGGTCTGGGAACGGCCGAGCGGCCCGCTGAAATCAAATGTGGCCATGGATTTCAACTTCCGTGTCGAAGACAAAGATGGCAAGCCTGTCGAGGACCTGGAGCCTTATATGGGAATGGCGGGCCACGCCGAGTTCGTGCGCTCCGATTTCACTGTCTTTGCCCACATCCATCCGTCGGGCTCCGTTCCCATGGCGTCGCTCGAATTGGCACAAGCCGGCCTCATGGGCGATTCCTCCTTGATGCCAGCCGGAATGGCGATGACCGGGACCGCGCCATCGGGTCCGCTGCCTGCGGTGGTGAGCTTCCCGTATGGTTTCCCGCAGCCCGGGGACTATCGAATCTTCGTACAAGTGAAACGCGCCGGCCAAGTCGAGACAGGGGTGTTTGACACTCACGTGGAGTGAGCTCGCTTCCAGCACCCAACTCATTTCTGCGAAAAACCTGCGCGAAGCAAAGCGGCCTCAGTTACCCATCTGGCCGGTTGAGAGTACGTGCGCGCCAAACCAATCAAACACGTCGGGAGCCGCGACAATCGGAACCGCCAAGTGGTCGGCGTTCTCGTAATCGGTGTACTTGATGGGATAGCCGAGCGCTTTCGCTTTCGTGACCACAGGCTCGCAGAGGCTCACCGTGTCGAGCGCATCTTTTCCGCCACAGGAAACGAAAACGGGAACCTTGCGTCCTGGAGCCGACAGCGCGGCGTCTAGATTTGCCGAAATGCCCGTGCCGGCCATGGGCGCGAGTGCCGCATAGCGGTCACGATAGGCAAGGCCGATGGTCCACGTTCCACCGCCACCCATGGAATGGCCGCCGAGATAGACGCGCGACGGATCGATGCTGTAGTTCTTCTCGATCAGTTCGGTCACGTCAAGCACGTCCTGCTCTCCTCCATTTGCTTTGGCGTAACCGCTCACAAATCCGCGGCCGTTGACGGCTGCCAGGATGTACCCGCGCTCTTCCGCGAGCTTCAAAAACACCTTGTTATATCCGACGGCGAAGCTGTTCTCATCGGCGCCTGCGCCGTGCAGCAGCACCGCCAAGGGATACTTCCGTGATTTGTCGTAACGGGTCGGAATAAAAATCCGGTAGGGCACGAGCTTGCCGTCAAAGCTCGAGCGATAGGCAAGATGCAGGTCGCCGGTGGCGCTGGCAAGCGGATTCTGACCTCGTTCGAGCGCGGCGGCTCGCTCGGTGGCGGTGTCGAGTTCGGCCTGGTAGTCCATGGCCTCGTCCAGGCCCAGTCCCGCGGCCCGATAATTCGTATAGAGAAATCCCGTCAGGTCCTGGAAGCCGCCGCAAAGATAGGTGTTGTGCGCGAGCGCAACGGTCTCCATCACCCAGCGCACGGTCCAAGCGCCGGGACTCGTCTGGTCCGGAAGAAGGTTCACAGTTTTTTCGAGCGCGTCGAGCCGCTTCGCCACGTCGGGAATGATGACGAACGTCCGGTAGTAACGGTAGAGCGTGTCGTCCTTGCCGTTCTTCAAGGTTGCGCGCAAAAGATGAAGACCGGGACCGACCAGCTTCGATGGATCGAAGCTCAAGCCAGATGTTTCACCGGCCCCTCTGCCGCGAACATCGCCCAGCGCGATTCCAGCCGGCACAGCTGCTTCTTTCGAGCCGTCGGCTTTATCGATCTCCAGTTCCATGCGGTACGGACCGTCGCTTAGTGCAGGAGCGTCAAAAAGGAACATCGCTCGACTCTGCAAATACTCGCCTGTGCCGATCACTTTCACGTTGATGGAAAAATCAAGCGCCGTGGTCAACTCGCCCGAAGGACTCCACCCCGTAGCCCTCATCAAGAGTATGGCGTGCGTCAGGTTCCGGTAGGTCGTGAGCATATCGCCCGTCGGGTTCACGCCGGGCGCCGCTTGCATGAGAGGGGTGATCTGAGACATGTCCCCACCGCGCTGCTGGTAGCCGGGTAGGTCGGAGCGCGCCATCAAGCCCGCGAAGATCACGTCGTCGCGGCTTACCTGCGCCTGGGAAACCGGCGCGAGGAGGGCGAGTGTGGCAAGCAGAACCAGATTCGCGGGATTCCAATACCTGGATGTATACATTTTCAACCAACCTCCTGATTTCAGAATTCGTGACCACATCCTGTTTCCGTAAAGCGTTCAGAACTTGCGACTCGGGGCAAAGCACGGCACCGAGGCCGATCACCTGAAAAAAGACAGGGTATTTACAATTTCCTCCTTGACGTTAGTAGCAAATATGTGATAGACGCTATCACAATTCAGGGGCCAACCAGGGTGGAATTTGGGATTCCGACAAACCGCACGGCGTTTTCGGGGGGAAGCGCATGGCGCAAACCTATTTGACTCCCGAACAAGCGCCAAGGCACATCGAGGAGCGCAACCTCCTCGAACCCAAGAAACAACACGGGTCCATCCGTCCTGGTTTGTTAAACGGACTCCCCGTGGTGACGGGGGAAGTGAACGGGAGGCAGTCATGAGAATACGCCGTACATTGAGTGTGGTGATCCCCTTGTTGCTTCTAGTAATCACCGCCGCGCCCGGAAACGCTCAGGTCGACTACTCAACCGCCACCCTAAAGGGTAGTGTGCTCGATCGGCAGGGCGCGGTGATCCCAGGAGCTACATTGACGCTCACCAACCCCGCCACCGGGCTCGCCAAGACCCAACAATCGAGCGCGGAAGGCACCTATCTGTTCCCCCTGCTACCGGTTGGCACCTATAAGCTCGAGGTAACGGCATCCGGATTCCAAAAGGCCGTGGCCACAGACATTGTGCTGACGGTCGGTCAAGCAACCGTGCTGGACATTACGTTGACGGTAGGTACAGCGACCACGGTAGTGGAAGTAACAACTGCGGCCCCGCTGATTGCTGTCGAGCAGGTGCAGCAGGCGAACCAAATCAATCAAAGCCAGGTCGAAGACCTTCCCAACGTGGACCGCCAGTTTGGCGTCTATGTTCAAACGCTGCCCGGTATCACCGACGCCCAAGAGATACATAATGCCGGTTCCCAGCGCTTTATCGCCGCCTTCCCGGTGAACCCATTCACCACCGCTGGGGGAAACGGCCGGGGTGGCTTGGTGACCATCGATGGGGGTGAGGACGACTACGGCTCAGGCATCGCCCGCACCTATCACCTCCCGGTCGACTCCATTCAGGAGTTCCAAGTCAACCGAAACGGTTACAACGCCGAATATGGCTTCAGCTCGAGCGAAGCCGTCAGCATCGTCACCAAAACAGGAACGAATAACTACCACGGCATGGTCTTTGGTACTTTCCGCAACGAAGGCACCGACGCACATCAATACTTTCAGCCGCTGGGACCAAATGGCTACAAATTATTCGATCAGGATTGGCACGTGGGTGGCAACGTCGGCGGCCCCTTGGTGAAGGACAAGCTCTTCTTCTTTGGCGACTACGAAGGTTACCAGACAGCGTTCAAGACCTTTTCGAACTTCACAGGCAGCTCTTTGGTTGGCCCTTTGGCCGTTTCCCCAGCCCAACAGGCCTACATCGGCCTGATCCAGGCCGGTGCTTTTTGCGGTCCTGAGCCATGCGCGACCCTTGCCACAGACCTGTCGAAGGCGTTGATTCCGGGGAATTCTGCCGTTATCAACGGGCTGCTCGGCACGCCGGGAAATGCGTTCGGTATTCCGAATCAGACAGGTGCTTTCACGAACCGGGTCACCTGGAACGACGCCGTGCTTCGCCTCGACTGGCAGCCCGACCCGAACAACAGCTTTACGCTCCGCGGAATTATGGAATTCGCAAACCAGCCGGCGGGTTATGGTGGGGTGAGCGAATACATGCAGACTGCCAACCTCGCCCCGAGCAGCACAGCCGGGTACCTAGAAAAAGACTACGAGATCGTGGGGAGCTGGACTCACATCTTTAGCCCTACGCTGTTCAATGCCTTTCGATTCCAATTTGTTCCCGAGTATATAGCCAACACGCCGAACGTCGCCTCCGCCGGAGGGAACACACTGGCGTTCGATGTGACTTCACCCTACGCTTTTGGTGCTCCTGGGCTCGGCCCGTTCCCGAATTACACTTCGTATCAAAAGCGCTTGCAGTTCGAAGACAGTGTTTCGTGGTCGCACAAGACACACAGCTTGAAGTTTGGGCTGTCGTATCGGCCGGCCTATTACAATATCGCCGACGGTCTCTACATTCACTCTCAGATCGTTTATCTGCCGGGAATTGCTCTCCCCGGCGCTCTGAGTGGCCCCTCGTTTCTGATCGGACAGCCAAACGGACTGTTCACTCCACCGCTCACTGCGGCTGACGTAGTCTCGCTGATAACGTTCAACGCCGTGAACGGGTTCACTCCCGGTGGCGCAGGCGGTGTAGCCTGCAACTTTTTCTTAAACGCTGCGTGTGCAGCAGGAGCCCCCGTGCCACCCCAGAAGAATCTCTTTCTCGCCACCACGCTGAGCGCGCTGCAGTCTTTCTCGGCTGCGATTCCGGTTCAGTTCCGGACAGCCTTCGGCAATCCGAGGTGGAACAGCTGGGGCAACTACGGTGGGATATACGCGCAGGACACTTGGAAGATCACGCCTAGGCTCACGCTCAGTCCCGGCATACGCTTTGACGTGAACGCGGAACCGTTCCCCACAGGCGGCACCGAAACGATCTGTAATCCAAATCCCCCGGTGTCGGCCGCAACCGTTTCCCTGACGTCGTGCACCGGCGCTGTGGGCCAGCCGGTGGGAACTTCGCACACGTTTCAAACAAATCCCTCAAGTACCGCGACGTTCTACGTCTCTCCGCGGCTTGGGGTGGCCTACCAGCTTACCGCCGACGGTAAAACCGTGATCCGGGCAAGTGGCGGGGCCTACGTAGGTGCGTCGGAATTGCAGGCCGTTTACTACTCGAACCTCTACAATCCCAATGGTCTACACCTGAACCAGGCCGAGGTGACGCTTGGATCGGACGCAGCGTTCTTGGGCATGGTATCGGCTTCCACACAAGCGGGGCGTCTGCCCGTGTTTCCTCCAACTGCGGCTGACTTTGAGGCCGCAGGGTTGAAGGTCGGACCGAACCAGCCCCATGGCGTGATCATTACATCGGGCGACACGCCGTGCGGTGGGGGGCTGAACCCATTTGGCTGTGGAACATACCGGGCCTCTTACTCGACACAGGCCAGCATGAGTATCGAGCGGCAGGTGGCGACCAACACGTCGTTTGAAGTGGGATACAATTTCCAGCGCACCTTCCACCTCCAAGATCCGCGGGAGACAAACTTCGTGCAGGCGGTATCGGGTCCGACCGACCCGGCCGGTGCGGGTATTCCGCTGGTCGATAAGTTCCTGGGTCCCATGCTCGTGCCCATTAACCCCAATGTGGAAACCGGTACGCTGTACTGTTCGTGTGGCGACGCGTGGTACAATGGTGTCACCGCTTCGTTGACCAGGCGGTTCGCCAACAACCTGCAGTTCCAAATCAACTACACGTACCAGAAAGCCACCGACGACGTGCTTGATTTCTCGTCGTTCAATAGCTCCTTCTATCCCACCCTTTTCCCTCACGGGGTCAACATCGACGGGCACTATTACGGGCGGGATCATGGTCTGTCCGCCTATAACGTCACGAACGTCTTTGTGGCCAATGCCGTGTATACGACTCCCTTCAAGAACAAGGCTTTGTCGGACTGGACGATCGCGCCGGTCGTGGGCATCAATTCCGGCATTCCCTTCCAAGTCTTGATCGACCCAGGGCAGGGTCTCGCGGGAGAGTGCTTGACGGTGGCCGCGTGCGCCGCCGGCACGGCAACCAGCAACGGTCTTGTGCAGGAAGCCCTCAACCAGGCTCGACCGTTTGCCGCCCCTCGCAACAGCGGTATCGGACCATGGACCTACATATGGAATATGTCGTTCCGCAAGGGGATATACATCAATACGGAGAAGGGCGTACGGTTGGACGTCAACGTCAACTTTAGCAACATCCTGAATCGCAACAACTTCCTGGGCGTGAACGGTATTTTCCCGGGCGTGACCAATTCGGCCCAAGCGGCCGCGTTCACGCTGCCGAATGGCGGGAACCTGTTAAGCGGCCCGTACACCCTCTATGGCAACAAGGCGATCAACCAGGCTGAGCTGAACCACGGCTTGCTGCCTCCCGGGGCTCCCAATAGCGGGACGCCCGCGGGGCTGCTTGGTACCGATCCGCTGTCATTCGTTTCGTCGGGCGTTCCACGGCAGATACAGTTCGGGCTGCGGCTAAGCTTCTAAGCGAATCTCCGGTGCGAAGGTTTCGGCGGGAAGTCCCGTGGCTTTGTGGCCTCCCGCCGCCGGGGTCGGGCCATCGGGAAGCCACGCCGACCGTTGGCCATTCACCTTTGGCGATCTCAATCAGACCGGGAACGACCTCTACTAATCTGCAGTGAGAATTCCTCCGTCGCCGCGCGCCGCACAGCGGTGCCAAGCGTGAAGGAACGCTATTGCTCCTTGACGTTAGCTGCAACTATGTGATAGACGCTATCACAATTCAGGGGGCGGAATAGGGTGGATTTGGGATTCCCAAATCCCTATGGCGTGTTTTCGGCTGGGAACGCATGGGAGAAGACCGCCTGACAAGCAAACGCCTTAGGAAAGCTCCGCTGGCGCGTCGACGGGAGCGGAACGTCCTGCGCCGAAGAGCCGCGAGCGACTCCGAATCTGTTTGTCCCTTTGTGTGGCGGAATCTGAAAGCATCAGGAAAAGCGAACGGGAGGCGGTCATGAGAAATCACCGTGCCTTGAGCGTGCTGGCCCCTTTGTTGGTTCTACTGCTCACTGCTCTGCCAGGAAATGCGCAGGTCAGTTACTCCACCGCCGCTCTGAGGGGCACCGTGCTGGATGAGCAAGGGGGAGGTGTACCCAACGCGACCGTCACGGTGACGAACACCGCGATCGACCTCAGCAAGATCGCCAAAACCGGCCCGGACGGATCGTATCAGATTCTTTCTCTCAACCCGGGTACCTACCAGATCACAGTCGAAGCGACGGGATTTCAAAAGCTAGTGGCCTCAAGCGTTGTCCTGACGCTCGGCCAACTAACGGTCTACGATGCCCATTTAAAGGTAGGTGCGATCAGCAGTGTGGTGGAAGTAACGGGGAACGCAGCCCCACTCATCGACATCGAACAGACGCAGCAGGCCAACGGCATCACGGAGAATCAGGTGCAGGATCTTCCGAACGTTCTTCGGAGCTTTACGGAATCCGTTTACACCCTGCCCGGTGTGGCCAATGCCAACGCACCTCGCTCCCAGACGGCTGGTTTCACGGGCTTCTATACGACCGGCTTTTCGATTGGCGGCAGCAACGGACGCAACAATCTCTCCGAAGTCGACGGCGGCGAAAACGAATACGGCACAGGGCAATATCGCGTCCCCACGATTCCGCTGGACGACGTCCAGGAATTCCAAGTGAACCGAAACGCCTTTGCGGCGGAGTTCGGGTTTACGGACGGGGCCGCGGTCAACGTGGTCACCAAGTCCGGCACCAATGTGTTTCACGGTGATGCTTTCGGCTACTTCTCTGACCACGCCACGAACGCACAGAGTTACTTCTACGGAGTTGAGCACGCTACCGACCCGACTTTCCCTACGCACCCGTACAGCCAGAATCTGTACTTTGGAGGCACACTGGGCGGGCCGATCGTAAAAAATAAACTCTTCTTCCTCGTCTCCTACGAACGCCAGAAAACCGACCAGGCCGATCCCGTTCCCCTTCTCGACACCTGCGAAGTGCAGGGGCTGAACTACGCCTCTGCCGGCCTCACGGCTGCGCAGTGTCCCCTGCAAGTGGCTCAGCAGACCTATCTCAACGAAGTCACGGCCACGCTGGGGCCCTTTTTGCCTCAAGCGGTCCAAGCGCTTCAGGCTGTCTACAATCCACTCAGCAATCCTGCCTACGCCCAGATCATCGCGAACAACAACGGCGTCTTCAATAACGGTGACAGATTTAACAATCTCATTTCTCGCGTCGACTGGGTGCCGAATTCCAAGGACACGTGGATGTTTCGTTTTGGATATGCCCGCAACAACTACCTGTTTGCGGTGCCGAGTCCGGACGGCTCCACCCTGGCGGTGCTGGATTTTAGCATTCTCGCGAACTGGTCCCATGTGTTCAGCCCCACGCGAGTCAATCAACTGTTAATCCAGGTGGTTCCGTGGAACAGGGCGAATACAACTCAGCCCGACACCGGCTCCACGCAGGAGCTTTTGGTTGGCACGGCTCCCAACGGCGGGGGCATCCTTTTCGCCGGAACGAGTTCGTACTATCCCTATCTGGCCCATCAAAGCCGCTACCAATTTGAAGACAACGTGACATGGACCGCGGGCCATCACACGATCAAATTTGGCGGGTCACTTCGCTTGGCCGACTACCACGTGACGGAACGGTTGTGGATGTCGGGCCAGTATGTTTTCGTCGGGGACGCCTTTCCAACCATATTCGCCTTGCCCGCGGCCCTGCAACTCCCCGTTGCTGGCACCGTCGGCCCCGGGCCCTTGCTGACCGCCTCGAACATGATGGTCGGTAACGCGCCATTTAATTGGCAGCAGGGATTCGGCAACCCCGCCTGGCAGGGCTGGGGCAAATATTTTGGGGCGTTTCTTCAGGATACCTGGAAGATCTCGAGCAGCTTCACCCTGACCCCCGGGGTCAGGCTTGACTACGACGGGGAACCGAGTCCCCTCAACAGCCATGTGTACGCCTCCCCCCGCATGGGGTTTGCCTGGTCCCCGGGAGACCACAAGACGGTGATCCGCGGCGGCGGCGGACTCTACGCCTCCCCGATCGACGTGCTAATTCCCTCCTACGCATCCTTGCTGAGCGGGACCGGCCAATACTTGAACACCCTGGGTTCGCAGACCTTTCCCGGCCTCCCCGGAATTCCTCCTGCGTTCGGTGGCAGCCCAGCAAGCACAGCGCAAACGATCTGGACCGCTGGTGTCACCGGAGACGCGGCCGCGGGCATTGCGCCCAACACGATCCCGCTCCATCAACTCACCGGTGCACAGATCACCGCGCTTGGCTATCCCACCGCACCCAACACTCCTGGCCAGACAAACCAGGTCATCTACAACACGACGAAGAACTACACCTACCCATATAGCGTCGAGGCTAGCCTGAGTGTGCAACGAGAACTGATGCATAACCTCTCGCTCGAAGTCGCCTATCAGTATTACCACGGGGTCAACCAGCAGGAACCGGTTGAAACCGCCTACGCCATTGCAAGTTGCACGACCGGCGCAATTCTGACGACTCCGGCTCAAATCGCGGCTGGTGCCGAACCGGTTGTCGGGAACTGCTATGCCCCGGTGCTCGGGGGCTCGCTGACCAATCCGAACGTCACGCAGCGGACCACCTACTCATCGGTCGGGAGTTCCCTCTACAACGGGATGACGGTCTCCCTAACCAAGCGGTACAGCAACAACTTCCAGTTCCAGGCCAACTACACCTATAGCAAGGTCATCGACGACTTCATCGATTTCGCCAGCTTCCAGGAATGGTACAGGCCGCAACAGTTGCGCTTCTACCGAGGGGCGTCCGTGTTTAACGTACCGAACGCCTTCGTTTTTAATGCTGTCTACAATACGCCGACTTCGGCCCAAGGCGTCCTCGGCGCGATCTACAGAAACGTGACGATCGCGCCCATTGTTACGCTTCAAAGCGGGCTGCCGTACACCATGTTGACCCAAAGCCTGGCGAACGGGCCTTTCGGCACCGCTGGGACCGACATTCCTGGGGAATCTGGCAACTCTGCCGCGCCAGTCCTCGAGAAGCGCAATGAAAACTACGGGTGGCCGCTTTACAGCTGGGACATGACGATTCGGAAGGGCTTTTACGTGCTCAGCAATGAGAGACTGAGACTTGACTTCAGCGTTCAGTTCCAGAACCTCCTCAACCGCGAGAATTTCAACAACATCGCGAACAACATTAGCTGCGCAGGTACCGCTGCCGACCCGACCGGGTGCTTCCCAGTGACTGCAGCCTCGACGATTGCGACTCTGGCGGGCGGCCAAACGATAAACCTCGCGACTGGCCCGTTCTCCGGTCTGCACGGCGTCAAGCCTACAAGCTCGACGCAGTTTAACCAGCCGGGGTATTTTTCGCCTTCGGGCGGGCTATTTAACGTTGGCCAAAACTACGTTCCTCGTCAGGTTCAGTTTGGTCTGAGACTGACCTTCTAGCGGACGCCGGAGCGAGGAAAAAACGTCAACCAGGAGTCCCAGAGTAAGGACTATGCCGGAGGGAACTCAATGAGAGATGTGCGCCCATGGATCAGGATTCTCGCGATGACGGCAGGCGTGGCGGCATTCATGGGGTACGCTGGAGCCCAGGAGCAGCAATTCGTCCAGATCGTCGGCGCGCCCTGCGCTAAACCTCCCGTTCTGCACTGCCCCGACACCAACTGCATAACTGACCGCGTGATCAACCAGGGTCCCGTGGTCGAGATGAAGACTCGGCGCACCTACTTCCTCGACTACCCGTGTGACCTCAAACCGGGCGAGAAGGTTACCTTCATCCTCAGCATCCACGGTGCAGGTTCTTATGGCAACTGGCAGCGTCACTATTTTCCGCTCCTTGATTATGTGGATAAGTACCGCCTGGTTGTCGCCACTCCGAATTCTCCGACCCATGTCTGGTCCACGGCCGATGACGAGTACCTGCAGAATATCGTCAACTTCGTGGTTGACCAGATCGGCAAGCAGAATATCAAAGCCTTCTGGCTGGTGGGCCACTCGCAGGGCGGGATGACGTCGAACCGGCTGGTCCGCACGGATTTTTTTGCCAGCCGGGTGGACGGATGGCTCAGCCTTTCCGGCGGCCGCCTGGGCCCGACTCCGCCGATTCCAGCCAGCTTCTTCAGCGCGGCCCGACCCGCGGGTACTGCGCCTGCCGCCTCGGCGGCACCGGGTACGCCTCCGCCTCCCAGCGCGGCCACCCTTGCGGCAGCGATGGCGCCCTTGCGCGATCCCCCTGCCGCAGATTTCTCGTTCATCTTCGAGACGGGTCAGCATGAGCTGGGCGACCAACCCATACCAGACCTCTCGCCCTGGGCCGCGAAATACAGTTGTGGTGCACGCGCGCACGTGACCGATATCACCGACACCAGCGCGGGCTATGTCTACGATCCCACCCGCCAGAATCCTGGCTCCGATGCGTGGGGACATCTGCCGCGGCCGGGCACAGCGGAGATCCTCGAGTACCCTGACTGCAAAGACGGACGCGTCGTGGCTGATGTCATCCGCATGGGCAAGGGTCACACAGAAGGCCTCGAGCCGAAGGTCACCGAAGAGCTGGTCGAGCTGATGCTTTCGGCGAAGGGTGGCAAGATTCAGCAGATGCCGTAACCCCGGCTGTGCCTCCGAGGCTGTGTGTGGTTCCTCGCGAAGGTTCCCGTCGACAGATCGGCTGGCTATCTCCCCGAGGTCGCTGTCGGTTGGGCTTCTGCGAGCGATTTGTGGTATTGGTCAAAGAAATCGAGGCCGCGCTGGTTCACATTCGTTCGGACACTTACGCGGTCGCCAAATTCGAGCAGATTGTCTTTCCCCGAATCGTAAACAGGCCATTGGATTGGCTCTCGTCCGTTTGGGTCGCCGGTCTTCGCGAAATTGGTCCAGTAGCTCATCATGACCTCTGACAAACTTCGATCCGCATCGTTCCACGGGAAGGGCCACGTGAAATTCCCGAACACGTAGGGAATCTCGGAGGCGTGAAACGCGCGCAGGCGCGCGCTCTGGGGCCCGGGCGGCCAGTGGCTGAAGTAGTAGCGGTAGACAGGGTGATGTCCCGTCCTGGTCTGCATTTGAGCCCAGGTGCGCATCTGCCATCCGAAGATGTCGTCGCGGAAGGCGGCATAAAATGACGCCACCGCTTCAGGGTCTGAACCCGCGGGATAAGCCGCAAGAAAAGGAGCAGCCAGACCACCGAAGCGCTGCTTTGCCTGGGCAGTGAAGAGCGCGGCGTTCATGGACGCGCCTTGTGGCGCGAGCACCGTTCCCTCATCTGCATTGTTCCCCACGATGAGAGGCACATCGTTTTGTTTACCCTCCGCGAATATCGTGTAGACCTCCTGCGGCAGAACCCATCCGTCTACGATGGTGGGGACCGTTTCAGCGGCGCCCGCTTTCAGCAGTGCTTCGGCCGAGGTTGCTCGCAGCGTTTTCAAGCCACCATCGGTGGCGCCAAGGCCCGAAGCCAATTTTTCGCCGTTCTTTTCCGCCTCGGCCAGAGGCACCATCCGGCCCATCGTGCCCCCGCTTTCGCCGATCGCGCCCACGAAAAGTCCTCGGGCGAGCGGGCTGGCCATCAGGGCGTTCACCGCCCAGGAGCCAGCCGATTCGCCAAAGATTGTGACGCGGTTCGGATCCCCACCAAACGCAGCAATGTTTTTCTTCACCCATGCAAGCGCCGCGATCTGATCCATCAGCCCGTAGTTTCCGGAGGCGTGATGCGGTGACTCGGCCGTCAGCTCGGGATGCGCAAAGAAACCGAAGATGCCGAGCCGGTAGTTGATGGTCACGACCACCACGCCCCGGCGCGCTAGGTTTTCGCCGTCATAGGTCGGGAGGCTTCCGGCGCCACGCGTGAAGCCACCACCGTGAATCCAGACCATCACCGGCATTCGGTCAGCGGCCGATTTTGCGCTCGTCCAAACATTCAGGTACAGACAGTCCTCGCTAAGCGGAGGGAGTTCTGTCTGATAGATCGCGAAAGCCGGCGGATAGGGAGTCTGCCAGCATGCGTTGCCAAACTCACTGGCAGGGCGCACGCCCTGCCAGTGTGACGCTGGCTGCGGTGGCTTCCATCTCAAATCACCCACCGGCGGCGCGGCGAAAGGGATGCCTCGATATACGCGCACGTCGGGACTCTTGCCAGCTGCTCCGGAGAGCTGGCCTTGCTCCACGCGCACCGGGTCCTGGATCGTTGCCTGACCAGGCGGCGCCATTGCGAGCCAAAGCAAAGCTGAAAGGAAGGTCGCGTGTCGAAAACACCTCATGGGAATTGATCTCCTCTTCACGTCGCACGTTCGACAGGGCCCGATTGTTTCATAGGGCTTCGGCGTCGAGCAAGCGAACTTGGGTGACATTCTGAGAGCCTACGCCGGCTTCAAAAAGAGCGGCCCTTTCTATTGCCAAGACAGCAGCTCGGGTGTATGGTCCCGGCATGAAAACCCCACTGATTACCCTGGTTGCTGTGACTCTTCTTACTGGGACCTTCCTTGCTGTGAGCGTCCTTGCGGCAACGGACATCAGCGGAACGTGGGACGCCACGGTTCAAACATCGGCCGGCAATGGCTCGCCAACCTTCGTCTTGAAACAGGATGGCGATAAATTGACCGGCACCTATACCGGCACGTTCGGCACCGCGCCCATCACCGGCACCGTGAAGGGCAGTGACGTAACGCTCGAGTTTGATGTGTCGGGAACCAAAGTGAAGTACACGGGGAAGGTCGACAGCGCCGGGACGAAGATGGAAGGCGCTTGCGACTATGGCGGTCAAGCGAGTGGAACCTTCACCGCCACCAAGAAGTAATCGCTCCGAGGAGCGACGCATTCCGCTGTGACTGCCGGTTCCAGCACAAGGCTGTGCCGTTGAGGGTGTGTGTACGCAAGCAGCCCACCGGGCACGTTGGTCGGGACGAACTAGCCAGGCATGCCTCCGGTTCCTAACTCATCCCAGAGCAGGCGGAACTCGCGCCGGGGATCGTCTTCGACGGCAATGGTGCGGTCGAACACCATGGTGGAACGGGTTTGGGCATTGTAGGTCGGCCAATGAGGAACGGTGGAGTTGTTCGGATCGCCCGTTTTGGCAAAGGCGACCCAAGTGGCGGCCATGCGGTCGGCCAAGGCCTGTCCAATCGCACCGCCCCCGCCGATCGCGCCGCGATAGGAATGGAACACAAGACCGACATCGGTGCCATGCACGGCGCCGAACTTTCCGTCGTAGCCGGGGGCAGGCCACGTGAACAGGTACATGTAAGCCGGTGCCTTGCCCAGCGCGGACTTGCGTTCGGCCTGCTTCACAGCATTCGAGCGGAATCCGCGGTCCGTGACGATGCGTGCTTGGATCAGATATGGCGAAGTGGTGGGGTACCAACTGCGATAGAGCTTGAGAACACGGTCCGCTTTGTCGCCGGCGATGCCCTGCACAAACTTCTGGAGACCCGCCTCGTCGAGATTGAAGTTTGAAAGCGCAAGCGCGGCTTCGTCAAGCACCGTGCTGATGATCATTGGCACATCGGCAGAAACCCCGGGCGCGTCGGGATCGAAAGGATGGCGTGGAAGCACCTTGCCGTCCACAACCGGCGAGAAAGGTCCGCCCGGGCCGCTGCCCGCCACCGCGCTCTGAGCGTCAAGGATCTGCTCCCAGGAGAGCTTCTGGATATCAGCGATGCGGCTTTTATCGAGGTTGAGCTGCTTGAGAAGCTTTTCGGCCGATGCGGCGCCCGCTTCGCGAGTGACGAGTCGCAGCGAAGAGCCACTTTGCACCCCTGCGCGATGAAACAACCCTTTGGCCGACGGCATGGCCATCAGTGTGCTGGTCTTCGCGCCCCCACCGGACTGGCCCCAAACCATCACGGTCGTGGGATCGCCGCCAAAATTCTCGATGTTGTCGCGGATCCATTCAAGAGAAGCCACAATGTCCATCATCCCGGCAATGCCAGCGTAGGCGAATTCGGGAGGCGCCCCTAGATCCGCCAGGTTCAGGTAGCCGAAAGAAGAGAGACGATGGTTCACCGTAACAACCACGACATCGGCAAAACGCGCCAAAGTGTCTCCGTTATACCCAGGCTCGGCGCTAGAACCTGTGGCGAATCCCCCGCCGTGCAGGGAAACCATCACCGGGCGCTTGACGCCATCCTTCAGGCCTGGCGTCCAGATGTTCAGTGTCAGGCAATCCTCGCCCATTCGGGTCGTCTGTAGGTCCCAGTCGATCAATTGCGTGTACTGGGCGCGAGAATCCGCCGGAATTTGCGGAGAGATCTCGCCAAACTCGAAGGCGTCGCGCGTGCCGGTCCAGGAGGCGGGCTTCTTTGGCGGCAAAAAACGGTTCTGACCGCCTGTGGAAGCGCCATAGGGAATGCCCTTGAAGACATTGATGCCCCCGAGATTCATCCCTTGCAACCTTCCGGACGCAGTCTCGACTACAACGAAGAGGGACTTGGCGGGAGCTTGACCCAGCGTGGCCCGGGCGAGCCCGAGGCCGCCAAAACCCGCGGCACCGATCCAGATGGACGATTGTTGAAAGAAGCTGCGGCGGGTCAACCTGCTCACCAGCTTCGCGTCCTTTATGTCTTGCGGAGGAACAGTCTTGGATTTCATGACAGAAGCTCCTTCAGCCATAGCTGATACATCCTGCCTGCGCGAGGGTTCGAACCTACGTGGGTTTCCAGCTGGCTAGTATCACAGGGAGGCGACAAGCGTCAAGACAGACTCGCTCGGTTTTGAGCTGACGGCCGCCCTGAGCGCGCTATCTAGTCGGCGTGCTGATGCGGATCAGCCTCTAGCGACCCTGCCGAGTGTAAGGGTCTGCCGACAGGCTTCATCATCGGCGTAGGAAGAGATCCGCTCTTGGCGCTATCTCCTTCTCCTACCGGTTTGACAGGGGTGCCGATCTTCCGCTCCGAGGTGCGTTTCGCTCCGATCGATCGTTCCTTCCGAGCCGGAGAACTCCTTTTCCTCCCCTCCGCTGTGAGACCCGAGCGTTTGGTCTGTTTAGTCTTCGACGGGAGCTTCTTCACGTTTGCGGGGGTTGCCTGGAAATTGATCCCTGCCTTTGCCCGAATGACGGACCTTTTTGCGGAATCGAGCAGCTCTCGCACGCCAGGCTCATTCCCCGCGAACTCATCAATGACAAGGGATAGTAACTCCTCAACCCTTCTTAACCGCTTGAGCGCTTTCTTGGCTTTCATGAATCTCCTGACCGGTTGCAATCTTCGTCGGCCTAAGTTCTCGCATTGGCGTGAGTCTACATCACAGCCTGGAGCTGTGATACTGGATTTTGTGGGTCAATCGGCAAGGCGAGCCGTTAGATTCCTTACGGGCAGCTGCGGGTTCGAGAACAAGCGGAGGTTGCCAGGAAGCGTTGAAGTCACCGTTGTCCAGCATTCTGCTGGCAGCCGTCTAAACAAGCAACCGCTGACCAGAGCTAGCCTTAACGGTGCCGACGAAGATTGGCTTGTTAATCCACACGGCTCATAAGACCTCTCTCGGGTCCGGGTTCTTAGCAAGCAAGACAACTGCGACGGTAGAGCAAATCACGGCCACGACAGAAAGCACAATGGGCGCACCGAAGAAGAACATCCAGCCCAAGATCGCCAGGCCCACGCAGCCGAGTTGCAAGGTGATCGCCAAGGGCAGCGCGAGCCGCCGACTGTGTCGGCTGATGGTACCCACTTGCCACGCGAAGGCCATCATCAACAGCAGCTGCAGACTGATAATGAGCGCGAAGCCACGATAGAATTCCCAGTAGGTGCGCTCGAAACCCATCACTGGAAAACGAAAATCCTGCATGGCGGCAAACACGACTGCCTCGCCGGGGCCCCGCGTCACCTTGGGCGCTGCTGTTCCAAGGGTGTGCCCAACAGCAAAAACC
>Ga0187780_10001298_pt1 | contig 18843 bp, 16 predicted proteins | sample 1015_Q2_SP10_20__FD_132429 | JGI IMG/M metagenome (GOLD analysis project Ga0187780, IMG submission 132429) | Tropical peat soil microbial communities from peatlands in Department of Meta, Colombia - 1015_Q2_SP10_20_MG | ecosystem: Environmental > Terrestrial > Soil > Wetlands > Peat | place...
CGCGCTGCACGCAGTGCCCGGTAAACAGCCAGTGCCTGGCCCATCAGCAGGGCCTGGTGGCTCAGTTGCCGACGCGCTCGCCTCGGCCTTCGCGTCCGGTACGCCGTGCACACCTGTTGGTTGCCTTGGCCGGGCAAGCGGTCTTTCTTGAGCAGCGGGCCGCGTCGGGAGTTTGGGGCGGATTGCTCAGTCTGCCGCAGTTTTCGCGGCGCAAAGCGCTTTTGCATGCCGCCGAGGCGTTGTGTGCAAGCCAGCCGCAAGCGCTAGCCACGCGCACTCACGGTTTTACGCATTTCACCTTGGCCTTCACGCCGTATCTTCTGTGCCTGCCCCGGCCTTGCCAGCGCGTGGGCGTAATACCCGGGCGCTGGATCAAGCTCCAACAAGTCGACACGGCCGCAGTGCCCGCCCCCGTACGAACGTTGCTGCGCGATCTGCGGCAAGAGCGCGGCGCCCAGCGCCAGCGGATCGGCCCATCACGCACCCCATCGAAGCCAGTGCATCGAGCCCGAGGCAGACCGCGTAGCGGCTAGCGGTTCAGACTGCGGTGACGAGCCAACACCTGCCCGTGACCGCTAAAGCGAGCAGCCAGTCGCTCGACGACATACGGTGAGCGGTGCTGCCCCCCAGTGCAGCCGATGGCAACGGTCAGGTACTGCCGGCCATCCTCGATATAGCTCGGTAGCCATTTTTCGATGAGGTGCGCAATATCATCGATCATCTCGCCAACCAGGCTGGAGCGCTCCAGGAACGCCGCAACCGGAGTATCCAGGCCGGTCAGACCGCGCAGGTCCGATTCATAGTGAGGATTGGGTAGATTGCGGACGTCAAAGACCAGATCGGCGGCAACCGGCACGCCGTGCTTGAACGCGAAGGATTCAAAGGCGAGCGTTAATTTGCCACCGCCTCCGTCAACGAACGCGCGCACCCAATGACGCAAAGTGTTGGCGGCCAGGTCGCTCGTATCGATGAGGTGCCCCAACGCGTACAGCGGCGCCAGCAATTCGCGCTCCAGTTCAATGGACTCTTCCAAAGTCGGCTCGCGCGTATCAATTGAGCGCCGCGCCGGCAGGCGCTTGGACAGCGGGTGGCGTCGGCGGGTCTCGGAAAAGCGTTGCACGAGGGCCTCCGTCGAGGCTGTCAGAAACAGCACGCGAACGTCAACGCCCGTGTCACGCAACGCCTGCAGCATTACCGGCACGCCGGTTAGCGTGGCCTCGGAACGCGCGTCGATAGATACGGCAATGTCGGCATGGCCCGTTTTGGCGAGCAATTCGCACACCTCCCCGAGCAGTGGGGACGGCAGGTTATCCACGCAATAAAAGCCGATGTCTTCGAGCAGTCGGATCGCGACCGATTTGCCCGAGCCGGACATTCCAGAGACCAGGACTAAGCGCATGTCGTGTCGCCAGGCAATTGCGCCGTTGCGGCGCAGCAGTTAGGGTATTAGACCACGGGGCCTGCGCGGCGGCCTCGCACCCGGTGCAGCCAAAGCACGAATTGCCTCAGTTGCGCCAATGTCTATCGGCGATGCGAAGAAAGCGCCGCGCAGCAGGTGGGCTAGCTGCACTGCGCGCGGCCGCGCGCAGTGCAGTACTCACGAGTCCATCGCGCGGCGCTGTCGATCAAGGAAGTCTTCCATCGTGTCAATGCCGCGCAGTTTCAGTATGGTGTTGCGCACGGCCGCTTCGAGCAACACCGCAAGGTTTCGTCCGGCCGCCACCGGAATGACGACTTTATGGATCGGCAGACCCAATACCGACTGCGTTGATCCGGCCAGCGGCAATCGCTCCATCGTATCGGCTGCACTGCGGCGCATGAGCTCGACGATTAGTCGCAATTTCATCTTGCGGCGCACGGCGGTTTCACCAAAAATCGCCTTGATATCGAGCAGTCCGAGTCCCCGTACTTCAAGCAGATTCGACAAAAGCGGCGGGCAGCGACCCTCCACGGTATCGGGCGCAACGCGCGCAAAGTCAACAACGTCGTCGGCGACCAGGCCGTGGCCGCGGCTGATCAGCTCAAGGCCCAATTCGCTTTTGCCCAGTCCGGATTCGCCCGCGATCAGCACGCCCATTCCCAGCACATCCATGAACACGCCGTGCATCGAACAGTGCAGTGCCAAAACTTTGGCAAGGTAAATACGCAGCACATCGATCACCTCAGCCGACGGCCGAGGTGTGGCGAACACTGCCAATTTGGCCGCTTGCGCGGCGGCCAACAGCTCCGCCGGCACCTTGCGGTCGTCGCAGATGATCAAGCCGATGGGCCCGCCCTCGATCAGTTCGCTCGTGAAGTGATCCCGGCGCGATGCGGCCATGCTGTCGATGTAATTTGCCTCGAGCGCGCCAATCACATGAATGCGGCGCGGGTGGATCAGGTTCAGGTGGCCAACGAGCTCCGATGCTTGAACGCCTTGGGCACCGGGCTCGGGCAGGGGCCAGAGGGTCTGCTTGTCGCCCACGATCCAGCGCAGATCAAGGGCTGCCTGATTTTCCTCGAACAGCGAGTTCAGCGTTTGCAAGGGTGAAGTTCTCTGCGAGGCTCAGCAAGCGCAAGAGCCCGCTTCAGGCTGCCGGTCGAATCGGCTCCCACGCGTAGACACGGTCACGAACGGCTGCCGCCGTCGGTTCCGTCATCAGTCCAACGCGCAGATCCCGATCCGACAGCATCTGGGCAAGCTCGGAGAGCACCTCAAGATGTTCCTGGGTTGCGTTTTCCGGCACAAGCAACGCAACCAGCAGGCCCACGGGCCGGCCGTCGGGCGCATCAAAACCCACTGGTGACTTCAGTCGGACGATGGCAGCTATGGCGTGCTTCAAACCTCGGACACGCCCGTGTGGAATGGCAACGCCTTGGCCCAGGCCGGTTGACCCCAGCGCCTCGCGGGCACCCAAGCTTGCGCGGATCTTGACTTGATCGATTCCGCTAGCAGCCGAAAATAGCGCGGCGGCAGCATCTAGGGCCGCGGACTTGTCGCTGACATCGCAATTGACCGCGATATTTGCCAGCGGAAGCAGCTTCGACAATTGACTCATCGGTACGAACCTCCGCTCGCGCGTGCGCAAGGCCTCGCACGGCACACGGTCGGTCGCGCGGCAGTATACGCGCCGCCAACACAAGAGCCGCCGCTCTGCTGAGTTGGGTTCGTTTCGTTGCGATCGCGCAACAAAAAGTGCGCGGGCGCTCAAAGCGCGATCTAGGCGGTCAATCTGCCTCCGAGGAGCGCTGGTGCTTTAGCGAAGCATGAGGATAGTTTTTCTTCATTCGGTCTTTGTGCTTGATGACCTGCCGATCGAGCTTATCCATTAGGCAGTCGATAGCGGCATACAGATCCCCATCAATAGATTCGGCATGCAGGGCCGAGCCACTGACCCGGATGGTAATTTCGGCTTTTTGCTGGAGTTTCTCCACTGATAGCTGGACATCGGCATCGATGACGTGGTCAAAGTGCCGGCGGACCCGTTCGAGCTTCTCCTCAACGTATTTGCGCAACGCGGCGGTGACTTCAAGATGGTGGCCGTGTATGGCGAGCTTCATGCGTTTCCCTTTCTGGATCAGGCGATCGGTGAGTCAGTCTTTATATGGTCTTGCGCAGAGCAGCCGCAGGGATCTGCATCAGCTCACGGTACTTGGCGACGGTGCGGCGCGCAACCACCATGCCTTGCGCGCCGAGCAGTTCTGCGAGTTTGTTGTCCGACAGGGGATTTGTCGCGTCCTCCGCCTCGATGAGCTGCTTGATGAGCGCCCGGATCGCAGTGCTGGAGGCTTCTCCGCCGGCCTCCGTTGCCACGTGGCTGCCGAAGAAATACCGCAGCTCGAAAACCCCAAACGGCGTTGCCATGTATTTGTTAGAGGTAACACGCGAAATCGTCGATTCGTGCAGTCCTAGCGTTGCGGCGATCTCTCGCAGCACGAGCGGCCGCATCGCGATGGCGCCGTACGTGAAGAATCGGCTTTGGCGATCTACGATGGCCTGCGCCACGCGCTGAATCGTCTGAAAGCGCTGGCGCAGATTGCGGATCAGCCAGCGCGCTTCCTGCAGCCGAGTTGACCAATCCGCGCCCGCAGCCGAACGTGCAGGGCCTCCCTGCTCGCGGTTGCCCCCTTTGATGCTGACCGCGGTGTTTTTGCCGCTTTCGTTCTTCAAGATGGCAGCGTAGGCTTGATTCACGCGTAATCGTGGAACGACATCCGGATTTAGCCGCGCCGCCCAGCGGCCAGCAACACGTCGCACGAGAATATCTGGTATCACGTAATCTGGCGTTGATGAGCCAAAGCCTACGCCCGGATGGGGATTGAGTCCACGGATCCGTTGGTGCGCGGCACGCAACAGCGCCTCGTCCGTATCAAGAAGTTTGCGCAGCTTGCCAAATTCCCTAGATGCAAGCAAAGGTAAGTACTCGCACACAATCTGCCGCGCCAACAGCAACTCCTGGCGCTCGGACTGCGAACCATCTGAGCCCAGCGCCTGGATCCGCGCATCCAGTTGCAAACGCATGCATTCGGCGACGTCCCGCGCGCCCACCCCGGGCGGGTCAAAGCTTTGCAGCAAACGCAAGGCGGTAAGCAACTCCTCGCGGTCCACATGCGCCTCGGCACCACACAGCTCAAGCAGCTCCTCGAGCGAGACGCCCAGATAGCCGCTCTCATCGACCGCGTCGATCAGCATTGCCACCAGTGCCCGGTCGCGCGGCGTTACCGCGGTTGAAGCAAGCTGAAGGCGCAGGTGCTCGCGCAGGCTCGGCGGAGTCGTCGCCCAATCTTGGGGACCTTCGGTCGCCTCTTCGCCTGCGTTGCCCGGACCGCGCAGATCCTGACTCCAGGAGCCAAGCTCCTCGACGCCCTCTTCCGCGCCCGCTCCATAGTCGGCATCCTCGGAAGAAGCGTTGCTTGCTTCAGCGCCGCTTGCCTCGCCGCCCGACGGCGCCAAATCGCCCGGCGGCGAGGCGACAACCGAACCCTCGCTGCTCAGACGCAGGTGGCTGCCTAGCGGATCGTCCTCACGCTCGAGCAGCGGGTTCTCCTGCAAAGCCTGTTCGATTTCCTGGTTCAGCTCTAACGTGGAGAGTTGAAGCAGGCGAATGGACTGCTGCAGCTGTGGCGTCAACGCCAGCTGCTGCGTCAAGCGCAGGTGCACGCCGGTCTTCATGGTCGCGAACGCTTTTGTGATGGCGTACCGGGCGCGGGCAGTACACAGGGCAAGAACATCCGACGCCTACATGCGAAAGTGATCGCCCAGATACACGCGCCGCACCGAAGGATTTTCGACAATTTCCTCGGGACGGCCTGCGGCCAGTACCTGACCCTCGTTAATGATGTAGGCGTGATCGCAGATGCCAAGTGTCTCGCGCACGTTGTGGTCCGTTACTAGCACGCCAATGCCGCGCTGCTTAAGGAAACGTACGATGCGCTGGATCTCGATAACGGCAATAGGATCGACGCCCGCAAATGGTTCATCAAGCAAGATAAAGCGCGGGCGCGCCGCCAAGGCGCGAGCAATTTCTACTCGGCGGCGCTCGCCGCCAGAAAGGCTAAGCGCCGGATTGGTGCGAATTTCCTGAATTTGCAGATCGCCAAGCAATTCGTTTAAGCGCGCCTCAATCACGTTGGCCGAAAGTTCCTGCCCGCGCTCGTCGACCTGAAGCTCGAGCACCGCCCGAATGTTTTCTTCCACGGTCAATTTGCGAAAGACCGAGGCCTCCTGCGGTAGATAGGAAAGTCCCATGCGTGCGCGCCGGTGGATGGGCATGTGGGCAATCGAGCGCCCGTCCAGCGTAATCGACCCCGAATCGAGCGGTACCAAGCCCACGACCATGTAAAAGCAGGTGGTTTTGCCCGCACCATTGGGGCCCAGCAGTCCGACGACCGAACCCGATTCCACGGTCAGCGAGACATCCTTCACCACTTGACGTCCGCCGTATCGTTTAGCGAGATTTTCGACCACAAGCTCGGCCCGGCGCGTTGTACCAATCGCCTCCGCCGGGCTTTGCAGCTCCTCCTGGGCGGTTAATTGCGCCGTAGGACTCGAGACGCTCAATGCGTGCCCTCCGGCGGCAGTGTCCGCTCGGTCTTTAGGGTTGAAGTTGGGGCGGGCGCGGGCGTTGCGACAGCCGCGGAGCTGCTGGTCGGCGCGATGCGCATGTGAACACGGCCCGTTGGACTTTCGACATTGCGCCCGTCCACCTCATAGGTAGAGCGGCGCGCATCGTAGACGATGCGCGCGCCGCTAAGCTCATCGCGCAGCTCGTCGTTTTCGAAGCGCTTTACCAGTGCGCGCCGGTACAAAAACACCCGATCGCTCTTGTCGTCGTACTCGATGCGCTCGGCATAGCCGTCCAGCGTTGACTCGATTCCCTCGCGAACGGGATCACGACGTTCGTGAAAGGTCGCCAACTCATCGGGAGCGGCCGTCACGACATAGTACTGGTAGCCCTTTTCGTCCTGGCGATGCTCCATCCGGTCGCCCGTAAGGCGCATCGTGCCCTTGATCAAAACCACGTGTCCGGTCAGCACTTCAACTTGGTGCAGATCGTCCAGGGTGGAGTGATCAGCGGTCACGTTGGCCTCCTTGTCCCGATCGGCGCGCTCGGCCCACACGGGCAGGCAAAGCAGCGCTCCCACGCACGCGACCGCCGCCAGGGCCTTGGCGCGCCGGCGTGCCACTGCAATTGCGCAGGCCAAGCTCATCGACGACTCCTGGGCGGGAAAGTGCCCACAACCTCAGAGTTCAGCTCCACGCGTCGCGCGATGTTGTCAAAATCCATCCCTCGTGCGTTCATAACCATCGCACCACTTTGGAGTCGGACCGGCTGGTCGGTCCAGAAATGATCCTCGTCGGGAATCGCTGAGAGTTCCTCGGTCTGCATCGTCATTGCCGCCCGGTCAGCGCTGGCAGCACGGCTTACCACGACATTGCCGCTCATTTGCACCGTCTGCGCATTGTTGGTGGCGTGTGCGTGCAGCGCGGTCGCCTGAACCTGCGGCTGGTCCGAACGCAGGCTCAGGATGCGGGGCTTCTCCAGATCCATATCATCGCTGTTGGCAAAGTGGGTCATCCGGTCGGCAAAAAGCCGATAGCGTGCCCGACCGAGCGAATCAAAACCGGTCAAAGCAATGTCCTCGGCAAAAAAATCCACGGCTCCAATTCGCCCGGTCTCGGTTGTAACGCCCGTACGCAGCGTCTGCGCATACCAGTAACTCGTACCCAGCACCGCAGCCACCAGCACGATGGCAAACCAGGAGGCTACGCGCTCACCCATGGGCAACACCCGCAGGCGCAGGTTGCAGTGCGGCCCGCAGCAGCAAATCAAAGCGTCCCTGAGCGCGCAGCACCAGCCGGGCCAAATCGCGTACCGCGCCACGGCCGCCCGGCGAGGGCGCCACCCAATGTACCCGGCGCTTGATCTCCTCCGGCGCATCGGCCACGGTCGCCGCAAAGCCTACCGCGGCCAGCACGGGCAAATCGGGCCAGTCATCGCCCATATACGCACATTCGCGCTCGCTCACTGCCGCGTCGACCAAAAGGCGCTTTAGGCCAGCGTGTTTATCGCGCTGCCCCTGCAGAACTTTGTCAATTCCAAGGTCGCGTGCCCGTGCGGCAACGATTCGCGACGAACGCCCAGTGAGAATTGCAACCTCGATCCCGACGTCGCGCAGCAGTCGGATGCCTAGACCATCGCGCACGTCGAAGGCCTTGAGCGCCTCGCCGCGCGCACCGAAGTACAGTCGACCGTCCGTAAGAACGCCGTCGACATCGAGCGCAACCAGACGCACGCAGTTTGCGCGCCGCGCCAGCGCCGAGGGGCTCAGGCCGGTCATCAGATCACCTTTGCCGCCATCAGATCGTGCATGTGCAGCGCACCGATCAGGCGCCCCCGCGCATCGACTACCAGCAACTGGTTTTTGCGCCGCGAATCGAGCAACTGTGCGGCCTGCGCGGCCAGCGCCTCGGCGCGAATTGTCAGCGGCGTTGCGGTCATGACATCGGCAACCAAGGTCGAGCGCACGTCGGCGCCTTTCTCGAGCAGGCGGCGCAGATCACCGTCGGTGAAAATCCCGGCCAATTGGCGATCGGCGTCAACGATTGCCGTCATGCCCAGCTGTTTTCGGCTGATCTCGTGCAGCGCGTCCATGACGCTTGCGCGCCGATCGACGGTCGGAAGGGCATCGCCCGTGCGCATGATGTCGGCCACGCGCAGCAGCAGGCGCCTGCCCAGCGCACCGCCCGGATGTGATCGTGCAAAGTCCTGCGTGCCAAAGCCGCGTGCATCCAGACAGGCAATGGCCAGGGCATCGCCAAGCGCGAGCATGGCGGTCGTCGACGAGGTCGGCGCCAGGTTCAGTGGACATGCCTCGCGTTCGACCCGGCAGTCCAGGTGTACGTCGGCAGCCTGAGCCAGGGGCGAGGCCTTCGATCCGGTGACTGCGATCAGCGGCGTACCTTCCCGCTTCAAGATGGGCACGATGGTCATCAGTTCCGGCGACGAACCCGAATTCGAGAAAGCAAGAAAAACGTCCGCTGGCGTGACCATTCCCAGATCACCGTGCGCCGCTTCGGCCGCATGCACGAACATCGCCGGCGTCCCCGTCGACGCCAGCGTCGAGGCGATCTTGCGGCCGATGTGCCCGCTTTTGCCTATGCCGCTGACAACGACCCGTCCGCGGCAGCTCAAAAGCAGGTCCACAGCGTGCAGAAATGCCCCGTCAAGGCGCTCGCCAAGCGCCGCGACCGCCTGCGCCTCGATTTCGATGACTGCGCGCGCAAGCGCCAGCGCCGACTCGCCAGATGGTGAGCGGCCGGCCGGGGGTGCCGAAAATGGGGTCGCGGGTGCCTTGTTCATCGCTGCAGCAGCAGGGCGCCGATGATACTCTCCGGGTGCGAAAAGCTGGCACGGGATTTGCTGCCCACGGCCCTGTCCCTTGCGCAGTTTGTGCCATCCGAACGCCGATGCCCACCGCGCTTGAAATCACACTGTTGCTGCTAGCCGCCTCGGTGATCGGCGTGGCCGCGGTGCGACTGTTTCATCAGCCTCCGGTACTGGGCTACCTGATCGTGGGAATGACAATTGGCCCCCACGGCTTGGCCTTGGCGCCTGATACCGCCGAAACGCGTCATCTGGCGGAGCTGGGAATCGTCTTTTTGATGTTCACGGTCGGGCTGGAATTCTCGCTTGCGCGCCTGCGCAGCATGCGCAGCGTCGTTCTGGGCCTTGGGATCTCGCAGATCCTGCTTACTGTCGGCGCCGTACTGGCGGCGGGCTATTTGTTTGGCTCCTATTTTGGCGTTGGCATGCCTGGCGCTTTTGCATTAGGTGCGGCGCTGGCGATGTCATCGACCGCTATCTTGATGCGTCTGATTGCTGAGCGCCTGGAGCTGGACACCGATCACGGCCGGCGCGTCGTCGGAGTGTTGCTGCTGCAAGACCTGGCCGTCGTGCCATTGCTGGTCATCGTTCCTTCCCTCTCATCGCCTCCTGCGCAGATGGGCATGGCGATCTTGATTGCCGCGGGCAAGGCCGCGGCATTACTCGTGGTTCTTCTTTTGGGAGGGCGGGCGCTGTTGCGCCCTTGGCTTCATCTGGTCGCGCGGCGCCAATCGCAGGAGCTGTTCATGCTCAACTTGCTGCTGCTCACGCTTGGCCTGGCTTGGCTGGCGGGCCGCGTGGGACTGTCGCCCGCGCTGGGCGCCTTTGTCGCGGGCATGTTGCTTTCGGAAACCGAATACCGGCATCACGTGGACGAGGACATCAAGCCGTTTCGCGACGTGCTGCTCGGACTGTTCTTCGTAACAATTGGAATGCTGCTGGATTTGCGCGTCGTTGTGGCGCAGCTGCCGTGGGTTTTGGCCGCGTTGCTCCTACCGGTTGGTTTTCGCTTCGCGCTCACACTTGGTCTTGCCCGCTTTTTCGGCGCCTCCCCGGGCACGGCAATCAAGACGGCGCTGCCATTGGCGGTCGCAGGGGAATTTGGCTTTGTGCTGATCAATTTGGCTTCGGACCGCCAATTGCTACCAGTTTTGCTGCAGCAAGTGGTCATGGCGGCCATGTTGCTATCGATGCTAGCAACGCCTTTTCTTTTGGCCAGTGGCGCGCGCCTCGCGTTGCGATTCGGCGGCTCCGAATGGATGCTGCGGGCACTGGAGCTGCATCGCATCGCTGCCCGTTCGATGGCTACCGAGCGCCACGTCGTGATCTGCGGCTACGGACGCAGCGGCCAGCACTTAGCCAAGATGCTCCAACAGGAAAACATCGGTTATGTCGCGCTCGACCTTGATCCCGACCGCGTACGCGAGGCGGCAGCAGCGGGGCATGCCGTGGTGTACGGCGATGCGGTTCGCCGGGAAACGCTCGTGGCTGCCGGCATCGCGCGCGCAGCGGCTGTTGTGGTGAGCTTTAACGACGTGCGCGCCGCGCTACGTGTAGTGACGTTCGCCCATGAGCTCAACCCTCGTGTTCCGATCATCGTTCGAACCCAGGATGATGCCGATCTGGACCGATTGCTTGCCGCCGGCGCAACCGAAGTCATCCCCGAGGTTTTCGAAGGCAGTCTAATGCTCGGCTCGCACGCCTTGGTGCTGCTTGGAATTCCACTTGCACGAGTCATCCGGCACGTGCGCGATGCACGCGATTCGCGCTATCGACTGCTTCGTGGGTACTTCCACGGTGCCGATGACGCACAAGACAGCGTCGAAGAACCTTTGCAGGTGCGATTGCACACAATCGTGCTCGAGGCCGATGCGGCGGCGGTCGGACACAGCCTGAGCGACTTGGACCTTTCCGCGACGGGAGTCGAAGTCACGGCGGTGCGCCGACGCGGTATCGTCGGCGACAATCCCAGCAGCGACCTCGTCTTGCAGCCTGGCGATGTGGTCGTACTGCGCGGAACCGTAGCGGCCCTTGAGGCGGGCGAGCAGCGATTGTTGCTGGCGGCATAGTTAAGGCCGCAACCGCGATTGACCAAGTCGGATTCGTCTGCGACGATGTGCCGATGGGAGACCTGCAAGCGTGACTGCCCCCACCGGATCCTTTTTGCCAGAGCTCCGCGAGACCCGAGCCGGTGACGGGCTGCGTTGGTGGACCGATTCGTTTTCTTGGCTTTTTGCCGACCTCGCGCGTCTTGGGGTATGGATCGGCATGCTGCTTTGCTTTTTCCTGATCCTGATCCCACTGCACTGGCTGCCCTTCTTGGGTTCCGTCGCCTCGCACTTGCTGATGTTTGTTTTCTCTGGCGGACTCATGATTGCCGCCCGGGATACGCAGCGCGGACAAGTGCCTCAATTTCGCGACCTCTTCGCAGGCTTTGGTCCACAGGGTGGCGCGCTTGTCGGAGCGGGTCTGCTCGTCTTGGTGGCATCGCTAGCGGTGGTAGGACTGATGTTGCTGATCGGCCTGGGCACGCTCTTGAGTTCGTTATCGGCGGCCACCTCCTATGAGCAGGTCGCCACGGGAGGCTATTGGCTGGAGGGCGTTGGCTTGGGATCGTTGATGCTGCTTTTGATTTGTCTATTGCTCTTCGTGCCGATTTCCATGGCCGCTTGGCTGGCTCCGGCGCTGATCATGCTGCGCGGGGCAGGGCCGGTCGATGCGCTGCGCTGGAGCCTGATAGCGTGCGGGCGCAACTTGGGCTCGTTGACTGTGTACGGCTTGGTTGGGATCGTACTTGCCCTGCTAGCGACACTCATGTTCATGATTGGCTGGTTCTTCCTGCTGCCGCTGACCTTCTTATCGAGCTACGCGGCGTTTCGGGATATGTTCGCCGGCGATATCGAGGCCCAAGACCTGTCCGTTCAGCCCGGCAGTTAGCGAACAGAATTTCGCGACAACCCGCTAGGCAGAGGTCGCGAGGATTTGCGTGGCCAAAACGCGACCCAGGTACGCACCCGTGTGGCTGCCCGCAGTCTTGGCGACATCTTGAGGAGTTCCTACCGCAACAATGCTGCCGCCGTTTTGCCCGCCCTCCGGACCCAGGTCAATCACCCAATCGGCGGTCTTGATTACGTCCAGGTTGTGTTCGATTACCACAATCGTATTGCCGGCGTCGCGCAATCGGTGCAGGACCCGCAGCAGCAAGGCAATGTCTTGAAAGTGCAAACCCGTCGTCGGTTCATCCAGGACGTATAGCGTGCGACCGGTATCGCGCTTGGACAGTTCCTGTGCCAGCTTGATGCGCTGCGCTTCGCCGCCGGAGAGCGTCGTTGCGCTTTGTCCCAGGCGCACGTAACCCAAGCCGACCTCTGTAAGCGTTCGCAGCTTGCGCTCGAGCACCGGAATTGCGCCGAACATGTCGCGGGCCTGCTCGACGCTAAGGTCGAGCACTTCAGCGATGTTGCGTCCCTTATACAGCACTTCTAGCGTCTCGCGGTTATAGCGCCTGCCCGAGCAGCTCTCGCAGGTGACATAAATGTCCGGCAAAAAGTGCATCGCCACCTTGATCAATCCGTCGCCTTGGCAGGCCTCGCAGCGCCCTCCGGCCACGTTGAACGAAAAGCGCCCCGCGTCATAGCCGCGCTCGCGTGCCGTCACAGTGCCGGCAAACAGCTCGCGTATGGGCCCGAAAACTCCCGAATAGGTCGCCGGATTGCTGCGCGGCGTACGCCCAATTGGCGCCTGGTCAATGCTTACGATCTTGTCGATCTGTTCCACGCCCTCCATCGCGGCAAATGGCATTGGTTCGGTGCGGGCACCGTGAAGCTGGCGCTGCAGTGCCAGCGTGAGCGTGTCATTGATGAGCGTCGACTTGCCAGAGCCCGATACCCCGGTAACGCAAACCATTCGGCCCAGTGGCAGCTCCAGATCGATACCGCGAAGGTTGTTGCCGCTGGCGCCGCGCAACCGCAACCAATCGGTAGGCGCTGGCAAGAGAGCCCCCGTCTGGGCGATCTGCCGACGGCCCGACAAAAAGGCACCTGTGAGCGATCGCTCCTGTTCGATTAGTTGCGCCGGCGAGCCCTGGGCAATCACAGCACCCCCATGCTCCCCGGCGCCGGGCCCCATATCGATCACGTGGTCGGCGCTGCGGATCATCTCTTCGTCGTGTTCAACGACAAGCACGGTATTGCCCAGGTCGCGCAGGCGCCGCAGCGTTTGAATCAGACGCTCGTTGTCGCGCGGATGCAAGCCGATCGAGGGCTCATCGAGAACGTACAGCACGCCGGTGAGACCCGAACCGATCTGCGAGGCAAGGCGTATGCGCTGCGCCTCGCCACCGGACAAGGTATCGGCGGCACGGTCCAAGGACAGATATCCAAGGCCGACGTCATTAAGAAAGCGCAGTCGCGCGGCGATTTCCGCAACGATAGGCTGGGCAACTTCGCGGCGCGCACCGTCCAGGCTCAGCGACTCGATCAAGTCGCGCGCCTGCGCCAGTGATTGCCCCTCGACTTCGTAAATGGCTCGTCGCTGCTCTTTCTGCCCCACGAAGACAAAACGTGCCTCGCGCCGCAGACGTGTGCCGTTGCAGTCCGGACAAAGTCGCAGGCCACGCAGGCGCGTCAGGGCGTCGCGTACGCTGGGTGACTCAGTTTCGCGCCAACGCCGCTCGAGGGTCGGCAGCACCCCTGGAAAATGCGTCGGCGCCGTGTCCTGAGGCGGGCAAGTATCGACTCCGCTTGCATCGCTGCCGTATAAAACGAGGTTGCGAAAAAACTCCGGCAGATGCTCCCAGGGCTGCGTCGCGTCCACTGCACATTGCTGTGCGAGCGCCAAAAGACGCGCGTGGCTCTGACGGTTGCGCGCGTCCCATCCGCTAATCGCACCGGCGCCCAGCGTTAATTGCGGATGAGCAATCACCCGCTGCGGATCGAAGAACTCCACCTTGCCCAGACCGGTGCAGGACGGGCAGGCTCCGAAAGGATTGTTAAAGGAAAATAGTCGCGGCTCCAGAGAGGGCGCTGCGTAACCACAGCGCGGGCACGCGTAGCGGCTCGAAAAGGAATGCTCCTCGCTGCGATCGGCGTCGAGCAGGTGCACCTTGCCGTCAGCAAGTCGCAGCGCGGTCTCAATCGACTCGGCCAGGCGTGTTCGTGACAAGGCACGAATCCGCAGGCGGTCGACGACGACATCGATGCTGTGGCTTTGGCCGCGGCCCAGACTCGGCAGATGATCGGCCTCCACGATGGCGCCATCAATGCGAAAGCGCACAAAGCCGCGCGTGCGTAAGTCATTCAGCAATTCCGAATAATGACCTTTGCGGCTCTCGATGACCGGCGCGAGCACCATCAAGGAAGTGCCTTCCGGCATCGCCATCGCGTGGTCGACCATCTGCGTTACGCTGTGCGCGCTCAGGGGCAGCTCGGGATGATTCGGACAGTACGCTTGCCCGGCGCGTGCAAACAGCAGCCGCAGGTAGTCGTGGATCTCCGTGATCGTCCCCACGGTAGAGCGCGGGTTGGCGCTTGCGCTTCGTTGCTGGATCGCGATTGCGGGACAAAGCCCTTCAATCTGGTCGACGTCGGGCTTTTCCATGATCTGCAGAAATTGCCGCGCGTACGACGAAAGCGACTCCACATACCGGCGCTGTCCCTCCGCGTAGAGCGTGTCAAAGGCCAGCGAGCTTTTGCCGGAGCCAGAAAGGCCCGTGATCACAATTAACTGGTTGCGCGGCAGATCGACATCGACATTGCGAAGGTTGTGTGTGCGTGCCCCGCGCACGCGAATCAGGTCCATCGAAACCGAACCGCCGAGGGCGGTCTCCGGCTGGCGCGGTCGCCGCCCGGACTACTCGTCCTGGCCGGAGCCGGCAGTCGTGCCCTTCTCGGGCAGGGGCGCAGTCTCGTAGCGCTCCGTGCGTCTTGCACCGCGCCCCAGCTCCACGCCGAGTTGCTTGAGCTTGCGGTACAAATGCGTGCGCTCCAGGCCGGCGCGATCGGCAACGCGCGTCATGCTGTAGCTTTCCTTCGAAAGCTGGTATTCGAAATACACGCGTTCGAACTGATCCCTGGCCTCCCGCAGCGGCTGATCCAGATTGATGGCGAGCCCCTGCGTGCCCGAGGAAACGCGCTCGCGTACCGGCGGCTCGCTGACCGAGGCGCGCGTGCGAGGCAGCGGTTGTTCTTCCGAGGCGCTGGACGCTGCCGGCGCGATGCGAGGGCCGCGCAAGCGCTGCGCCTGATCCAGCCCGCTGCGCACGGCCCCGAGCAAGCGTGAAAGAGTGATCGGCTTTTCGAGAAAATCCAGCGCACCCAGACGCGTGGCCTCGCCGGCGGTCTCCAGCGTCGCGTGCCCGGACATCATGATCACCGGCACGGTTAGCGGCCCCGTGGCGACCCACTCCTTGAGCAAGGTCACCCCGTCGGTGTCGGGCATCCAGATATCGAGCAATATCAGATCCGGCGCCGACTGCCGCCGCAAGTCGCGCGCGGAAGCGGCACTGTCGGCGGTTGTCACAACGTGCCCTTCGTCGGAAAGGATTTCCGACAACAATTCACGAATTCCGATTTCGTCGTCTATAACCAGTATGTTTGCCATGGATACTTCGTACGCGTCAAAGAGCCTCGGCCACCGGCGTCAGGGCCCGAGCCAGACGATGCAAGACGATGGTCACGGTCGCACCAGAGGCGCCTTCGCGGTTGATGATCTCGATTTTCCCGTCGTGTTCGTCGATGATCTTTTTCACCAGAGCCAATCCCAATCCCGTGCCCCGTGGCTTCGTCGTGATGTATGGTTCGAATGCGCGCCTAAGTATATTCGCCGGAAAGCCCGGGCCGTTATCTTCGACTGACAGGCGCACGGCCCGCGCGGCAGGAAGCGCGCCCGCGCGTCCCGGATGCTCGATTGCGACCAATTCCGTGCGCACCACCACCAATCCGGCACGAAAGCTCTGTCCCCTCGCTGCAGCATCGGCCTGACCCCCAGAAATCGACTCCAACGCGTTGCCGACGAGATTATGAATCACCTGGCGAATCTGACCCGCATCAGCCTCCAGTAACGGCAATCCCGGCGCCAGGCGCAGTTCGACCCGCGTCGGCGCTTCCCCGCCAAGCGCCCTGCTGGCCGTGGATCGGGCCGCTGCTTCGCCGCTTTCGGCCCCATAAAGCGCGCCGATCTCCTCAACTAGCGCATTCAAATCAAGTGGCGCGGGCCGTGCGGCAGGCAGCCGCGCGTAATCGCGGAACTCATCGACCATTCGCTTTAGTGCTGCCACCTGATTAACAATGGTCGAAGTGCCCCGCTCGAGCACTTGCAACTGGTCCTGGTCAAGCGCGTGCCCAAGCTTCATACGCAGACGCTCGGCCGCCAGCTGGATGGGCGTGAGTGGATTTTTGATTTCGTGTGCCAGACGTCGAGCAACTTCGCCCCAGGCAACGGCGCGCTGCGCCGAAATCACCTGCGTAATGTCGTCGAAGACCACAACATATCCGAGGCCATCTTCCAGTGGCAAGCGCGAACCGCGCACCAACAGCGCCAATGGGGCGGCATCGGCCGGTGATCCGACCCGTTGCAGCTGTATTTGTTGCTGCCAGGAATCTTTCGGCGTGGCCACTAGCGCCTGGTCGCGAAATGCGCTCGAGAGCAGCTGCGCAAGCTGCGGCATCTGTTCATGCAGCGAGCGGCCGGCGCGCGTCGCCAGCGACATACCCAGAATCCTTCCTGCACCATAGTTGGCCGTGACAATTGCAAATTCTGCATCAAGGACGATAACACCGGCCGAGAGGTTTGCGAGCAAGCGCTCAAGGTACGCGCGCGCCGCCTCCAACTGGCGAGAGCGCGTTTCCACCGCGTTGCGCGCTTCCGCCAGCTGGCGCGTCATGGCGTTAAACGCCTGCGGCAGCAAATTGAGCTCATCGTTGCCGCGAAATTCGCGAACTGGTCGAAAGTCACCCTCTGCGACCGCCTTGGTGCCCGCGGCCAGTTCGACCAGCGGGGCCGTCATCGAGGAGGCCAGCAGTACCCCCGAAGCGATTGCGGCAAACACCGCCAGCAGCAACGTAAGTGCCAAGGTAAGCCGGTAGATCCCCTGCAACCCGGAGCGCGCCAGCGACAGTTGCTGATACTCGCCGTAACCAGTCTGTAACGCTTTTGCGTTGGCCGCGACCCGGGGCGCGACGGTCTGCGTCAGCTGCAAAAAGCGCGGCTCCTCGATGCGTATGCGGGCCGACCCGGACAGCCGTAAACCGCTGACCGTAGGCGCACCAGGAGGGACCAGGGAAGTGTTGCCAAAACCGCGCCCGCTTGCGCCAACTGGGATTGGAACGATCACCCGGGTGCGCAGTCCACTGAGCGGTTCGGTCGCAAGTTCGTCGCCCTCGATCAGTGCGTAGCCGCCCGCCGCAAGCGCGGTTCGCAAAATGCTGGCACTGGGCATCGTCGGCGCCAGATCGAAGCCCGGCGCGCTGCTCGACCATACGAGCTTGCCGCTCGCGCTTACGACCGTCGCCTGCTGAACGCCGAGGCGCTCGCGCAATCGCTCCAGATCGCGGGGGCCTTCCGTGGCCGATGCGTCGCTTAGCTCCAGTGCCATGGCGCGCGCCTTGGCCTTGAGTTCGTCGCGCTGCGTTTCGAGGACAGCGCGTCCCAGCGCCAAGCCCGACTCAAGCGCACTTTCCACCTTGACGTTGAACCAGGATTCGACCGATCGAAGAAGAAACTGCGACGAGACAACGTACACGAGTGCGCCCGGTACGACCCCCATGAGTGCGAACGCGATTGCAAACCGCGCCATCAGGCGCGCACCGAAGCGGCGCGCGCGCACCCGCCGCAAAAGCCGCACGGCCAGCGCGGTAACCAGGACGAACAGCACCAGGGCGATTGCGCCGTTTGCTACCAGCAAAATCGGGTAGTTGCGCTCAAAAGCACGCGAATTGCTGCTCGCGGAGGTCAACACAAACAGCAATACACCGGCCAAGGACAGACCGCCAATCAAGCCATAGCGGATGATGCGTGACATGGAGGTAGGCCGGCTGGGGAAATTCGTGCGTGGACCAGTGTCAGTGCGGATTGTCGCTCGCCAGCGCAAGTCTGGACCAGTCGGACGCTAGCACCCAATCGGGATCTGTCAATGCATTGACCTGGAAGGGTTTGGGCAGCATGGAAGTATCCAGGCGCATGCGAATTTGTCCCCACGTCTTGCTGCCGTCGAACAGCGAAGCGTCGGCAACGCGCCACTGTGTGACCCGTCGCATGGTAGCGAGGGCTTGGTCAAGCGAATCAAATGGCTGTGCCAGTGCGCCGCGTGCCAGCCGGTACTGCCGGGTCAATGGGCTGAAGCTCAGACGATATTCGATGGAATCATCCAGCAGACGTTTGTCGAACCAATACCAGCGGCTGCGTGAGATTTCCAGTTCGATCACAAAGTACAAGGCGATCCCGTGATCCACCGCCTCGCGCAGCGAAAGGGGAAGTTCAAAGTCGAACTGCGCATCGACGAAAGTGCCCGGGTCGGGGCCCGAGCGCACGCTCACGGTCGCATGCGAAACCGAGATTCGATCCTCGGCGTGCGCGAGCCACGAGCTGCCCATCAGCACGACCAAAAGCACAAGCGACCACGCACGGCTACCCCACGCGCGCGCGCGGGCCAAGGCCGCAGGGCACTCGCAAACTACGCCCCGGTCGAGACGAGCCGATGCGCGCATTTGGGTCTTAGATCTTTTCGAGCAGCGCGTAGAAAAAACCGTCGTGCAGAACGGGTTCGGCCCCTTCCAACCTCCGCGTTGAAGCGCCAGCAACGGAATTTGGCAGCAATTGCAAACCGACCGGACCGCCACCGGGGAGACGGATCCGGCGCACGCCGGGCTGCCGGCGCACAAACGCTGCAATCTGTCGTCGGCCCTCTTCGGCAAATACCGAACACACCACGTAGAGCAATCTACCAGCCGGAGCAAGCAGCGGCCACAGGGCCTGGAGC
>Ga0187780_10001299_pt1 | contig 18822 bp, 18 predicted proteins | sample 1015_Q2_SP10_20__FD_132429 | JGI IMG/M metagenome (GOLD analysis project Ga0187780, IMG submission 132429) | Tropical peat soil microbial communities from peatlands in Department of Meta, Colombia - 1015_Q2_SP10_20_MG | ecosystem: Environmental > Terrestrial > Soil > Wetlands > Peat | place...
ACGGGAACGGGAACGAATCGTGATGTGTTTTTCGGACTCAGGACACCAGCCGGCTGCTGAAAAAGGCCCACCTGCGGCGTTGGCGCGCTCGGGCGCTCGCTGCGGCGTACTCCGAGTACGCCTCGCTCGGCCCTTCGCGCGCCGCCTTGCACCTGGGCCTTTTTGAGCAGCCGGCCGGCGGGCGCAGACTGTAGGGGTTTTGGGGAAGGGCGGGGAAGGGGGATGACGCTGGGCTGCGCGTACACCGATGTGAACACCCTCCTCAACGGGCTGGGCGCGCGCCATCCGGCCAAGACCTTCATCGAGAGCATCCACCAGGGCAAGGGCATCAGCTGTGACGAGCTCAACCGCGCCTGCAACCGCGTGGCCCAGTTCCTGAAAGACCGAAGGGTTCGGGCCAACGACCGCGTCACCATCCTCAGCGAGAACTCCCTCGAGGCCCTGATCCTCTTCTTCGGCGTGCTGAAGCACGGGGCGGCCGTCAACCCGCTGAACGTGGAGGAGACCGGCCAGAACATCCGGCACATCCTCGAGGATGTCCGGCCCCGCCTGGTGCTGTGGCAGCGGGCCGCCTTCGCCGAGCGGCCGGACCTGCCCACCGCCGGGCCCGGGACCTCGATCCCATTCGGCGACTGGGACGCGGCCGACGGGCCGGGCGACGATCTCTTCCGCGCCCTGCGGGGCCTCCCGGAGGGGCCGCCGGCCTCGGGGGCCCGGCCCGATGACATCGGGCTGGTGGACTTCTCCTCGGGCACCAGCTCCAAGCCCAAGGGTGTCCTCATCTCCCACGCGGCCTACTTCTACATGGTCCGGGAGGTCGTGGAGCGCTGGGAGATCGGGCCCGACGATCGGATCCTGGAGTACCGCGCCTATGGCTGGGAGTCGCCCCAGATCCTTTCCATCGGGTCGGCCCATCACACCGGCGCGACGCTGGTGCTGGCGCGCAAGTTCTCCCAGAGCCATTTCTTCGAGTGGCTGCAGCGGTACCGGATCACCGTCGCCGCGGGCGTACCGACGGTGATCAACATGCTCCTGGCCCGTCCGCTGGAGGTCGGGAAGGCGGATCTGCCCCACCTGCGCTTCATCACCAGCAGCACGGCCCCCCTCTCCCGCGAGAAGCACGAGGAGTTCGAGCGGCGCTACGGCATCCCCATCGTGCAGGGGTGCGGCATGACCGAGGCGGGGTTCATGGCCGGCAATCCGCCGGGGCGCCGGCGGATCGGCTCCGTGGGCCTGCCCATGCCGCACACGGCGCTGCGCTTCGTGGATGGGTCCGGCCGGGTGTGCGGGCCGGGCGAAGAGGGCGAGATGGTGGTGAGCGGCCCCAAGCTGGCCGCCGGCTACGTGGCGCCCCAGGGCGGCATGACCCCCATCCCCCAGGACGGTTTCCCCACCGGCGACCTGGGCTACCGGGATGTGGACGGGTTCGTCTACATCACCGGCCGCAAGAAGGACCTGATCATCCGTGGCGGCGTGAACGTCTCCCCCATGGAGATCACCAACGTCCTGCTGCAGCACGCCGGCGTCCACGAAGCCGCCACCGTGGGCGTGCCCGACGAGATCTACGGGGAGGACGTGGTGAGCTTCGTGGCCCGACGGGAGGGCGCGCGGGTCACGGCGGAGGAACTCCTGGAGCACTGCCGGAGGAGGTTGGCCGTTTTCAAGGTGCCCAAGGCCGTCATCCTCCTGCAGGCGATCCCCAAGAACGATCGGGGCAAGGTGGCCAAGGGCGAACTGATCGAGCTGTGGGTGCAGCGGGCGCCCTCCGTAGACGCCGCCGGCGCCGGACTCACTCAGTCCTCGCGCCCCAGTCCTCAGTCCTGAGGATAAGGAGCCAAGCCATGGGACACCAGGACCTGCGCGAATGGATCGACCTCGTGGATTCCATGGGGGAACTCCGCCGGATCGGCGGGGCCCGCTGGGAGGACGAGATCGGGCCCATCACGGAGATGGCCCAGCATCGCGAGGACGGTCCCTGCGTCCTCTTCGACGACATCCCCGGCGTCCCCCGCGGCTACCGGCTGGTGTCCAACGCCCTCGGCTCGCTGCGCCGGGCGGCCCTCACGCTGCACATGGAGCCCAAGCCCACGGCCATGGAGCTGGTGAAGGCGTGGCGCGAACGTTCCCGGCGCCTCCAGCCGATCGCGCCCAAGGTGGTGACGGAGGGGCCGGTGCTGGAGAACGTGCTGGTGGGAGACCGGATCGACATGCTCGCGTTCCCCACGCCCAAGTGGCACGAGCACGACGGCGGGCGCTACATCGGCACCGGCAGCGTGGACATCACGCGGGACCCCGAGGGCGGCTGGGTGAACCTGGGCACGTACCGTGTGATGGTGCACGACGAGCGGACCCTGGGGTTCTACATCTCGCCGGGCAAGCACGGGCGGATCCACCGCGACCAGATGTTCAAGGCCGGCAAGACCATGAAGCTGGCCGTGTCCTTCGGGCAGGACCCGCTCCTCTTCATGGCGGGGAGCATCGAGGTGCCCTTCGGCCAGTCCGAGTACGACTGGGCGGGAGCCGTGCGGGGGGCGCCCGTGGAGGTGATCCTCGGGCCGGACACGGGATTGCCCATCCCGGCGCACGCCGAGATCGTGATCGAGGGCGAGGCCCTGCCCACGGAGCGGCGGGCGGAGGGCCCCTTCGGCGAGTGGACCGGGTACTACGCCAGCGACGTGCGGCCGGAGCCGGTGATGCGCGTGACGCGCCTCATGCACCGCAACGACCCGATCCTGCTGGGGAGCCCCCCGGGCAAGCCCCCCTCGGAGCTGACCGCCTACCGGTCCGTGATGCGGTCGGCCCTCCTGTGGGACCAGATGGAAGCGGCCGGCGTGCCGGGGATCCAGGGGGTGTGGTGCCATCCGGCGGGGGGCACGCGCCTCTTCAACGTGGTGGCCATCAGGCAGATGTTCGCGGGGCACGCCAAGCAGGCGGGGGCGGTGGCCACCCAGTGCCGCGCCGGGGCCTACCTGGGCCGCTACACCATCGTGGTGGACGAGGACGTGGATCCCACCGACCTCTACGACGTCGTGTGGGCCATGAGCACCCGCGTGGACCCCGAGCGGGACCTGGACATCCTGCGCCGCTGCTGGAGCGGGCCGCTGGACCCCATCATCCCGCTGGAGGAGAAGGGCTTCAACTCGCGGGCCATCATCGACGCCACGCGCCCCTACGAGTGGCGGGACAAGTTCCCGCCCGTGGCCGAGGCCAGCTCCGAGGTGCGGCGCCGCACCCTGGAGAAGTGGGGCCACACGCTGTTCGGTGGGGGCGGCAAGGAGAGGGCGGGGCGCGCGTAAGGGCCGGGGGCCCCGCGGGTCGCCCGGCTCCCGTCGCGGAATTCCCTGCGGGCCCCAGGGCCGCTACCGGCCCTGGGGCCCGCCCGTCTTTGAGGTCGCGGCGCCCCCCCCTGCCGGCCCTTCGGGCTTGACACCCGCGGGGACGGCCCGATACGGTGGATGCTGCCCCGCCCCGTCGCGGGGCGCCAACAGACGTCGCGGCGGCCGGGCCGCCGCGAGGGGCCCGGCCGCCGTCGGCCCGGGTGCCGAGGTGATCCCATGCTGCAGTCGCTGATTCGAGATCTTTTGAAGGAGTTGGGGGAGGACCCGCACCGGGAAGGCCTGCGCGCCACGCCCGAGCGGGTGGAGCGTGCCCTCCGCTTCCTCACCTCCGGGTACGGGCAGGACGTGGCGGAGGTCCTCAACGGGGCGATCTTCACCCAGCCCTACGACGAGATGGTGCTGGTGAAGGACATCGAACTGTACAGCCTCTGCGAGCACCACCTGCTGCCCTTCTTCGGCAAGTGCCACGTGGCCTACATCCCCAACGGCAAGATCGTGGGCCTCAGCAAGATCCCCCGCCTGGTGGAGGTCTTCGCACGCCGACTGCAGGTGCAGGAGCGGCTCACCTGCCAGATCGCCGACGCCCTCATGGAGGTCCTCCAGCCCCAGGGGGTGGGCGTGGTCATCGAGGCCTTTCACCTCTGTATGATGATGCGGGGCGTGGAGAAGCAGCAGAGCCGCGCCGTCACCTCGGCCATGCGGGGCGTCTTCCGCGAGCAGCTCGCCACCCGCACCGAACTGATGCAGCTCCTCCAGCCGCAGCCGGCCGCCCGCTAGCCTCAACCATGCAGGGATCCCATCCCGCGGCCCCGGGCCGCCGCCTCACCCCGGCCCTCTCCCCCTCCGGGGGGAGAGGGGAACGGTGAGGGGGGCATGGACCCCGTCGGCGGCCGCGGCCAGTTCCGCTTCAGCGCCTCCCTCCGCGTGCGCTACCGTGACACGGACGGGCAGGGGGTGGTCCACCACGCGACCTTCTTCGTGTTCGCCGAGGTGGCGCGGCACGAGTACTGGGCGCACCTGGGGATCTCGCGGTTCGTGATGGCCGCCGAAGGAGTGGACGACACGGCGGTGGAGGCCCAGGCGCGTTACCGGGCACCGGCCCATTTCTACGACCTGCTGAACGTCCACGTGCGCACGGCGGCCCTGGGGCGCACCAGCTTCGTTGTGGAGTTCCTGGTGACCCGCGGCGGGGCCGAGGAGATCATCGCCGAGGTGCGCTCCGCCCATGTGATCGTGGACCTGCGGACCCGCCGGCCCATCCCCCTCCCGGAATTCTTCCGGCGGGCCGTCCTCCAGTTCGAAGGGCCGAACTGTCGAACGAAGGACTGAGGGGCGGGGACTGAGGGCTGACTGGCTCCGTCCTCGGCCTCGCTGCTCGTGCCGCAGTCCTCGGTGCTGGGGTGGCGTCTTGACGTCGGCGGCGCGGATGCGGTATGTAAAGCGGGCGTTAGCAAGCCGCCTGAACCGGGGGGTTCCATGCTGAGGGGGACTCGGGGAGGCAACGGCCGGCCGGCGCCCGCCCTGGCGCTCGGGAGGCCCCCGGCGCCGGGGCCGGACGATCCGGCCCGGCCCCTGGCGCCCATCGGGGTGGCGGCGGAGTTGCTGGGGGTCACGGGGCAGACCCTGCGCCTGTACGAACGGCACGGCCTCATCCGTCCGGCCCGCCGGAACGGCGAGCGCTTCTACTCGGCCTACGACCTGCGCTGGCTCGAGTGCCTACGCCACCTGATCCATGGGGCCAAGGTGAGCATCGAGGGCGTCCGGCGGCTCCTCCGCTTCGCCCCCTGCTGGGAGATCTGCAACGTTAATGGAGACTGGCACTGCCGGTCCTGCCCTGTGTTCCGGGACCGCCGCCGCCTGGCCGCCCCGGCCGCCGGTGCGAGGCCCCGTGCGGACCGGCGGGCGTGCGTGTAGCGGCTTGCCGCACTAGGAGGATGCTGAAGAACCCGCTTTCCTGCAGGCTGCTCAAAAAGGCCCAGGTGCAAGGCGGCGCGCGATGCGAGGTGCGAGGCGTACTGGGCTCGTACGTCGCAGCGCCGCGCGAGCGCGCCAACGCCGCAGATGGGCCTTTTTCAGCGGCCTGCTAGGCGTTTTCCCGGGCCGCTCAACAAGGTCCAGATGCCCTGAGGAGACCTCGAGGATGGCGACGCAGCAGGATGTCCTGGCAGCCCTCGGTACCGTGAGCGACCCGCAGGCCCACAAGGACCTGGTGTCGCTGGGAGCGATCCAGGACCTGACGGTCCAGGACGGCGTGGTGCGTTTCACGGTGTCGCTGGGCCCGGCGGCCTGGCTCCAGCAGGCCCAGATCGAGGCCGCGTGCCGGGCGGCCGTCTCGGCCCTGGCGGGCGTGCAGGCGGTCGAGGTCCGGCGCGGGGTGGCGGTGCCCGCCGGACGCCCCGTGTCCGGCAAGGTGGATATCCCGGGGGTGAAGCACGTCGTCGCCGTCGCCTCGGGGAAGGGGGGCGTGGGCAAGTCCACGGTGAGCGTGAACATGGCCGTGGCCCTCTGCCAATTCGGGGCCCGCACGGGTTTGCTGGACGCGGACATCTACGGCCCCAGCATCCCCGTGCTGATGGGCATCAACCAGATGCCCGAGAGCAGCGGCCAGCGCATCGTGCCCCTGGAGCACCACGGGGTGCGCCTGATGTCCCTGGGCTTCCTGCTGCCGCCGGGCTCCGCCCCGGTGATCTGGCGCGGGCCCATGGTGGCCGGGGCCATCCAGCAGTTCCTCCGCGAGGTGGATTGGGGCGCCCTGGACTACCTGCTGGTGGACCTGCCGCCGGGCACGGGCGACGCCCAGCTCACCCTGTGCCAGCAGATCCCCCTCAGCGGGGTGGTGGTGGTGATGACGCCGCAGGACCTGGCGGTGGGCATCGCCGCCAAGGCCCTGGCCATGTTCCGGCAGCTCAAGGTTCCCGTCCTGGGGATCGTGGAGAACATGGGCACCTTCCTCTGTCCCCACTGCGGGAAGGAGACCTCCGTCTTCAGCAAGGGTGGCGGGGCGCGGGCCGCGGAGCAGCTCGGGGTGCCCTTCCTGGGCAGCATCCCTCTGGATGCCGCCGTGTGCGAGACCGGCGACGCGGGACAGCCGATCCTGGTGCGGGACCCGGCGGCCCCCATCGCGGACATCGTGCGCAGGATCACGGCGAAGATGGCCGGCCGGGTACAGGCGCAGGCGGCCGAGGCCGGCCCGCTGATCACCATCGTGGGGACGCCGGGCGGGTCCTAGCCGGCGGCTGAAAAGCGCCCGCCTCCCCATTGCGGATTGCGGGATGCGGATTGCGGAATACGCGGGGCACTGCGACGTACCGGTCTTCTCATTCCGCATTCCGCAATAGTGGGCGCCGCCTTGCCTCGGGACTTTTTGAGCGGCCCGCTGGAGCGTGAGCCCAGAGAGGGGACGAGGAGGGTATGCACGGCGAGCGGGAAGAGGCCATGGAACGCGTCCGCCGCGAGCTGCGGGACCTCCTGCGGCAGGGCCAGAAGATCACCGAGCGGGACCTCCTGCGCCTCTCGGCCTTGACGGGGATCGACTATTCCACCGTCTTGCGGATCGAGCAGGAGCTCTCGTAGCCGTTGCCCACTGCGGAATGCGTGCTTCGACGGGCTCAGCACGTCCTGAGCGCGCCGAAGGACGGATTGCGGAATGTGGAAGAAGTCATGAGGGCTGGGAGCTCAGGTGCCTCCTGCCCGCTCTGCCCGGGGCCGATGAATCCGCCAGCCCGCCAGAGGCTCGGCGGTCGCCCAGCGGGCGGCTCGGCGCTATGGTGGGCAGGCCTCGCGCCCGGCGGGAGGGCAGGGCCGGGTGACCCCGGGAGGATCCGGTGCTGATCGTGCCCTTCGTCATCGGGCCCATGGAGAGCAACGCCTACATCCTGGCGGATGAGGCCACGCGCCGTGCCGCCGTCATCGATCCCGGGATGGAAAGCGAGCGCCTCCTGGAGTTCCTGGAGGCGGAACGGCTGCGCCTGGACCTGGTGCTCAACACCCACGGCCACTTCGACCACGTGTTCTGCAACGGCTATTTCACCTCGAAGACCGGGGCCCGCCTCCTGATCCATGAAGCCGACGTGCCCCTGCTGCGGGAACTGCCCGAGGTGGCGCGCCAGTACGGGTTTAACGTCGCCGAGCCCCCCGAACCCGATGGGTTCCTGCGGGAAGGGGACATCATCCCTGTTGGCGAGATGGCGGTCCGGGTGTATCATACACCGGGACATAGCCCCGGCGGGGTGTGCCTGCACGTGGGGGAGGCCCTCTTTTCGGGGGACACGCTGTTCGCCGGGTCCATCGGGCGCACGGACCTCCCGGGCGGGTCCTACCAGGAGCTGGTCGCTTCCATCCGGGCGAAGCTCCTCCCCCTGCCCGACGCCACGCTGGTGTACACGGGGCACGGGCCGCACACCAGCATCGGGGACGAGCGGGAGTACAACCCCTTCCTCATCGGGTGAGGCCGCGCGTTGCGAGGGGCGATCCGGTCCACCGAACTCCGGCAGCGCTGAGGAGGGGGGATGGGCAAGGCGGAGCACGAGGGCCAGGCCAAGGGGATGGGCCCCATCCCGTACGCGGTCATCGCCGTGAGCGACAGCCGCACGGAGGCGACGGACGAGTCGGGCCCGCTGGTGGCCGGCCTGCTGGACGAGGCGGGTGGACTCGGGCAGGGGCGGGCGCTGGTGCGGAACGATGTGGCGGCCATCCAGGCCGAGGTGCGCCGCTGGTTGCACGAGGGCGCCCGCCTGGTGGTGTTGGCCGGCGGCACGGGCGCCGGCCTGCGCGACGTGACGGTGGAGGCGGTGCGCCCGCTGCTGGACAAGGAACTGGAGGGGTTCGGCGAGCTGTTCCGCACCCTGAGCTTCCAGGAGATCGGGGCCACGGCCATGCTGAGCCGGGCCCTGCTGGGGCTCAACCAGGGCCGGGCCATCGTGTGCCTGCCGGGTTCCCCCGCGGCCATCCGCCTGGCCCTCGGCAAGCTGTTGATCCCGGAGTTGCCCCACCTCCTCTGGGTGGCGGGGCGCTAGCAGGCCGCTGAAAAAGGCCCATCTGCGGCGTTGGCGCGCTCGCGCGGCGCTGCGACGTACGGACCAAGTACGCCTCGCGCCTCGCATCGCGCGCCGCCTTGCACCTGGGCCTTTTTGAGCGGCCTGGGCAGAAGAACGCTTCTCAGCACCCCGCTAGGGGGACGGCGGAGGCACGGGCCGGGGCGGGCGGAGCGACCCGCGAGGGCAGAGGAGGACGGAAGACTATGGCAGAGCAGGAGCGGAAGCAACGGCGGGAGGAGCGCCCGCCCGCCGAGGAGGCGCCGAAGCCGGCGCCCAAGGCGGCCGAGAAGGGCAAAAAGCTCAAGGAAGACATCGACAAGCTGGTGGACGAGATCGACAGCGTCCTGGAAGAGAACGCCGAAGAGTTCATGAAGAGCTACGTCCAGCGCGGCGGCGAATAGGTCCCCCGAGGGTCCCGCCGCGCGGCGCAGGGGAGCGCCATGCCCATCTACGAGTACGCCTGTCAGTCGTGCGAGCACGAGTTCGAGATGCTGGTGCCATCCCACCGGACCGTGGTGGCGTGCCCCAAGTGCCGCAGCGGAAAGGTGGAGAAGCTCTTCTCCGCCTTCGCGATGCGATCGCCGGGCGGGGGCCCAGGGGCCCCTGCGGCCGCCGCCGGGGGCGGCGGCGGGTGCTGCGGCGGCGGGTGAGGGACCTGTTGAAGCGCTCCCGGAGGTTCCGGGACATACGGGGTACAGGCCGGGCGCTGAGGCCCGGCCTTTTTTCTTGAGGCCCTGATCCGGCATGGCCACCCTGCTGAAGCGGTTCCTGGTCGGAAGGCCCCTCCCCACGGCCGCGCTGCCGCACCAGCGGCTGGGCATCCCCGCCGCGCTGGCCGTGTTTTCGGCGGACGGGCTCTCCTCCGTGGCGTACGCCACCGAGGAGATCCTGTTGGTCCTGATGGCCGGCGGCGCCGCGGCCGCCGTCCTCTCGCTGCCGGTGGGCCTGGCCATCGTCGCCCTGGTCTTCATCGTGGCCGCGTCATACTCCCAGACCATCCACGCCTATCCGGGCGGGGGCGGCAGCTACATCGTCTCCAAGGAGAACCTGGGCGTGCCGGCGGGCCTGGTGGCCGGGGCGGCCCTGCTCATCGATTACGTGCTCACGGTGGCGGTGAGCGCCGCGGCCGGCGTGGCCGCCATCACCTCGGCCATCCCCTGGCTGCGGGGGCACGAGATGGGGCTGGCCCTGATCGCCGTGTGGCTGATCGCCATCGTGAACCTGCGGGGCGTGCGCGAGTCGGGCGCCGTCTTCTCCGTGCCCACCTACGGCTTCATCGGGGCCATCTTCCTGCTGCTCGCCGTGGGGCTGGTGCGGGTGTTCCAGGGCGACTGGCACCCGCCCGTAAACCCCCTGGCCGGGTTCGGCGTGGGCACGGATCTGGGGAAGCTGGTAGGCAGCGTGGGCATGTTCCAGATCCTCCGCGCCTTCTCGGGCGGGTGCACCGCCCTCACCGGCATCGAGGCCGTCTCCAACGGCGTGCAGGCGTTCCGGCCCCCCGAGGCCGACAACGCGGCGAGGACCATGCGCTTGGAGCGGACGCTCCTGTACACCATGTTCGCCGGCATCACGCTGCTGGCCTTCGGCTTCGAGGCGTGGCCCAAAGAAGACGAGACGGTGCTCAGCCAGGTGGCCCGCGAGGTGTTCGGCGGCGGGCCCTTCTACTACGCCGTGCAGGCCACCACGGCGATGATCCTGCTGCTGGCCGCCAATACCGCGTACGCGGACTTCCCGCGGCTCTCCTCCTTCCTGGCGCGGGACCGGTTCATGCCGCGGCAGTTCGCCAACCAAGGGGACCGGCTGGTCTTCTCCAACGGGGTCCTGGTGCTGGTCAGCCTGTCGTCCCTGCTCCTCATCGTCTTTCACGGGAAGACGCACCTCCTGATCCCCCTCTACGCCGTCGGGGTGTTCCTGGCGTTCACCCTGTCGCAGACCGGGATGGTGGTGCATTGGGTCCGTCTGCGGGGCGACGGGTGGACGCACCGCGCCTTGCTGAACGGTGTGGGTGCCTGCCTCACCGCCGTGGCCCTCGTCGTCATCGCCGCGACGAAGTTCACCCAGGGGGCATGGATCGTGGTGCTCCTGATCCCCGCCGGGGTGCTGGTCTTCCGGAGGGTCCACCGCCATTACGAGGAGACCAGCGGGGCGATGCAGTTGCGGCAGTTCGCGCTGCCGGAACGGGTGACGCAGCGGGTGGTGGTCCTGGTGGGCGGGATCGACCGCGGGACCGTCAACGCCTTGATCTACGCCCGGTCCTTCGGGGCCGAGGTGGGGGCCGTCCACGTCGCCGTGGATGCAAAGGCGGCGGAGGCCCTGCAGGCGCGGTGGGCGCTCTGGGCAGGCGACTTCCCCCTGACGGTCCTGGAGTCCCCCTTCCGGTCCCTCATCCAGCCGCTGCGGGAGTATATCGACGACCTGCAGCAGAAGACCGGGGCGGACTACATCACCCTGGTGATCCCCGAATTCGTCCCCGGCCACTGGTGGCACCACCTGCTGCACAACCAGAGCGCCCTCCTCATCAAGGCCGCCTTCCTCTTCCGCAAGGGCACCGTGGTCCTGAACGTGCCGTACCACGTGGAGCGGTAGAGGGCCCTGGCCGCATGCCGGGGGCTACGGCGGACGTGGTGATCGTGGGCGGCGGGGTCATGGGATCCTCCGTGGCCTACCACCTGCTGGCGGGCGGGTTCCGCGGCCGCGTGCTGGTGGCGGAGCGCGACCTGGCCTACCGGCAGGCCTCCAGCGCCCTCAGCGTGGGCGGCATCCGCCAGCAGTTCGGGGCCGAGATCAACGTCCGCATCGCCCGCCATGCCGTGGAGTTCTACGAGCGCTTCGCCGACCTCATGGCCGTGGGCGACGAGCGGCCCGACATCGCGTTCCGCCGGCGCGGCTACCTGTTCCTGGCGGATGCGGCGGCCTGGCCGGGCCTGCGGGCCCGGGCCGGGCGGCAGCGGGCCTGGGGCGCGGAGGTGCAGGTGCTGGAGGGGAGGGAGATCCTCGGGCTGGTTCCGGACCTCAACCTGGAGGGAGTCGTGGGCGCCACGTTCGGCCCCCGCGACGGCTGGGTGGACCCCTCCGGGGTGATGCAGGGCCTCGCCCGCAAGGCCCGGGCGCTGGGGGCGAGCTACGTGGAGGACGAGGTGGTGGGGATCGCCGCGGCGGGCGGGCGCGTGGGCGGCGTCACCCTGCGCGGCGGGGGAAGGGTGGGGGCCGGCGCCGTGGTGAACGCCGCCGGCGCCTGGGCGGGGCGCATGGCGGGGCTGGCCGGCGTGGACCTGCCCGTGGGCCCCGTCCGGCGGCAGGTGTACGTGGGCAGGCCGGCGCGCCGCCTGGGCTACGAACTGCCGCTGGTGGTCGCCCAGGACGGGCTCTACTTCCGGTCCGAGGCGGGCGGGCGGATCCTCTGCGGCAAGTCCTTCGACTCCGACCCCCATGAGTTCGACTTCTCCTGGCAGCGCGACGTGTTCGAGAAGGCGCTCTGGCGGCCGCTGGCGCACCGCTTCCCTCCCTGCGAGCAGTTCCGCCTGGAGCGTGGGTGGGCGGGGCTGTACGACGAAAACCCCCTGGACCACAACGCCCTCATCGGCGTCCATCCGGACCTGGAGGGCTTCTACTGTATCAACGGCTTCTCGGGCCATGGCTTCCAGCAGGCGCCCGCGGCGGGCCGGGGCATCGCCGAGCTGCTGCTCCACGGCCGCTACACCACCCTGGACCTCACGCCCCTGCGCCCGTCGCGCTTCCGCGAGGGCAGGCCCATCCTCGAGGAGGCCATCGTCTGATGTCCGCTGGGCCGGGACCGGGGGGGAGGTGGCCCGCCCGTCAGGAGGCCGGGGCGGGCAGAGACCCGGAAGGTTCGAAGGAAGTATCGATGGGCGCACGGCGTGACCTCCCTCGCGGCGGAGGGCGCTCCAGGCCGGGCCGGGGGTCCTGAGATGAATCCCGTGCCGCACCCGAGGGTTGCGTATTTCTCCATGGAGTACGGCCTGCACGAGGAGTTCCACTCGTACGCCGGGGGCCTCGGCATCCTCGCCGGGGACTTCATGAAATCGTCCGGCGACCTGGGGCTCCCGGTGGTGGGCATCGGGCTCCGCTGGGCACAGGGCTACACCATCCAGCGCATCGGCCCGGACGGTTACCCGGTGGACGAATGGCGGGACCACCATTCCGACGTCCTGGAGGATACGGGTGCGCGCGTGCGCGTCCGCGTGGGCCCCCGCGAGGTCGAGTGCGCCGTCTGGCGCGTGGCGCGTTACCCCATCGCCCCGCTGTACCTCCTGGAGCCGGTGGACGCGCGCGACCGCTGGATCACCCGCCGCCTCTACGACACGGGCCCGGACTGCCGTATCGCCCAGGAGATGCTCCTGGGCATCGGCGGCGTCCGGGCGCTGCGGGCGCTCCGCCTGCCCGTGGACACCTATCACTTCAACGAGGGCCACGCCGTCTTCGCCGGCCTCGAGCTGATCGCAGACCGGATGGAGGCCGGCGCCGAGTTCGAGGATGCGTGGCGCGCCGTGCGCCGGCAGATCGTCTTCACCACCCACACCCCCGTGCCGGCCGGGAACGAGGTGCATCCGCTGGAGGACCTGCGGCGGCTGGGGGCCACCTGCGACCTGGTGGCCAGCGAGATGCGCGCCATCGGCGGCGACCCCTTCAACATGACCGTGGCGGGCCTCCGCCTGGCGCGGGCGGCCAACGCGGTGTCGCAGCTGCACGGCGAGACGGCGCGCGCCATGTGGGCCCACGTGGCGGGCGCCGCGCCCATCACCTCCATCACCAACGGGGTGCACGTGGGCACGTGGCAGGATCCGCGCATCCCGCCCGCCCTCGCCACCGACGGGGCCCTCCTGGCGGCGCATCGCGCCCTGAAGGCGGACCTCCTGGCGGCGGTGGAGGCCCTCACCGGGGTCCGCCTCCGGGACGACGTCCTCACCATCGGTTTCGCCCGGCGGGCCGCCACATACAAGCGGCCCGACCTGGTGCTCCGGGACCCCGATCGCCTGGCGCGGCTGCTGCGGGGGCGGCGCGTCCAGCTCGTCTTCTCGGGCAAGGCCCATCCCGCCGACGACACCGGCAAGGCCATCATCGCCCACCTGGTCGGCACCATCCGGCGGTGGCCCGAGTCCATCGTCTTCCTGGAGAACTACGACATGGGGCTGGGGCGGCTGCTGACGCGGGGGTGCGACGTGTGGCTCAACAGCCCGCGGCGGCCCCTGGAGGCCAGCGGCACCTCCGGCATGAAGGCGGCCATGAACGGCGTGCTGAACCTCTCCGTGCTGGACGGGTGGTGGCCCGAGGGGTGCGAGCACGGCGTGACCGGCTGGGCCATCGGCAACGGCGCGGACGCCGCGGAACCCGAGGCGGACCGCCGCGACCGCGACGCCCTCTTCGACACCCTCGAGCGGGCCGTGCTCCCCGCCTACGCGGACCCGCCCCGCTGGGCCCGCATGATGCGCGCCTCGGTCCGCATGGGCGCGGAGCGCTTCTCGGCCGAACGGATGGTCCGGGAGTACTTCGCGGCGCTGTACGCGCCGCAGGATGGACATCCCCGCGCACCGCGCTGAGGACGGTGTGGCCCCAGTGCCCCTCCCGGTGCCGCGCGCTGCGGGGCCGGGATGCACGCGGCCGCCTCCGGCCCACCTTCGGCGGGTCCCTCATGCGGCATGCCGCTTTGCCTCCGGGTCTTCGCGCGTCAAACTCCGCTGGCCCTGAGCAGCCCGCCGGGCCAATCATTCCGATGCCTCCTGCGGCGGATGGGGGCGGGAACGGAGGGGGTGGGATGGGCGTGAAGCTGGCCGTGAACGGCACGCTCATGCGGGGACTGGAGCTGAACGGCAACCTGCTCGACGTGGGGGCGATCTTCGTCCGCGAGGCGGCCACGGCGCCGACCTATCGGCTCTGGTCTATCGACGATCGGCACCCGGCCATGCTCCGCGTCGCCTCCGGCGGGGCGGCGGTGGCCGTGGAGGTGTGGGCGGTGCCGCCGGAGGGGCTGGCGAGGGTGCTGCTCCAGGAGCCCCCCGGGCTCTGCATCGGGAAGGTGCGGCTGGCGGACGGCGAGGAGGTCCTCGGCGTGCTGGGCGAGCCCATCCTCTGCCAGGGCCAGCGGGAGATCACGTCCTACGGCGGCTGGCGGGCCTACCTGGCGGCCCAGCAGAGGTGAGGACCCGTCCCGGCGGCGGGCGTGGGCGGCGTCAGGCGGATTCCAGCAGGAGGAGTTCCGGGGCTTCGAGGATGCGCTTCAGCTCGTTGGTGAACTCGCCGGCCACGGCGCCGTCGATGAGGCGGTGGTCGAAGGCCAGGGAGACCAGCATCACGTCGCGGATGGCGATCCGGCCGTCCACCACGCGGGGGATCTGGCGGATGCGGTGCACGCCCAGGATGGCCACGTCGGGGTAGTTGATCACGGGGAAGCTGAAGAGGCCGCCGGTGGAGCCCACGTTGGTGATGCTGAAGGTGCTGTCCTGCACGTCCCCCAGGGCCAGGGTTCCGGTGCGCGCCTTCTCGGCCAGGGCGGCGATCTCTCCGGCGATGGCGAAGAGGGTCTTCCGGTCCACCGCCTTCACCACGGGGGCGATGAGCCCGTCGGGCGTGTGCACGGCGATGCCGAAGTTGTAGTAGCGCTTGTAGACGATCTCGCCGGCCTTGTCGTCGATGGAGGCGTTGACGGCCGGGACCTTCTTGAGGGCCATGACGGCCGCCTTGCAGATGAAGGGCAGGTAGGTGAGCTTGATCCCCCGCTCCCGGGCCAGGCCCTTGACCCGTTCCCGCACGCCCACCAGGTTGGTGGCGTCCACCTCGTCCACGTGCAGGGTGTGGACGGCGGTGCGCTTGGAGACCGAGAGCCGCTCCGCCACGGCCCGGCGCACGCCCCGCAGGGGCACGCGTTCGACCGGCCCGGCGCCGGCCGCGGCCGCGGGGGCGGCGGCCCGCGCCGTGGGGCGGGCCGACGGCCGCGGCGCCGCCGGGGCGGCGAGGCCGCCGCGGGAGGCTTGGGCCTCGGCGGCCTTCAGCACGTCCTCGCGGGTGATGCGGCCCTCGGGGCCGGTCCCCTGGACCCGGGTGATGTCCAGGCCCAAATCGTGCGCCATCTTGCGGATGGAGGGGACCGCCTTCACCCGATCGGCCCCATCGCCGCCGGCCCCCCCGGGCTGGGCCGGCGTACCGGCGGCGGCCGGCGCGGGCGCGGCATGGGCCCCGCCCAGGAGGGCCGCCAGGTCCACCTGCTCGCCCGCCTCGCCCAGCACGCCCAGCGGCTTGCCCACGGGCACCACCTGGCCCTCGCGGGCCACGATCTTCAGCAGCGTGCCCTCGTAGGGCGAGGGCAGTTCCACCGTCACCTTGTCCGTCATCACCTCCGCGAAGGGCTGGTCCCGCTGGATCCGGTCGCCCTCCTTCACCATCCAGCGGACCACCTCGCCCTCCACCACGCTCTCGGCGATCTCGGGCATCTCCAGGAGCCTAGCCATATTGGAGCACCCCCCGCACGGCCTCCATCACCCGGTCCGCGTCCGGCAGGTAGAGACGGTCCAGGCCGTAGGGGACCGGCGTGAAGTAGCCGGTGACGCGGCGCACGGGGGCCAGGAGGGAATCCAGCGCCTCCTCCTGGAGGAAGGCGGCCATCTCCGAGGCGAAGCTGCAGAGCGCCGGGGCCTCCACCAGGGCCACGGCGCGCCCGGTCTTTTTCACCGAGGCCACGATGGCCTCGCGATCGAAGGGCAGGAGCGTGCGCAGATCCAGGACCTCGACGGAGGCGCCCTCGGCGGCCAGCTTCCGCGCCGCCTCCAGCGCCACGTGCACCATGGCGCCGAAGGTGATGAGGGTGGCGTCGGACCCCTCCTGCGCCACGCGCGCCGCGCCCAGGGGCACCGTGTAGTCGTCCGCCGGGACCTCCTCCTTGGCGGCCCGGTAGATCTTCTTGGGCTCCATGAAGATCACCGGGTCCGGGTCGCGGATGGCGCTGAGGAGGAGGCCCTTGGCATCCGCCGGCGTGGCCGGCGCCACCACCTTGAGGCCCGGCGTGTGGACGAAGAACGCCTCGGGGCTCTGGGAGTGGTAGTGCCCGCCCCGGATGCCGCCGCCGTAGGGGGCCCGGATCACCAGGGGCACGCTGAACTGGCCCCCGGAACGGTAGCGGAGCTTGGCGGCCTCGCTCACCACCTGGTCGAACCCGGGCCACAGGAAGTCGATGAATTGGATCTCGGCCACGGGGATGAGGCCGTTGAGGGCCATGCCGATGGCCGATCCCAGGACGCCGGCTTCCGAGAGCGGCGTGTCGATCACCCGCTCGGGCCCGAACTCGGCCTGCAGGCCCTCGGTGGCCAGGAACACGCCGCCGCGGCGGCCCACGTCCTCGCCCAGGATTACCACGCGGTCGTCCTGCTTCATGGCCACGCGCTGGGCGTCCCGGATGGCCTGCACCATCGTCAGCGTCGGCATGTCATGCCCTCCGCCCGAGGCGCTGGAGCATCGCGGCGCGCTCGCGTTCCTGGACCCAGAGGGGGGACGCGTACACGTCGTCGAACAGGGTCTCGGCGGGCGGATCGGGCGTGGCGTCGGCCCGGTCCGCGGCGGCGTCCACCTCGGCCTTCACCCGGTCCGCCAGGGCCCGCTCCCGATCCTCGGTCCAGAGGCCCCGCTTCTCCAGGAACAGCCGGAAGCGCCGGATCGGGTCTCGCCGCTCCCGCCACTCGCGAACCTCCTCCTCCCGGCGGTAGAGCTTGTCGTCGTCCGCCGAGGAGTGGGGGGCGTACCGGTAGGTCACGGCCTCGATGAGCGCGGGGCCGCCGCCGGCCCGGGCCCGCTCCACCGCCTGCCGCATGACCGCGTACACCGCCAGCACATCGTTCCCGTCCACGTAGTAGCCGTCGAAGCCGTAGGCCGCGGCCTTCGCGGCGATGCTGCGCGCGGCCGTCTGCGCCGCCCGGGACACGGAGATGGCGTACTGATTGTTCTGGCAGACGAAGAGGGTGGGGGTCTTGAAGACGCCGGCGAAGTTCAACGCCGCGTGGAAATCCCCCTCGGAGCTGGCCCCCTCGCCGAAGTAGGCCACGGCCACCACCGGTTCCTTGCGCAGCCTGGCCGCGTAGGCGGCGCCCACCGCCTCGGGCAGGTGGTTGCACACCGTACTGGCCGTGGGCACGATGTGGAGGGCGCGGCTCCCGAAGTGCACGGGCATCTGCCGGCCCTTGCACGGGTCCCCCATCTTGGCCAGGATCTGCGCGAAGATCTCCTCCAGCGGCAGGCCCTTGGTGATGAGGCAGCCCAGCTCCCGGTGGGCGGGGAAGATCCAGTCCTGCGGCTGCAAGGGGTAGGCGCTCCCCACCTGCGCGGCCTCCTGCCCGGCGGAGGCGGCATAGAAGGCCGCCTTCCCCTGGCGCACGAGGATCAGGGCCTTCTCGTCCGCGGCGCGGGTGCGGACCATCAGTTCGTAGAGGCGGCGCAGGTCGTCATCGGTGAGGGCGGGAAGTGGTGAGGGATCGGGGGCGTCCAGGATGGTGAGCGGCTCGTCCGTGAAGGGGCGCAGCATAGGGACCTCCTTCAGGGTGCGCGCGTGCTGGTGGGACACCGCGATCGAGAGAGCGTCGCCCGCGTGCCGCCCCGGCGGCAACGCGCGGCCGCCGGAACCTGCCGCCGGCCCTTCCTGGCGCCGGCGACCGGCCTGCCCGCGGGCGGCAGACACTCAAACCAAATGAGTATACCCCGGTCCGACCCCGGGCCACAAGGCGCATCCTGCGCATCGGCCCGAGCGGGCGCGGCGGGGCCGCCGGGCCGCCGTCCCGGCCTCGGGGTCGGGCGCGGGGAGCGCCCCCGGCGTTTGACGGCGCGGGCGGAGGGTTCCTATACTGTGCCGGGATGGCGAGCGGTCTAGACCGTGTGAGGCGGGGGAGGCGCCCGCCACGGCCTCGCCGTCGCTGCCGGAGGGCCGGGGGACCGGGAAAACGCTTGACAGCCCCACCGTTGCCCTTATGATAAGGAAAACTTGCGGCCCGCGGGCCACGATGCTCGAGGCAGGCGCCCCGGGTTGCATCGAGGGAGGGCGGGGGAGCATGAGCGATTCGGAAAAGCTGAACACCTTGCGCAAGACGATGCGGAAGCTGTCGGGACAGCTGCCCAAAACGGATGCATCGTACCAGCGCAAGCTCGGCGAGTACGAGTCGGAGATGGAGGCGCTCCAGAACCAGGTGAAGTCCCTGGAGGAGGAGATCTTTCACCTGCGCCGGCGCCTGGAGCAGACCCCGAAGGAATTCGAGTTCCTCCGCTCCAAGCTCTCCCACTCGAAGGACCAGATCGAGCAGGCCCACGAGCAGAACGAGCGCCTGGTCCAGGCCCTCCACCACGCCAAGGACCAGATCGCCGCCCTGCGCGAGGAGGTGGACAAGCTCTCCGCCCCCCCCGCCAGCTACGGCGTCTTCCAGGCCCTGCACCCCGACGGCACCGCCACCATCCTCACC
>Ga0187780_10001300_pt1 | contig 18822 bp, 20 predicted proteins | sample 1015_Q2_SP10_20__FD_132429 | JGI IMG/M metagenome (GOLD analysis project Ga0187780, IMG submission 132429) | Tropical peat soil microbial communities from peatlands in Department of Meta, Colombia - 1015_Q2_SP10_20_MG | ecosystem: Environmental > Terrestrial > Soil > Wetlands > Peat | place...
AGCCCCGCGGCGGCTAGGACAAGCGCGCCGGTGCACACAGACAGGATGAGTTCGCAGCCGCTTGCATTATGTTTAACGAACTCTAATGTTTCCGGATCTTTCATCTCAGTTCGTGTTCCTATTCCTCCCGGTACGAGGAGAATCTCTAGTCTCGGACAGTTTCGGAAACTGTAGTCAGGAGTCACTTTCAAACCGTTAACCGTCACCACTTGTCGACCCTCACGTTGAATTGTGAACGGGTGAAGTGAATCTGGTTTCAAGTGGGACGTCGTTCCAAATACCTCGAGAGGCCCAGTGAAATCAAGATCTTCGACGTTGTCAAATACCAGAATCCCAAGGTTTCTCAAGGTTGATCAGGCCTATTAGAAGGGAGCATTGCGAGATGGTATGTTTTCACTTGTGTTTAATTGGAACTTGAACCTCGCAATTAGCATAAGAGCGTGCGTTCTTCCAGGGATTGCCGTTATACAATTCCCTCGATCTCGCGGTCTGCTTGTAAGCGCAGGATTCCAACCAGCTTTCGAGTCCATGATAAACCAGATCACTAGAGACCTTGCTGGGGTCGAAGTTTATGCTCACTACCCTCTGTCTGGGCAACTTCATGATCCTGATCTTCCCTTCGGGTTCTGTTTTGCCCCTGATCTCAAGGGCTGCCACTGACCGGCGTTTGTTCTTAGGCTTCTCCCCCCATTTGTCTATGAAATACATGATCCGTTTACCCGTTGTAAGTCTCCGCCCCTTCGCCCATTTCTCAAGTTCGTTGAACTCGGACCGCCACATATTCTGGCCTGAGTAGTCCCCAACATGGATCAAGTATGCGACATTATAGCCAGGTGCTGTTTTGACTTTGAAGTCGACGATCATTGGAGATCACATGAACTTCACTCACTACTTCTCAGTTCGTATTAATTTTGTTTTCCTACCTTACCGGTTTAGGCGAGAGATCTGAACATAGGCAGCTGCCATGTCTAAGGTGGGGTCAAGAGTTGCCCGATACATAGGTACAGGGCGTTGTGGTGTGTTAGCGAACAGGATAACGTTCATTCTATTCTTCGCTAGAACAATCGCCGTGTTCATGGTGCATGTGAAACTATCAACTAACCTAGTCCAATGAAGGATTCTATCTCGAAACATTTCATTATCACCTGGCTCAGCTGCTTAAATGTTTAGTAATTAAAGGGCAGGGCACGTTCAACGATTGCATATGGTAGTCACAACATGTGATTACCTTAAGCGATTGGACTTAGTCTGTGAAGTCCATGGGAAAGCTGCGGGTCGGATGACGAGGCTCACTTTCAAGAATCGTAACTAACTCTTGTATCTTCTTGTACGCATCAAGAAACTCAAGGCCCTTTCGGGTGATCGAATAGAATCGACGTTGATTCAGAGCCTCTTGCAATGGGATCCCAACTACATGGACATTTATCAAGTCGCAGCGGGCAAGTGTGTCGAGCATTATCTTAATCCTATCAATCGGAAGACCCGCTCCGTACGACAATCTGGTGACCTGACAACCGTCTGGGTGGCGCTTAAGGAAGCTTAGGATAGCGGCATAGATGTCAATTCGCGAACGCTTCTTCAAAGACTCCCCTCAGCAGTACCAGACACCAAAGCCCAGTCGAGATATAGATTATGTCCACATAAGTCTGAGGGGGAGTTGGATGGAAGGAGACGTTTCTCCATCGTGAACAATATTTTACTCCGTTGCTGGATTTTGTAGGATTCCGAGCACATCGGCCCAGTAGATTTATCTTGGCATTCCGGAATGCGAGATTGGTTACTAATGGCTAACGAAATCCACTGCGCACACATCCTCGTTAAAACGGAAAAAGATGCTCAAATAGTTTTGAATAGGTTGAAGGCGGGAGAGAAGTTCGCCAACATCGCCAGTGAAGTCTCACTCTGCCCATCAAGAAAACGAGGCGGAGATCTCGGGACCTTCGGCAGGGGCCGAATGGTCAGGGAATTCGAGCAAGCCGCATTCTCCCTTCAGAAGGGGCAAATCTCACCAATTGTGAAGACAAAGTTCGGATATCACATTGTGAAGAGATTAGAGTAAACTGCATCATAACAAATACTGACCGATGACCATCTAAGCATCTGTCAAGCGTGATGTTCGATATTGGATGAATGTGAAGATTAAGAATCAAACAGGATCCTGCATCAATGAAGCATCTAACTGTTGGTGTTTTTCATGATGACGAAATCTGTCGCGACTTGGCAAAGAAGAACACTGAGAGCGATATCGCGATGTTCAGTAGGAAACTGGATGGATGCATTTTCACTTTCATGTACCCGGTCGAGGACAAACTATCAGCGAAGAGTCAGATAATTTCAAGCATTGATGCTGCTGTCGTCAATTTTGTAGGCATCACAAGAGAGCTTGGCGAGACCATCGTAATGCTCGATGCGTTGGGTGTCTCGAATGGAATAGCGGTAGCGTCTCCCTATGCAAACTCTGACCAAATATCCGCATTTACAAAGAATACTAGCCTCGAATCTTTCATTATTGGAAAGCGAGATCCAATCAGAATACTTGAAGTTCTCAAGAACTTCCAACCTAGGAGAGAAACGACTTCGACGATCGTAGTAGTTGATCACTCGTTCAGCGTTAAAGGAGTCGGCGAAGTCATACTCGGATTCGTCAAGAAAGGCACAGTGAGGAAATATGATAAGCTAATGTTGCTGCCCGCCAACAAGGAAGTACTAGTACGTTCGATCCAGATGCAGGACGAGGACTATGACGAAGCTCAGGCCGGGTCACGAGTCGGTCTTGCCATAAAAGGCGTCACGGTTCAGGAGATGAAGAGAGGATCACTCCTATGCCAAGCTGACGCCGCAAAGACAAGTACAGATCTGAATCTTTCATTCAGGAAAAGCCCGTTCTATTCTGATGACCTGAGAGAGGGAGCATTCCATGTGACCGTGGGGATGCAGACGGTCCCCATCACAATCACTGAAGCAAGCTCCTATTCCATCAAGTTCACCTCGGAAAAACCGGTCGCGTACACTGATGACGACACTTTTCTCATACTGGACCTCAATGCCAAGAAAGGGCGCATTATGGGTAAAGCATCGACCCAAGTGATGTAACCGTGCGACTATTACAGCTGCTTGAGAATCCGAACGTCGCGTCTTCGAAATCTATGAATGGAGATTCTTGGCTGCCACAAACGAAAGCCCGTGCTTTGTCAATTCCTCTGCGGTGTGATTAAGCGCCGCATGTTTGTCCATGTAGTTAGCGAGCAATTTTGGCATTAACCCCTGAGATTCCACGTCAGATTTCTTGAGGAAATATTCCAGAATATCTGACGGGTGCTCACGTGTTGCCTCCACCTCTGGGTCCCCACCTTCGTGCTTTGCTGAGATATTCTTAACGTGACCTGCCAGCTCCATGAGTTCCGCGCGGCGATCATAAGGTTGTCGAACGATATGCTTGTAGCATTCCGTGATATGGTGTTCCAATCGGACCACGTCTTCAAAACCGAATGACTTGCGAATATCTGCTGCAATCTCCATCGTCCTATTGTTTACAGAGTTGCTCAAGTTGAAGCCAATGAGTGGCGTAGAACCATCAGGTCTTGCGAAGAGCTTTGCCATCAGCAGCGTCGACAGAACGAAATACGGGTTGTCGGTGCCCGCAAAGACGGAAATTTTGAATTCATTATTGATGCCGAGAAGGTAAATCAGAAAACCAATCATGACTGTTCCAGGGTTAATGTTCAAGGCTTGATAGATGCCATAATTCGTATAGTAATACAGAAACTCATCAAGCCATTTGAGTGCATACTCATTCGGTTCGCCGATCCCCCCAAAGTAACCGGTGATCGTGTCGGGGCCGCCGAGATGGATATTTGAGCCGTCAGTTCCTTTCGTATCGAGAGTATCTACGTACGACGCTCCAATGATCTGCATCGCGGCCATTCCCGCCAGCAGATCGCCTTGGTCAGCCTCGGACTCTTTCATGTAACGTACGCGAATGAACCTTCCTGGCATGAGTTCTCCCTTTTCGATTGATTGTCTTGCCTCTGCGATGATCCATGGGAAGTATTGAAAGGCGCTGATCTCGAGAGTGACCGCGTTCGCTTTCTTGAACTTCATCGAATCTGCTCGAGCGCCAAGTATCTTATGGCGGTAATCTATGACTCTGATGAAAGCGTTCTTATCACGCTCCGACAGGAGCCACTCGAGATCTGGCACGAATGGCGAATTCATCTTCTTCAGACGCGCCATCAGGTTAGGAAGTCGGCGAGCTTGCTCAGATTTACGGTTGATATCTTCAATTGAACCATACTTTGCGATGACTGAGAGTATATCGTTAACTACACTACTCTTCGGATCAAGCAGAACCTTGTTGATGGAAACTAGACGGCTGCTCGGAATCTTGAGCTTTCTTCGGAGAGTCGACGTCGTATAGGCCATGCTTATCGCACGTGTGAACAATACGTCGAGTACTCGATATAAGACGACACCTCCCCCGACCGATGCCCCCTAGGAATGAGGCGCGGTGAAGGTTCACAAGATTGGTTAAGAGTTCTGAAAAATGTGTGAAGGTTATCAGGTCGTCACTCGTTTTAGCGACGATGGCTGTCGATCTGGTTGTAAGTGGAACCGAAAATGTATTCGTTTCCTTCGAGGAAACCGTGCGGGAATCCCATATCAATTTTGCTCACATCGTCCAAGCGTTTGAGTTGATCATCATTCAGAGTCCAGTCTAAGACCCCAAGATTATCTTTCAGCTGCGTCATGTTTCGAGCCCCCAAAATCGGAATGATCTGCGATTTGTTCTGTTGCTGACGCACCCAGTTGATAGCAACCTGCGACATTGACCGTCCGGTCTCCTGCGCCACTTTCTGCACTTCTCTGACTACAGTATGCGCCTTCTCACTTAATTCGAGCTTATTCGCATCAATTCGAGTAGGCTCAGTGCTCCTCGACAAGAATTTTCCAGTCAACACTCCAGACTCGAGTAAACCCCAGGGCATGACCGCCATATCCCAATGACGCGCCATTGGCAACAAAGCACGCTCAACCGCTCGATCGAGTAATGAGTACGGAACCTGCAAGCCAACGAACCGCGACCAACCACGCAAACTGGCGAGGGTGTTCGCCTCCGCAACAATCCAGTCGGGAGTATCTGAAACAGCCACGTAGAGAACCTTCCCTGACCTCACCAAGTCATCGAGCCCCCGCATCACCTCTTCGACTGGAGTCATGTAATCCCACATATGCAAGTAGAGGAGATCCAAGTGGCCTGTTCGAAGTCTTCTCAGGCTGCGGTCAATAGACTTCATCATGTTCTTTCTGCTGTTGCCACCACCATTCGGATCGGGATCGTCTAGCTTAGTTAAAGTGTACTTGGATGCTACAACGAAACGGTCGCGACTGGATCCGAGCAGTTCCCCCAGAAAAGTCTCGCTTGTCCCGTCCGTATAATTGACGGACGTATCGATAAAGTTCCCTCCAGCCTCCGCGAACCGGTCAAGCATAAGTTTGGACTCATCTTTTGAAGCGCCCCAACCCCAAGTTTCTCCGAAAGTCATCGTGCCCAAACATAATTCTGAAACACGCAGGCCAGTGCTGCCTAGAAGCTTATACCGCATTGCACTCACCCGCATGAAATCGGATCCTCGATTTCATCTTATCCTTGATCTGTCGACTCACGATGGGTAGACTTCTAGACGGAGACTTAATTGCCAGAGGAAATATGCATGGGATTTGCAGGTGAAGAATACGGGCAAAACGAGTGTAGGCATTTTAGGGGCAACCGGCATGGTTGGTCAAATGTACATCAGATTACTCGAGCACCATCCTTGGTTTGAAGTGACGCACGTTGCAGCGTCCCCCAGATCGTCAGGAATCAAATATTCAGAAGCTGTTGAAGGAAGATGGCACATGCAGTCACGAATACCAACCGACGTCGGACAAATCACTGTTGAGGACGCAAATGCAGTAGACAAGGCGTTAGGCAAATGTGACTTTGTGTTCTCGGCACTCGAACTTGACAAGCAAGCAACCAGGGGTCTAGAGAACAAGTATGCAGAAAACGACATTCCCGTCGTATCAAACTCGTCAGCGCACAGATGGACAGAAGACGTACCCGTATTGATTCCGGAAATAAACTACGATCATCTGGAGATAATAACGACTCAGAAGGCAAATCACGGCTGGAAGAAAGGGTTCGTGGTCGTGAAACCAAACTGCAGCATCCAAAGCTATCTCTTGCCAATTCACGCCCTTGAGAAAAATGGATATCCAGTGAGCCGAGTAATCGCTACAACCCTTCAAGCCCTCTCAGGAGCAGGCTATCCGGGACCGTCTTCCTTTGATATGGTTGACAACGTCTCGCCATACATTGGTGGTGAAGAAGAAAAATCGGAGAAGGAACCTCTCAAGATACTCGGAAGAATTGAAAGGGGGAAATTCGAATATTGCAGTTCGATGAAAATATCGGCTCATTGCAACAGAGTTCCAGTTCTTGACGGACATACGGCCTGCGTAAGCATTGAGTTCAAAGACAAAAAGCCCTCCGAGGAAGAGGCAATCCGCGCATGGCGTCAGTTCACCTCACTTCCTCAAGAACTGAAACTCCCGCTTGCCCCGACTCAACCCATAATTTACCGCGATGAGGAAGACAGACCTCAACCAAGGCTAGACAGAGACAACGACAAAGGGATGGCGGTCACGGTAGGAAGACTCCGCGAATGTAACGTCCTAGATTTCAGGTTCGTCGGCCTGTCACACAACACAATCAGAGGAGCAGCCGGAGGAGGTATCCTGAACGCCGAACTGCTCAAAGCCAAAGGGTTTCTTTGAGATCAATTCAGCATGATGCGTTTATGAAGTATGTGACTTGAGCGCTCTCTCACAGCGAAAAGCAAATTGGCTCTTAATGGGAGCCATTTCAACCCTTTTCTTCGCGTTTTACGGCTTCTTCGGTAAACTTTCAGGATTTCAACATCCCCTCGTTAGTAATCTAATAATCTACACGACTGCCGTCACTTGCGCAGTCATCATCGCTTTAGCAACAAGGCAAGGCATGACATTTTCTAAGAACGGCTTTCTTTCAGGAGCCACATCTAATATCGCCTCTATCACTATGCTTTACACGTTAGTCTCAAATCAAGTCCTAGTGGTTTTTTCGTTTGTATCCTTCGCCTCGGTCGTATTCTTTCTTATAATTTTGGCTGTCGACAAACCCAGATTCTCCAGGAAACAAGAATCGATCGCAGTCGTGGGCATTCTAGTAGCCGTCGCCGGGCTTTTCCTTGCATCCACTTCCACAGTTGGAGGCATTAAGTATCTTCTGAATGATTCTCCAATCAACTGGCAGTTTCTAGTCCTAGCGCCCATAATGCCAATTGGGTTCGGATCATGGGCATACTTTTCCTTCGTTGCGATAAAGAAGAAGAGCGAGAATGTTCTGACTGTTTGCCTTAACTATTCTTTAGCTTCATTCGTAGTTGCCGTGGTGGCGTACTTATTCTTCGGATTACACTTTCCCTTCCCCGAATTCACCCAGATCAGAGATTCGTATCCGATACTAGCTGGAATCTTCGTGCTGGGGGGAGTCACGATCGCATTGAAATCATATCAGTTGACATCCGGGCAATCCAGAATTGAAGAAACCATGGTGGCAATCCTAGCGAACGCTGAAGTAATCCCTCTGACACTGCTCTCATATTTCATCCTAGGCGAGATCACTATGGAAGGTCTCGTGGGAGCACTCACAGTTTTCATCGGACTTTCGATTCTAAATTCAGCAAGATCTGAATAATCACAAGGCAAGACCACTTCGCAACTTTCGAAGAGAAGATCCAAAGTTGAACTAGATGTGGTAGTTGAATCGGAACTGGGCGAAAACTGCTCTCATCGTTTAAATCGAAATCCCAGATCACGAGCAATGAGGAACGGGAAGAGCAACGACCTCGAGCAAGGACATTGTCCCTTTCGCCATGGCAAGTACAATCGTTTGCATTTGGGCAGGCTCATTCATCTTCATAAAACTGGCATTGCTTGAGATCCCGCCAATGACGCTTGCCCTTGCAAGATTCGCCATAGCCACTCCCACACTGATTGCAATCTCTTCATTTCAACCATCGTCACGAAAATCGATCAAATCAGCCTTGAAGAGTGATTTCCTGAGCTTCTCATTTCTCGGCCTCATCGGGGTCACGTTCCTTTATGTTCTGCAGTTCTATTCTTTACGATTCATTTCCGCTACCGAGGGCTCTGTGATAATCAACCTTCACGCTATTTTCGCCATGCTACTCTCAGCGGTCCTCTTGAAAGAGGCATTAACTAGACGGAAGATTGCTGGAGTCTTCGTAGCGTTTTCCGGTGTACTTGTGATCACGATCAAGAGCACTCAAGGCATGATCGTGAATATGATTGAACCTCTCGGCGTGGTGTTGATGATGGCAGCGGCCCTTTGCTGGGCAACGTATTCTGTCTATGGAAAGAAGATTCTACAGGAATATTCTAGCCAAGTTACGACATCATGCGTCTTTCTACTTGGTACGATCTTTCTGATTCCGTTTGCTGCGAGTGAACATAGTATAGGTGCACTTGCACATTCGTCAATGTTGACTTGGCTCAGTGTCATTTTCTTAGCGATCCCTTGTTCTGTTGTAGGCTACCTCCTTTGGAACCGCTTGATTCAGCATATTGACGTAACAAAAGTACTCGTTTCTCTATATGTTATCCCGATCCCGACGGCAATTCTATCCTACATTATTCTCGGTGAAACGATTACTTATTCAGTTATCTTGGGTGCAGCCCTAATCGTCGTGGGGGTTTACCTGACTGAATCCTCCGGAAGCATACACTCGTCATAGTTTCGACTGATTCCAATCTAGGTAGGCTTATAGTTTCAGACAACGGATAAGCGACATCTGAGTGAGGTGCCTGATTGCTTTGCGAACTGCTATGGTCATACTGCTCGTAGTGACCCCCCTATTAGGTGTGGTCAGTTTCGTCGGGCACGTGCAGAGTCAGGTTATTTCGCTCTCCATGACATCTGAACTAAGCACTCTGACTGTAGGAACGGTTACAACGATAACCACATCCTCATATGGTCCCGCTTCCGGGTTCATACCTGGCGTTTTCTCCGCATACGAAGGACCAATGATCTGTTACTATGTCCCTTACAGTGTCCACATTGATGCGTCGGCTCAAAGAATTCAGGGCGTGGTTTCAGGCAGTAGCCCTTTCAATTTTTACATAATGTCTAAACTGCAATACGACTACTTCAGAGCTTACAGCCCGCCATGTGGCAGCAGCTACATAGCATTGAAGCTTGAGTACTCAATCAGAAATTTTATCGTGAACTGGACGGCGCCGAACCCCGGAGATTATTATATTCTCCTCGAAAACACCTCAATGTATGAAATAGCCTACAACATCCAGCTCGCCGTAGTCGAACCAGCATCCACTGCTGTATATAGCACAACAACGGTAATGCAGACTCTATCATTCACTCAAGAACAAGCAATTAACACTACAACTACCCAATTGGAGTCTGCACCGACGCCTGCACCAAACTTCACCGGGCCAATCGCCATCGTGTTGATTGCAGCGATCATAATGATCGTCGCCCTAACAAAGGGGCACAAACGCATCAGATACCCTGTAAGCGGTTCCGGACCAACCTAATGCTTCTGACGATTTGAATTCAGAGAAACTTATAGTATTAGAGAGCATGATCAGGGCAGGTTCAACAATGCCAAGAGCGTACGTGGAAATCAGAACTTTAGCGGGTTGGCAGGGAAGCGTCGTCAGGGACTTGAAAAAGAAAAGCAGCGACAAGGACTCGCCTATACGAGACTATGATGTTATCTTCGGCGACTACGATGTAATGGTAGTAGTAGAACATCGAGACAGAAAGATCTTCCACAAAGCTATCGGTGAAATCTCGCGACTTGGAGGAGTATCAAGCACAAATTCCCGAGTGGTAATGGACAAAGCAGATGTTGACGAAAGCCTCGGTCCATCTGCCCTGAAACCCAGCAAACTCAGTGGAGCGCCCTAATCAATTAGACTGAAGCAGTCCGTTGGCTTAGTCCTCCATAGTCGCTTGGATTCGCCCGGACCTCACCGCCTTAACTAACGCAGCATGATCGCGTTCAGTTTGATCCGCGTAATCCACCGCAAATTTCACAATAGCTTCGTCGAAAATGTCCTTCTTGCCAAGGTAACCCCTGATCTCTGGCGCTTTCTCCGAACGAGCATGAGCCCGCGCAAGCGTCCATCCAGTCGCTTGAGCATAACGCAAAAGTCGTGATGCGTTAAATGATTCGACCACGGGTTTGATCTTCCAATCTCGAAGCTGACGAACATAGAAATGACGATCCCTAGTCCTACCCGTTGTCCATCCAAGAAAGATATCACTTGCCGATTGCATCAATCTCTGACCCATCACGACTCGTTGCCCATGATGCTTATACAGGCTCGCCCCAGCATACGGTTCGAGAACTGACGCGTTCGCTTCTTTGAACTGCAAGAATAACGGATCGTCCGCCGAAGCCATTAAGAGCACAACATAACATGTCGTGCCAACACTACCAATCCCGACCACTTTGTTAGCAATATCGATGAAACGAAATCGGTCGAAAAGAGCTCGATGGTGCTCTGACAGCGTCCCACGGTACCGATCAATATACTTGAAAAGTATACGTGCAGCCTTCTTTTCAGTTGGGTCGCCAATATGGAAGATGAGGGGTGGTTCGTCCTTGATCATAACCCTCCCATCTCTCAGCGTAGTCATCGTAGGGAAAATGTCTGACACGCTTCTTCTCGCTTTCTTCACCCTGTCCCTCATCTTTCTAACAAACTTGGGATCATTCACCTGCGCGAGGAAGGCCTCCAAATCGAGTTTCGAGTACCACACGTCTAGTACGTGCATCCGTGCAAACTCGGCCATCTGAGTACGATAAGACCGCGCCACCTCTAATGCTGCCGCTCTGCAGTCTCTCTCACGCAACCCGTTGTTTCTGCCAGCCAACACAAAACTTGACGCTAGACGTTTCAAATCCCACTCCCACGGAGCTGGCAGAGTTTCGTCAAAATCGTTAATATCGAAAATTAGGCCACGCTCTGGCGTCGCGAAGACTCCAAAATTAACCAGATGACAGTCACCGCACGCCTGAACTCTTATTCCACTTGTCGGCGACGCGGCAAGATCAGCGGCCATGATTGCTGCAGCACCGCGTAAGAAGGCAAACGGGGATTGCAGCATCCGCCCAAAACGAATGGGCACCAAAGACGGAATGCGCGTTTTGTTCTGTGCCACCAGAATCTTGATGGGATCCAAACGCTTCTTGCTCGGCTTCCAACCGGCGTGACTGTCCAGGGGTGTCGCATCTCGTAGAGCCTTCCCATTGGCGACACGTTCCTCCAATGACAGTGCAGTTTGAGGCTTAATCATCTACAACCAACTCAGAAAATGCCAGAATTATCAATTTATGATTGGTCTTTTTATCACTTGTCGTAACCGTTCTGCTTGAGATATCGCTGATTGGCAAGAACCACGCTACCCCACAAGCTTGCCTCGATGGCAATCTTCGATCCTTCTCTCAGTAGCCGTAATATTGACAGGTCTAGCTATCACCAGAAAGTAGAAGGGATAATATCCCGTCAACGATGCACGACTAATAGACGTAATCAACAATGAAGGAATTCACTTCCCTCATCGTACCGCCCAAAGAGCAACAGGGGCCAGCATGGTGGTTTGTGATCAAAGATGATACCGTTCTCGTGCAACGAGAGCACTTGGGGGTAACTGTACCACAAGCTACGAATCCATCTAGACTAGGATTGTCTGTCTTACGCCAACATTACCTTGGTCGACTGGACGGATGCCACTGTTACGCGGCGGAGATGGCGGAGGGAGCTAGTCCTCCACTAGGGATGGACTTCGAGGGCCTCCGTAAGGTATACGGGCGATTGGATGAAGATCTCTTCGCACTGGCCGGTAGAGCATTGCAAATTATCGACTGGGACAGAACACACTGCTTTTGTGGCAGGTGCGGTTCAGAAACGAGGACTCATGCTACGGAACGAGCCAAAGAATGCCTGAAATGCGGTCTCCTCCATTTCCCTCGACTTGCGCCTGCAATCATCGTACTGGTTAGACGGCAGAATGAGATTTTGCTAGCAAGAGCCCGACGATTCACAACAGCCATGTACAGCACAATAGCCGGATTTGTTGAACCTGGAGAAACTCTCGAGGAAGCCGTCATGCGAGAGATGAAGGAGGAAAGTGGAATAACTGTTAAAGACATCCGTTACTTCGGAAGCCAACCGTGGCCCTTTCCACACTCTCTCATGATCGGATTCACAGCAAACTACGCCAGCGGACAAATCTCCGTGAATGATGAAGAGAACATTGACGTAGGCTGGTATACACCACAGAATTTGCCACCTCAACTGCCCGGCGAAATGAGCATTGCCCGAATGCTGATAGACTCGTTCCTACAGAAACAGTAATTCTCCTACAACGTAATTTGATCATCTTACTCAACTTCATCCCGGAAATCTTCAACGCGACGAAGAACCCCGTAAATTGTTTCCAACCGCGACGATAATTCGGACACCAGAATGCTTATCAAAAGAATCGAACGACTCATAGTACCGATTGGTCTATGCCAAAAAGTAAGAAAAGTAGTAAGAAGATGTCCAAACGCAAGGTAAGGGTCAAGAAAGCAAAGCGAAAGATCAAGAAGACAGCAAAATCTGCGAGGCAAGGGCTCGGAAAAGGATTCGTGCGCTTGGGCAAGAAATTATCCAAGTAGTCTGGACGGATTACCGCGATCTCGATCCCCCGCTCTCCCATTTTCTTCATTCTGTCGATCAAATGTTCCGCATGCACCCTCCAACACAGTCTATCGTCACAACTTGTTCACATCTTCAATCGTTTGGTCGGCGAACCTCTCTACTTGATTAAAAGCAAAGTTGAATCAATTTTGCCCAACCTTGCCAAACTGGACTTTGGACCCGGGAGATATTATGATTGAATTGGAGACTACGTCACTCGCTCAAGCCATGGGACACGGCTATCTGACATACCTACACGGCACAATTTACGATTAATATGATTACAACACTGAAATCGAAGCTTGTTACTATTCACCGAGGATCTTATGCTCGAAGATTCTAATCTTTGGTTTATACCTAGAACCTCCCCTGAGTACCGACGGTGGAATCGCTGCGACATTGACGATTGCAAGCCAGAAGTAGGCGATGCTTAATCCTTTCATGAAGAGAACCTTGTCTGAGGAAGATATTGTAAGAGGATTCACTGCTGAGATCACCTGTGTTATGGTTTGGTAAGGAATCACGATGGTCATAATCAGTACTGCAGCATTGAGGCTGATCACATATCCAACTTGAAAGAAAGTCGCTCTAAATGCCGACGCGATTCCTCTACGTTTCTCGGGCACAGAGCTCATCACCGAACTTATGTTCGGAGATACAAACAGCCCCATACCAGCTCCTACGAGGATCATATGAGCAATTACTTCCGATATTGGCGTTACCATCGTCACGGTTGAGAAAAGGTACAGCGCAAAACTGGTGATCGCAAGTCCGGATGTTGTGAAGGGCAGGTGTCCGAATTTATCAGATAATCTACCGCTTAGCGGCCCCACAATGAGAAACGCTATGTCGAACGGTATTATGGCTATTCCAGCCGCAAGAGGACTCATGTCGAGAACTAGCTGAAAGTAAAGGCTGAGAAGCAGAAGAAACGCCCCCCAAGCGATGGCGTTCAGCAACTGAGCGATCACTCCTCCGGTAAATTCCCTAATTCTCAACAGACTCAAATCAAGTAACGGGTGGGCTTGCTTATTCTCGTACGCAACGAAGAGTGTAAGAGAAACTGCGCTTACAATCACGAGCCCGTAGACCACGACCTCCTGGGATAATCCATACGCCCCGAAAGTCAGAGCCAGCAGGAAACTCGTAATCGAGATAGAGAAGGACACGAATCCTAGCCAGTCCACCTTACTTTTCTTCTCAACTTTCGCCAATTCCTTCAGTCTGTGATGCGCCCAGAAAGTCCCAAAGATGCCGATTGGAATGTTCACATAGAAGAGCGCTCTCCAATCGAAAAAGGAGAGAATCAAACCACTAAGTGTCAATCCAGCCATTGCGCCGAACCTGAAGGCGATCTGGTTAATGCCGAGCGAAAGCCCAAGGTCTTTTTTTGGAGTCGCGTCAACAATCATCGCAACGCTGTTTATGAAAAGCATAGCGACTCCGAGCCCTTGTAGTCCCCTCCATAAAATGAACTGATTCGGATTTTGAGAAAGACTGGTTAGAGCTGAGCCTATTGTGAAGATTGTAAAACCAGCCGTGTAGATTCTCACCCTTCCCACGATGTCTGTAACTCTGCCGATGAGAAGAAGAGCAACTGTGCCGGCGAGTACATAGGCTTGAGTGAACCAGATGGCCTGCTCTGCATCTGCGTGCAATGCTGCAGCTACTTGTGGAAGACCAATGATAACAATGCGTGAGTCAAGACCATCCATCAGCACTCCTACAGTAGTCACTGTGAGAACGACCCACTTGTACTTCACCAGGCTTCACCGTTTCGTGAATTTTTATTCAGAGTCGGATTGATTGCGCGCCTCAGAATTTTCGTTGCCTAGGCGCACGATTTCCTATTTAACTTGCCTTGAAATTTCCAAAGCGCACGATCAACTCCCAGTACCGGTTGACCCAAGGAATCTGGGCTCTGTGAACGTTGCAGTTCAGTACTCCGTTGAGAATCACATGTTGAGGGTCAAGATTCTAAGTTTGATTTCGGAACTTGCGATTCAGGTTTTCGCATTAATTTTGATATGATGTAGAGGATAATCAGAATGAAGATGGGCAATAGTAGGAATGCTGCTTGTATGGAGAATCTAGCCGTGAGATTTCACCACTAATCTAATCGGCACAAGCAGGATTACCTTGTTAAGTCCTTCCGATCTAATCAGATACTTGCGCATGAAAGTTTCATTCGAAAGGCGTGTTAGTTTCATGGTTCGCGATGTTGTGCCATACGTGAATATAGTCCACCGTACAGCCGATCCTTGCCTATAGGACCTGCTAGGAAGTCGTGTGGAAACCCTAATTCAATTTTGCTCGATTCATCTAGTACGTGAAGTTGCTCTTCCGGAATAGCTACGTCGAGGCAACCCAAGTTGTCGCGTAACTGGTCTAGTCGTCGAGCTCCTAATATTGGGATTATCGAACCTGGACGCGTGCGGAGCCAAGCCAGAGCGACCTGAGATGGGCTCACCCCAATCTGCTCTGCAACATCGACTACTACTCGTGCAATTGTAAGATTTCGCTCGTTCACTTTCTGACTATTCACCGAATCTAGACGCCTGTCAACAGGCCGTCCTCCGGTATTGGTGTTGCCCGTGGGGGGTGGCGCGCTATTATATTTCCCAGTTAGCACACCCGCTCCGAGAACCGCCCACGGAGTCACTGATATTCCGAGACTGCGAGCCATAGGTAGAAGATCCCGTTCGGGCGTCCGTTCAACGAGACTATACTCGATTTGGAGTGCTACGAAAGAAGACCAGCCGCGTAACTCAGCCAACATATTCGCGCGACTCACGATCCATGCAGGGGTATCCGAGACGCCCACATACAGCACTTTTCCGGATCTCACCAGATCGTCAAGGGCCCGCATAACCTCCTCAACGGGAGTGGAATAGTCCCAAGCATGCAACCAGAAGAGATCGACATAGTCCGTCCCAAGCCGTTTCAGACTTCCTTCCAGCGAACGGACCATGCTCTTGCGATGGTTACCTCCACTGTTAGGGAGACCTCTAACTGTTGGGAACGAGTATTTTGTGGCAAGCACAAATTTGTCACGGTCAGAACTTATCAGTTCCCCAACGATTCGCTCACTAGTTCCATTCGTGTAGCCATTAGCTGTGTCAATGAAATTACCTCCACGGTCCACGTAGTAATCGAACATCGCTCGGCATTCTTCCTTCGAAGCACCCCAGCCCCAATCCTCACCAAATGTCATGGTACCTAGACATAATTCCGAAACACGCAGTCCAGTTGGACCGAGATAACGGAACTTCATAGCATCCGACATGCTATTCACCCTGAAAGACTTCAAAGGGACATCACAATCGCTATAATAATCTGCCCCATTCTATAATCCTCATAAGCGGTGCTCTCGCGAACTGAGCAAAACGATACCGCCGAAAGCGAAATTCATCACGTTGAAAGTTAAGCGGAAGACGTATAGCTGATTGGATTGGCGCCTTCGCAGTCCATCCCTGCGAGAACAACTTTACTGGAAATAGGATTGATCAGTTACTTCGTTCGGAATTCTCGAGATAGTTATTTGGCTAGCTTTAGCTGCACGAGCAGCGGCCTGGCTCTACACTGCGTTAATCGATATCCCGCTGTCGACAAGCCTGTATAAATGAAACACGTTGTTGGTTCTTGATCTGCCCGACAACAGCCTTAGCTTCGATGAAAGACCCACATGAAACAAGCCCCGGTACCAGCAGTATGGAGATCCGTTCTGTAGCCGGGATAACGGTAACCGTATCCATATCCTCCGTACCCACCGTAAGGATAATCGTAGCCATACCCAAGCCCACGGTACGGATATCCAAATGAACCGTACCCAAATCCCAACCCCAAGCCCAATCCAGCTAAGAATGTCCACCCAAAACCGAAGCCTCCATAGAACGGCATGCCGTACCAGCTGAAACCTCCAAACCCACCGAACGGACTAAATCCGCCGTGATCCCAACTGCCCACTTCAACGAAATGGTCGCCCCCGCCATGTGGCATAATTATCTCCGAATATGCACCACTGATTAGGCGTTGACTTTTGCCTAGAATTCTACGGAAACGTACATGGATAATTTGTCTAGACAAGTTGTCTAGTACATGTTTGCGTAATCGAATTTATCACGTATCATAGATGCGAACCCAGGGCGACAGTTGGTTGTTTGAATTCAGATGCTCAATGTGCGGACAATATCATATGGAAGGTACAATCCTGTTCAAGCGACATTGCAAGTTCCTCATGCGTAGCGTTCGCAACCACACCGCTTAACAATTGACCAACCGCCGCAGCATCTAAGCTCGCTGACATTAGACTGTAGATAGCAAAGGACGCAATGGCAGATACCCAGTCCATGAATTTCCCGTGATTGTAGATGACGGTTCAACACTGAACAGATTCAATGATGAAAAGAATTGGGTCGGACTATACCAGACGCGACCAGTTCCAAAGGAAGTCACGGCGACTAACCCAGCTGATGCGGTTCATCACGGCCTGACTAGACGTAGAGATACGTAATGTTCACGGCCGCGGTGACTTGCTGGAGTCCAGAATTTATAGGGGTGGTGGGTTTGGTTGGTGTGCTCCCTTCGAAGGCTATTGGTTGCGGCAAAATTCCGTAGCCGTAGTTGGTTGAGATTGATGCGATACCAATGATCACTCCACCAACTCCACTGACTATGGCTGAGGCTTGCGCGTTGGCATCGTCGACTGCTTTGTGGTACGCTTGTGCCCTTAATGAATTGTAATTAAGTCCTGCGAATGTGAACGTTATTCCATCGATCTGGTTTACTCCTGCTTGCACTACGACGTCGATAATTCTGCCTACGTTCGATAAGTTCTCCGTCCCGATCACTATGACTTCTACGGAGTTGATGGCAACGTATCCTAACACCTTGCTGTAATTGAATGAGTCGTAGCTCGGCTGAAGCGAATACGAGATCGTCTTAACATCACTCTTGTTCACTCCGAGCGTGTTGAGTGACGAGTAGACCATGGCCATTATGAAACCGTTTTCCGCTGCTGCGCTAGTTGCCGAAGCATTTTGTGTGCGAACCGAGAAGAGTATGTCCGCCTCGTCAGGGTATGCGGTTACAGTTCCTGTCCCAGAAACACTGATCCTTGGAATTGCAACAAAGTACACGAACGATCCAAGCAGAAATAAACTGAGCAGACCTACTGCGATTATACGCCTTTTCATATGCATCGAATGATAAGACTTCTCCCTGAAGTAATAGTCTAGGCTATAGAACGCACGTGCGAAGCTGTTCTAATTAGTAGACTTTAATTCCACTACGAGACCGGTCCACACGGTACCCCTTCCAAAGAGAAACATCTACTGAATTGCAATCGTCAAGAAAAAAGATGCGTCAGAAACTTCTGCAGACTTGACTATGTTTTGACCTCGCACTCTAATTGCGCTTTGTCCGTATCAGGAAATTTGTGACAGATCTCAATATGGTGCTCTGAGCAATAGAATACAGAGCAGAGAGGACTCGCCTGGCGACGACAACCAGGATGCAAACAGTGCATAGGATCCGCACAAACGATTACTGTGTCATCTGGTTCGCCCTTCGAACCATCCTCTTTTGTGATTCTGCGGAGTTCCCGTACGCGTTCTTTGTGACAACCCATTGAGTACCCTGAATGTTTTCGGCTAGAACATAGTTAGGCATCGTTATGCCCTCGTATGTTCGTATCTCCCCTGATTCGAGTGACTAGCGCCTACCGTCTCAATTGCACAGTATAGCGATAGAATCTCAACTGTTGTCTTCACGACCAGAGTTGAGAAGAGCAGACTTAATGCAACCATAGAGCAATACAAGTCAGAGGTTGAACCATGATGTTGAAGCCTCAAATTGATCGAACTAATTTCGGATCTATCACTATTGACGGAGATACTCTAGATCACGATGTGATTATTCGATTGAACGGCAAGGTAAAGAAAAGAAAAAAGAAACTCTCTAAGGCAATCTATGGAACATCACACATTATTTCGCTGAATGAAGCCAAGC
>Ga0187780_10001301_pt1 | contig 18818 bp, 17 predicted proteins | sample 1015_Q2_SP10_20__FD_132429 | JGI IMG/M metagenome (GOLD analysis project Ga0187780, IMG submission 132429) | Tropical peat soil microbial communities from peatlands in Department of Meta, Colombia - 1015_Q2_SP10_20_MG | ecosystem: Environmental > Terrestrial > Soil > Wetlands > Peat | place...
ACCATGAAGGTCACCGACTACGACGGCCAGCAGGCCACCCAGCAATTCACCCTCACCATCCAATCCTGACCACCGCCCAGGCCTGAACGACAAGCCGGACTGCCTCCTTCACGCCGAGCCGAGCCCGCGCCGCACGACGCGGGCCGGCCGCGGGAAGCCCGGAACTGTTCACACCCACCTGGCCGGCCGAACAGACACAAGAGGAGAACCACCTTGAGATCCCTGCCACGACACGCACTGGCCATGGGTGCGTGCGCTGCGATGATGCTTGCCGCGCTGGCCGCCACGGCCTCTTCGGCATCCGCCAGCCCAAGCTGGCAGCTCGTCGACGAATTCAGCACCACTAACCCCGCCTGCTACACCACCAGCGGCGGCACGAACGACCTGGAGATCGACCTGAACGGCACCTGGTCCACACCGATCAATATCGGCGCGTCCGGCCTGCCCGCAGGCGTTTCCGTTGCGGGCACCACCCTCATCGACTTCTACTACTACCTGGACGGCAGATACACGCTGTCCTACGGCACTCCACCCATCCCGGCCGGCTGGAGCAACGGGACCGGAGCGGTCAGGCTGGCCGCGCAACCAGACCCGTCAAGCTACACGCTAGACGCGGAAGGCTACGTAGGCGTCGCGGTACCGTCTGGCCTTCCGGCCAACTCCTCGTTCAGCATCACGCTGTGGGCCAGCGACGGCACCACCATGCAGGCCGAATCCGTGCCCGTCGAGATCAAAGCCTCCTGCAAGCGTCGTTACTGAACGCCAGCAGCACACCGGTGTCCCGCGCCCAGATCCAGGCGCGGGACACCGTGCGCCTGTACCGGAACTGTCGCTCGCGTGACGGCACGAACAAGGCGTGATCGTCGTTCTGCGGTGAGCCGTCGTTCTTGAGGGCACGGGGCAGATCGGCACATGCAGACCAGGCCAGTGCGCGGTCGTAGCTTATGGGCAGCTGGTCAGTATCCGTAGCCGCCGCCGTTGGCCATGGCCGAGGACGTGGCCGCGGGCGCCGCGCTGCCCGTGACCGGGACGATGTGCCACAGCCCGCCGGAGACGTTGAGGCCGTTGCCCTTGTCTTGCCCGGGGGCGGTGTCCCCGGCGTAGGTATACAGCGGGTGCCCATTGTAGGTGGCCTGCGTCGTGCCGTCGGACCGGGTGATGATGCCGAGCTTGCCGGTCACGCCGGACCCGGCGGCCGCCGGGCCCTTGACCGGCGGCCAGTAAGTGGCGCACGACCCGGTGCACTTGGAGGTGGTGGCGGTGTCCGGGACGAACCAGTACAGGGTGAAGCCCTGCGCGTTGGCCAGGACGCTCTTGCCGCTGATGGTCTTGGCCAGCAGGGTCGTCCCGCCCGCCGCGGAGGCGGGCACCGACGAGGCGGCAGCGCCCTGAGCCGCTGGGGTGTTACCCGAGGCCGCCGAGCTGCTGCCTGAACTGGCGCACGCAGAAACGGCCAGCGCCATGGCCGCCAGCCCGGCCGCGGCCGATATCTTTCGCATGAGCGAGTCTCTTTAACCGGATGATTTTCTTCAGGGGTCACGTACCCGGTGGCCATTTCGTTCACCGCGACCACAAAATGTGGTTGCGGACCACACTGTGGAAGGCCAGCCGTCAGCCGAGGAGCGCAGCGTGGCGCCGGGCGCCATCATTGACCTGCCGTCGCATGCCCGCCTCCCCTGGCCGCGGAATGGCCGGTGTCCGGTGCTGGCCGGATGCGGTGTGAGCGCCCGGCAGGGCCAGCGGAGGTACCCATCCACTTGGGACACGTACCAGGAACGCCGGCAGTTCAGCTCAGCTCAGACGTTTTCCCTGGCCGCCGGACTCGATGAGCCCTGCGGCTGAGTGACTGGGCTCGCAGCAGGCCCGCCGACCGCGGGCTCCGGTCATGCCCGGTCGCGGTTCGCCGGGCGCTGCGCGGTTCCGGCGGGAAGCTGCTGATAGATGACCGCCCGACAGTCCATGACACGCCTCGGACACGCCCGTGTCGGCCGTCAGGCGCCGTGGGCGCCGATGAGGTGCCCGACGCCGAACGTCACCGCGATCGCCAGGCCACCCAGAACGAGCTGACGCAAGCCCGAGCGGACGACCGGCCGTCCGGTCAGCCGTCCGACCACCATCCCCCCGGTCACCAGCGCGACCGCGGTCAGCGCCAAGGTCGCCGCGAGCACCGGCAGACCGAACAGCCAGGGCAGCAGCGGCACCAGCGCACCGAACGAAAACGCGAACAACGACGCCGCGCCCGCCAGCAGCTGGGAGGGCAGCTCCTCAGGATCCACGCCGAGTTCCTCGCGGGTATGCACCCGCAGCGCCGTGCCCGGATCGGCCGATACCGCGGCAGCCATCTTGGCCGCGGTGTCGGCGTCGGCGCCGTACTGCCGGAAGTAGCCCGCCAGCTCCTCCCGCTCGGCGGCCGGGAACCGGGCAAGCATCCGCCGCTCCAGCGACACCTCAGCATGGACCAGCTCATTCTGGTTGGTCACCGAGATGTACTCCCCGGTGCCCATCGAGAACGCGCCCGCTACCAGCGCCGCCGCGCCAGTCAGCACCACCGTATGCGCTGATACCCCGCCGCCGCTGAGCCCGGAGATCAGCGAGGCGTTGGTGACCAGCCCGTCCACCGCACCGAACACCGTGGGTCTTAGCCAGCCGCCAGAGACATCCCGGTGCCCGTGCGACCAGCCCGCCCTCAGCGCCGCCGTCCCCGTCGCATCGGACGGCGCGCGTGTTTCCCTCTGCGTCACCTTCGAAGTCCTCCCACCACGCCGCCCCGGCAAACGGCCCGCCGAAGGCTACATCACGCTAGCCACCCACGTCGCATGCCAACTCGCGCGGACATCGTGCGCGGGACCGACGGCAGGCACCTGGACCTGGCTCACCCGAGCACGTCCCGGATGACCGCAGGTCCAGTCCGGGAAAATATCGCGTCGAATGCTGAACCACCCGGCCGCCTGCTACGTGTCCTGTGACGGATAGGTATCTCCGCTGGCCCCGTGCCGGGCGCTCTCACCGCATCCGGCCAGCACGACACCGGCCGTCTGCGCGGCCAGGGGAGGTTGGCATGCGTTCGCCACTCAAAGTACTGCTCATCACAGGATCACTCGTCGCGGCAAGCCTCGGCGCGTCCGTATCCGCCGCCGCCGCGACCGCTCCGCCCGTCATGGACACCTCGGGCTTCGCCTGCAGTAACGGCGTCTGCGAGGTCGGCCCCGGGAACGTCGGCATGCCCTTCGCCGCTGGGCTGAACGTCAAGCTCGGCGCCGCGGTGCTCGCGGGAGAGAGGGAGGCCGGGGGCGAGTACACGATGAAGATCATCAGCGGCTCCCTGCCGCCGGGCCTGCAGCTGTCCATTCCGTCTACGGAATGGACCATCACCGGCACGCCCACCCGGGCCGGGACGTATCCCTTCACCGTGCAGATCACGCCGGCGCCGAACACCAACGGCATACCATCCGGGCCGCCCGGGACCCAGCAGCTGACCATCACCATCGGCACCGGCAGCTCGGACCGGCTGGCGGTGACGGGGGCCGGTTTCAACGGGCACCTGTTCCGGCTGACCGTCAGCGGGTTCGACGTCAACATCAGCGCGCTGTACTCGGTGTCGGTGACCTCGACCGGCAAGGTGATCATCCCGGCCCAGCCGAACAACGGCACCTTCGATGACGGCATCCTGGTGCTGACCGAACATCCGGATGACCCGTGCGGCGAAAGCTCGTGCAGCCTCACCGTCACCGACAGCCTCGGCTCGTCGGCGACGGTAACCCTCCCGCCCCCCACGTACTGAGCGCAAGGGCTCCTCCGGCTCCGGGCCTCACCTTTCAGCCGTGAGCATCACCGCGGGTGCGCTCCCAAGTCCGCAGCGTCCGTAGGGTCTGCGTCCGAGGGACGCGAGCGAAGCTGATGTGACGTCGATCACGATGCAATTTTTCTACTGGCGCATGCGGCGGCTGCTGGCCTCGGGCCTGTTGCCGGCCCGGGCCGGGCAGCCGGTCAAGGCGCTGGTGCACGTCCACTCCGCCGAGCTGGTCGAGCTGGACCGCGGCTCGGCGCTGCAGGACCGGTGGATCGCTGCCTACCGGGCCCGGTGGGCAGCCCGGCGGGCCGCCGCCTCGGTCAGCCCCGGCGACGGCAGGGCCGGGCTGGAGGGCGACGCGGCCCGGGTCATCGCCGACGCCCTGATCATCCCGGTGGTCAGCGGCGACCTCGACCCCGGCGCGGTCGAGGACCTGATCGGCCTGTGCGCCCGGTACCACCAGATCCGCGCCCGGGCCGGGACCAGATCCCGCCCGTCATGAGAGTAGCCAGTAGACCTCCGTCCACTGCTGAGCCGGATCGTCGTTGTGCGGCCCGTAGATTTCCCAGCGGATGCCGACAGGCCGGTGCCCTTGGCCAGCGCACCAGCCGAGAACCGCTTCATGGGCCGCCCCCACGTCCCCGAAGGAGCCACGATGGACGGTCATGGCCGCGGTCCCTGCGGGGAGCGCGGATGCCACCACGCGGCCGGTGAGCGGGCACGGCTGGTCGAGAAGGACGCCGACCTCCACGTTCGGCACGCCATCGAGGTAGAGCATGATGTTGCGGCATCCCCTTTCTCTGACACGGCATTCCTCTCGCTAGCGATGTTTCACGTGAATGCGCGGAACAGCTCGTTTTAAGACGTGTTCTCATCTTCTTTGCCATTTGATCTGAGCCGCCGGCAGGCTCTGTTCTCTCGGGGTCGCAGGCTATGCGGCGCACGACGCGCTCGGCATCGGTGTGATACCGGTTGCCGCCGGGTCGGCCAGATGCCTTCCGGGTGCATCGCTGGGTGCGAGGTCAGGCGCGCGGGGGATCTGTCCGGATGTTCATCCGTTCGCCGGGCCTGCTGAAGATGCTGAGAATCTCGGCGGGGCCGTCGCCGGTGCTGCCGAACCAGTGCGGCACCTGGGTGTCGAACTCGGCCACCTCGCCGGGGCCGAGTACCCAGTCGTTGTTGCCGAGCAGGAGCCGCATGTGGCCGGACAGGACGTAGATCCATTCGTGTCCGTCGTGCGCGCGTGGCTCGGGTTTGGTCTTGCTGGCCGGGATGACGATCTTCCAGGCTTGCGTGCCTTCGGGTTGGCGGGTCAGGGGGATGACGATCCTGCCCTTGACCCGTCCGGCCTTGAGCCGGATGCGCGGGTCGCCGACGTCTGGGGCCGCGACGAGGTCGTCGAGCGGGACGCGGTAGGCCTTGGACAGCGCGAGCAGCAGTTCCAGGGTGGGACGTCGTTGCCCGGTCTCGAGCCGGGACAGGGTGCTCTTGGAGATGCCGGTGGTTCCCGCGAGCGCGGTCAGGGTAATCCGGCGCTGCTCCCGTAGCTGTTTGAGGCAGCGGCCGACGTCGGCGGGATCGTCGTTCACGGTATTTATCACACTGCGCTTTCCCGGGTTTGGCAACGTTCGTGGACGGCCCCGCGGCGCCGCTCCAGCCTGGGGTCATGAGTGATTACGACGTCGCGGTCATCGGCGGGGGAGCCGCCGGATTGTCCGCAGCACTGGTGTTGTCCCGGGCCCGCCGCAAGGTCCTGGTCGTCGACGGCGGCCAGCCGCGTAACGCGCCGGCCGCGCAGATGCACGGCTTCTTGTCACGCGACGGGTTCGCACCGGGCCAGCTTCTGGCCGCGGGCCGGCGGGAGGTGCAGGGTTATGGCGGCGAGATCCTCCAGGGCGTCGCTGCCGATCTCGTGCCGGATGGTGCGGCCGGGTTCTGGGTGCTGCTCGCCGACGGGCAGCGGATCTCGGCCCGGCGGCTGCTGGTCGCGACCGGGCTGCGGGACGAGCTCCCCGACATCGGTGGCCTGCATGAGCGGTGGGCCCGGGACGTGCTGCACTGCCCGTACTGCCACGGCCACGAAGTCGCCGATCGGCAGCTCGGGGTGCTGGGCGGCAGCCCGGACGCGGTGCGGTACGCGCAGATCGTCCGGCAGTGGACCGATGACCTGGTGTACTTCGCCCCGCCCGGCACGCTCACGGACGCCGAGCGGTCCGGGCTCCTGGCCCGCTCCATCGGTGTCGTTGACGGCACCGTCGAGCAGCTGGTCGTGCACGAGGACCGGTTGTGCGGCGTGCAGCTGCAGGACGGATGCGTGGTTCCCCGCGAGGTGTTGTTCGTGCCGCCCCGGTTCGTCCCGAACGACAGCTTGCTGGCCGGCCTGGGGTGCGCGGTGGACGGCAACGGCTGGGTCACCGTCGATGCCACCGGGCGCACGAGCGTCCCCGGAGTGTGGGCAGCCGGCAACGTCGTCAACCCGCGCGCCCAGGTCATCACCGCGGCCGGCGAGGGCTCCGCGGCCGCCATCGCCATCAACGCCGATCTGGTCGAAGACGACGTCCGCGACGCCATACGCGACCATGACCACGGGCTGCTGCCCGGCCGGCCACCACGCGACCCGCGCCGGGGACGTCATGAAAACTCGCGCTCATAGAACGATGACGACACGAACACCGTCACCGACCGCCGGCGGCCCGCCGGATCACATCGACAGCAGACCTACTGACCAGCACCGCAAGGAGAAAATCATGAGCATCACCGACTACATCGTCGACATCGCCCTCATCTTGATCATCTTCCGGCAGATCCGCACCCGCGAACTTACCCCGCGCAACGCGATCCTCCCGCTAGCCATCATCGCCTGGGCGGCCCAGCACTACCTCCGCGGGTTCACCGCCGGCGGGAGCGACCTGACCCTCATCGCCATCCTTACTGCCGCCGGCCTCGCCCTGGGCTCATGGAGCGGCCTGGCGACACGCATCTGGCGCGGCCCGGACGGCGCCGTCCTGGCGCGCGCCGGACTCGCCGCGGCCGCCACCTGGATCGCTGGCATGGGCTTCCGGTTCGCCTTCGCCCTCTACGCCACCACCACCCCCGGTGAGCAGGTCATCGGCCGGTTCTCCGCTCACCACGACATCAGCAGCGGCCAGGCGTGGACCACGGCCCTGGTGCTGATGGCCTTCGGTGAAGTACTCGCCCGGGTAGCCATCATCCAATGGCGGCGCTGGAAGCTCACCACCGGCCACCCCGCCAGCCAGCGCAGGCTGACCGCCCGGACCGCGGACAGCTCACCGGCCCGGTCATAGGCCCCGCGACCCGCCCGGCCATCACGGCCCCCGCCGCGACCACCGCGCTGCCCGGCGCACAGATCCGGTCATACAACCTGGCCTTTTGCGGGCAACGCAGCTACGTACAGTTAATTCTGCCCGCCGATCGACTACTGTCTGTCGATATTTGCCATCTTTACTGAGACAGGGCCACCTCTCTGGCGCGTTGGATGAGAATCGGCCAGCTTCACTGAGACCCAACATCTGTATGACCCCTCACCGGGGAACACCTCCGATAACATAGCTCAACTTCGATGGCAGAACCCGCAAATGGTTCAGACACGGTGGCAATGGCTCAGATTCATTGGCAAAGGACATCAAACGCGCGAACGCGTGTACCGTAAGGGCCAGTCGGAACGTTTATGAAACTTTCATCTCCGACCATAGGGCCTGAATGAACATGGCTAAGCAGGCTGCTGTTCTGGCCACGACCAGGGCCAGGCGGAAACCGCGCTGCCATGGCGCCGCCCGAGCTGGGGCGTCAGATTACCGTTTCAGGTGGGTTGGCAGGCGTCATCACCGAGCTACTGCGTTTCCGCGGAGACCCCGGGTCATGTCTGCGGTCGGACGGTGCGATCCCACGTGACCTTTATCAATTACCTGCGGATGGGCGCACCGGAAACAGCCTGCCGGCAGGGCGTGGTCGGTAGCCGATCGTAACCAGGCACAGCCAAGACCCGCCGAGTAAATGTACTTCACGAATGAGGACGAGAGGAGGAAGATCGGCGGCATGCGTAGCGACGGTCATCAGAGGGATCGGCAATGCTAAGTTCAGGAATCATTGACCTAGCCATTGGGCTGACCTTTGTGTTCGGCGTTACCGCCGCGCTTGCTTCCCTGGTCACCGAAGGGATCGCGCGTCTCATCGGGCTGCGGGCGGCGTACCTGCTCAGTGGCCTTCGCGAGCTCGTGGACGGTAGCGGGGTGACCACCGATCTGAGCAAGGCGGAAGACGACTACAAAGACATGCAGGCCATCATGCGGCGCAGTCCGGTGCCTGCTGCGGAGTCAACCCCTGCGGAGTCAACCCCTGCGGAGTCAACCCCTGCGGAGTCAACCCCTGCGAAGCCACCCGCTAATGAGCCTGCTCCTGCTGGGCCTGCCCCTGCGCCGCCGTCAGCGACCGGCGCGCTACTCGGCGGTCCGATCTTGAGTAGTCAAGGCATGGCTGGCCAGATCTCCAGCCGGAAACTCACGCTAATAGCGAGTAAAACCCCGGACCGCCTCGCCAAGATGGAGGTAGACCAGACCGGAAACTGGTTGACGAAGACCAGAAGCCTGTGGAGCCAGCGCAGGAGCCTGCCCTCCTACATTTCCGCGAGGTCGTTTGCCGAGGCCGTCATCGACCTGGTGGTGCCCGATCCGGAAGGGCAGACGACGATGACTACCATCCAGGACAACCTCGATACGCTGCCTGAAGAGATGCCGTTCAGGACGTCGCTGGACGCCCTGGTCAAGAACGCCGCTGGTGACGTCAGCCGGTTCCGTACTTCGATTGAGCAATGGTACGACGACCATATGGGCCGCGTATCCGGCTGGTATAAGCGGTACGTCGCCATCATCACACTCGTGGCCGGGGCGATCCTGGTTGTGCTGTTCAACCTCAACGCCCTCACCATCGGGCGCACGCTGTACACCGAGAGTGCCGTCGGCGCCGCCGTGAGCAGCGTGGCGGCGAAAGTCACGTCCTGTTCCGCCAAGGAGAGCCAGGAGGATTGCCTGGCAAATCTGGAGGGACAGCTATCGGCCGCCGCCGCGGCCGGCCTGCCGATCGGCTGGGGCACCGTTCGCGACTGCACCGAACCGAATGCGCAGTGCAACTGGCTAGACCAGCGCGGGATCTTCAGCCGTCACGGCAATTCCTTCTGGCAGCTGGTGACGGTGCTCATCGGCTTTCTTATCATGATCATCGCGCTTCTCCCGGGCGCTCAGTTCTGGTTCGGCCTGCTGACCAAGATCGGCACTCTGCGTGCAACTGGCCCGCCGCCCGCGGCGCCGGCCGGCAACTCCGTGAACCTGACCGTTGCTCCGTCGCTGCCGGCCGCCTCAGCCGATGCCGCTAACAATTAATGATCGCGCCTTTCCTGGGACCGCGATCAGCCTTCCGGCGGGCACGCACCACTGCCCGTTCCGGAAAAATGGTTTTGATCTGGCGTGATGTCGGAAACAATGGCGTGTGCTGCTGACCATCACCACCACCCGCGCGCCGGCCACCGATCTGGGTTACCTGCTGCACAAGCACCCTGACCGGCTCCAGTCGTTCGCCACCTCCGCTGGTCAGGTGCACGTGTTTTACCCGGAGGCGACAGCCGGGCGGTGCACGGCCGCGCTCCTGCTCGAGGTCGACCCGGTGGCCCTGGTCCGCGGGCCCGCGAGCCACAACACCCCGGACGGCGAACTCGCCCAGTACGTCAACGACCGGCCGTACGCCGCCTCCAGCTTGCTCGCGGTGGCGCTGAACCAGGTGTTCCGCACCGCGCTGGCCGGCCGGTGCGAGGCCCGGCCGGAACTGGCCGCGGCTCAGCTCCCGCTGGAGATCAGGGTGCCGGCCCTGCGCTGCCGGGGCGGCGCCCGGCTGGCGCAGGCCGTCTTCGCCCCGCTCGGCTGGAGCGTCGAGGCCAGCAGCCAGCCCCTGCAGCCGGAACAGTGGGGCGACTCGCCCTACCTTGACCTGCGGCTGACCGGCGAAATGCGGCTCGCGGACGCGCTCAACCACCTGTACGTGCTGCTGCCCGTGCTCGACGACGCCAAGCACTACTGGGTGTCCACCGAGGAGGTGGACAAGCTGGTGCGGGCGGGCGGTGACTGGCTGGCCGGCCATCCGCAGAAGCAGCTCATCGTCCGGCGGTACCTGTCGCACCAGCGCAAGCTGACCCGGTCCGCGCTCGCCCGGCTGGCCGAAGCCGACGACACCGAGCCCGAGGAACTCGACAACGCCGTCGCCGGGCGCGACCACGAGGAAGACCAGGCCGAGGGGTCCAAGCCCCTGGCCGTGCAGCGCCGCGAGGCCATCCTGGCGGTCCTGCGGGAGAAAGGAGCGCGGCGGATCGGGGACTTCGGCTGCGGCGAGGGCGTGCTCATCAGGGCCCTGCTCGCGGACAAGCAGGTCGACCAGGTGGTGGCCGTCGACGTGTCCGCCCGGGCACTGCAGTTCGCCGCGCGCAACCTGAAGCTCGACCAGATGCCGGACCGGCAGCGCGACCGGCTGAAGATCTTCCAGTCCGCGCTCACCTACCGCGACGACCGGCTGGCCGGGCTGGACGGGGCGGTGCTGATGGAGGTGATCGAGCACGTGGATCCCGACCGGCTCCCCGCTCTCGAGCGGGCCGTCTTCGGTTTCGCCGCGCCGGCCACGGTCGTCGTCACCACCCCCAACGCGGAATACAACGTGCTCTTCGAGACGCTCCCGGCCGGCGCGATGCGGCACCGGGACCACCGCTTCGAGTGGACCCGCGCCGAGTTCCGCGGCTGGGCCGAGCGGGTCGCCGACGCCCACCGCTACCGGGTCCGCTTCCTGCCCGTCGGCTCCGAGCACCCGCGGGTCGGCCCGCCGACCCAGCTGGCCGTCTTCGATAAGGCGGCCCCATGACCGGCCCCGCACCCAGCGAGCTCACCACCCGCGCGCTGGCCATCCCCGAGCTGAGCCTGGTCGTCCTGGTCGGCGTCACCGGGTCGGGCAAGTCGACGTTCGCCGGCGCGCACTTCAAGCCGACCGAGGTGATCTCCTCGGACTTCTGCCGGGGGCTCGTCGCCGACGACGAGAACGACCAGGACGCCACCCCGGACGCGTTCGAGGTGCTGCATTTCATCGCGGGCAAGCGCCTGGCCGCCGGCCGCCTGACCGTGGTGGACGCGACGAACGTGCAGCCCGAGGCCCGCCGCGAGCTGGTCATGCTGGCCCGGGAGCACGACGTGCTCCCGGTGGCGATCGTCCTCGACCTGCCGGAGAAGCTGTGCGCCGAGCGCAACGCCCGGCGCCCCGACCGTGACCTGGGCGCGCACGTGATCCGCCGCCAGCGCAGCCTGCTGCGGCGGTACCTGAAGGGCCTGCCGCGCGAGGGGTTCCGCATCGTGCACGTGCTGCACGGCCCGGACGAGGTCGCCGCGGCCACGATCACGCGCACCGCTCTGTTCAACGACCTGCGCCACGAGAAGGGCCCGTTCGACGCCATCGGCGACGTGCACGGCTGCCTGGCCGAGCTCGAGCTGCTGCTCGACACGCTCGGCTACGTGATCGAGCGCGACACCGCCGGGCGGCCCGTCGGTGCCCGCCATGCGGACCGGCGCGCGGTGTTCCTGGGCGACCTGGTGGACCGGGGCCCCGACACGCCGGGCGTGCTGCGGCTGGTCATGGGCATGGTCGCCGCCGGCGCCGCGCTCTGCGTGCCGGGTAACCACGAGGCCAAGCTGCTCCGGGCCCTGCGCGGCCGGGACGTGCAGCGTACCCACGGCCTGGCCGAGACCATGGAGCAGCTCGCCGCCGAGCCCGAGGAGTTCCGGGCCGAGGTGGAGCGCTTCATCGACGGCCTGATCAGCCACTACGTGCTGGACGGCGGTCGCCTGGTGGTCGCCCACGCCGGCCTGATCGAGCGCTATCAGGGCCGCGCGTCCGGCCGGGTCCGCCAGTTCTGCCTGTACGGGCAGACCACCGGCGAGACCGACGAGTACGGCCTGCCGGTGCGGTACCCGTGGGCGCAGGAGTACCGGGGCCGGGCCATGGTGCTGTACGGCCATACCCCGGTGCCGGGGACCGAGTGGCTGAACAACACCCTGTGCCTGGATACCGGCTGTGTCTTCGGCGGCCGTCTGACCGCTCTGAATTATCCCGAACGGACAGTGGTGTCAGTTCCCGCGGCCCGCGTCTACCATGCCGCGGCCAAGCCCTTCCCGGCGGTTGCGCCGTCCGAAGCCGCTCAGGCCCGCCGCGAGCCGGACGTCCTGGACATCGGCGACGTCTCCGGGTCACGGGTGATCCAGACGGCGTACCTGTCCCGGATCGGGGTGCGCGAGGATCACGCCGCGGCCGCGCTCGAGGTGATGAGCCGGTTCGCGATCGACCCTCGCTGGCTGCTCTACCTGCCGCCGACAATGAGCCCGGTCGCCACCTCGCAGCGCGATGACCTGCTCGAGCACCCCGAGCAGGCGTTCGGGGCGTACCGCTCGGACGGCGTGGCATCCGTGCTGTGCGAGGAAAAGCACATGGGCTCGCGCGCGGTGCTGCTGGTCTGCCGGTCACCCGGCGCCGCGCGGGCCAGGTTCGGCGTGCCCGCACCCGCCGCGGACGCGGCCCGGGACGGCACGGTCTGCGGCGCCGCCTGGACCCGGACCGGACGCCCGTTCTTCTCGGCCGAGCTGACCGCCGCGCTGGTCGGCCGGCTGCGCGCCGCGGCCGACCAGGCCGGGCTGTTCGACGAGCTCGGCACCTCGTGGCTGCTCCTGGACGCCGAACTGCTGCCGTGGAACGTCAAGGCCGGGCAGCTGCTCCGTGACCAGTACGCCGCCGTCGGCGCCGCGGCCCGGGCCTCGCTGCCGGCCGCGGCGGCGGCGCTCGAGCAGGCCCGTTCCCGGACCCTGCCGCCGGACGGCTCGCTGGCGCCGGACGGCCCGCTGGTCGATGCGCTGCTGGCCCGGACCCGGGCCCGGATGACGAACGCCGGCGCGTTCACCGCCGCCTACCTGCGCTACTGCTGGACCACCGACGGGCTGGCGGGCGTGCGGGTCGCCCCGTTCCAGGTCCTGGCGTCGGAGGGCGCCGTGTACCACGGGCGCCCGCACCCGTGGCACCTGGACGTCGCCGACCGGCTCGCGGCCGCCGACCCGGACCTGATCGCGACCACCCGCCGGTTCGCCGTCGAGGTGGGTGATCCCGCGTCGGTGGCCGCGGCGACGCGGTGGTGGGAGGAGCTGACCGCCGCCGGGGGCGAGGGGATGGTGGTCAAGCCCGCGGCGAACCTGGCCCGCCGCGGCAGCGGCTCAGGTGAGCAGGGCCGCGGCAGCGGCTCAGGTGAGCAGGGCCGCGGCAGCGGCTCAGGTGAGCAGGGCCGCGGCAGCGGCTCGAGTCAGCAGAGCGGCGGGCTGGTGCAGCCGGGCCTGAAGGTGCGCGGCCGGGAGTACCTGCGTATCATCTACGGCCCGGATTACACTGAGCCGGCCAACCTCGACCGGCTGCGCCAGCGCGGGCTCGGCCACAAGCGCTCGCTTGCCCTCCGTGAGTACGCCCTCGGCCTGGAGGCCCTGGACCGGGTGGCTCGGGGCGAGCCGCTGTGGCGCGTGCACGAATGCGTCTTCGCGGTCCTGGCCCTGGAGTCCGAGCCCGTGGACCCCCGGCTCTGAACCGGCCGGGTCGCGGCGGCGTGGTGCAGGTTCTTGTTCTTGGTGCCCAGCGAGTAGCGGTTCAGCTCGTTGGGGTGGAAGAAGTGATGCTCGTTGTACAGCGTCAGCGACCAGAACCCGCGGACCGGCGCCCGACCGACCGGAGGTAATCCTCGGTCATCCTCGCACCCGCGACCGGCCCGGCCCTACCCGGCATCCCAGACCTCCCCAGAGTCGGCAGCGAACCACCAGGCTCATCCTGTCACGCCGATCCCACGCAGGGCCTGGATGGGCCGACGGTGCCCCCAGCCGAGGGCCCTGTCTCGCTGCCGAGCTTGGTATGGCCAGATAGGGCCAACTTGGATCTCGACGGCAAACCATCTGCCTCATAGGGTTCTTATGTGCGGATCGGACGGGGATGGCTTGCTGAAGCGTGCACATGACGCCCTCCGCGGGGCGTTCCCGACCCGGCCGCCTACGGGCAGGCAGATGAGTAACTAGGCGATTCACGGGGCTTTGTTTCAACCGAAAGGTTCATCGAAACAGCACAGGCGTACTCGGTATCGGTGGCGGCATAGGGCCGTGCGCCGCCGCGGTGCGCCGGGTCCCGCGTGTCCCGGACACGGGCGACGGATCGCATAAGGAGTACCACGGGGCGAGCGAGAGGGGATACACCGATGCAGTGGCGCGATGCCACCGTCGGCGGGATGGACACGACGGGGTTCGGGGCGGCCGGCTGTTCCGCGGCGCGGCGGGAGGCGGACGTCCGGCAGATAATGGCCGGCTACGGGGGCCGGGCCAGCCCGGTTCGGCCGGTGAAGCAGCCGGACGTCGGCCAGGCCGGCGGGTCGGATCAGTTGGTGGTGGTCGGCCCGGCGGCCGGGGTGCCGGCAGGACTTGATCTTCCGTGCACGCAGGACCCGGAGCTGTTTTTCGCCGAGTCTCCGGAGGATGTGGAGCGGGCGAAGGCTCTGTGCCGGGGCTGCCGGGCCAGGATCGCCTGCCTGGCCAGTGCGCTGGAGCGCAGGGAGCCGTGCGGTGTGTGGGGCGGCGAGCTGCTGCTGCGCGGCGCGATCGTGCCGCGCAAGCGTCCTCGCGGGCGTCCCCGCAAGACCGACGTGGCCGCGTAGGCAGGTCGGGCCCGCTCGCCGTCCCGGTCGCAGGTCTCTTGACCGTGATGCTCCCTGGCGGGATAGCGGCATCCGGCAGGATATGGCCTTCGCCGTGCGCTCCTGGCGGCGCATGCACCTTCGGGTGACTCACGGTACGGTCTTGGTGTGGAGGACGGTGAGGCGGGCGGAATCGGCGAGCTTGATGAGTCACGCGCTGCCCTGCTCGCTGAGGCCGCCGACCGGGCCAGGCGTTACCTGCGCCGGATCGGCGATCGCGCCGTAGCCGCGCCGCCTGAGGCGGTGCTCGCCCTGGATGAGCTGGACTTCCCGCTGCCTGAGGGCGGGCTGGAGCCCTCCCGGGTGCTGGCGCTGCTTGACGACGTGGGCTCGCCGGCCACGGTCGCGAGCGCGGGCCCGCGTTACTTCGGCTTCGTCACCGGGGGAGCCCTGCCGATAGCGGTCGCGGCCTCGTGGCTGCTCGCCGCGTGGGATCAGAACGCCGCGCTCTCGGTCATGTCCCCGGTGGCGACCCGCCTCGACTCGGTGGCGATCGGCTGGGTCAGCCGGCTGCTCGGCCTGCCCGGCGGGACGTCGGGGGGATTTGTCTCCGGGGCGACGATGGCGAACGCGGCGTGCCTGGCGTCGGCCCGGGACGCGGTGTTGACCAGAGCAGGCTGGGACGCCGCTTCTCTCGGGCTCGTGGGTGCGCCGCCGGTCCAGGTGGTGGTGGGTGACGAGGTGCACGCCACGGTGCTCAAGGCCCTGGGCCTCATCGGGCTGGGACGCGGCCGGGCCTTGCGGCTGCCCGTCGATGAGCAGGGCCGGATCACGCCGGACAGGCTGCCGAGACTGGACCGCCCCGCGCTTGTCTGCCTGCAGGCCGGGAACGTGAACAGCGGGGCCAGCGACCCGTTCGTTCCGCTCATCGGCTGGGCGCACTCGCAGGGCGCATGGGTGCATGTGGATGGCGCCTTCGGGCTGTGGGCCGCCGCCTGCCCTGAGGTCGCCGGGGAAGTCGCGGGCGTCGCGGCCGCGGACTCCTGGGCGACCGACGCGCATAAATGGCTGAACACGACCTATGACTGCGGCGTCGCGCTGGTTCGTGACGGTCAGGCGCTGCGCGCCGCGATGCAGGCGGAGGCCTCCTACCTGCCCCTGGGCGCCGCCCGCGACCCGATGCTGGTCACGCCTCAGTCGTCGCAGCGCGCCCGGGGCGCCGAAGTGTGGGCCGTGCTGGCCGCCCTCGGCCGCGAAGGGGTCTCGCGCCTGGTCGGCAGGCATGTCGCGCTGGCCAGGCGGTTCGCGTCCGGCCTGTCCGCCGGAGGGCTCGACATCCTGAACCAGGTTCGGCTCAACCAGGTCGTGGCCGCTTGCGCGGACGCCGAGGCGACCGGCGAGATGATCGCCGCGCTGCAGCGCGAGGGCACCTGCTGGTGCGGTCCGACGATGTGGCGCGGACGCCGGGCCATGCGGATCAGCGTCAGCAACTGGTCGACCACCGAGGGTGATGTTGACCGCAGCGTAGCCGCCGTCTTGGCCGCGGCCCGCCTGACCAGCGCTCGTCGCTGACGCCCAGACGGTGAACCGTCAGCTCACCTGCTGACCAGCGCGGGCGAGTTCGAGCTCGCCGTTGGGGTGGATGAACACCTCGGCGGGACGGGGGCGGCCGTTGTACCGGGTCGAGCAGGCTGATGCACCGGGGGCTGGCCGCGCCGCCCGGCCTTCAGGTCTCGGCACACCCGGCTCAGTGCCTGCAACTCATCGGCCGACTCGACGGACAGCCACCGCAGCGGGTGGCCGTCCAGCGCGGCGCGAACGACCATCCACAGTTCCTGGTCGGTCTTCCCGATCCCTTCGAAGCTGATCGCCGCGTTGGGCAGCCCCGCTCGCCTGGCCAGACGCCACTCTCCCGCCGAGACGACGTTCCCGCCCCATCCCCGGCAGGCCAACCTGCGCACCAGGGCGGGCACGCCGTTTGCCTTCAGCGAGTACTGCCTCAGCCACGGCTCTGGGAAGGCGGACTCGAGATCGGCAGCGCAGCGGTCCAGCGTCTCCAGGTCAGTCACATACAGCGGCGTGTCGTACGTGTCCGCGGCGGCCCGGAAGGCAGGGGCCAGGGCAAGTAGCCTGTCCGCCCTAGGGGATCCAGCGATGACGGCCGGCGCGGGCCTAGGCCCGGGCGCCAGCAGCGATCGGGTGCTCACTGTGCCTCCTGCACTCCGGTGAAAGCAGTCATGCGAGCTGCCGCTGACCACGGAATCCTCTTGTTTATGACGCCTGCTTCTCGCGGAACGCCTTGATCTGGGCCGCCATCTCGGCCGTGACCAGTACGGGTATGCCGCCGAAGCGAGCATGGACATGTCCCTGCTCGACCAGGCTGGCCCCGCGCCCGGCGCCGCCGCCCGGAGTGGACCCGACGTCACCAGCGGAGCGGCCGGTCCAGCCGGGTGAATCAGCGTTCTGGCCCGGGTCGCCCAGGAGCTGGATACCGTTGGCGCCGGCCCCGCCGTCTGGGCCGGCGGTCAGCTGTGACGCGGTCCCGGCCGTGACCGACAGCGTGGCGGTCATGATGACGCTCCCGGCCAGCCGGAGGGTGCATTGATGCCCTCGATGACGGCTCGGGCCCAGCGCATCCGGCGTGCTGCCGTCTCCGGGTGCTCGCCGTAGGCGGCGGCCACCTCTGCCGCGCAACCACCGAAGCCGTGATGGGTCCTGATCGCATGCCTGATCGCGGCCACGACCTCGATCTGGGTATGGTCACACTGAGCCGACAGGTCACTGGTGAACAGCGCCTGGGCCCGCGCCGCGAGCAGCTGCCCCGGGCGGGCCGAAGGCCACGCGGCCGTCATGGCGGCGCGCTGGGATCGGGCGGGAGACGGGTCGATGCCCCGGGCCTGCAGCGCATCACGCGCGGGCCGGCCTTCAGCTGTCTGGGTGGCCAGCCCCTCCACGAAGATGGAGGGACCGGCCGCCTGCACCCCGGACCTCGAACGTGGCTCCTCTCCGATACCGGACCGCAGCGCGGGCGTTAGTTCGTGGTGTGCTGGTTCGTGGTGAAGGACTGGGGTGCTCATGGTCGATGTCTCTTAACTCAGGTGCCCGGTGTGTATGGATCCACTGTCGGCTGGGTCGAGACCACAGTCCCTAGAGATATTCCCTAGTTCGCCTCCCCAGGAAGACTCCCTAGGGGCCTGATCGTGCTCGCTTCCTACCCGAAGGCCGCCCTAGCGGCCTGGCTTACACCGCCGTCGGCTGCCGCCACCGCCCCACGAAACGCCGCAGCTGATGCCGTCCCTCCAGCCCGCACTTGGCGTAGATGTTGCCCAGGTGGTACTCCACCGCCTTGCGGCTGATGAACAGCTCGGCCGCGACTTCAGGATTAGACAGCCCCTTCCCGACCAGGTGGGCGACTTCCGTCTCCCGGCTGGTCAGCGCCAAGACAGGCTGCTTTTTGGCCGGGTTACCAGGAAGATGACACGCCGCCAGCTCCTCTTCGGTCCGGGTGATGAACGGAACGGCCCGCAGGCCCACGAACAACGCATTAGCTCGGCGCAGACGCCCGACCGCCCTTTTCCTGTTGCCTATGCGCCGCAGCAGCCGGCCGTGCGCCAGCAGCAACCGGGCCGTGTAGACCGGGCTGCCGGCGACGGCGGCCTCCTCGCCGCGCTGGTAGATCTCCCGGGCCTGGTCAGGGGCGCCGCGCTGCTCGGCCAGCCAGCCGTCCAGCCAGGCCAGGGCCGGCTGCAGGTAGCCGATCTGACCGGTGCTGGCCCGCAGCTGGGCCAAGACGGCGGCGGCCTGCTCGGCCTGGCCGGAACCGATCAGGCCCTCGGCCAGCAGCGGGCGCCACAGCACCGCGTACGTTCGGCTGCGGCCGTCCAGGACCGCATCGTCCCGCCAGGGGCCCAGCGCGTCGGCCATGCCCAGGTAATCACCGGCCGCCTGGCAGACCAGGGCCCGGGCCATCCCCGCGTACACGCGCTCCTGGCCGTAGTCCAGGCTGGCCGCCGCCTCCTCGGCCAGCCGGGCGTGCCGTTCGGCCTCCTCGGCCTGACCTCGCCCGCCCGGCACGCAGCCCGCGGCCAGGTGCAGCAGCGGCAGCTCGAAGCGGCGGGCGTGGATCGCGGCGGCCGAGAACCCCTGCTCGGCGGTGAGCAGCGCGTCGTCCCATGCGCCGGCCAGGTACTGGGCGAGGGCCAGGTAGCAGTAGGCGCGCAGCCCGAGGGTGAGGGTAGCGCCCTGGCGGGCCAGCTTCAGGCTCGCCGCCAGGTCGCTCAC
>Ga0187780_10001302_pt1 | contig 18809 bp, 12 predicted proteins | sample 1015_Q2_SP10_20__FD_132429 | JGI IMG/M metagenome (GOLD analysis project Ga0187780, IMG submission 132429) | Tropical peat soil microbial communities from peatlands in Department of Meta, Colombia - 1015_Q2_SP10_20_MG | ecosystem: Environmental > Terrestrial > Soil > Wetlands > Peat | place...
GGCCCAGCGCCAACCAATCGCAGCGAGAATCCCGAGTGAGAGTGCGTCTGCACGGCAGGGCATTCCAAATTGATAGAAGTGGTCGAGTTGCGGCAAGTAGCGAAAACAATACCAGCGAAGAAAAGGGGCCAGACAAACAGTGAGAGTCAGTACCCTAATCAGAGTCCTCCGGCTAAGAAAACGAACCAGGGGTGGAGCCACGAGGTAAAACTGCTCTTCCACCGCCAGCGACCAGGTCACAACAAACCACATCCACTCGAATACACGCGGCGAATAGAAGATGTTTTGAAGAAACAGAAAGTACTTTGGGAAAGGTGTCAAGTCTAGTTGGGCCAAGGCCTTTCCCGGCGGCATCAGCACTACAGGGCGGGGAAGCACATACACCGCGACACAGACAAACGCGATGTATAGAACTATCCAGAGATAGTAGACAGGCAAAATGCGATGAACCCGGCGAAGGTAAAACGTTCGAAAATAATTGGGAGACTCTTGGGATTCGAGAAGAATCCCGCCAATCAGGAAGCCAGAAAGAACGAAGAAAAGGTCTACGCCACTCCATCCGACGCCAAGAATAGTGAGTAGATGGTCGCCCAAAAACCCCAACCGTGCATGCGTCGCGTCGGCAATGTAGTGGCAGATAATAACAAGGAGAATGGCCAAGCCCCGGAGTCCGTCTAGTTCGGGGACGCGCTGAGTGGAACTCGCAAGGTGCAGCTCTGTTGCGCTCGTAGTATCCAATTTCCCGCTAGGCCCGTTCATGGAAGTCCGGCACGGGCAATCCGCTTGGCGTGATCTGCGATAATCTGTCGGAAAATCTCATCCAGCCCGATGGTGATGTCCCAATTAGGGTAGTGGGACTTGAATTTGCTCAGGTCGGAAATGTAGCAGATGTGGTCGCCGATGCGATTCTGCTCGACATATTTCCAGTTCATTTTCTTGCCGGTCATCTGCTCGACCTTGGCAATCGCTTCGAGCATGGAGATGCTGTTTTGGCGGCCGCCGCCGAGATTGTAGACCTCACCGGGGCGCGGCGCAGCGGCGAACTCCTCGATTGCGCGCACGACGTCGTGGCTGTGAATGTTGTCGCGGACCTGTTTGCCTTTGTACCCGAACACGGAATACGTGCCGCCGGAAATGGCCACCTTTACGAGATAAGAGAGAAAGCCGTGCAGCTCGACTCCGGAATGGGACGGGCCGGTAAGGCAGCCCCCGCGGAAGATGCCGACCTTCATGCCGAAGTACCGGCCGTACTCCTGCGCCATGACGTCTGCCGAAGCCTTGGATGCGCCAAAGAGAGAATGTAGCGTGCGATCGATCCGGCAATTCTCGCTGATGCCGTTGTAATCTTCCGGCCGGGCATACTCCCAGCGGGTTTCGAGCTCCTTCAAGGGAAGCTCGTTGGGCGCATCGCCATAAACCTTGTTTGTACTGAGAAAAACGAAAACCGCTTCCGGGCAGTGCAGCCGCGTAGCCTCAAGGAGATTGACGGTGCCAAGCGCATTGACCTCGAAATCGAGGATGGGAATGTCGCGCGCCTTGTCGTGCGAGGGTTGGGCGGCGCAATGGACGATCAAATCGAACGGTTGGCTGCGAAAGAGCACTTCGAGTCCCGTGCGGTCGCGGATGTCCAGGTTGTGATGCGTAAAGTTCTTGGTTGCGCCGCGCAGGCGGTCCAAATTCCAGGTAGTGTCTCCCTGCTCGCCGAAGAAAACAGCGCGCATGTTGTTGTCAATCCCGTGCAGCTGATGGCCCTGGCGATCGAAATACTCCACGGCCTCGGAGCCGATCAATCCGCTGGAGCCAGTGACCAGAATCGTCTTGGCAGACATCGTCAGAATCCTATCTTTTTGTTGAATAGCTGAAGAACATTGGCGCTTATCTATTTTCGCTTAATCCGGGGCGGGTTTGCCAAGTAATCCCGAAACTAGGCAGCTGAAAAAATCACGGGCAATAGCGCGAGCGCAATTCCGCTTCGTTTTCGCGGATCCACTCGAAAATCCGTGCAAACCCTGAACGCAAATCCGTTTTCGGCTGCCAACCCAACGTCTGCGCCGCTTTTCGGTTATCCGTCCAATAGAGCACGACGTCTCCTTGTCGCGCCTCATCAGAATGAACAACGGAAGTCGAGCGCGAGGAAATCTCCTGCATGCACTTCGTTGCTTCACACAGCGAAATCGCGTTTGCGGCCCCGCCACCCACGTTGAATACCTCCCCGCGAAAGCTCGGGAGCTTCGCCATCTGCACATCCAAAAGGGAGAGCATGTCGTCGACAAACAAAACGTCCCGCACCTGTTTTCCCTTCCAGCCAAGATACGTGAGCGGAAGCTGGAACCAGTGCGCCACCGCCCACCAGACCACCCAGCCCTGATCTGTCTTCCCGAACTGGCCCGGGCCGGAAATGACCCCAAAGCGGTTCACGATGATGGGCAGGTCGTACGCGTGTGCGTATTCCTGGCAGGCTGTGTCAGCGATGAGCTTGCTCAACCCGTAGATGCTGCGCTGACCGCCGTCAATCGAAAATTCCTCCGAAACTCCATGGCCAGGATGAAAACCCGCCGGCCGCTGTTCCACGGGGAGGTGATTCCACGCGTCGGTGTCGTACTCAAAGCGGGTGGCGGTTTCGCGCCGTGGCAGCGCATTCAGCCGGTCCGCTCCATAGACGCGGTTCGAACTCCAGAAAATGAGGGGGAGCCGGCGCGTGCGCGCATACTCGAGGATGTGGATCGCACCGAGGCCATTATTCGTGACATCGAACAGCGGATTGGCGTAGCCGGTGACTACGGAAGGCTGGGCGCTGGTATCGCAGATCAGTTCGATGCCTGAAGGAAGATTGGGCAAGTCTTCGGGGTTGCGCACGTCGCCGTGACAGAATTCGATTCCGTGCCGCTTGAGCACGTCAACATTCCTTTCGCTGCCTCGGCGCACCAAATTGTCCATCACAACAACGTTGTGACCCTTTTCCCGCAGGTGCAGCGCGACATGCGAACCAATGAACCCGCATCCGCCGGTGACAAGAACGTGCAAGTGGCGACCCTTTGAAACGAGATTGAACCCTTAGCAAGATGCTTCTGGCCTTCGGTGAGCAGCGCGGTGCGTTGGCACGTCCACACCGAATGAGTGGGCCATCGAAAAAGGTTCAACATAGTTTAGCGAGGGAATAGGTTAGAAGAAAAGCAAAGAGTGGGGCCCCACCGACGAGAGGGCCGCAAGGGGAAGGGAACGCGCGAAGCAGCCAGATGTGAGCTGAGACCGCAGGAATGCGCGCAAAAAAAGCACTCCAATCCGCTCACGAATTCGGAAAGACTCTCTTTGAGTCCAACCACAAGCGGAAATCACGGTACGGGAAGTATCCCAGGACAAGAAAATCGAAAGCCGCAAGTTTCCAGCGGCGGGCTGATAGATCCTTCGTGAAATAGCCAAGAAAATTGTACCGGAAGTGCACGAAGACGGCGTGACCGAGGACGGACCGGAGTCGTGGGCCGCTGGCATAAGCGTTGACCCCGAAGCGCCACCATCGCCAAGCGGTCTCAAGGATGGATAGAGCCGTATCGTGGCGAAGGTGAGTAGCCTGAGCGGAAGGAACATAAATGAATTCGCCATTGTTCCGGCGCAGTTTTTCGCAGAGGTCCGTATCCTCGCCATTGGTGCGCATTCGTTCGTCGTAGCCGCCAATCGCCAATAGCGCTCTCTTGCGAAATAGACTGTTGCAACCGAAGAGAAAGCGAGGGCCGCGAACGGGATTGTCTCCCCAGTGCTGGGGCATGTGGATGGTTCGCCAACGATCTGCCGTGGTGTCCTGAACGCCCTCAATGAGCTTGCCGCCGGCGCCGACAACAGCAGGATCGGACAGGCTCTGGGAAAGTTCGGCAAGCCAGGACGGGGCGGCGACGCAATCCGCGTCCATAGAAGCCATCAACTCATAGTGCGCGGCGCGCAAAGCAGTATTGCGTGTGGCGGCCAGTCCTCTGTTTTCAGAATGCCTAATCAACGTAACCTGCGGATATCGAGAAGCAATCTCGGCAGAGTCGTCGGTGGAACCATCGTCAACAACCAGAATCTCGGCGGGAGGCAGAGTCTGCTTCAACAGGGACTCGATGCTGCGGGCGAGATATTCGGCCACGTTGTAGGCAGGAATGTAGACGCTTATTTGTTGCTGGGGTGAAGCTGGCAAAGTCATTGGAAGGAATCAGCGGGATGAATTTGAAGGTTGGAAGGTATGTTGAGAAACCCAGCGGATTCGTCCCGATAGTGTGTGATCGGAACGGTTACCACATGCATGTTGGGCACGCACTCCCAGTCGTCAATGCGTACTCCAGCGTCATACAAGGCCACGCGCCAGGAGTACACCCCCGGACGCAACGGAAGCGTGGGAAGCGTGTAGCGGAATTCGTGCAGTCCCGGTTCGAGCGTGACTCCATCGACAGCATTCCCCCAGAGCAGGTGGCGATGCTGGTCGTATAGCCCAATCCCGTGGTGAACGCCGTGCAACGGCTGGTTCACGCGAAGCAGGAAGCTGATCGAGGTTTCGCCTTCGGAGGGGAGGATGTGGTCCGCCGTGCGGTTTTCGCCGACGAGCTTCCACCGAAGGAACTGCGCAGGGCCTTCGGCGGGCCGTGCGTCCTCCAGCGTCCCTGAAGTCATGTCCTCCTCGTAAGCGCTAACAAGCTCCGCAGCCGGGCCTGTTTTTCTCACACAACCCCCGTCCAGCCAGACCACACGCTGGCAGAGGCGGCGAATCTGGTTGAGTTGATGACTGACGAGGATCACGGTGCGGCCGGCGCGGGCCACATCTCCCATCTTGCCCAGACACTTTTTCTGGAAACGGATGTCGCCGACCGCAAGGACTTCGTCAACAAGCAGAATCTCCGGCTCGAGATGTGCGGCCACGGCAAACGCCAGGCGGACGTACATGCCGCTGGAATAGTGTTTCACCGGCGTGTCAATGAATTTTTCCAGTTCGGCGAAGGAAACAATTTCATCGAACTTCCGCGAAATTTCCTGTTTGCTCATGCCAAGGATCGCGCCGCTCAAAAAAGTGTTTTCGCGGCCCGTAAGTTCCGGATGAAATCCCGTGCCAACTTCCAGGAGGCTGCCGACGCGGCCATGGATTTCCGCCCAGCCTTCCGTGGGGAGCGTAATGCGCGAGAGGATCTTCAGCAGGGTGGTTTTTCCGGAACCGTTGCGCCCGATCAGTCCAAGGACTTCTCCCTCGTTCACCTCAACCGAAACATCCTTCAACGCCCAGAAGTTTTCCTTGCGATCGCCACGGAAGAGTTTAAGCGGGGAGCGCAAGGCAAGTGCCAGGGTATCTCTCAGCAGACCGCTGGTGGCGGCCATGCCGCGCTGGTAACGCTTGCTAATTCCTGACGCCTGAATCGCCACGGTCGTCATACGCGATCCGCGATGCTCACTTCCATGTGATTGAAGAAAATCAGTCCACCGAAAACAGCCAAGCAAACCATGACCGAAGACGCAACAATAACTGCTCCTGGCGCTTGCCCATGCCCGGTGAGTGCCCACCGGAATCCATCAATAACGCCAGCCATTGGATTCAGGCCGTAAATCCAGCGATAACGCTCGGGCATTATCGAGCTGGGATAGGCGACTGGGGAAGCCAGCATCCAGAACTGCACGATGAATGGCATCAGGTACCGTACGTCGCGATAAAGGGCATTCAGCGCAGACAGCCAGAGTCCTACGCCCAGAACCGTGAGAATGGCGAGCAGAAGAAAGAAAGGCAGCAGCAGCGCAGCGAAGGTCGGGCGAATGCCATACGAAAGGATGAAGATAACCAGCACCACAAACCCAATGGCAAAGTCCACCAAGCCGGACAGTACGGCGGAGAACGGCAGAATCAGGCGGGGAAAAAAGACCTTGGTGATGACCCGCTGATTTTCTACGACCACGTTCGTGACATTCACGAGGGCAGAAGCAAAATACATCCAGGGAACGACGGCAGCGAAGTAAAAGATGGGGTACGGCAGGCCCTGGGAAGGCAATTTTGCCAACTTACCAAAGAACAAGGTGAAGACCAACATGGTCAGGAGCGGTTGCAGGACGACCCAGACCACGCCAATGGCTGTCTGTTTGTAGCGAATCTTGACGTCGCGCCAGACGAAAAAATAGAGTAGCTCGCGGTACTTCCACATCTCTCTCAGGCGCAGATTGAACCACCCGCGAGGAGGCTCGATGTGGAAGGATTCTGGAATAGCTCTTGGATCCATCAACGGCTCAGATATCCCGGCGTTTGAAGTCACGGATGCCATCGGACAGATCTTGTTGACGATGCGAGCGTAATTCCTGCCAAATCCAAGAATGTAGGTACAGAAAACTGGGCCGGGATGCGCCCCCGTCGAAACTCATTCATTTTATCCTGGAAGCTAGGGCTGCGCACCCTGCTTCAATTGTTCCCTGTCGCGGTCTTCGATCAGCCGCATCAGTTCGCCGCGCCGGAAAAGGAACCTCTTGAGGTGGCCGGTAATCTGGCGCGGGACGACCGCGACTTGATTGTGAACCATTTCGCTCCAGGAAATGGGGCCGCGGACCGGGATTAGGTGCGCACCCCACTGAAAAATGAATCCAAAATTCCACAAGATGAAGCAACAAAGAATCGTCGCTAACACGACACCTGAAAGCCGTTGAGAGGAGACTTGCCGGCCGAGAAACGCAAGAAGAAGTGCAAGGCCAAACACAAAAATGGGAGTCAGCGAAATGAAGAATCGATTGCCAAATGAGGACAATCCATCCCAATAGGGATAACTCGAGATCAGGTAGAAGAACGCACCAAACGCCACTGCGAAATAGAGAGCCAGGCTACGGGCTGGACGTGGATGCAAGAAGAGCCCGAGGAGCGCAAAACCCAGGAGAGGTGTCCAGCTCAGCAGGCCGTGATTGGAGGAGAACAGTACGGACTTCCAATACGGGGCGGACCAATCCCACGCAAGATGCGGATAGGTACCAAACTGCAGGAAACCTCCAAAAATGATCTTACGCGTCACAAAGGTTGGAATCGTCGCCACAAAAAAGGTAGCAAGAAACAACAGGTTCTGCAGAAACAACTTCTGCAGCGCGCCGATCCCGGTTTCCCGAAATGAGGCGTAACCCAGCAGCGACTCAATCAGCGGCAAAAGGAGAAGAACTCCGTTCGGAAAATAGACGTCAACCATCACCCCGGAGACTAGCCCGAGCACTAGCCATTGCCGCGTGGTGCGCGCTGGTCGCGTGCGCCACCAATACCACAGGAACAGCGCCACCACGAATGCGGAATGGGCATGTGACCATGCTGGGTTGAAATACATGTACACCGGGAGGGAGCTGCCGAACCAGGTGCCCAGAGTCGCTAGCAGTGCCCACTTCTCCGCGACATACGCACGTGCGATCTCACATGACAGCAGGAGGGCAAGGAAGCCGTATGTGGCAGTGCCGGCTGCCATCGCCAGTATGTAGGGAAAAGAAAATCCGTCAGCGGGTACGTGCCCGCCCAGTCCATTGAATCCAAGCACAAACAAGTGGACCGGAATCAAGAATACTGACCAGAGGAGGGCCGGGCCAACCGTAAAGAGATTACTCACATGACCGGTTGAGGTGTAGTTCTCTTCGAGCACCTTGCCGCTGGGATCCACCCGTGCCTCTGAGAAATTGCGGTTGGCGTGACGCAAGTCTTCTTCAAACGACAGGTTGTGCTGAATCAACGGTGCTCTGGCATAAGCGTAATAGCCGACGCCGTCGCCGTGAACGATGGGATTAATCAGGGGCAACGAAATCACAAAGAAGAGCAAAAGAACTCGCCGGCTAGTCCAGTGAAACCGAGTTTGCACAGCGTCGGGGCCTTCAACGTGCGGGCGGGAAGTGAGCATTCGAGTCGCTAAGACGCAAAGACCTGAAAAGCGATATCGGAGGACACTCTACTGTCAACTGAACTACTTTGCAACTGAGGGCAGAAATCCAGGACACTTGCGTTTGCCGCAATCCTTGCGCTTGCGCTGGACATCCTCAGTGGGTTGCCACCCTCAACAAGCCCGACCACCAGTTGTCGATTTGATCTTAGAAATGACCCACGTCCTTGAGGGCATCACGCGATGGAGCGCTTGGCAGGAACTCCACCGGCGACCAATCCTTCCTTCTGCCGGTAATAAGCCGACACTCTATCGATGATCTCCGCCAAGTTCGTCTGCGGGCGGAAGCCGGTCAGAGCATGAAGCTTATCGATGCAGGGAACGCGCCGCATCATGTCCTCGAAGCCGGGTTCATACGCCTTATCGTAAGGAACGTAATGAATCGCGGAAGTGCTGTTTGTGCGTTGCTTGACGATTTTGGCCAGATTCTCGATGGTCACTTCCTCCGTGTTGCCTACATTGACCACCTCGCCGAGCGCCTGCTCCAATGAGAATAGCCTTAGCAGCGCCTCGACCGTGTCCCGGACATCGCAGAAGCACCGGGACTGCTTGCCGTCGCCGTACACCTCTATCGGCTTGTTCTCCAGGGCACACTTTACAAAATTGGGCAGCACCATGCCGTATCGGCCCGTCTGTCGCGGTCCCACGGTATTGAAGAAGCGAACCACAATCACAGGCTGCTTCTTTTCCTTCCAATAGGAAAGCGCCAAAAATTCGTCCAGCGCCTTGGAGGCCGCATAACTCCACCTCCCTTTCGTCGTCGGACCTAGCACCAGGTCAGCATCTTCGCGGAAAGGCACTTGGGTGTTTTTGCCGTAAACCTCCGAAGTGGACGCGAGAATGACGAGTTTCTTCTTTTTGGAAGCGGTGTCGAGAACAAGCTGAGTGCCATTGACGTTCGTCTCGATCGTGCGAACCGGACTTTCGACAATCAGCTTGACGCCAACCGCCGCGGCGAGGTGCACGATTGCGTCCGCGTCATCTACCAATTCCGCCAGCAGGTGCTGGTTTTCGATGCCGTCGAGGTGATACTCCAGATTTTCCAGACCCTTCAGGTGCCGGATGTTCTCCATGCTCCCGGTGGACAGATTGTCCAGAAGCACGACCCGATCGCCTCTCTGGAGCAGCCGTTCGGCAAGGTGAGAACCGATGAAGCCAGCACCACCCGTAATGAGATATCGCAACAGAGCCTCCTAAAGTTTGTCAGAATCGTCGAAGTCCGCCGAAGAGATCTGTGCGGGCGCGGGGGATGAATCCTCGTGGGTGGTTTCCAGAGCTTCCTGAGGGCCGTAACCGTAGGAATAAGGATAATAGCGGTACGAATAGTAGTAGTCGGGGGCGCTGGCGTCCACCGCATTCAACACCACCCCGAGCAGGTGGCACTTTACGCTTGTGAGTAGGTCGCGGGTGCGGGTGAACGCCTCCTTCGGCGTCTCGCCACTGCGCACCACCAGAAGAACTCCATCCGCCTGGACCGAGAGGATCACCGCATCCGTGGCCGCCATGATGGGCGGCGAGTCAAGCACGATAAACTTGTATTTCGTTCGCAGTTCGGCAATCGCCTCAGTCAGCTTGTGCGAGGAGAGCAAGTCGGCTGGATTCGGTGGAAGGGGCCCCGTGGGTATCGCCGCCAGATTGGGAATGGCGGGATGCGGAACCGTGACAAGTTCCAGCGGAGAGACACCGGCGAGATAGGAACTCAGGCCCGCGTACTTGCCACTTCCCAAGTTGAGCAACCGCCCTACTCCCGGCTTGCGCAAATCCGCGTCGACGAGCACGGTCTTGTCGCCCAATTGCGCCAGCGTGACCGCCAGGTTTGCCGCCGCAGTGGTCTTCCCTTCTCGCGGCAGGGCGCTGGTCACGAGAATCACCTGGGGCGGATGATCAGGCTGGGAAAGTAGTAAAGCCGTCCGCAGGGCGCGGAAGGCCTCCGACATCTGCGATTTCGGCAAATGTTGGGCGACCAGCTCGATGCGCTTCTCATGTCCGTTGTCCGAAGCGCTCCTGAGGAGTCCCGTGCGCTTCGCCGAGCTCACACCGTCTCCGAATGCCGGCACGACCGCCAGCGAGGGCAGCCTTGCAAGATTCTCGATGTCGTCCGGGGTCTTCACCGTGTTGTCCAGATACTCTCGCAGGAGCGCCAGCCCGATCCCGCCCACCAGTCCAATCAGAAACGCGAGCGCGATATTCCGGGTTTTGGCCGGTCGCGCGGGCGTCGAGGGTACCATGGCCGGATCCACGATGCGGATGTTGGATGACTTGAGGCCGGAGGAGATTTGCGCTTCCTTGAGCTTGGTCTGCAAACTGTCGTAGAGGACCTTGTTTGCTTCTGCTTCTCTCTTCAGGATGTTGTACTGGATCATCTTCTCGGACATCGCGTTGGCTTCCGCCTTTTGCTGGTCCAAGGCCCTGCTCAAAAGGTCTTCGCGCTGCTTGGCCTCGCGATAATCGCTTTCCAGTTGGGTGATGATCCCCTTGCGTTCCCGGACGATTTCCTCATCCAGTTCTTTGATCTGCGCCTGAATGCGCTGCACCTTCGGGAAATTCGGGCCGTACTGATTGACCGCGTCGGTGTACTGGACGGTAAGCTCGGCGCGTTTTCTGCCCATGTCCTGCACCACGGCGTTGTCCCGAATTTGCGGGACGGCGTCGATGTCGCCCGACTTCGCATATTCATAAACCGCTTGCTTCTTCAGGCTTTCGGCCTGCGCGTCGGTCAATTCCTTGTTGAGATCGGCCAGACGCTGTGTGGTGACGTTGCTTTTGTCGTCGACTGTCCAAATCTGATTGTTGCGCTCATAGGCGATTCGCGCATCTTCGGACCGCCGCACTTTTACGCTGAGCTCATCGAGTTCCGACTGCAGCCACTTGGAGGCATCGGTCGTAGCTTCGTAGCGGCTCTTGTAATTCTGTTCCACGTAATTGTCCAGATGGGCGTTCAGAATGCTCGCCGCCATTTGTGGATTGGTGGATTCAAAGGAGACTTCGAGCAGCCGCGTGTTGGGAATTCGGCGAACCGAAAGGCTCCCAAGGAAGGCTCCGACTTCCGGCGGGAGCTTTTCGTTCTTGAGAGTGCCCGCGGCAATGGCTTCTGAGCTGCCACCCCCCGAAAATTCCGGATTGGCCGCCAAATTGGAATTGCGGATGGTCTGGAGCGCCAAGGTTTCGCTGGTCAAAATCCGGGACTGGGTCTCGATGTAGTTATCGAGATCCATCATGTAGTCGTACGAATCAGCGCCTTGGAAGGGCAAGATATTCGTATTCTCGCGGTCAATCTCTATCTTCGCACGGGCGACATAGACCGGGCTCATGCGGAAAGTCGCGACGGTCACGATGGTGACCACGGCCAGGAGGAATGAAAGAATTAGCCACTGGTGCTTTCTGAGAATCAGTAGGTAATCGTAAAGGTGCGGCTCGCGCGGAGAAAGCTCGATGGCGGGAAGCCGCGACGAGGAAGGCAGCAGCTCCAACGCGCCTTTCGGCCCCGTGTTTCGCGGCATGATTTTGTTGTCCTCTGCCATCCGCTCTCTCTAATGATAGGCGACGCGGTAGATGGCCACGGCAGTGGCAACCGCCATGGACATTTGAACCGCTGTCAGGAGAAATTCCTTCGACCGGCTTTCCGGAATGTAAAGGATGTCGCTGGCGCGCATCTGCAAATCCTCCGCCCGGCGATCCATCACTTTCTTGAGATCCACCATGGTTTCAGTCTGTTTTCCCTGATCATCTTTCCGCACGATCACGGCGTGATCCATCTTTGCAATCCTGGTCATACCCCCGGCAAGCGCTAATACCTTCATCGCAGTCAATTGGGTTCTATCATTGCCGATAACGAACCCGCCGGGTTTATTCACGGCTCCCAGAACATAGACGATCCCCGCATGCGGGACCGTGATGACGTCACCTGCCTGCAACAGAATGTTGTTCCGGACGTCGCCGCTCTCGAGCAACTCGTTTAAATTGAACGTCAGGATGTTTCCCGCGGGCGGCGTCCCGATAATGGAACTGACGGCTTGTGCCTTTTGGGGTGAGTCTTTGGCCATTTCTGATGCCGACGGAAACGCAGGGGAGGTTGCCGCCGCGGACGGAATCTGGGCATCGTTGGGAGAGATCTCTGGCGGATTATTATTCGGGGAAATCGCCGCCCCTGGGGCTGCCTCTGAGATAGGGGCAGAGTTGGAAACCTCAATGAACGTCGCAGTTCGGGCGCGCGTCACGATGACGGTATCGCCCGCGTCATTCGAGACACCGCCCGCTTCAGCCAGGGCTTCCAGCAGCGTCACGGCGTGGTCCGCTTCATAAACCATTGGGTGCGTGACCGCCCCGACAATCGTGATTGGCCGGCTACGGTGTTCCTTAACCACCACGCCGACTTCCGGGTGGCTGACTAGCCCATTTGCCTCCAGCACTTCGGCGATCTTCTGCTCGGCCTGAATTTCCGTCAACCCGGCCACATGCAGGCGCGCCGGAACCAAGGGAATACTAATCGTGCCCGTTTGGCTCACCCGCACATCGCGCGAGAGTTCGGCTACGTCAAACACAGAAATACTGAGCAGATCGCCATTGCCAATCGTGTACTCATGCGGAGCGGACTTCGAAGTCTCGCTGAGTTCCTTAATCCGGGAGTTCGTTTGCTGGGTAGTGCCCACTACCGACAGTTCTTGCGCCGATGCACAGGATGTCCTGTGAATAAGCACTATAAACCCGAGACAGGGCAAAAGATACCGTAGGCCCCCGAACGTAGCAGGCAGCTTCAAGATGAAAGACCCCCAAAAGCCATTATACCGTCTGCAAGCCATGCCCAACCGCTTGTTTTCGTATCCGTCTACTCCCCCGGCGGGTTTCGCCACCACCAGGGAGATTCGGCTGTGGACGTACTACGGCCAGGTGCGCGGAGACGAAAAAGAGCAGGGCGTTGGCAGGGATGTGCAGATTGAAGTCTAGGAGACTATGAACCAGGATCCCACTACAAGCCACCAATCCCGAAAGATTCAGCGCCGAGCCGAAGGAACTGCCAAGCTCCGCCAGGCCCTTCAAGGAGCTCAGGAACAGCACCCCGATGAACCAGGCGCAGCAGATTCCGCCCAACAGGCCCGTCTCTGCCAGCACTTCCAGGTAGTCATTGTGCGCATGATTCACGACCTTGCCGTCATAGTCGGAATCGTAGGGCGGAAAGACCATCTCGAACGTCCCCAACCCCGTCCCAATCAAAGGGTGATCGAGAAAGAGTCGCCATGTATCTTTTGTCATGGCCGCTCGTTTCCCGACCGAGACTTCCAGGTTCTGCATGCCGGAAAAACGCTGCAGCACCTGTTGCGCACCTATCCACGCAACCGCCAGCATCGCAGTGAGTACGACCACTCCGCCGACGACCACATATTTGCTCCGGATCCTTCGCACCAAAAGCAGCAAAAACAGAATGGCCATCTCGACAGAAAAGCTGATGATCCCGCCCCGCGAGGCAGACAGCAGCAGCGCCACGATAGGAACCAGGGCGAACAGGGCCACGAGGAACAGCCGTTCCCGCCGCACTTTGCCCAATACCAGCGGCACGAGAGCCACCGGAATCACCATCTCCGCAAATCCAGCAAAATGATTGCGATTAACGTACGGCCCAAACGGCAAGCCGCCATATCGCATCTCTCGCACCCAGTAGAGCTTCCCGTTGAACGTCAGGTGCTGAAGAATCCCCACGATGGATACGAAGAATCCCAGGCTCATCAGAAACCAGACGAACCCTCGCCAGTGGCTCGTTCGCAGATAGACCTGCGAGACTAAGAACAACACGACGAGGTAAACGACGGCGAGTTGCAGTTCCGTCCGGGTGGAATAGCTCGACGCGGTCAGGTGAAGCCAGAGCTGACTGGTTCCCAACAGCACAAACGCCAATAGCGGCGGAAATTCCGGAGGAAACACCACTTGCTCCACTCGGAGCCGATATTGCCGAATGGCCCAGAACAGGAAAAGCGCAGAGGCCCCGACTTCCAAAACTGCCTGCGACCACTCCTCGACCCCGCCAAAAGACAAAACCGCGAAGGCCAGAAGGCAGCACACGCCGACGCGGACCGCCTTCATGGCTTGCGGTGCTCCGGGTACAACGGAACAAGATTCACGTCATCAATCCACGCGTGACCGGAGATCCTGACCTCAGGATTGTCGCTCGGATCGCGGGTGGCACACACTCTCACGCCGTGAGTATTCGGCCCGGCAGTCCAACTCTGTTGGACGAGAGTCCACGCGTTCGTGCCATGAAACTCATGAGTATTGAATACAGGTTGCTTGGAGTTCTCGGGCGACTGCAGGCGGAAACCAACGCCGTTTTCTGTAGTGATGTCCTTGGTCTTGATCCAGGCAGAAAACAGGTAGCTAGTAGCGGGTTGAACGATGCTGAGGGTGCAGGCAGCTTCGAGATTGGGATTGTGCTTGCCGTCAAACGAGAGCCTCAACGATTGATTGCCAGAAAGTTTCTCCGCTTGGTCGAAACCGATACTCACTCCCTGCGCGATCGGCTCAAAGCGCCAAGCAAACGTGGGACCATTAATGCCTGACTCAAAGCTCGGATCCCATACCACGGTTCCCAGCGGCTGAAAGAGCGGCGGCAAATCCATGGTCGCCGCACCCTGCTCCCACACCCGGCGGGCCTCGTGGAATTCCCCCGCAGAGAGCAAGTTCGAAACCAGTAGCTCTACGTCACGAATCTCGAGCCGCGGATGAATCTTAAGCAGTTCTGCCCACACCGTCTTCGCCACCGCCAGTTGTTTCTCGTTCGCCGCTTCGGCGATCACGTCCACATAGACGTTTTGTTTCGCAGGTAAAAGTTCGGCGAGAATCTCGTCAATGTCGGGATTCGCCCGGTAGGCCCGCGAGAAGGCTGCTGCAGCGCGGCGAGGATCCGCTTCGATGGCGCGGCGCAATTCGGCATACGCGGCTCTTTGCTCCCCCTGTCGCAAAAGGAAGTTCCCATACCTCCAGGAGACATCCGCGGAAGTAGGGTAGCTTTTGTACGCTTTGAGATAAGCTTCCCGAGCCGCCGCGGGGTTACCTTCCAGTTCGTAGGACGTCCCCAGATCGAGCCATACATCGGTCGCCAAGGGATTGAGAGCAACCGCTTTTCGATAACACTCACGCGCCGCGTCCGGATCGGGTTCCTCCAGGTTGTATTGCTGGAACCGGCCGAGGAGATGCCAATACTCCGGGTCTCCCGGCTCCATGCGCGTCGCCAATTCCAGCCTCTTCGCGCTCGTCCCGTCCGCGCCGAAACGCCCAATGGCGGTCCGTGTTCCAAAATACGACAGCGAAACCCCAATGAATAGGGTAACGACAACCACCAGTCCTCGTGAGAGGGAATCGGACAGGCGCAGAATCATCTGAGGTAACTCTGCCTAGTCCAGAGAGTGGATGCAAGAATAAACTGACAGGAATCGACCGAGGGTTCGTTTCAAAATGGAACGGGGCTACTTGCCGTACGCTCCGTGGCTATTCTCGTCTCCTCGCCCGCGTCTCCGCACATCGATTCCCAGCCGTTTGATTTTCTGGTTCAAAGTCGACAGGGGAATCAAGAACCGCTCCGCTGCCTCAGTTTGGTTCCAGCCACAGCGCTCCAGCATGTCGACAATAATGCGCCGCTCGACTTCATCCATGATCTGAAAGAGCGAGGGATTATGGCTGTCGGCCGCAGCGCGGGCGCCGGTTTCGCCGGGGAGAGGCGGCAAGAATTCCGAAAGCTGCAGGCGCACACCTCGCACGATCTCCTTGCTGCGAATTGTATCCGGTAGGAGATCGACGTCCACGCGCTCCTGCGTGGAGAGCACGACCGCGCGCTCCACAACGTTTTCCAGTTCACGCACGTTTCCCGGCCAGTCGTAATCCATCAACAGCTTCATTGCGGCCGGCGTGAAGTGACGGACCGACTTGTTGTTCTCTTGGCAGAAGCGCTCCATAAAATGCACAAGCAGGAGGGGAATGTCTTCGCGGCGGTCCCGCAGCGGAGGTAAATGCAGGTGAATGACATTCAGCCGATGATAGAGATCCTCACGGAAACGTCCTTCTTTCACCAGTGAAAGGAGATCCACGTTGGAGGCGGCCACAATCCGCACATCCACCTTGATTTGCTCGGTGCCGCCGAGCCGCATGAATTCCCGTTCCTGAATGACGCGCAGAAGCTTGGCCTGTGTCTCCGGGCTGATGGTGGCGATTTCGTCGAAGAAAATGCTGCCCTGGTCGGCCACCTCGAACAGTCCCTTTTTGGAAGCTACCGCGCTGGTGAATGCTCCCTTTACGTGCCCGAATAGTTGGGATTCGAGCAGGTCGACGGGGATCGAGCCGGTGTTGACTGGAACGAAGGCCTTGTCCGCCCGGGGAGAGGCAGAATGGATGGCCTTGGCAATCAACTCCTTGCCCGTGCCGCTTTCCCCGCTGATCAGCACCGTAGAGCGCGAGGGCGCCACTTGTGCCACCAGATCCAGCAACGCCAGAATTTTCTCGCTTTTGCCAACGATGTTCGGGAAATTAAAGCGCTGCTTCAGCGCGCGCTTTAGTTGAACGTTTTCGTCGCGCAGACGGCGCGCCTCCACCGCTTGCGCCACTTGCGCAAGGAGTTCGTCGTTCGACCACGGCTTGGTGATGTAATCCATGGCGCCGCTCTTGAATGCGGCTCGCGCCATTTCGATCGAACCGTAGGCAGTAATTAGCACGATGGGAAGATGCGGATCCTGCCGGCGCACATCCTTCAGCATGTCGATTCCGTTACGGTCCGGCAGGCTGACGTCTAGCAGCATCAGATCGAAGGGACGTTCCTCTAAGCGGGACAATCCTGTCGACGCAGTCTCCGCGCTCAACACCTGATACCCTTCGCTTGTCAGGAGCAGCTCGAGCCCCTCGCGAATTTCCGATTCGTCATCCACGACGAGGATGGAGCCCTTAGACATGGACAGCTTTCCTCACCGCGGGGAATTCCACGTGGAAGGAAGTTCCCCGGCCCGGCGTGGAGCGCACATCGATCTTGCCGGCGTGCTCCTTGATGATCCCATAGCTGACGCTCAGGCCCAGTCCCGTACCCCGGCCGCCGGGCTTGGTCGTAAAGAATGGATCGAAAATCTTGTGAATGTGCTCGCGTGAGATTCCGTCTCCCGTGTCCACAACCTCCACTTCCACGCTGCCATTGTGCGCGGCCGTGCGCACCTCGAGCATTCCGCCCAGGGGCATCGCATCGCGCGCATTTAAGAAGAGATTCAGAAATACCTGCTGTAGCTTATTCGCCGATCCGCGCACCGGCGGCAGCCCCTCCCCTAGCTGTTTGACCACCTGAATCTGCGACGTCTTCAAAGGATGTGCCACAAGCGACAACGTTTCTTCTACCACTCGGTTCAAGTCCACGTCGGCAAGTTCGCCCGGTCCTGTGCGCGAGAAATTCAACAAATTGTTCACAATCTCACTCGCACGGAACGTCTGCTTCACGATTTTCTCGATGATCGTGTGCCGTGGATCCCCTTCGGGCATTTGCCTGGCGAGCATCTGAATGTAATTGGAGATCACCGCCAGCGGCGTGTTCACTTCATGCGCAATTCCGGCGGCGAGAAGTCCCAAGGAGGTGAGCTTCTCCGTCTGGGACATCTGTTCTTCCATGCGTTCGCGCTGGGTCACGTCATCAAAGAGAAGCAAACGGCCGATTTTCTCGCCGGACTTCCCCACCAGCGGCGTAATGGACACATTGAGGATCACGGACCTCCCGAGGTGTTCCAGACGGTGTTTGTAAATGCCCGTAATCTGTTCCTCGTCTCCCCGCGCTTCGATTTCCGCGATGAGTTCCTTCGGAAGAATCAGGCGGAGCGGTTTGCCGACGGCGTCGCTGCGATTCACCCCGATCAACTGTTCCATGCGGCTGTTCCAAGCGTCGACGCTTCCGTCCAAATCAACGGCCAACACGCCCACGTTTAGCGACTCCACGATGTTTTCACTGAAGTCTTTTAAGCGTGCGACTTCGGCAGCCTTTTGCTCCAGCGAGGAATACAGTTGTGAGTTGTCCAGCGCAATGGCCACGTAACCCGCGATGGTTTGCACCAGTTCAACGTCATCACTCGACAAGTAGTCTCCATCCACGGTCTTACCCAGGCCCAGGACTGCGACCGTGTGCTCGCGAATGCGGCACGGAATGAAATAGTTCAGTTCCAACTGTTCCAGCGTCCGTCGCACGGAATCCGTCACGTCTCTCGCGCTGCGGGGCGACTCAAAGAAAATCGGACCGCTCAGGAACTCCGGCCGCGAAGGTGAGATGAAGCTCAAATCCAGCAGTTGGCTCAAGCGGACGCCCATGGAGCGCGCCAGCCGCATCTCGCCCGGCCGCTGTTGGTCTTCCACGAAAACTGCCAGACGGTCGACGAGAAGTGTCTGCGAGACTCGGTCCATCACCGAACCCAACATCGGCTCGAACCGCACTTCGTTCGTCAGCGTGCGGCCGAATTCAATAAGTGTGCGCCGGTAGTTCAACCGGTCCCGGTAGAAGAAGCGGTCCAGCCTCGCCTGGATGCCTTCCCGGAAGGGTTGGAACAGAAAGGCGCCCACGACGAACGCTCCAATGACCGCTACCGGCCCCCCGGCCGGAGCGTGGAAGATGACCGCAATCAACGCCACCAAGGCAAAATAGATCGCCGCCACCGCCGCGGTCGCCGCCGTGTAAGCCAGGCCGCGCTTGAAGATGATATCCACATCCATCAGCCGGTAACGAATGATTGCGTACCCGAAGCACAGCGGCACGAGCACCAAACTCAACGCCGAGAACTGCATCCATGCGGGAGTCTCCGCATCGAACACATAAGGCAGGATGTAGAAGAACGAGAAGGGCAGGTAGCCCGCGAGTGTTCCACCCGTCAGCCACTTCAACTGTTGCCGCAGCACCCCCGAGCGTGTGTGCCGGTA
>Ga0187780_10001303_pt1 | contig 18807 bp, 17 predicted proteins | sample 1015_Q2_SP10_20__FD_132429 | JGI IMG/M metagenome (GOLD analysis project Ga0187780, IMG submission 132429) | Tropical peat soil microbial communities from peatlands in Department of Meta, Colombia - 1015_Q2_SP10_20_MG | ecosystem: Environmental > Terrestrial > Soil > Wetlands > Peat | place...
AGGCTCTCGAGGTTCGTGGAGAGGTCGACGTCCATGTACGAGACGACGTCCGCGTTGCTCGCGAGCCAGGCGGAGCGAAGCGCGAGCCCTCGTCCCTTGCGGTCGAGGTGCAGCGAACCGACCTCGTCGTGTCGCGTGACGAGTGTGTCTGCGAGGCGCCGCGTTCCGTCCGTGCTCGCGTTGTCCGCGATCACGACGCGGAACGGAAACGGAAACTCGCTCTCGAGGAAGCGGAGCAGCAGCTCGACGTTCGTGACGAGCGTCCGCTCCTCGTTGTGGACGGGAATGACGATCTCCACCGTCTGCCGGTTCGCGTTCATCGCACTTCCCAGCTAACCGCGACCGGCTGAGCCGGTCCTGATAGGGAGCTGGGAGCTCGCTGTGAGCTACGCGAGCGGGAGCACGATCCGGAAGACGGCGCCGCCTTCCGAGCCGGGGCGGGCGCCGACCGTGCCGCCGTGGGCCTCGGCGACCGCGGCGACGATCGAGAGACCGAGCCCGACGCCGCCGCTCGAGCGCGAACGGGAGACGTCGGAGCGGTAGAAGCGCTCGAACACGCGCTCGAGATCCTCCGCGCCGAGGCCGGGGCCCGTATCCGCAACCTCGATCACCGCGGCGCCGTTCACCCCGGCGACGGTGACGTGCACCGGTGCGCGCGGCGGCGTGTGCGCGCGGGCGTTCGCGAGCAGGTTGTCGATGCTCTGCCGGAGCCGGTCGCGGTCGCCGAGCACGCGGAGCGGCTCGGCGGCGAGGTCGATCGGACGTTCGGGCTCGACTGCGCGGGCCGCGTCGACCGCCTCGCCGACGACCTCGTCCAGCTGCACGGGCTGCCGCTCGAGCGGCCGTCCCTCGTCGAGACGCGCGAGGAGCAACAGGTCTTCGACGAGCAGGCTCATCCGCTCCGACTCGCGCCCGATGCCGGCCATCGAGCGCGCGAGATCGTCGGGCCGCTGGTCCGCACCGCGCGTGAACAGCTCGGCGTAGGCGCGAACCGCCGACAGCGGCGTCCGCAGCTCGTGCGAAGCGTCGGCGACGAAACGGCGCAGCTTCTGCTCGGACGCCTCGCGTGCCCGGAACGCCGACTCGATCTGGCCGAGCATCGCGTTGAGCGCGAGCCCGAGCCGGCCGACCTCGGTCCGCTCGTCGGCGCGCTCGACCCGGCGGGAGAGATCTCCCGCCGCGATCGCCGCCGCCGTCCGCTCGATCGCACCGAGCGGACGCAGGCCGGCTCGGACGAGCCCCAGCCCGAGTCCGGCCAGGCCGGCGAGCACGGCCGCGGTGACGAGCAACTCGATGAGCAGGAGCCGGTGCAGCGTGCCGTCGACGTCACGGAGCGAGATCGCGATCGCGAGCACACCCTGCGCGCCCGGCTCGTGCGATGCGCGCACGCGGTAGCGCCCGTCGCCCGACGCAGCCGCCACGGTGAAGTAGCGGACGAAGTCGGGCCCCTGCTCCGACCCGCCGGCGAGCGAGATCGTCGTCGGCCAGCGCGGCGGCGGAGGCGCGGGCTGGCCCTGGAACGACGGCGGCGACTGACGCGAGAGGATCCGCTTCCCGTCGGGTGCCCTGTACTGGACGTACACGGCGGGCTGTCCCGGACCCGAGCCGGCGAACCCGGGCTGGCCGAACGCATGCTGCAACGAGTCGAGCGTCGCATCGGTGTGGTCGAACTCGAACGAGCGCAACGACGTGTACGTCGCGACGTCGGCGGCGGCGAGCCCGACCGCCGCCAGGACGATCACGCCGAGCACGAGCCGGGCCCGGAGTGAGAGCCGTCCGAGCACTAGTCCCGCCCGAGCTCGAGCATGTAGCCGGCCTGGCGCACCGTCCTGATCAGCGGCGGCCCGGTCGCGTCGAGCTTCTTGCGCAGGTAGCTGACGTACGTCTCGACGACGTTGGAGTTCCCCCCGAAGTCGTAGCGCCAGACGTTCTGGAGGATCTGGCTCTTCGAGAGCACACGCCTGGGGTTGAGCAGGAAGTAGCGAAGCAGGCTGAACTCGGTCCCCGTGAGCTCGATCAGAGTCTCGCCGCGGAACACCTCGTGGCGCTCCTCGTCCAGCACGAGATCTGCATAGCGCAGCACGTCGCCGGGAAGCGCGCTGCCGGTGCGGCGCAGGATCGCCTGCACCCGAGCGACGACCTCGGCGAGGCTGAAAGGCTTCGTCACATAATCGTCGCCGCCGGCGCGCAGCGCCGCGACCTTGCTCTCGGTCGAGTCCTTCGCCGTCAGGAACAGGATCGCGGACCTGAAGCCGCGCTCGCGGAGCCGGCGGCCGACCTCGAGGCCGTCGATGTCGGGGAGCATCCAGTCGAGAACGATCAGGGCCGGCTCGCGACGGGCGACCGTGCTCAGCGCCTCGCGGCCCGTGCGGGCCTCGTCGACCTCGAAGCCCTCGTATCGGAGCGCGGTCGCGACCGCGTCGACGATCGACGGCTCGTCGTCGACGACGAGGATCCGCTCGCCCCGGCCGGGAGTGCTCATGAGCGAAGTGTCTCAACGTTTCCTGTGAGCGGGCTGTGAACGGCGATTTAAGGCTTCCGTAAGCGGGCCGCAACGGCAACCCAATCCCAAACCGCCAAGCTCGGATCGTCCGAATCTCACAGGAGGAACGATGCGTTCGACGAGACTGGCGGCAATCACGGCGGGTGCGACGCTGACGCTCGGCTCCGGCGTCGCGCTCGCCGGCACGATGCATCCCGAGCTCGGGGCGAAGCTGGCCGGCATGGGCGAGCACGGAATCGTGAACCTGCAGTCCAACGCCGCGAAGGGAAGGATCTGCTGGACGTTCGAGCTGACGACGAAGGGGATCACGGGCGCCTCGATTCGCGACGCGCACGGGATGAAGGTCGCGGAGCTCGGCATGCACTACGCGACCAAGAGCTGCGACGCGGTCGCGGCGAAGGCGCTCGACCTGATCGAGTCGAAGCCCGGTGCATACTGGGTGTGGGTGGATACGAAGGGACATCCCGGCGAGCTCCGGGGCAAGCTGTTCGCCGATATGGCGCACATGTGATGATCGAGTCGACTCCAGAGCCCGCGCCGCGGCGCTACGGGCGCGGCGTGTTCCTGCTCACGGTGGCGGGCGGGGTCTCGTCGCTCGCCTGGGGCAAGGCGGTGTGGGGGCACGTGTCGAGCGCCGTCTCACCGGTCGCCTCGTCACTCGCGCCGTTCCTGCCGACCGGCGGCTGGCGGATCTACACGATCTCCGGCTCGATGCCCAGCTTCGATCGGGCGACGTGGCGGCTGAAGGTGGGCGGCCTCGTCGAGAAGCCGGTCTCGCTCAGCTACGACGACCTGCTCGCGCTGCCGAAGGCGAGCCAGATCTCGACCTTCCACTGCGTGACCGGCTGGACGGTGAAGAACGTGCACTGGGGCGGCGTGCGGCTGGGAGATCTGTTCGACCGGACGAGCCCGCTCCCCCAGGCCGGCGCGCTGCAGTTCGTCTCCGCCGAGCAGCCGTACATCGACTACCTGGCGATGCCGCAGGCGCGGCTGCACGACGTGATGCTCGCCTACGAGATGGACGGCAAGCCGCTTCCCCGCGAGCACGGCGCGCCGTTGCGGCTGATCATCCCCGAGATGTACGGGTACAAGAACGTGAAGTGGCTGAGCGAGGTCAACCTCGTCGGCGACGCCGGCTCCGGGTACTGGGAGCAGCTCGGCTACGACCGGGACGCCTGGGTCGGCCACTCCAACGGGTACGGCTCGTGACGCAATGAGCCGCCACCTCCGCCGCTTCTCGCGCACCGAGCGCACGCTCCACTGGGTGAACGCACTCGGCTTCTTCATGCTGCTCGCGACGGGGCTGATCCTCTATCTCCCCAGCCTCTCGGTGCTGGTCGGCCGCCGGCCGCTGGTCAAGGACATGCACTTCTGGTCGGGCGTCGGCTGGATTGCCGCGCTCGCCCTCGTCGCAGCGCTCGGCGACCGGCGCGGGCTGTTGCGCACGGCCCGCGAGCTCGACGCCTTCGACGCCGACGACGTCCGCTGGCTCCGCCGGCGGCGCCCGGCGCCGCCAGGCCGCTTCAACGCCGGCCAGAAGGTGAACGCCTCGCTCACCGCAGCGTTCACCGTGCTCTTCCTCGTCTCCGGGCTGCTGCTCTGGCTCGGCGAGCGCGACACGCGCTTCCGCTTCGCGAGCACCGTCGTCCTGCACGACGGTCTCATGTACGCGGCCCTCGTCCTCCTCGTCGGACACCTCTACCTCGCGCTGATCCATCCCGCCACCCGCCACGCCCTGCGCGGCATGACGATCGGCACGGTCGACGAGGACTGGGCGCGCGCCCATCACCCGAAGTGGGTGCCGGACCACGTCGATGGCGACCGTCCTCGTCGTTGACGACGAGCCGATCGTGCGTGACGTCGTGGTGCGGTACCTGCGCCGCGAGGGCTTCACGACGCTCGAGGCCGGAAACGGCGACCTCGCGCGCACGCTGATCGAGACCGGCGACCCGAGCCTCGTCGTCCTCGACGTGATGCTGCCGGGGACGGACGGGCTCGAGCTCTGCCGCTGGATCCGCAGCCACTCCGACCTGCCGGTGATCCTGCTGACCGCGCGAGGCGAGGAGGCCGACCGGATCGTCGGGCTCGAGCTCGGCGCGGACGACTACGTCACGAAACCGTTCTCGCCGCGCGAGCTCACGGCGCGCGTGCGCACGGTGCTGCGGCGCTCGCGGGGCGACGCGCCCCGACCTCAGCGGCTCGCGTTCGCCGACGTCACCCTCGACGGAGCAAGCCGGATGGTGACGAAGTCCGGCGAGCCGGTGACGCTGACGGCACGGGAGTTCGACCTGCTCTGGTTCCTCGCCTCGCACCCGCGACACGTGTTCTCTCGCGATCAGCTGATGGATCGCGTCTGGGGCCACGCGGTCGCGCTCGACACCGGAACGGTCACCGTCCACGTTCGGAGGCTGCGCGAGAAGATCGAGGCCGATCCGGCGCGCCCCGCGCACCTGCAGACGGTGTGGGGCGTCGGCTATCGGTTCGATCCGTGATCGGCCTCGCGCTCGCGGTCGCCTTTGCGAGCCTCGCGGTCGGGCTCGCGGCCGCGTTCGCGCTGCGCGCCGCCCCCACGCTCTGGCTGCAGCTCGCAGGGCTCGCGTTTCTCTCCGTGAGCGTGCCGCTCGCCGCGGTCCTGCTCTCCGGCTGGGTGATGTTCCACATGGGAACCGACGTGAAGATCCTCGCCGTCGCCGCCGGCTCGGCGAGCGCGGCGGTCGGCGCGGGCCTCGTGCTCGCACGTTCGATCGCACGCTCCATACGCCGCGTCAGCGACTCGTCGCAGCAGCTGGCCGCGGGCGATCTCTCGGCCCGTGCACCCGCGGGAGGGGCAGCGGAGATCGCCCAGCTCGCCGCGTCCTTCAACTCGATGGCCGCGAGCGTCGAGCAGCTGTTCGACGCGCGGCGCGAGCTCGTCGCGTGGGCGAGCCACGACCTGCGCACGCCGCTCGCGTCGATGCAGGCGATGCTCGAGGCGATCGAGGACGGCCTCGTCGAGCCGGAGCACTATCTGCCGACGCTGCGGGACGAGGTCAGGATGCTCTCGATCCTCGTCGACGACCTGTTCGAGCTCGCACGGATCGACGCGGGGGTGCTCACGCTCGAGCTGCACCAAACGCCCGTCTCGGGGCTCGTCGAGTCGGCGCTGCGCCAGCTCGGCCCCGAGGCGACCGCACGGGGGGTCGGACTGCGCGCCGACCTCGACGACGACGCAACCGCTCCGATCGCACCCGAGAAGATCGAGCGCGTCCTCTTCAACCTGCTCACGAACGCGCTGCGCCACACGCCCTCGGACGGCTCGGTGGCCGTGCACGTGGAGCAGCTCGACCACGCGGTCCTCGTTCGGGTGGAGGACACCGGCGAAGGGCTGACGCCCGGGGCGCCCGAGCGCATGTTCGACCGCTTCTGGCGGGCCGACCGCGCCCGCTCGGGAGGAGGCACCGGACTCGGGCTGGCCATCGCCCGCGGGCTCGTCGAGGCTCACGGCGGCAGGATCTGGGCCGAGAACCGGCCCGAAGGCGGAGCGAGGGTCTCCTTCACGCTCCCGGCGGCCTAGATCACGCCGCCCTACAGCGACGACCCGCCGCGCTGATGCCGCAGGCGGGCGCGCCGCGGCTCGGCCGTGACCGGGAAGACGACGTTGACCGCGCGCGCGTCTCCTTCCTGCGCCTCGCGGTCGAAGCTGACCTCGCGGCCCGCGACGCGCTCGGTCGGCGCGTGTTCGGGCGCGAAGCCGCTGCGAGCGACGTAGAGCCGCTCGTCCTGCTCGGTGCGGATGAAGCCGTAACCCTTGTCGAGGTTGAACCACACGATCCTGCCCTGCATGGCCCCCGCCTTTCTGAACGGGCAGAGGAAGCGCACAAGGCGCAGCCGGTACTCGCTCGTGTGCTGTCACGGTAGCAGCCCCGGGGCGCCGCGACCGCTGCCCGCCGGATCCGCAGAAGCGGCGCGGCCTACGCCGGCCCCGACTCCGCCGCTTCCCCGGCTTCCGCCCGCGGCAGGCCCGGCGTGAGCACCCGCAGCCCGTCGGGCGGCAGGTGCACGGTGACCGCCTCACCTTGCTCGAGCGCGAACGGCAGCCGCTTGCCGTCGTTCGCGACCGTCGCCTTGAGCAGCTCACCGCCGAGCACGCGGACGTGCACCTCGTGCGCGCCCCCGAGGAACACCGACCGCTCGACCATGCCGGGTAGCCGGTTGTCGCCGCCGGTGGCGTGCGGCTCGATCGCGATGCGTTCCGGACGGATCATCACCTTCACGTCGCCGCGCGCGCCGGTCGCTCCCTGCTGGGCGCGGAACACGCGATCGCCGACCCGGACGGAGCACGCGTCCCCGTCCGGCCCCATGGCCTCCGCCGCGAGGAGGTTCGACACGCCGAGGAAGTCGGCCACGAACAGCGTCCGCGGCTCCTCGTAGACCTCGCGCGGAACTCCCGCCTGCTCGACCGAGCCCTCGTTCATCACCGCGATGCGGTCGCTCATCGTGAGCGCCTCCTCTTGGTCGTGGGTGACGAACACGAACGTGATCCCGAGCTCGTTCTGGAGCGCCTTCAGCTCGACCTGGAGGTTCTTGCGCAGCCGGGCGTCGAGTGCGCCCAGCGGCTCGTCGAGCAGCAGCACGCGCGGGCGCAGCACGAGTGCCCGTGCGAGCGCGACCCGCTGTTGCTGCCCGCCCGAGAGCTGCGCCGCCTTCCGCCCCGCGAAGCCGGCGAGATTGACGAGCTCGAGCGCCTCGCCGACGCGGCGGGTCTGCTCTTCCTTCGTCAGCTTGCGGTACTTCAGGCCGAAGGCGACGTTGCCGGCGACGTCGAGATGAGGGAAGAGCGCGTAGCTCTGGAACACCGTGTTCACGTTCCGCCTGTGCGGCGGCACGCGTGCGACGTCGCTCCCGTCCAGCAGGATCCGGCCGCTGGTCGGGCGCTCGAAGCCGGCGATCATCCGCAGCGTCGTCGTCTTGCCGCAGCCGGACGGACCGAGCATCGTGAAGAACTCCCCCGGCGGCATGTGCAGATCGATCCCGTCGACGGCCACGACGCCGTCGAACGCCTTCGTCAGCTCCTCGAGGCGGATCTCGCCCTCCATCAGATCTCCATCGCGGCCAGCGCGGCGGCTTCCTTGCCGCCGGCGAACCGCCGGTAGACGAGGAACGCGAGCGAGAGCGTCACGAGCGTGATCACGAGCGCAACCGTCGCGATCGCGTTCAGCGCCGGGGTGGGCGCGCCTCGCGCCGTTGCATACAGCAGCATCGAGACGGTCGTCGTGCTCGCGTCGCTCGAGAGGTACTGGGTGACGACGAAGTCGTCGATCGAGACCGCGAACGCGATCGCGGCGGCGGCGATGATCGCCGGGGCGAGCAGCGGCAGGAGCACGCGGAGGAGCTGGTCGTGCGGCGGGGCACCCAGGTCGGCCGCCGCCTCCTCGTACTCGGGCCCGATCGACGTGAGCCTCCCGCGCACGATCACGACCACGTACGAGAGCGTGAAGGTCACCTGCCCGATCACCTGAGCCGTCGTGCCGAGCCCGATCTCCGGGAACACGCGCAGGAACAGGAGCAGGAGCGCCACGCCCATCACGATCTCGGGGGTCACCAGCGGCAGCAGCATCAGCGTGTTGACGCTGCCGCTCCCCCGTCCCCGCCAGCGCTGGAGGCCCAGCGCGAGCGAGACGCCGAGCGGCGTCGAGACCGCGACGCAGATCACGGCCAGGAGGAGCGTGTGCTTGAGCGCTCCCTGCAGCGCGGGGTCGTGGAGCACGCTGCCCGTCGAGCCGGTGAACCAGCGGAACGAGAAGCCCTGCCACGTCGTCCGCGAGCGGCCGGCGTTGAACGCGAACGCGACTGCGAGCACGACCGGGACGACCGACCAGACGATGTAGAGGGCGGTCACCACGGCCAGCCAGCGCGGCCGTCCCCACGGGTTGCGGAGCCAGCTCATGCGCAGGTCTCCTGCGCATGAGCTTGGGGAAGGGTCGAGGTTCCTGCGGGGGAACAGGGAGGTTCCCCCGCACACCTTCCGAAGAAGGGGGCCCGTGGGGGAAACACGGTTTCCCCCACGGGAACGAGCCGCGGGCGAGTGACGCTCATGCCGTGGTCGCCTCGGCGCCGGCCCGGCGGGTCGAGCGCAGGTAGTAGAACATCAGGACGAGGAGGAGCAGGGCGAGCAGCAGCGTGAGCACCGCCCCGGTGACCTTCTCCGATCCCTGCCGCATGAACTCGTCGATCTGATTCCCGACCATGTTCGTCTGGGTGGAGGCCGAGACGAGATCGGCGGTGTAGTAGTCGCCGAACATCGGCAGCGCGACGAGGACGGTGCCGGCGAGGATCCCGGGCACCGAGAGCGGCAGCGTCACGCGAAGGAATGCGCTGAGCGGACTCGCGCCGAGGTCGCGTGCCGCCTCGATCTGGCGCTGGTCGATGCGGTCGAGCGCGGCGAAGAGCGGCAGGATGAGAAACGGGATGTAGCCGTAGACGAGCGCGAGGATCACGGTCGTCGGCTGCCCGTCCAGCCAGCCTCCCGGCTGTGCGAGCAGGCCGGCCGAGAGGAAGAGCCGCTCGATCCCGACGTCGTGCATCACCTTCGTGCCCAGCCCGTCGGGCGCCAGCAGGTTGATCCACGCGAGCATCCGCATCAGGTAGTTGATCCAGAAGGGCACGATCAGCATCAGCAGGACGAACCCCTTCCACCGCCCAGCGTGCCGGGCGGCGAAGTACGCGACGGGGTAGCCGAGCGCGATCGAGAGCGCCATGGCGATCGCGACGAACTTGATCGTGCGCGAGAAGACGATGAAGAACGGGCCGGCGTGCCAGAGGTCGCGCAGGACGTCGATCACGTAGCCGACGTTCCAGTCCAGCGGGTTCCAGAACGGCACCGGCTGCGAGAGCGTGTCCTGGTTGCCGAATGCGACCGAGACGACCGCGTAGAACGCGACGAGGAAGAAGATCGAGAGCCACGCGACACCCGGCAGCGAGAGGATGCGCCATGTCCACCGGGAGTGCACTAGTGCCCTTTCAGTGAATGCAGCCCGGAGGACGTTTCCTGAAGGGGCACTATCCGGCCTTGAACTTCGACCACGCGTTGTCCCAGAAGCGCTCGCCCTCGACGCTGAGCTGGAGCAGCTCCTGGTTGGCCGCGAACTGATCAGGACGCACGACGGCCTGCGCCAGGCTCTTCGGAATCAGCCCACGCTTGATCAGCGCCTCCGCGTCGATCGCGTTCTGCGGCGGCGTGTAGCCGGTGAAGTCGACGAAGTTCGAGTACGCGTTCTTCTCGTCGAGCACGAAGTTGATGAAGTTGTGCGCGAGAACGGGGCTCTTCGCCGACCGGCCGATGCAGAGGAAGTCGTTCTGCACGACGCCGTTCTGCTGAGGCGCCCAGTAGGAGAGGACGTCGGGCTTGACCCCCTTCGGCATGTAGTAGAAGGCGGCGCTGAGCAGGTCGCCCGACCACGACTGGTGCAGCACCGTCTTCCCCTCCGGCAGCGTCTGGTAGTCGGTGATCGTCACCTTCGGGTTGCAGATCTTGTCCAGCTGTGCGAGCTCGCTCTCGGCGTGGTTGATCACGGCAGCGCTCTCGGTGTTGAGGTCGGGTCGCGCGCCGGTACGCATCGCGTCGCGCTGCATCGGCATGCTGAGCGCGTCGCGCTTGTCGTCGAGGATCCCCACGAAGCCGCGGTATGCCTGCGAGTGCCAGAAGATGTCCCACGGGACATCCATGCCGGCGATGTCCTCCTTCACCTTGTCGTTGCGCCAGCCGATGCCGTCGCTCCAGACCGTGTACGGCACCGTGTAGCGGCTGCCACGGTCGTAGAACGGGTCCTGCAGCCCGGGCCAGATGTTGGCGAGGTTCGGCAGGTACGAGTGGTTCAGCGGCTGGAGCAGCCTCTGGGCGATCAGGTCGACGATGTTCGATCCCGTCAGGCCGATGATCACATCGAAGCCCACGGCGCCGGACGCGAGCTTTGCGATCGCCTCGTCCGCGGAGTTGTACGTCGCGATCCCGACGGAGGTCGAATACTGCTTCTCGAAGCGCTTGATGAGAGCGGGGTCGATGTAGTCGGCGTAGTTGTAGACGCTCAGCGGCCCGCGCTCGGTCGGACGTCCGTCCGCGATCGGCTTGTTCGTCGCGGTGATCGCCCAGGTGACGGCGTTGTCCGGGCGCGGCAGCGGCAGCCCGCCCGGCCCGGTCGGCTTGCCGACGACGAGCTCGGCCGCCTCGCCGGACAGGCCCCCGGAGTTCGCGCCGATCGGAGCCGTCGTGTTCTCGCAGCCGGAGAGCGCACCCGCGGCGCCGACGCCGACGGCCGAGCCGGCCGCAAGGCGCACGAACTGGCGCCGGCTGATCCGGGAGCGATCCTTGGGGTGATCCATGCGACCCGCCTGCGATTGAATCGTGGTCCTGACTGTCAGTCAAGCGGCCCGGCGCCGGGCAGTAGGATCGCGCGCGTGCACGAGAAGCGAGTCGAGATCCGCTGGCGCGACCTCGACGCCTATCACCACGTCAACAACGCCGTGTACTCCACCTACCTCGAGGAGTGCCGGGACGAGTGGCTCGAGCGGGCGCTCGGCACGGTGGACGAGGCCTGGGACTTCGTGCTCGCGCGGGTCGCGATCGACTTCCGCCGCGAGCTGCGGCTCGAGGACGACGCCGTGATCGTGCGTTGCGGGCTCGCGAGGATCGGCCGCTCCAGCGTCGCGACCCGCGAGGAGATCCGCGTGAACGGCGAGCTCGCGGTCGAGGCGGAGGCGGTGCTCGTCGCACGTGACGCCGGGACCAGGCGCTCGCGGCCGCTGCGACCGGCCGAGCGCCGTGCACTCGAGCTCGCCGGGTAAGGGTAAGTGCACGCTCTCGAGCATCTCTTTCGCCCACTCGCGCTCGGCCCCGTCGCGCTGCACAACCGGATCGTCTCGACCGCCCACCAGACGACGCTCGTCCGGGACCACCTCCCCACCGCCGACTTCGTCGCCTACCACGCTGCGCGTGCCGAGGGAGGTGCCGGCCTGATCGTGCTGGAGGCGACCGCCGTCCACCCGTCGGGGCTGCTGACCCCGCGCACGCTCGGCGGCTACCTGCCCGGCATCGTCGCCGGCTACCGGGAGGTCGCCGCGGCGGTGCACCCGTTCGGAACACGCCTGTTCGTACAGCTCTTTCACGGCGGGCGCGAGCAGATCGGCTCGCCGCCGCGTGCGCCCGCGCTCGCCCCGTCGGCGGTTCCGAGCCCGCGCTTTCGCGTCGAGCCGCGCGCGCTCACCGCTGCGGAGATCGACCGGATCGTCGCGGGCTACGCACAGGCGGCCGTGCTCGCCGCCGAGGGTGGGCTCGACGGCGTCGAGATCTCGGCCGCACACCGGTACCTGATCGAGCAGTTCCTCGACCCGGCGCTCAACCGGCGCGACGACGCCTGGCCCGCCGGCCCGCGCTTCCTCGTCGCGGTGCTCCGTGCCGTGCGCGCTGCGGCGCCCGGACTGTGCGTGGGCGTGCGCCTCTCGGCCGACTCCGAGCGGGCGGCCCATGTCGCGGGCCTCCTCGCCGACGAGGGGGTCGACTACGTCTCGCTCGCGCTCGGCGACTCTTCCACGTACCTCGGCTCTGTCGGGATCGTGCCGCCGGCACCCGTCGACGAGGACGCGGTCGCGCAGCCCGCGGCGCGATTCGAGGGCGGCCCACCGCGGATCCTGACGACGCGCGTCGTCGACCCGGCGACGGCCGAGCGCCTGATCGCGGACGGGCGCGCCGAGGCGGTCGGGATGACGCGTGCGCTGATCGCCGATCCCGAGCTTCCGGCCAAGGCGCGCAGCGGCCGGCTGCACGAGCTCGTGCGCTGCGTCGGCTGCAACGCCTGCATCGCCCATTATCACGCGGGCACGCCGATCGCGTGCGCCGTCAATGCCGCAACCGGGCGCGAGCTGCGCCTGCTGCGCACGGTCGCGGCCGCCCGGCGCCGGCTCGTCGTGGTCGGGGGCGGCCCGGCCGGGATCGCCGCCGCGGCCGAGGCGCGTCGAGCCGGCCATGCGGTCGTCCTGCTCGAGCGTGGCCCACGGCTCGGCGGTCAGATTGCGCTCGGCGGGGCAGCTCCCGGCGGCGCGGACGTCGCCGCAGCATTCGTCGACAACGCGAGACGGCAGCTCGAAGGCGTCGACGTGCGGCTCGACGTGGCCGGGGACGCGGAAGCCGTGCTGGCGCTCACCCCGGATGCGGTCGTCGTGGCCACAGGAGCCCGACCGTATCGCGACGAGGCGCTGCCGCTCGAAGGCCCCGAGGTGCTCGGCGCGTGGGACGTGCTGAATGGCCGCGTTCCCGCCGGCCCTCGGGTGCTCGTCGCCGACTGGGGCGGCGATCCCGGCGGGCTCGACGCAGCCGAGATCCTCGCCGCAGCCGGCAGGAGCGTCATGCTCGCCGTCGGATCCCATGCCGTCGCCGAGACCGTCCACCAGTACCGCCGCAACCTCTACCTGCAGCGCCTCTATCGCGCCGGCGTCACGATCCTCCACCATCGCGAGCTCGCCTCGGCCGCAGGCGAGGCGGCCTGTCTGCGCAACGTGTTCGCACGCGAGCTGGTCGAGACGGTGCACACGGACGCCATCGTGCTCGCGCTCGGCCGGGTGCCCGAGGCCTCGCCGGCGGCCGAGCTGGCCGCGCACGGGGTCGCGGTCGAGGAAGCCGGCGACTGCCGCTCGCCGCGATCGCTCGAGGAGGCAGTTCTCGAGGGCACGCTCGCGGCCCGCGACGTCTTCGCATAGGCTCGGCGCGCCGGTGATCGTCCCAGAGCTACCCGCCGAGATCCGCCAGCTGAAGGAACGCGTGGCGCGGTTCGTCGAGGAAGAGGCGTACCCGCTCGAGCTGCGGATCGCCGAGCGCGGCTCGATCGACCGGGGCGAGGTCGACGCGCTACGCCGCCGCGCGCGTGACGCGGGCTTCGCGATGCTCAACATGCCGCCCGAGCACGGCGGGGCGGGCCTCTCCATGCTCGGCCAGGTCGCGCTCGAGGAGGAAGCCGGGAAGCCGACGAACGGGCTGGGCTTCGCCGTCGTCGACCGCGGCCCGCGCGAGCTGCTCGAGCTCGTGACGCCGGAGCAGGCCGCGCGCTTCGTCGAGCCGATCCTGCGCGGCGAGTACCGCGAGGCCTGGGCGCTGACCGAGCCGGGCGCCGGCTCCGACCTCTCCGCCCTGGCGACGACGGCGGTGCGCGACGGCGGCGACTGGCTCCTCGACGGCGAGAAGTGGTTCGTGACGAGCGAGGGCGACCCCGGCGTCTACGTCGTCGCCGCCGTCGCCGACGGCGAGCAGACGCTGTTCCTCGTCGAGCCTGACGCGCCGGGACTGCGGATCGCGCGCACGCCGGGCTTCCTCCACGACCCGTACGTCGACCATCATCCGGAGATCGTTCTGGAGCACTGCCGCGTGCCGGACGCGCAGCGCCTCCCGGCCGCCGGCGACGAGGGCGCGAAGGCGTGGATCCTCGTCGAGCGCCTCTTCATCGCCGCCCGCTGCTGCGGCGCGGCGATGCGGCTCCTCGATCTCGCGCGCGACTGGGCGAAGGAGCGTGAGGCGTTCGGCGCGCCGATCGCCGATTACCAGGGCGTGTCGTTCCCGCTCGCGGACTCCTTGACGGAGCTGCTCGCGGCGCGCCTGCTCACGTATCACGCCGCGCACGCGTTCGACACGCTCGCGAACCGAAAGGTCGTGCACGGGAAGGTCTCGATGGCGAAGCTCTACGCGTCGGAGACGGCCGGGCGGATCGCCGACCGCGCGGTGCAGGTGCTGGGCGGCCGCGGCTACCGCGTCGAGAGCCCGGCCGCACGGCACTTCCGCGAGCTGCGTGTCGACCGGATCTGGGAGGGGACGAGCGAGATCCAGCGCCTGATCATCGCCGGCGGCCTCTTCAAGCGCGGAGCCGCTCCCTACCTCGGCTGGGAGTAGACCGCCCGCGCGTCGAGCCCGACGACGCCGTCGGGCAGGACGAGCAGCGGGTTCACCTCCACCTCGGCCAGCTCCGGGTGGGCGGCGGCGACGCGTGAGAGCGCGGCGGCGGCGGCCGCGGCCGCCTCGACCGCGAGCGGCGGCCGCCCGCGGACGCCGGTGAGCAGCGCTGCACCCCGCAGCTCGCGCAGCAGGAGCTCGACCTCGCCCGCGGCGGCCGGCGCGAGCGCGACCGCGGTGTCGCGCAGCACCTCGGCGAGGACGCCGCCGAGCCCGACGAGCAGGACGGGGCCGAAGCGCGGGTCGACGCGGCAGCCGACGATCAGCTCGACCGCGTCGGGCGCCGCCACCATGCGCTCCACGGCATAGCCGGGCGGCGAGAGCCGCGCCGCCATCGCGGCGAGGGCGGCCGTCAGCGCCGCCCCGTCCTCGAGCCCGACGGCGACGCCGCCGGCATCCGACTTGTGCACGAGCCCCAGCGCCTTGAGCACGACGGGATAGCCGAGCGCCTCCGCGGCGGCGAGCACCTCCTCCTCCGTGCCGGCGCGGACCGCCTCGGCCAACGGCACGCCGCCCGCGGCGAGCAGCGCACGCGCCTCGAAGTACCCCGCCTCCGCGAGCGGCGGGGCGGCGGGCGGCAGCTCCGGCACCCCGGCCGGGGGGCGCTCGCCGACGCCGACCGCGCACGCGAGCGATGCCAGCGCCGCCTCGACGTCCCGATACACGGGAACGCCGCCCGCCCGCAGCGCGGCCGCGGGCGGCTCCTGCCAGTACATCGTCTGCACGACGACGGTGCGCCCGGTCTCGGCGGCCGCCCGCGCAAGGCCACGCGCCGCGTCGGCCTCCGGCTCGCGCAGCGTGTCGGAGGTGACGCCGTAGCCGCCGATGTAGCCGCCGAGCAGGACCGAGTCGACCTCGCCCGACTCGAGGAGCAGGCGAGGTATGCGCTCGTAGGAGCGCAGGTCCTGCTCGCCGGCGCCGGCGAAGTCGACGGGGTTCGTCGTCGTCGCGGTCGGCGGCATCGCCGCGGCCAGGCGGGCGGAGAGCCCGGCCGAGAGTTGCGGCAGCTCGAGGCCGAGGCCGGCGGCGAGATCGGCCGCGACGACGGCGGAGCCCCCTCCGTCGGTGACGATCGCGAGCCGGCGCCCGCGCGGCCGGGCTGCGGCGAGCAGGATCTGTGCCCGCTCGACGAGCTCGCGCGGGCTCGCGACCCGCACGATCCCCGCCGCCCTGCAGGCGGCATCGACCGCGACCGACTCGCTGACGAGGGCCCCGGTGTGCGAGCGGGCGGCCCGAAGCCCGGCTGCGCTCGACCCGCCGCTGAGCAGCAGCACCGGCTTGCCGGCGACGGCCGCGGCGGCGGCGGCGCGCGCGAACGCGCGGCCGTCGCGGAAGTCCTCGCAATAGAGGCCGATCGCCCGCGTCCCCTCGTGCACGGCGAGTGAGGCGACGAGCTCGGCCGCCTCGAGATCCGCCTGGTTTCCGAGCGAGGCGAACCGCGAGATGCCGAGACCGACCTCCGCCGCGAGCAGCGACACCTCGAGCGCGAGATTGCCGCTCTGCGAGACGAGGCCGATCGGGCCCGGTGCGAACTCGCCGGTGCCGAGATCGAGCTCGGCCGCAGCGTCGTACACGCCGAGGCAGTTCGGGCCGAGCAGCACGGCCCCCGCAGCCCGGACGCGCTCGACGACGGAGCGCTCACGCCGGAGCCCGTCCTCGCCGCTCTCCCCGAGCCCGGCGGCGATGGCGACGATCGCGCGCGCGCCGGCGGCGAGCGAGGCATCGACCGTCTCCTCGAACGCGGCGGCGGGGACGCCGAGCACGACGAGCTCGGGAGCCTCCGGGAGCTCGGCGAGCGACCGGTACGCAGGCCGGCCGAGCACCTCGCCGCCGGAGCGGTTGACGAGGTAGACGGCGCGGCGGTGCTCCCCGCGCACGGCCCCGCGCGCGAGCCACTGGCCCCATTTCGCCGGGTCGTTCGACGCGCCGACGACGGCCAGGGAGCGCGGCTCGAAGAGGGAGCTGAGATCGCGTGCCGTGCGAGCCGCCACTTCGGCCCATCATCCCATCAGCGCTGTGCGCGAGAATGGGTGACCGGGGAAACGGCAGGTGGAACGATGAGCACACAGACTACGGCGGAGCTCGACCGCGAACGGATCGCGGAGCTGACGGAGCGCGAGCAGCGGCGGCTCGACGCGCGGACGGGCGTCTCGCACGCGCACTTCGAGCGCGCGCGGACGACGCTCGCCGGCGGGGTCTCGTCGGCCTACCAGGAGCGCCAGCCGTGGCCGATCTATCTCTCGCACGGGCTCGGCTCCCGCGTCTGGGACGTCGACGGCGCCGAGATGATCGACTTCCACAACGGCTTCGGCTCGATGGTGCAGGGACACGCGCACCCGGCGATCGTCAAGGCGATCCGGGCGCGCGCCGAGCTCGGGACGCATTTCGCCGCGCCGACGGAGGACGGGATCGTCGTCGCGGAGCAGCTCAAGGCGCGGTTCGGCCTGCCGCGCTGGCGCTTCGTCAACTCCGGCTCCGAGGCGACGATGGACGCGATCCGAATCGCCCGTGCGGCGACGGGACGGGACACGATCGTGAAGATCTTCGGCTCCTATCACGGTCATCACGACTACGTGATGGTCTCGATCGGAGTGCCGTACGAGCGCATCGGCAACCGTGAGGACTACGCGTCGCTGCCGTACGGAGCCGGCATCCCGCAGAGCGTCGCGGACCTCACCGTCCCGGTGCCGTTCAACGACGCGCCCGCGATGAAACGACGGATCGAGCGGCTGTTCGAAGTGGGCCGCCCGCCGGCGTGCGTGATCATGGAGCCGGCGATGATGAACCTCGGCGTCGTGCTGCCCGAACCCGGCTATCTCGAGGCGGTGCGCGAACTCACGCAGCGGCTCGGCGTGCTTCTCGTCTTCGACGAGGTCAAGACGGGGCTCTGCGTCGCGGCCGGCGGCGCGACCGAGCGCTTCGCCGTCACGCCGGATCTCGTCACCATCGCGAAGACGCTGGGCGGCGGGCTGCCCAGCGGAGCGATCGGCGGCAGCGAGGAGGCGTTCGAGGTCGTCGAGAGCGGAGCCGTGTACCAGGTCGGCACGTACAACGGGAACCCCCTCTCGATGGCAGCGGCGCGCGCGAGCCTCGAGGAGGTGCTGACACCGGCCGCATACCGGCATCTCGACGCGCTCGAGGACCGGCTGCTCGCCGGATGCAACGCCGTGCTCGAGCGCTTCGGCCTGCCGGGCTACGCGGTGGGGATCGGCGCCAAGGGATGCGTCACCTTCTCGCTGGAGCCGATCGTCGACTACGAGTCGTACAAGGCGCACCAGGACGCCGAGCTGGCAGAGCTCGCGTGGCTCTACAACATGAACCGCGGCGTCTACATGACACCCGGGCGGGAAGAGGAGTGGACGCTCTCGGTCGCGCACTCCTTCGCCGATTGCGACGCCTTCGTCGCCGTCGTCGAGGAGATGGCGGCAGACGTGACGGCCTAGCGCCGAAGCGGCGCTTGTAGAATTCGGGCCCGAGCATGGCGACCGACCTCCGCACCACGCTTCCCGGCCGGGACTATTTCGGGCCGGAGGTGTTCGAGCTCGACCGCGAGCGGATCCTCTTCCGCCACTGGTACTACCTCGGCCGGGCGGACGATCTCGACGCACCCGGGGACTACACGGCCGTCGACGTCGCGGGCGAGAGCATCGTCGTCGTTCGCGGCAAGGACGACGTGCTGCGCGGCTTCTACAACGTGTGCCGCCACCGCGGCTCGCGCCTCTGCGACGCCGGCACCGGGCACATGCGCGGCGCAATCAAATGCTCCTACCACGCGTGGTCGTACGCGTTCGACGGGCGCCTGATCGGGACGCCGATGGTCGGCGAGGACGAGGTCGATCGTGACTCGCTCGGGCTGTGGCCCGTCTCCGTCGACACCTGGGCCGGCTTCGTCTTCGTCAACCTCTCGGAGAGCCCCGAGCCGCTCGCCGACTCGCTCGCCGCGCAATACGAGTCGCCGCTCCCGTTCGAGCGGTTCGGGCCGCTCGGCGAGCTCCGCGTCGGCTTCCGGACCGTCACCGACGTCGCGGCGAACTGGAAGATCCTCGTCGAGAACTACAACGAGTGCCTCCACTGCCCGGCCGTCCACCCCGAGCTCGTCGCCGTCGTCCCCACGTACCGGCGCGGCGAGGTGATCGAGAGCGGCCGCTCGGACGGCGGCGTCGCGATCGCCGGAGAAGGGACGAGCTTCACCCGCAGCGGGAAGTCGTCGCTGCCGGTGATGCCCGGCTTCGCCGAGCACGAGGCGACGTCGATCTACGCCGCCTTCGTCTTCCCGAACATGTTCCTCGACATCAGCGGCACGAGCACCGTCGCGACCTGCCTCCATCCGCGCGGG
>Ga0187780_10001304_pt1 | contig 18806 bp, 16 predicted proteins | sample 1015_Q2_SP10_20__FD_132429 | JGI IMG/M metagenome (GOLD analysis project Ga0187780, IMG submission 132429) | Tropical peat soil microbial communities from peatlands in Department of Meta, Colombia - 1015_Q2_SP10_20_MG | ecosystem: Environmental > Terrestrial > Soil > Wetlands > Peat | place...
CTGCTGCTCGCCGTAGACATCGGCCGCCTTCTCGTCGAGGTGCCCACGTGGGTCCGCAGCCGCGCCTATGCGGCCGTACACGCGTGGCACTGGATTGCGGCTCGACGGGGCGTGCCCCGGCGGGTGCTGGTGCCGCAGACCGGGTAGCATCCTAGCAGGCTGCTGAAAAAGGCCCACCTGCTGCGTTGGCGGGCTCGCGCGGCACTGCGACGTACGGCCCAAGTACGCCTCGTGCCTCGCATCGCCCGCCGCCTTGCATCTGGACCTTTTTGAGCAGCCTGCAGAAAACACGTTTTTCACCGGCCTAGTGGGTCCCCTGCCTGCCTTGCCTGGCGCCTTCGCCTGAACGCCATCCTCGGCTTCGCCAAACCCTCCCAAGCCCGCCCGTTCCCTCCACCCATGAAACGGGGTCCATTGTCCGGTCCAAGGCGTGCCCTGCGGGCTTCCCGGAGACACGCGCCCGGCCGGAGGAGGTGTTTATTCGCTCCGTCTCCTCTGCGCGTGGGGGGTGGGGCGAGGTTAGCGGTTGGGGCTTTGCCAGACGACGTGACCGACGAAGAAGGGGCCCAGGGCCTGGATGTATTGGGAGGTCTGGGCCGTCTTCCGCATGGCCTGGACGAGGTGGGACAGCGGGTGGAGGTCGCGGCCGACGAGGCCGATGACGAAATCGTTGTCGTGCCTGTCCAAGCCGTGGCAGGCCAGGCGGATGTCGTGGCCGAGATCGGCGTTGCCGTAGGCGTGGCCGATGGTGCCGTGCTCGCGCAGGATGGCGCCTTGTTCCTGCGGCGAGAGCCGTGCGAAGGCCCCGGCGCGGCGCAGCGGATACCAGATGGCCCAGGGCCAGGCGGGATTCAGGGCCGTCCGGCGGGGGCGGCGCAGCAGCGAGTCCTCCAGGTCCGGTTCGAAGCCGGTGCCGTAGGTGCGGCCGAGCATGGTGAAGTCCGGCTTCTGGATCAGCCCGGCCAACGGCCCGGAGTTGAGCAGTTCCCGGAGGCGGGTGGCGAAGAAGCGCGGGTCCTCGCTGATGGCCAAGATGCCCACGCCCCTGGGATCGTTCACGTCGTGGTACAGGACCCCCTCGATCTGTCCGGTCTCCAGCGCCTCCACCAGGGGTTTGCTCTCGGTGCATCCGCCGAAGGCCTGGAACTGCATGAAGAGGCGCCGGTTCGACGTCTGCTGGTTGGCCCCGCGCTCCCGGACGTCCACGCGAACATCGGCGGGCTGGATCACCGGATGCCCCTGCGGGTGGGTGCTCATGGGCGGCACCCTAGCACGGCCGCCCGGCGTTGACAACCCGCGAGCGCCCTCGCGCACGCCAACGCCATGGGGCCTACGCCTCCGCCTTCGGCGGGATGATCGGGATGATGACGCACGCCGCCCGGTCGGGGCCGATGTGCAGCGTGGTCTTGGCCCCGAAGATCTGCGGCGGGCGGTCGCGCGGGTCGTCGTGCAGGAACGGGCCGCAGCCGCGGAGCTCGTTCTTGAAATTCGCGAGGCGCCCGCCGCTCGGCCCCGCATACTCGTAGTCCTTGCCGCGCACGGTGAGGCCGATCCGGTAGCCTGGGGGCACCACGATGGAGGTGGGCCAGACCTCGATGTTCAGCTCCACCACCTGTCCGGGGGTCAGGGGCTGCTGCGCATCATGGGTGTGGTATGGGCGGTACGGCGTGCTGAGGTCCGGGTTGAGCTTGTGGTGCGACGCCCGGAGCCAGCCCTGGGCGATGGGGGTGTGGGGATCGATGGCGCCCTGGAAGACCACCTCCTTCCCGTCCGGGGCGAGGACGCGGAGCACGAGGAAGAGGTCCGCGTCCGTCGTGGAGGACGAGACGAACAGCCTGGCCGCTGACGGGCCGGTGATCTCCGTCTCCCGGTCCAGCGGCGGCGAGAGGAAGGTGACGCCGGCGCCCATGGCGTCGTACTCGATACGTCCCGTGGCGGCGACTGGCGTCCAACTGAGGCTGCGGTCGTCCGGGTTGAGGTAGAGCCGGGTCCACCGGGTGCGGGCGATGGGCCATTCGTCTTCCATGCGCTCCACGAACCCGTCGAGGCGCCGCACCTGGAGCTGCACGCGAGGCTGGCGCTGCCAGCCGTTGTCGACGCGCTTCAGGAAATAGTCGAAGAAGCGCTTCTGGAGCAGCCGCCCGTAGTCCGTGTAGAAATGGGTCCAGTGCTCCAGCCCGTGCGCCTCGAGCCACTTCTGCTTGGATGCCGCGCGCACGAAGCCCTCGAAATTCCCCCGCGGGTGCAGGCCCTGGCCGCCCCAGTTCGCCGCGGAGAGGAAGGGCACGGTGACCTTCGACCAGACCGGCGAACGGGCCTGCTGGTACGCATCGTCCAGCGGGTGGGCGAGGATCTCCTTCCCGAGGTCGCACCGGTTTCTGGCCAGCTCCCCCTCGGACAGGGTCTCGGTCCCACAGACCAGTTCCCCGGTGACCCGGCTGCGGCGGCCCCGCTCGCCCAGGCCGTACTGCACGGTCTTCACCTGCATGTCGTACCATTGGGCCCAGAAGGAGCAGAGGATGCCCCCGTGGCGCGTCATGTCGCGGTACCAGTCGGCGGCGCCTTCCCAGATGCACATGGCCGCCAGGTGCGGGGGCTGCAGCGACGCCACGTGCCACTGGTTGATGGCGTAGTAGGAGATCCCGTTGAGGCCCACCTTGCCGCTGCTCCACGGCTGGACGCCGGCCCACTCGATGCAGTCGTAGAAGTCCTTGGTCTCGCGCGGCGAGAAGTGGTCGATGTACCCCGGCGAGCAGCCGGCGCCCCGCGAATCCACCCGCACGCAGGCGTAGCCTTCGGGCACCCATTTCTCCGGGTCCACCACCTCCCAGCTCTGATACTTGTTGCTCGAGCCGGCCGCCACATCCGGGTGCTGCGCGACCATGCGCTCCCACTGGTCCGGGTACCCGTCCTGAAAGGCGAGGCCTTTGGCGTAGGGGCCGTAGCTCAGGAGTGCCGGGTACTTGCCCTCCGGGATCGGCCGATAGACGTCGGCGCGCAGCACCAGGCCGTCGTCCATGGCGATGGGCACATTCCAATCGATCCGCATCCCGTCCCTGACTTCAGATTTTTCGAGTCCCATGTCTCCCCGTGGCTCCTGAGGTGTTGGGTGTCGAGGTGGTGGCATGCAGGCCGCGATGGCGCGCCGCCCGCCGGGCGTTCCCTCATCGGCCTCGCCGGGGAGACGACCGGGCATCCCGGCACGGGCTCATCGTAGCGGAGAAGGTTTGGGTTTGTCTAGAACAGATCGGACGGCACGGCGATGCCGGCGAAGTCGGCGTCCTTCAGGGGGCGGTCCGGGATGATACCGAGCAGAGTGAAGTAGTGGTAGAGCTGGCGGAGGTGGTGGGCGGTGTGGCCGAGCGCCAGCTCCAAGAGGGCGCCGACCGTGGCCGGGCCGAAGTAGGTCTCGACCACCTTCGCGAGGGCGCCGGGCTCCTCGGTGAGGGTGCGATCCAGCCGGGCCAGGACCTGGTCGCCGTACTCGACGATGGCGCGGCCGGTTCGGTAGGCGAGGGCGAGCTGCTCGTACCGGCGGACCATCTCCGCGGTGTAGCGGCCGCTCGCGGAGGCCTGCAGGCACACGTCGGGGCGTTCGAAGGTGTGCCAGGTGAGCTGCCGTAGGGTGCGGGCCCGCTCGGGCGAGACCCAGTCCAGTTGATCGTCCGGGATCTGGAGGACGGCGCGGCGCACGCCGGCGAAGAGGTGGCGGTACTCGGCGAGCATGTCTTCAGGGGCAAGGGCCTGGGACTCCCGGGCCCGGATCCCCAGCGCGTCGGCCAGTTCCCGGGAATTGAACCCGATGATCGCGCGCCCGCCGACGAGCGTCACGGGCAGGGCCGTGATCCCCAGCCGGGCCAGCGTGGCGCGGGCCTCCGCGTCGTGCTCGACGTCTTTCACTTCGAAGGGGATCCCGTTGGACGAAAGAAACTCTTTCGTTCGCCCGCAGGTGAATCACCCCGGCCGAACGTAGACCGCCACCGCGTCCATCACGCCTCCCGTGGTTCTGGCCCCGGCCTCCAGCCGGCGCACACAAAATATCATACCGCGCGGGGCGAGGCGGCACAACGGGCGAGGTCTGGGAGCGGGCAGGTTCGGGTCCGGCCGTGTGGCTCGCATCCCACCCTTGCCTCGATCGGCCGGTCCCGAAGTTCCCTCATATCGGAATGGCCACGGCCGATCCAACGGCACTTCTCCGTCACCCGGTTCCGCAGCCTTCCTCCGGGCCCGGCGGCCCCCGCTTGGAGGCGCAGCGCCTGCCTCCCTGCCTCAGCGTCGCCAAGGCCGAGCCGGCCGACAAAAAATGGCATGCCGGCTGCTATTGAGCATGCTAAGTAGTCTCCCTGCTGGAAATAGCTACAGCAGTAGGGAAGGGTGGTTTTTAGACTGAGTTATGCATACGACTTTTGATGTAGGTAAGGGGACGGGATCTTCCAAGTGCCCGGCCTGCTTGCCCTGGGAGGGCCTAAAATGAGGGCGAAGCGGAGACGGAAAAGCGGGCGGATCAAGCTGCCCGCGGTCCTCCAGGGCTCAGTGGATCTCCGATACGAAGTGACCGTGATCGACCTCAGCATGTCCGGGGCGATGATCGAACACTCCGACCGTCTCTCGCCTGGGCGGACATGCTTCCTCTTCCTGCCCCTCCCCGGTCTGGACCTCCGCCTGCGTGCCCAACTCGTCTGGAGCCAGATCAACAAAATCGATAAAGTTTCGCAGGGGGGAGGGAACATTCGTTTCCGATCCGGGGTGCACTTCCCGCATCTCACGGAGGGAGAAGTGGCCCGCCTGCGGCAGTACCTCACTACGGTAAGCGGGGAAGGGACAGACCAGGCACGGGCGGCGCTTCTGGCCCCGGACCCCGAGGAGGATCCAGCCGCCGCCAAGCCCGAGGAAGAGCACGGGCTACCCGACTCGGCCTTCTTCAGCCGCTTCCGGTAGGCCTGCAGGGGCCGCCCGAAGGCGGAGGGGCAGCGGACGCCCACGCAACAGCCGAGCGTCGCCCATACCGCGAGCCCCCATCGTCTCCCCCGCCACAGCGTTCCAATCCATCCCCACGCTCGCCCCCGTCGAGAGCGGTCGCCTCAACCGTAGTGCGCGGCGCGGCACGGTCTCGGCGGCGCCTGATCGTCCTTGCCGTCGGTAAGCTTCCCGAAGGGAGTGAGGCCTGCCGGAACGGATGGCCGGCTTGGGGTCTCCTGATGTTGATGGCGGCCGGACGGTTGCCAAGAGGATACAGGATGTATCCGGTCGGGAAACCTGCCGGCGCTCGGGCGAAGCCGAAAGCATACTGGAACTCCAATCTTTCCAAAGACTTCGCGCTGGCCTTGCGGATGGCACGCCCTCTGCTTTCCCGTGAAGGCAGGGGAGGAAGGAAAATGCTAGATCGAATCGACTGCCTGACGTTCTTGACGGTCCTGGTGGCCGGCCACAAGACCGGTCAGTTCGAGGATGCCGTAAAGCTCGCCTACCATGCGGGGGCCAGCCAGGAGGACCTGCTCACGGCGGCGGAGATCGGCCGCGCTCTGGCCAACGTCCCCGACCCCGTGGTGGTGAAGGCCTACTCCACCATCCGGGCCTGGCACTGGCTCACGCCTAGCGGCCTCGGAAGCAACCCGGAATTGGCGGCCCAGGCCGCCTGAGGCACATCCCGTCCCGCCCCGCGGCGCAGCGGCGCCAGTGAAGTCGTCCCTCCCGGATCCCGCCTCCCCCTGTTCCCTCACCCATCTGCGGCAGGTGCCTTCGCGGCAGGCTGCCATCGCGCGTCTGCTCGATCAGCGGCGCCAGTATTTCAGCGCGCCGGCGGAGAGAAGGGCGCGGGGTGGAAGGAGGTCGCCGATCACGCCCATCAACAAGTCGGCGAGGGCCGGGCGGTACCGGAGGAAGCGGGCGGCGCCGTTGGCCATGGCGGGGCGGCGGAGGATGGCCTGGAGCGCGGCGCCGAGGCGTTCGCGGGCGGCGAGGGTACGGCGTTGGTCCCGGTCGAAGCGGGCGAGGAGGGGCGCCGCGGGGCGGCCGGACCGCAGGATCCGCACGATGCACCCAGCGGCGCGCTGGGCGCTTTGGAGCGCGTGAAAGACGCCCTCGCCGGTGAGCGGGTCGTAGAAGCCGGCCGCATCGCCGATCAGCAGGGCCCCCCGGGCGGCGGTGCGGCGGGCCCGATAGGCCAGCGGGCCGAGGCAGCGGAGGGGTCCGGTGCGGCGCATCCTGCCCACGGCGGTCTCGGCCCTGGGGAAGGTGGCGAGCCTCCGGTCGAACAGCTCATCCTGGCGTGCCCTCCACGCCTGGGCCACCGCCTGGTCCACGACGATGGCCGCGTTGATCCGCGACTCGCCGATGGGGTTCAAGATGCAATAGGATCCGTCGCCGACCGAGATCAGGCCGTGGTCCCCGAGGCCTGAAGCGCCCTCGTATGAAGCCACCAGGGCCATCCGCCGCAAGCGCGGATGGGGGCGATGGAGGGCGAGGCGGCGGGCCACGACCGAGTTCCGCCCGTCCGCGCCCACCACCAGCCGCGCCCGATAGGCCTCGGGGCCCTGCGGGCCGACTCCTTTTACGCCGCCCACGCGCCCGTCCTCGCGGATCAGGTCGGTCACCCGAAACCCCTCCAGGCACTTCACCCCCCAGCGCCGCGCGTGCCCCAGCAACAGGGCGTCCAAGGTGGCCCGCGGGATGCCGAGCGCGTAGGGGCGCCCGCCGTCGCTCCGGGCGGGGGCGGGATAGGTGGCGGTGAAGGTGGTGCCATCGGGCGAGACCAGCTCCATCCCCGACAGGCGCCGCGCGCCCCCCGCCTGCACGGGGCCGAGGAGGTCGAGGCGATGGAGCAGGCGCACCGTCCCCGGGCTTAAATAGTCGCCGCAGGTCTTGGGGCGCGGGAAGGCCGCCCTATCCAGCAACAGCGCGTCGATGGATCGCTGCGCCAGGAGCGCTGCGAGCACGGAGCCCGCCGGGCCGGCGCCCACGATGATGACGTCACTCATGCCTCACCGGTCCTGGGTCTCGAGTCCAAGGTCCCGTGACATCGGGACGGTGTCGGCGACGAGGGCGAGGCGGAACCAGGGATGCCTGCTGGTTCTGGCGGGCGCGAGGCCGGCCCGGGCGGCCATCCGGCGGAGCTCCTCGGGCCGGAAGCCGCGGCGGATGGACATGGGGCCATCGTGGCGGGTCAGGCGATTCGGCGAGAGGAGGCGGGTGGCAAGCGCCGTGAGGGCACACGCCATCCGGCTGCGGCGCAGGTCGTTCACGATCACCCCGCGGCGGGCGATGCGCGCCATCTCCCGCAGCAGGCGGACGCCCTGATCCTCGCTGAGGTGGTGGAGGAAGAGTGACGAGATCACGACGTCGAAGCTTCGATCCGGGTAGGCCAGGGACGGTGCCTCGGCCCGGCGCACCCGGAGCTCCGGATAGTCTGCCGCCCATGCCGTGGCGGCGCCCACGGCCTGGGGGCTTCGGTCCAAGGCCTCGATGGTCACGGAGAGGCCGCGCCGCCGGGCCCACCGGCAGATGGCCCGGGGGATGTCCGCGGCGCCGGTGGCGACATCGAGGATCGCGAGCGGGGCCCGGGGGTTCCCGGCGATCATCCGGCGCAGATGCAGGAGGATCGTGCGCACGCCGCCGAAGTACCGGTTCAGCCGTTCCAGGTCGCGGAGGCTTTCCCGCACCTCCGCGTCGGGATTGTCCGCCCGGTCCAGCAGCTCGACGACCCCCTCGAGCCTGGGGATGGGTGCGAAGCCGTTCATGGGCTTTCCGGCCTCCGTGCAGCCGAAGGCGGCCGTGGCCTCCGGGCACGGCGAATCCTCCCACAATGCTGCAATCTGCACAACTCCCATGCCCGACTGCCGGTTCCTGTCGCCCGAGTATTGCCTTTACCCCCGGCCCCCTGCGAGAATGCACGGGCCGCGGGGGCGGGCATCCCGGCGGGCGGAAGGGGCTCGGCATGTGGGAGGAGGCAGAGATCCGGGTGAACGATCGCGTGGCCATCCCGCGCGGCGAAGTCCGGTTCCGGTTTACGCCCAGCGGGGGCCCGGGCGGGCAGCACGCCAACCGGTCGGCCACGCAGGTGGAGCTGCTCTTCGACGTGGGACGCTCCCCCAGCCTCACGGACCAGGAGCGGGCGCGCGTGGGGGCCGCCCTCAAGGGGTATATCGACGGTGGGGGCATCCTCCACCTCGTTTCCCAGGCCACCCGCAGCCAGTACCGCAACCGGGAGGACGTGCTCCTGCGCTTCCAGCGGCTCCTCCGCGGCGCCCTGCGCGTGCCCAAGGCCCGGCGGCCCACCCGCCCCACGGCGGGGGCCCGCCGGGCACGGCTGGAGGGGAAGCGCCGGCGAGCCGAGGTGAAGCGCGCCCGCCGCCGGCCCCCCGCCGCGGAGTGAGACCCGCCGCGGGGCCATAGCAGGCTGCTGAAAAAGGCCCATCTGCGGCGTTGGCCCGCTCGCGCGCTCGCTGCGGCGTACCCGGAGTACGCCTCACTCGGCCCTTCGCGCGCCGCCTTGCATCTGGACCTTTTTGAGCAGCCTGGGCAACAGAGATTTTCAGTATCCCGTTAGGCTGGTCAAGAGGCGGCGGTCGGAATTATACTGGCGCCCATGACGGACCTCATCGCGAACTGGATCCGGAACGCTGCGGACCTGCGCACCCTGGTGGATTCGCTGGCCGGCTCCAAGGCGGTGGCCCTGGACACGGAATCGGACAGCCTCCACCACTACCGGGAGAAGGTCTGCCTGGTCCAACTCGCCACCGAGACGGGCGCGTCCTACCTGATCGACCCGCTGGCGTTCGGCGACCTTTCGGCGCTGGCCCCCCTCTGCGCGGACCCCGGCACGGTCAAGATCTTCCACGCCGCGGACTACGACCTCACCTGCCTGAAGCGGGACTTCGGCTTCCACTTCGTGAACCTGTTCGACACCATGATCGCCTCCCGCACCCTGGGCCTGGCCGAGATCGGCCTGGACGCGGTGCTCCTCAAGTACTTCCAGGTGATCCCCGGCAAGTCCCGCCAGCGGGACGACTGGTCCGAGCGCCCGCTGAGCCCGGCCCAGGAGGCCTACGCCATCACCGACGTGCGCTACCTGATCCCCCTCCGCGAACGCCTGCTGGCCGACCTGCGGGCCATGGGCCGAGAGGCGTGGGTGCTGGAGGAGTGCGAGGCGGTGGCGGCCATCCCGGCCGGCGGCAAGGTGTTCGACCCCGACGGCTTCCTCTGGCTCAAGGGCGCGCGCCGGCTCGACGGGCGGCAACTGGCCGTGCTGCGCGCGCTCTACCGGGCCCGCGAGCGCTGGGCGGAGGCGGCCGACCGGCCGGTGTTCAAGGTCCTGGGGAACGAGACGCTGGTGCACCTGACCCTGGCGTGCCCCAGGACGCCCGAAGGCCTGCTGAAGATCCGGGGGTGCTCGCCGTACGTCCTGCGCCGGTACGGGGAGGGGATCTTCCAGGCCATCGCGCAGGCCGCGGTTCTTCCGGAGGCGGAGTTCCCCGCGTATCCGGAGTCGGCGCGACGCCACGTGCCCGGGATCGTGCAGCGGCGGGGCGAGCGCCTCAAGAAGTGGCGCGAGGTTGCCGCGCCCCGCTTCGGCCTCGACCCCGGCATCTTGCTCCCGCAGCGCCTGATCGACCGGCTGGCCGAGGAGGGCCCGGGGGACCTGGAGGCGCTGGCCAAGGTGGAGGGGTTCCGCCGCTGGCGCGCCCACACCTTCGGGCCCGAGATCCTCGCCTGCATGCCGGACCCGCTGGCGCACGAGGGGCCCCTGCGGCGGCGCCGGCGCCGCCGGCCGCGGCGGCGGCGCCCCCAGGGCTAAGGTCAGGCCGGGACTGGCGACGGGTGCGACGGCCAGAGGCCCGGTAGCAAAAGGGGTCACCGATGACGACGCATGTACCCTCTCCCTCCTTCGGCGTGCTGTTGCCCACGCGCGAAGCCGTGATGTCGGGCGCCACCAGCGCGCGGCCCCTCCTGGAACTGGCCGAGCGGGCCGAGGCGTTGGGGTTCGACTCCGTCTGGGTGGGGGACAGCATCACGGCCCGGCCCCGCTTCGAGGCCATCACCACCATGGCGGCGGTGGCCGCGTGCACGCGGCGCGTGCAGATCGGCACGGCCGTGCTCCTCTCGCACCTGCGCCATCCCGTGCTCCTGGCCCACCAACTGGCGAACCTGGACGTGATCGCCGAGGGGCGGATCATCCTGGGCGTGGGGGTGGGGGCCAAGGGAGCCGCCAACGTCCAGGAATCGGCCGCCCTGGGGGTACCCTTCGGCAGGCGCCTCGGCCTCTGGGAGGAGGGGATCACCCTGATGCGGCGGCTCTGGAGCGAGCCGTCGGTCACCTTCGAGGGGCGGCACTTCCGCGTGGAGCAGGTGGCCCTGCAGCCGCGGCCGGTGCGCCGCGGCGGGCCGCCCGTCTGGCTGGGCGGCAGCGTGGATGCCGCCATGCGCCGCGCCGGGCGCCACGGGGACGGGTGGATGCCCATCAGCCCCACCCCCGCCGCCTTCGCGGAGAGCTTTCAGAAGGTCCAGGCGTACGCGCAGCAGTTCGGCCGCGACCCCGGCGCCATCCACCCGGCCCTCTACACCACCATCAACGCCGGGCCCGACCCGGCGAAGGCGCGGCAGGAGATGCGGACGTTCATCGAGAACTACTACGGCGTCCCCTTCGAGAAGCTGGCCGCAGCCCAGGGGCACTTCGCCGGCACGGCAGGGGAGGTGGCGGCCGCGCTGTCCGGCTTCGCGGCGGCCGGCGTGCGCACCATGATCCTCCGGTTCGCCGGGGCGGACCAGGGCGCCCAGCTCGAACGCTGCGCCGCCGAGATCCTGCCCCGGCTCCGCGCCGCCCACTAAGACGTTCGGTGGTTCGGCTGTTCGGTCGTTCGGTGGTACTCGGGGTTCCTGGGGACCGACGGCCGAGGGGTTCCGGGAAAAGGAACCACCGAACCACCGAACCCCCGAACTGCCGAACGACCGAACAGGCATGGGCATGGAAACGACGCTGACGCGGGAACGGATCGAGGCGTGCACCCGTTCGGGGGGGTGGCCCAACAAGACTCTGGGCGATTACCTGGATCGCGCGGTGGCTGCGGCTCCCCGCAAGGTGGCGGCGGTGGATGCCGCGCACCGCCACACCTACGAGGACCTGGCCCGCCTCGCCGACCGCATCGCCCACGGCCTGCAAGCCCTCGGCCTCGGCCCCGGTACGGCCGTGGCCTGCCAGCTCCCCAATTGGACGGAGCTGCTCCTCATGATCCTGGCGGCCGACCGGCTCGGCGCGCCGCTCACCCCCATCCCGCCCATCTACCGCGCCAACGAGCTGCGTTTCATCCTGGGCCTCCTGGAAGCGCCCGTGCTGGTCATCCCCGAGACGTTCCGGAACCACGCCTACGTCCCCATGGTGGGCGGACTGCGCGCGGAGCTGCCCCGGCTGGAGCACGTCTTCGTGGCCCGCGGAACGCCCGGGGAGGGGATGCGCCCCTTCGCGGATCTGGCGGGGACGGCGTGGGAGGCCCGCCCCGGGCGTCGCGCCCTGCCCGGCGCGGACCCCAACGCCGTGTGCGAGGTGATCTTCACCTCGGGCACCACGGGGGAGCCGAAGGGGGTCATGCACACGGCCAACACCATCCTGGCCATCGTGCTGCCCCTGGTGGAGCGGCTGCGGTTCACGGACCGGGACGTGGTCCTGATGGCCTCCACCATCGCCCACCAGACCGGTTACCTGTACGGGATGACGCTGCCCCTGGTGCTGGGCGCGCGGCTGGTATGGCTGGACGTCTGGAACGCGGCCGAGGCGGCCCGCCTCATCGAGGCCGAGGGCTGCACCTACACCATGGGGGCCACACCGTTCCTCCAGGACCTCACCTACACCCCGGCCCTGGCCCAACACAACATCTCCGCCCTCCGACTCTTCATCTCCGCCGGGGCCTCCATCCCGCGGAAGCTGGTGCGGGACGCGCGGGAGAACCTGCGCTGCGCCATCTCGGCCGGCTGGGGGATGACGGAGAACGGCCTGGTATCCTGCAACGGCCTGGAGGACCCCGAGGACAAGGTGTGCGGGACCGATGGCCGTCCCCTGCCGGGCATGGAGCTGGCGGTGGTGAACGACGGGGACCGCCCCCAGGCGGCCGGCGTGGAAGGGCACCTGCTGGTGTGCGGGGCCGCCCAGTTCGTGGGGTACTTCAAGCGGATGGAGTACACCCGGCAGTGCCATACGGCGGACGGCTGGTTCCGCACCGGCGACCGGGCGGTTCTGGACGCGGAGGGCTACGTGAGCATCACCGGCCGCTCCAAGGACATCATCATCCGGGGCGGCGAGAATATTCCCGTCGCCGAGGTGGAGAACCTTCTGTTCGCCCACCCCAAGGTGGCCCAGGTGGCCGTGGTGGCCATGCCCGATCCGCGGCTGCAGGAACGGGCCTGCGCCTTCGTCATCCCCAAGCGGGGCGAGACGGTGACGCTGGCGGAGATCACGGCCTACCTGGAGGCCCGGCAGGTGGCCAAGTACAAGTGGCCGGAGCGCCTGGAGGTGGTCACCGAATTTCCCACGACGCCCAGCGGCAAGATCCAGAAGTTCCGGCTGCGCCAGGCCGTGGCGGAGAAGCTCGGCCAGGATCTGGCGCGCTGACGGCGCCGGACGCCCGTGCCGGGGGAAGCCCGTCGCGGGCGGGCGTTCCGTTGCGCTGGGAGGAGCGGTACGCTACACTTTGAGTCGAGCACGGAGGTTTGCGCGATCCGTTGGTCAGGAGGATCGAATGAAGAAGACATCGTTGTGTATCCTGGGCCTGCTGGTGGCCGCCGGCCTCTCCCTCGCCGAGGGCGACGCGTTCGCCCGGGCGGGCGGCGGCCTGAGCTCCGGCAGCCGCGGCTCGCGGTCGTTCTCTAGCCCCAGCCGCCCGTACACGTCACCTTCCAGCCCGCAGGCGGTCAGGCCGGCCCCGGCGCCGCAGCCCGCTCCCGGGTCCGGCAGCCCATTCTGGCGGGGTCTGGCCGGCGGCATGCTGGGCGGTCTCCTGGGAGGGATGCTGTTCCGCGGCGTGGGCGGCGCCGGGATCGGCCTGATGGACCTCCTGTTGCTGGCGGCCATCGGGTACGGCATCTACTGGTGGGTGAAGAAGCGGCGCGAGGAGGAACCGGTGCCTGCCGAGGGCTATTACGAGCGGCAAGCCGGTGTGGGGTACTACGGGCCGCAGTTGACGGAGGGGGCCACGTCCACCCAGGAGCCGCTGTTCCAGGACGGGGACCTCCAGGCGGCCCTCGGCCACATCCGCCAGATGGACGCCCGGTTCGACGAGGCCGCCTTCCGCGAGCTCTGCGAGGACAATTTCTTCAAGATCCAGGCCGGCTGGATGAACCGGGAGGTGGATCCCATCGCCAACCTCCTCACCACCGAGATGCAGAACGAGTTCCGCAAACAGCTCGACGGCCTGAAGCAGCAGGGGCGGATCAACCGCCTGGAGAACATCGCGGTGCGCAAGGTCGAGATCACCGAGGCCTGGCAGGAGACGGGCCAGGACTACATCACCGTGCGCTTCCTGGCGAACCTGCTGGATTACACGGTGGACGAGCGCACCGGCCAGGTGGTGGAGGGGAACAAGACGGACCCCGTGAAGTTCGAGGAGTACTGGACGTGGACGCGCCCCGTGGGGCCGAACCCGTGGCGCCTGTCGGCGATCAACCAGCCGGACTGACAGGCCGCTGAAAAAGGCCCATCTGCGGCGTCGGCGCGCTCGCGCGGCGCTGCGACGTACGGACCAAGTACGCCTCGCACCTCGCATCGCGCGCCGCCTTGCATCTGGACCTTTTTGAGCGGCCTGAGCAAGAGAGCGCTTTTCAGCCTCCTGCTAAGGCCGTGGCGCGCCGCGTCCCCGACCGCCCGGCAAGGGCGGGGCGCGGGGACGGCGAAAGGGTTCCGATGATCCCCGAGAAAGAGGCGCACGTGCGGCGGATGGCCGAACGGGATCCGGAGATCCTGCGGCTGCTGACGGAAGGTTACGAGTTCGTCACCAACGCGTTCCGTCCCGGCCGGAAGCCGGCGGGGCTCCGCATCCCGGACGCCGAGGGGGTGGCGCAGGGGCTTGGAGGAGAAGGGTACACCGTCGCCCTCGCCAGCGCCTACGACGAGCAGGGCGTCCCCCGCCCTGAGATGGCGTCCGTGTGGCGGCGGCGCCGCGCCTAGCAGGCTGCTGAAAAAGGCCCATCTGCGGCGTTGGCGCGCTCGCGCGGCGCTGCGACGTACGGACCGAGTACGCCTCGCGCCTCGCCTCGCGCGCCGCCTTGCATCTGGACCTTTTTGAGCAGCCTGGGCGGAAGCACCTTTTTCAGCAAGCTGTGGGCGAACCCGACCGCTCCTCGTGCGGCCAGGCCCATCCCCTCCGGCCACGGATCAAGCCCAGAAACACGAAGGCCCCCGGCCGCGAGCGGCCGGGGGCCTGACCTGCCGCGGTCTGACCGCAGCCTACTTCACGCGAGGCCAGGTGATGCGCAGGGCGATGGGCATGCGCGGTGAGCCGTCGTAGAACTGGTGAACCGTGGTTTCGCCGTACTTGGCCCGATAAGCATCCATCAGCACCGGCAGGCGGGCCTCCATATCATCCACCTTGGTGGCCTTGGCCCTGAAGAGCGTGCGCCCGATCTTCAGGCTGGCCTCGGGGTTGGCCTGGAGGTTCCGCGCCCAGTGGGAGGTGGGGCCGTTTCGATCCTTGCCGGTCATGAGCCAGACGACGCCGTCCTCGTACACGAACCACAGCTCGACCGTCCGCGGCCTCCCGGTTTTCCGGCCGGTGGTGGTGAGGTCGAGCTCCTGGCTTTCCAGGAGGAGCCGTTCCCCCTCCTTCCGATCCGGGCCGGCCTTCTGCAGGGTGGGCACCGTGGACCTCCGCCGACGTGGAGAGACACAGCTGCGAGGGGCCCAGGGAAACCGGCCGCCTCTGTTTCCTTCAGGGAGGATCACCGTCAGGGTCTGTGCTGCCTTGGAGGACCGCGCAGGGCCTGAGGGCGCGGGCCGTGTAGCCCCCTCCACCGCTTCGCCCGCAATCAAACGGTAACACGGTAAAGGATTGAGCGTCAAGGATTCTTCGCCCTCTCCCGGCCGGTATTTTCGACTGGTTCCGGCGGTGGGGTGGGCCCCTAGTCCGATTCCGGCACACCCCTCTGGGCTCAATTTGTTCCTTGAGTTTTCATGGGCTTTGGGCTATTTTTACATGCGTTTATGCGCCCCCAGACCCCCAGGTCGAACCCTCGGTGGCGTTCGGGGGCACTTTCCTTTTCGGGGCCGCGGGAACCCTGCCGTGGCGGTTCCGGGGCGGGGGAAGGCCTGCCTTCGCAGGCCGGTGGAAAGGGGCTCACCACCCCTGCCCGCTGCCCCGGGGCCGGATCCTGGGGCGTTGGGCCGCCTGCGCGGCACTGCGGGGTACGGAGCGAGTAGGCCCCGCACGCGCCCCGCCTCGTATCTGGGCCTTTTTGCCCGCCTTTGGCGGGTTTGATCGGCTTGCGGGAAGGCAGTTTTTCGGCCGTCTGTGGGGGCCTCCGGGGGGAAGGGTGGGGCAGCAGGAGATCTTGGCGCGTTTCAAGGATCGGAATGTCCTCGTCCTGGGCGATCTGATGGTGGACGAGTACATATGGGGCAGGGTGTCCCGGATCTCGCCGGAGGCGCCCGTCCCGGTGGTGGAGGTGACCCACGAGAGCCTCCGGGCGGGAGGCGCCGCCAACGTGGCGGCCAACCTACGGTCGCTGGGGGCCCAAGTCCACGTGGTGGGCGTCGTGGGGAGCGATCCGGCGGGCGAGCGCCTGGTTCACGAGCTCGAAGGGCTCGGCGTCAAGGGCGACGCCGTGGTGGTGGACCGTGAGCGCCCCACCACCGTCAAGACGCGGGTGGTGGCCGGCAGCCAGCACGTGGTCCGCTTCGACCGGGAGGACGCCGGCGACCTGCACTCCGGCACCACCCGGCGCCTGGTGGAACGGGTCCGCGAGCGGCTGCCGCACGTGCACGCGCTCCTGATCTCGGACTACGCCAAGGGCGTGGTGAGCCAGGGACTCGTGCGCCAGGTGCTGCCCCTGGCGCGCCGCCTGAGCAAGATCGTGACGGTGGATCCGAAGATCCGCCACTTCAGGCTTTTCAGGCGCGCCACGGCGGTGGCCCCCAACCACCACGAGGCCGCCGCCGCCGCCGGCGCCGTCATCCGGAGCCTGGACGACCTGCTGCGGGTTGGCGCCCGCCTCCTGAAGCGGCTGGAGGCGGATGCCCTCCTGGTGACCCGCGGGGAGCAGGGCATGTCCCTCTTCGAGCGGGGCGGGGCCGTGCACCACATCCCGGCCGCGGCCAAGGAGGTGTACGACGTCACCGGGGCCGGGGACACGGTGATGAGCACCCTCACCCTGGCGCTGGCCGCGGGGGCCACCATGCGCGAGGCCGCCGTCATCGCCAACCACGCCGCCGGTGTGGTGGTGGGGAAGGTGGGCACGGCGGTGGTCACGCCGGCGGAACTCCGGGCCGCCCTGCGCGCGGGCCGGCGATCGTGACGGCCCTGCGGGCCGTGGGGTTGATCCCGGCCCGATACGCTTCCTCCCGCTTCCCCGGGAAGGTCCTGGCCCCCATCGCGGGCCGCCCCATGATCCAGCACGTGGTGGAACGGGCACGGCAGGCCACGCACCTGGACCTGGTGCTGGTGGCCACGGACGACCCCCGGGTGCGGGACGCGGTGGCGGCCTTCGGCGGCCGCGCCGTGATGACGTCGCCAGGCCACGCCTCGGGAACGGACCGGATCGCCGAGGTGGCCCGCGGCATCGACTGCGAGATCGTGGTCAACGTCCAGGGGGACGAGCCCACCCTGGACCCGGCCAGCATCGATGAGGCCGTGGCCCCCCTGCTGGACGACCCCACGGTCGAGATGGCCACCCTCTGCACCGCGATCCGGGACGAGGCCGCGGCCCGTGATCCCAACATCGTGAAGGTGGTCTGCGACCGGCGCGGCTTCGCCCTCTACTTCTCCCGCGCCCCGATCCCCTACCATCGGGATCGGGACCCGGGAGTCCCGCGTCGCGAGTCCCGCGTCCCGGGTCGTGCCGGCGACGCGGGACCCGGGACGCGGGACGAGGGACCGGTGCCATGGCGCAAGCACATCGGGCTCTACGCGTACCGGCGGGACGTGCTGCTCCGGCTGGCGGCGCTGGCGCCCACCGCGTTGGAGAAGGCGGAGCGCCTGGAGCAGCTCCGGGCCCTGGAGCACGGCATCCGGATCGTGGTGGTGGAGACCGAGCACGATGCCATCGGCGTGGACGTGCCGGCGGACATCGCGCGGGTCGCGGCGCTCCTCGGGGGTCCGGCCTCCGCAGTGCACGGTGCCGCGTCGTGAGGCGCGGGGGGCGGGTTCCGGGTCTCCGATTCGTCTGGGCGGCGTGAGGGGCGGGGAGCCCCGGGCGGCCCCGCGGGGCCCACGGCGGCGCGCGGGGTGGGGGGCGTGGTACAGCGGAAAGGAGGAGAGGGATCGATGGCGCCCAAGTACATCTTCGTGACGGGGGGAGTCGTCTCGTCGTTGGGGAAGGGCCTGGCCTCGGCCTCCATCGGCAGCCTGCTGGAGTGCCGCGGCTTCAAGGTGAACCTGCTCAAGTGCGATCCCTACATCAACGTGGATCCCGGCACCATGAGCCCCTTCCAGCACGGCGAGGTCTTCGTCACGGACGACGGGTCCGAGACGGACCTGGACCTGGGCCACTACGAGCGCTTCACGGGCGCGGTCCTCACCAAGGACAACAACATCACCACCGGCCAGGTGTACTTCTCCGTCATCAGCAAGGAGCGCCGGGGGGACTACCTGGGCGGCACGGTGCAGGTCATCCCCCACATCACGGACGAGATCAAGCGCTGCATCCACAAGGTGGGGAAGGACGTGGACGTGGCCATCGTGGAGGTGGGGGGCACCGTGGGCGACATCGAGAGCCTCCCCTTCCTGGAGGCCATCCGCCAGATGAAGGCGGACGTGGGGCGCGAGAACGTGTGCTACATCCACCTCACCCTGGTGCCCTTCATCCCCACGGCCGGCGAGCTGAAGTCCAAGCCCACCCAGCACAGCGTCAAGGAGCTCCTGGAGATCGGGATCCAACCGGACGTGTTGCTGTGCCGCACGGACCGCCCGCTCCCCAAGGAGCTCAAGGCGAAGATCGGCCTCTTCTGCAACGTGTCGGAGCAGGCCGTCATCACCGCCAAGGACGTGGAGACGGTCTACGAGGTGCCGCTGTTGCTGCACCGGGAGGGGATCGACGCGCTGCTGGTGAAGCTGCTGGGCCTGCCGGAGCGGCCGCCGGATCTTTCCGCGTGGGAAGGGGTGCTCCAGAAGGTCAAGAGCCCCACCTACCGGGCGACCATCGCCGTGGTGGGCAAGTACCTGGACCTGAAGGATGCCTACAAGAGCCTCTACGAGGCCATCGGGCACGGGGGGATCGGCAACGACTGCCAGGTGGTGGTGAGGCCGGTGGACGCCGAGAAGATCGAGCGGGATGGGCCCAAGGACCACCTCCACGATGTGGACGGCATTCTGGTGCCCGGCGGGTTCGGGAGCCGCGGCATCGAGGGGAAGATCGCGGCCATCGCCTTCGCCCGGGAGGAGCTGATCCCCTTCTTCGGCATCTGCCTGGGGATGCAGTGCGCCGTCATCGAGTTCGCCCGCAACGTCTGCGGCCTGGCCGGGGCCAACAGCCGCGAGTTCGACCTGAACAGCCCCCACCCGGTGATCGACCTGATGGAAGGCCAGCGGGGCATCACCAACCTGGGCGGCACCATGCGCCTGGGGGCGTATCCCTGCCACCTGGCCCGGCCGTCCCGGGCCTTCGACGCGTAC
>Ga0187780_10001305_pt1 | contig 18790 bp, 12 predicted proteins | sample 1015_Q2_SP10_20__FD_132429 | JGI IMG/M metagenome (GOLD analysis project Ga0187780, IMG submission 132429) | Tropical peat soil microbial communities from peatlands in Department of Meta, Colombia - 1015_Q2_SP10_20_MG | ecosystem: Environmental > Terrestrial > Soil > Wetlands > Peat | place...
AGATGTAATAAACATAATCGTTCTTTGACAGCTTCTAAGGTTTTCCCGGTTGGCGCTGCGTCCGGGGCTCAAGCGAGGTCACCTTCCGCATCGCAAGATGATGGGGGGAGGGCCAGCAAGGGTCTATAGCAATGTGCTGGTCGAGGCGAACAAGAAGATGTGTCAAAGGCAAGATAGAATCCCGAGGCGTTGGGACGGTTTGTCCGGTTGGCGGTAAGCCCGGAGCCCGAGCTAACGATCGCGCATCGTAACCCGCAAGGAAGCGATGAATGCAGGTCAGGCAAGGGTCTAAAGTGAGCTACTGGCTGAGACGAATATTCCCAACACTACCTCGGGATTCTTAATTTTTGGGCGCCGAGCGACTCCCCTCCCCCTTCGCTTCCCGTGGCGCTGCCCTTCACGGTCCCTGCTGCATCTGAAATCTTTCCATTGGAACCAGGCGGGCTCGGTAAATCGAATTGGTGGCGGCCACCTCGGCAACGACGTCGACATTGAGTTGGTAACTGCCCCGCGGAAGATTCTCGCCGAAGGGGAGTTCGATCTCGTCGGAGTTCTTCGGCAGCGGAAAATGCTGGTACCCGATGGCCGTCGCCCTTCCGATTTCATCGACCGCCAGCACAATCATCGTCAAATCAAAATCGCGATCCGTCTGGTTAGAGACCCAAATGGATCCTTCCAGCCGTTGCCCGTTGATCTTGGGATAGCGGCCCCAGCGTGCCAAAAGCGGTGAGGTTACCGACAGCGAAAGTTGCCGTGTAACCTCGTGAGCCGGCTTGCCGCTGTCGGTAGCTCGGACGGTGAAAAAGAAATCACCAGTCTGGCTCGGCGTACCCTCCAACTCCCCATCGGGGTTGAGAAACATCCCCGGAGGCAGCGAACCCTCGCTGACTTCCCAGCGAATCGGCGGAACTCCACCGCGCGCTTCGAGGCGGGTCACAAACGGCTGCCGTAGGTAAGCCTTGGGCAGGCTGACGGTCTGTACCACCAGGGGCTGGATAGTCTCACCTGCCGGTTGGGCGGCCATGCGAATGGAAAAAATCGCTAGCAGCAAGGCGATGGCAACGGGAGCGGGAACAGCCCAGGGGGGATTCCGGTTCCGATCGTTTAGGACCTCGACTTGGTGCCGCCTGCTCCGCACAGGATGTCCTGACCTTTCTGGTTAGATCGCTCCTAGCCTTTAAGGTTGAAAACGAAATTATAGAGCCGGGAGGATCGCCGCGGCTGCCCTAGGCATGGATCCGCCTAGGTTCTGACCCTGGGGAGGCAGTCCGAAGCCGAACCGCGCCGGCTCCATTCCGTAGCTCTCGACGTTGCTCCGGTCTCCGCGCTAAGCTAGATGGTTTCAGAAGGATGACCGCAAGCCATGCGCGAGACCGTCACCAAACTGTGGCCGGAGATTCAGTGGATCGAAAAGCCAAAATTGCGCGAGCAGGTTACCCAAACCTGGATCAAGGCGCTCGAACGCAGCCCTTTGAAGGCCGATGATTTGACTAAGATTCCCTTCACCCTGCTGGTGCCCAACTGCCCGGTTACCTTCATGGAACACAAGCGCTGTGTGGTGCACATCGCGCGCCAAAGTGCCGAAGCCATGCAGAAATTCATGGGACGGGCGCTGCCGATTGACCTGGACATCGTGATTGCCGGGGCCATTCTGGCCGACGTAGGCAAGCTGCTCGAATACGAACTCGGCCCGGACGGAAAAAGCCGGCAAAGCGAGCGGGGCGAGGCCTTGCGCCACCCCTTTACCGGCGTGGCCTTGGCCCTGGAGTGCGGCGTGCCGGACGAAGTTTGCCACATCATCGCCGCCCATGCCGCAGAAGGGGACTTGGTCAAGCGCACGACGGAGGCGTTCATTGTTCACCATTCGGACTTTATGGCTTTCTTGCCGTTCAAGAACCCAAAGAACGTGAAGCCGCGATGAACGGGCCAGCCGGGGGAAACGACAGGAACGGGAAGAGACGCTAAGATCGGGAGATTCTGTGTCTGCCAAAGAAGCTATTCAATCCAAACCGACCCTTACTGCCGAGATGGCACGCTGGGCCGCCGCCCTCGAATATCGGAATCTCTCGCCGGACGCGGTTTATCAAGCCAAGCGCTTCCTGCTCGATTCGGTGGGTTGTGCCCTAGGCGGCTATCAGCAGCACGACGTAAAGATCATCCTTCAGGTTCTCGAGGAAGTTGCCGCCCGAGGCCCATCGACCGTCATCGGCACCGGCCGACGGATCGATGCTGTTTCCGCCTCGTTGGCCAATGCCCTGATGATCCGCGTCATGGATTACAACGATATTTATTGGAAGCAAGATCCCTCCCACCCCTCCGATATTTTTCCTGCGGCCCTGGCATGTTGTGAACGGGCCAGAAGCGATGGCAAGGAGTTAATCGTCGGCTTGGTGCTCGGCCACGAATTCGAAATGCGTTTCTGCGAAGCTGCTTTTCCCGGAATCCGCGAGCGGGGTTGGCATCACGCCACCTTGACGGCGTTTGTTTCCCCCTTGGTGGCAGGGCGGGCGCTGCACCTCGGCTGGGAGCAGATCGAGCACGCGGTAGGAATTTCTGCCAGCCGCCATGCCACTCTCGGTGCCGTGACCGCCGGCAAGCTCACCATGATGAAAAACACCGTCGATCCTCTGGCCACGCAGAGCGGCGTGCTCGCCGCCCTCATGGCCGAGAAGGGATACACCGGCCCGGAGCACGTGCTGGACGGAAAAGAAGGATTGACCCACGTTCTGGGCCCGGAGTGGAAGTTAAACCTTCTGAGGGATCAGCTTGGCGAATCCTGGCGCATCACGCAGTGCGGTATGAAGGCGTTTCCGACCGAAGCGCTTACCCACACTCCGATTTCCGCGGTGCTCGATCTGGTCAAGCGGAACGACTTGCAACCTCAGCAAGTCCGCAAAATCAAGATCCACTCCTTGGCTCGTGCCGCCGACATCCTTTCCGATGCCAGCAAGTATGATCCGCGGACGAAGGAAACGGCCGACCACTCGCTGCCGTATGTGATTGCCGCGGCGCTGGTCGAGCGTCAAGTGACGCCCGCGCAGTTTACCCCCGCGAAGATCATGGACCCGACGATCCGGGCCCAGCTGGAGAAGGTCGAAGTCGTGGCCGATCCGGAGATCGAAAAGGTGTTCCCGGCGCTACAGCGGGTGGTGGTCGAAATTACCACCACCGACGACCGCCATCTCACCCAGCAACTCGACTATCCGAAGGGCGACCCGCGCAATCCCCTAACCGATGCCGAGGTGGAGGAGAAATTTGCGGCCCTGGCCGAGGGTGTACTATCGTCCGGCGCGCAGAAGAAATTGAAGCAAGCCATCTGGAATCTCGAAAAGATCCGTTCCGTCAGCCAGTTGATGGCCCTGATGCAGGCCGATCAAAAGGCTAAGAAGGCGGCGCCCAAACGCCGGGTAAAACGGAAGCAGCGGCGCTAGGCGATCGCATTCGGTAGGACCGCCGGGGTGAACCGGTCAAGGGAGTCTTATGCCCCAAACCATAGTTGAAAAAATCGCCCAAACCCACCTCGCCGAAGGTCCGAAGCGGCCGCTCCGGGCTGGCGACTTTGTCTCCATTCGCCCGCATCGGGTCATGACCCATGACAACACCTCTGCGGTCATGAGCAAGTTCAAAGGGATTGGGGCCAAGAAGATCCACCATCCCGGCCAGCTGGTGTTCGCGCTCGACCATGACATTCAGAACCAGGACGAGGCTAATCTGAAGAAATACCGGTCGATTGAGGCATTCGCGAAGGACCAGGGGATCGACTTTTACCCCGCGGGTTCGGGCATAGGACATCAAATCATGGTCGAGCGGGGATATGTCGTGCCGTCCTCGTTCGTCGTGGCTTCGGATTCCCATTCCAACATGTACGGCGCCCTCGGAGCCGTGGGCACTCCGATCGTGCGCACCGACGCCGCCTCGGTGTGGGCCACGGGAGAATTCTGGTGGCAGATTCCTCGCAGCATCCAGGTCATCCTTCAAGGCAAGCTGCCGCCGGGGACGACCGGCAAGGACGTAATCATCACCTTGTGCGGGCTTTACAACCACGACGAGGTGCTCAATGCTGCCGTCGAGTTCAGCGGCCCCGGCGTCAGCAGCCTCTCGATGGATGCTCGCCTCTCGATCTCCAACATGAGCACCGAATGGGGGCCCCTGGTCGGCTGGTTTCCGGTCGATGAGGCGACCATCGCCTACTTGCGAGGGGTCCGCCAGCGTCTCCAGGCGATCGGTATGGAGCGGTTCTCCGAGAAAGAGCTTGAGGGCTGGGCCGCCAATCCGCCCCGGCCCGACGCCGGAGCCACCTATGCCGCCTCGATCGTCCTCGATCTCGGCGAAGTTACTCCGCACATTTCCGGCCCGGACACGGTGCAGGTCGCAACTTCGCTCGCCGAGATTGAAAAGAAGAAGATTGCCATCCAGAAGGCCTACCTGGTCTCTTGTGTAAACTCGCGAGTCGCAGACCTCGAAGCGGCGGCCGAGGTATTCAAGGGCAGGAAGGTTGCCTCCACGGTCGAGTTCTATCTCAGTGCCGCCAGCCGATGGGTGCAAGAAGAAGCCGAGCGACGCGGGATTTGGCAGACGCTCGTCGACGCGGGGGCGAAACCCTTGCCTCCCGGTTGCGGTCCGTGCATCGGGCTGGGCACGGGGTTACTCGAACCGGGCGAGGTCGGCATTTCAGCCACCAATCGCAACTTCAAGGGCCGCATGGGATCGCGCGAGGCCCAATGTTATCTGTCCAGTCCCGAAGTAGTGGCGGCGTCCGCCGTGGCCGGATACATTCGCGGTCCCCATGAGGTGAACGGCCGTGAGCCGGCCCGCTCCTATACGGAGTTTCCCGCGCCCACCGCGGCCGAGCGAGTCGAGATACTGCCGGGTTTTCCGGAGCGAGTGCGCGGACGGCTGGTATTCCTCCCCCAGGACAATATCAACACCGACGCAATCTACGGCAAGGACTACACCTATCGCGATGACATGACGCCGGAAATGATGGCCAAGGTGGTCATGGAAAACTACGACCCGCAGTTTGCTTCCCGTACCCAGGGGGGCGACGTGATCGTCGGGGGCTTCAACTTTGGTACCGGGTCCAGCCGCGAGCAAGCCGTTACCTGCCTCAAGGCCAAGGGCCTGCCCATGGTGATTGCCGCCAGCTTCTCCCAAACCTATTTGCGCAATGCCTACAACAACGGCTTCCTCTGCGTCGAGATCCCGGAATTAGTGCGGCGTTTGCGCGAGCAGCTGGCCGTGCCGATCGCCGCCAAGGAGAAGACCATGATCCCGGGCGACGACATCACCATCGATTTCACTTCCGGGATCACCGCCTGGCGGGGTGAAACCTTCCCCTTCCCGGCGCTCGGCAGTGTTCCGCAGTCCCTGGTGATCGCCCAGGGAGTGGAGAATCTCGTGGCCAAACGATTGGGTTTGGCGCGATAGCAGGGCCGGTGCGAACCGGCGCCGGCGCCAACGGCAAGAAACAGGCTTCGACGCGATTTGACCCCTGGCAAGGAGGATCGGCACTCATGGCGAAACACACCGTGGTCACGATGCCCGGCGACGGCATTGGCAATCAGGTTCTGCCCGAGGCGTTGCGGGTTTTGCAAGCCGTTGGCTTCGAGGCCGACTACCTCCCTGCCGATATCGGTTGGGAGTGCTGGCGAAAAGAAGGCAATGCTCTGCCGGATCGCACCATCGACCTGCTGGCCAAACACAAACTGGGCCTGTTCGGCGCCATCACCTCGAAGCCGAACCGGGAGGCGCAGGCGGAACTGAACCCGGAACTGCGAGCGAAAGGCTACGTTTACTACAGCCCCATCGTGACCATGCGGCAGCGTTTCCATTTGGACGTCTGCATGCGTCCCTGCATCGGTTTCCCCGGCAACCCCCTCAACTACATTCGAAAGAAGGGAACCGGCTTCGAGGAACCGTCGATCGACAGCACGGTTTTTCGGCAAAATACCGAAGGCATGTACGCCGGCATCGAGTGGACCAATCCCCCGGATAACGTCCGCTCGGCGCTGGCCAGCCATGCTAAGTTCAAGGCATTCGCCCAGGTGTCCGGTGCCGATCTCGCCGTGAGTGTACGCATCATCACCCGCAGCGCCGCCCGCCGCATTGTCACCGCCGCTTTCGAGTACGCCAAGAAGCGGGGATTCCGCGGGGTGACCATCTGTGAAAAACCGAATGTGCTGCGCGAAACCTCGGGCATGATGGAGGAGACGGCCAAGGAAGTGGCCAAGGGTTATTCCGGCATCGCCCTCTGGTCGACGAACATCGACGCCCAGATGATGTGGCTGAACAAGAATCCCGAGGACTACAACGTCATTGTGGCCTCGAATCTGTTTGGCGACATCTTGTCGGACGCCTTCGCCGGATTGGTGGGTGGCTTAGGCTTTGCCGCTTCGGGAAATATCGGCGAGGGAGTTGCGGTCTTTGAACCTACCCACGGTTCGGCTCCGAAGTATGCCGAACTTGACCCCCCGATCGTCAATCCGATCGCCATGATCCTTTCCGCTGCCATGATGCTCGACCATATTGGCGAAGGCGCCAAGGCCGAGCGCATCCGCAAGGCCATCGCCGTCGTGGTTCGAGAAGGTAAAGTCCGTACCTATGACATGCTGCGAATCGCGGGAGGGCCCAAGGCCATCGGCCAAGGCGCCGCCTCGACCCACCAGATGACCGACGCGATTCTGGGAAAACTACAATAACCCGGAGCGATGGCTTCGATTCTTGGCTAGAAACCCCGCCCGCTCTCGATGGCCGCCCGGGACCCAGCCGCGAGCCAATCGAGGTGCCGCCGTCGCCTAGCCCCATGGCGGAGCCATGCCATGCGGACGTTCCGGGCAGTCCGAATCCCCGGGCTGCCCCGACGATCTCTTTTTAGTCGCAGGGATGGAGGGCGCGATGCCCGCCACCCTGGAGGCACAGGGATTGATCGGCGCGGACGTTCTCCTCATAGTTGCGAAGAATCAGCTTGAGCTGCGCTTCCAACACTTCTGCCGGTGACAGACGATCGCGCTTTTCCTTCGCCGCGATGTCGGCCAATCGTTTCAAGAGCTGTTCCCTAGTCATTATGCACCTACAAGTCTCTTCGCAATCAGTGCCGCGGACCATCCCACCTTGTTACCGATGGCTCTAAGGCTTAACCCCTGCTCGCGCAGCTTAAGAACCTTATGCATGTCGAGGTCGGCCATCGGGCGTCCCAGCTTTTTCCCCTTGCGCAGCGCACTCCGCAATCCCGCCTTGGTGCGCTCGCTGATCGAAATGCGTTCCTGTTCGGCCAAGGTCGCCATGATCGAAATGACCGCGTCCTTGAACGGCCCACAGGAATCAAACCAAGGCTCTTGGTAGGACCGCCAGGCCACCTGATCGCCGTCCAGCTGACTCAAGTAGAAGAGAGTCCTGCGGACGCCCTCGCGGCTGAATCTGTCCAGTTTCCAGAACAGAATCCCGTCGAATTCCCGCCGCGCGGCGGCAGCCATCATGGCGTCGAATTGCACCCGAGATTTCTTGCCGGACCCGCGCATCGCATCCACATACTCATGCTTGATCGTCCATCCCTGCTGGTGCGCGAACTCCCGCAGTTCTAGCAGCTGATTTTCCCGGTCTTGCTTGGTATTGCTCATCCTGCCGTAAATCACCCAGTTCGCCATTTCTCGCTGCCCTCCGAGCCCTTGTACGCAGTCCCTCACAAAACGTTCCTTTTGTCAACAGCAAAAACATACAGTCGGCTGTGCGAATTTCGTCCCTCACCGCCGGCCAGCCCAAACTTGAGGGAAGCCAGGAACAACGGCATGGTTGGGCCGCGACCCAGGCCTAGCAGTACTTCTAGCGAACCTCTGGCACAGCGCTGACCGGAACACCCTATCCTCTGATTCCGTACCCCGGAGTTGCGGTTGTCCCGGGGCGACCGACCCCAGCCAGCGTCGCCGGGTGGCCATACCGCGCTCTCGACTCCGACCGAGACGGCGGTCTGATTGCGAGGCGATCCAATTCTTTGACCAGAGCCAACCGTCCCGATACGGAGGCAGACGGAAAGACTGACTTCGAAGAGGTGGAAGCGATGACCCATGCCCTCGGCCCGGGGGAACTGGGAGATCATCGGAGGTAATCGACCGCCCCCGTCTGGCTTTTCCGAAATCCGAAATCAGACATTCCACTGGGCTCGCACCGGCATTCGCGCCGTACCTTGACGCAGCCGGATTCCACAAGTACTGTGTCAGTGGAATGAGCAGCGCGAAGGCAGTCACGGAGATCTCCGTGGCCGAGGCGGGACGTTGGGGCAAAGATATCCGTTCCGACCTGCATGTCGCGATTGAACCCCGCGATCGTGGCGGCTTGGAGATTGCACTCGAATCGCGGGTCGGTCCCTACTACGGAGATTCGATCCTCCGGCAAGCGCGCGCCGTGCTCGAAAGTCTCCAGGTCAAGCACGCCCGGGTTGCCATTCACGACGAGGGCGCGCTCCCGTTCGTCATCTCGGCGCGCCTGGAAGCCGCGGCCAAGCGGGCTGGCCTGGCGAACGGCAGCAAGGTTCTGCCGGAGAAGATTCCGCTTCCTGAACCTTCGCCCCGGGATCGGTTGCGGCGCTCTCGCCTTTACCTGCCGGGTTCAGAACCCAAGTACTTGGTGAACGCCGGATTGCACGCGCCCGACGCCATCATCTTGGATCTTGAAGACTCGGTGCATCCAGGCGAAAAAGACACTGCCCGAATCCTGGTGCGCAACGCCCTGCGGGCGGTCGATTTTGCTGGCTGCGAGCGCACGGTGAGGATCAATCCCTTGCCCCTCGCCCTCGAGGATCTGGGCGAAGTGATTCCCGAAGCGCCCGACCTTGTGCTTCTTCCCAAGGCGGAAAAGCCGGAACAAGTGGCGGAGGTGGATCGCGCGATCGGCGAGTTGAAGGCTCGCCACGCCGTCGACCGCCCGGTCTGGATACTGCCCATCCTGGAGTCGGCGCTCGGAATCGAAAATGCATTCGCGATCGCCGCCGCCTCGCCCAATGTCGTCGGGCTGACCATCGGCCTCGAGGACTACACGGCGGATCTCGGGGTGATGAAAACCGCGGAAGGCCGGGAATCCCTCTATGCCAGGACCCGCCTGGTGAACGCCGCGAAAGCCGCGGGCCTTCAGGCCAGCGATTCAGTTTTTGCCGACGTTGCCGACCTCGAGGGGCTGGCTCGCTGGGCGGAGCAGTCTAGCGCCCTGGGATTTGAGGGCATGGGGTGCATTCACCCCAGCCAGATTCGGGTAGTGCATCGAGCCTTTCAACCGTCGCCCGCAGAAATCGACAAGGCTTTGAAGATCGTCGCCGCCTTTGAAGAAGCCGAGCGACGCGGCTTGGGTGTGGTCAGTTTGGGGGCCAAGATGATCGATCCTCCCGTGGTAGAACGCGCGCGCAAGCTGGTGGCACGAGCCAAACAGACGGCAAAGGCGTAAGATTCTGGTCCACTTTGGTACTTGGTTTGGGTGATTCCGTGGTAGGGAAGCAAGTGACCGCTCGCTCCGATTTCGCACAGAATGCCCTGGGACGCATGGTTCCCACCATGGTCAACAGCAAGCCCCAGGTTCCCTACCTGGGAGTGGGGCAATACCGCCCGCACGGCAGAAAAGCCGGCCCTCCGGTACGCTCGAGCAACGCTTATCCGGAAGACGGCGACAAGCGGGCGCCGGATCTTCAAACCGCACTGCGCAATTGCGGCCTGGAAGACGGAATGGTGATCTCCAGTCACCATCACCTTCGCGACGGAGACCGGGTTGCCCTATTGGCGCTGGACGCGGCGGCGCGCCTGGGGGCCAAGGACCTGACCTGGTTTCCGAGCGCCTCGTTCCCCTCGCAAAAGGGAGCCATCGAATTGATGGCGAAGGGCGTCATTCACCACATCGAAGGCAGCCTGAACGGCCCGCTGGGCGACTATTGCACGCAGGGCAAGATGCGCGGCCTGGGCGTGTTGCGCTCCCACGGCGGCCGCTGGCAGGCGATCCAGGACGGGGAGGTGCACATCGACATTGCCATCATCGCCGCCCCCACCGCCGATGCCTTTGGCAATGCCGACGGTTCCCACGGTAAGTCGGCCTGCGGTTCGCTCGGATTCGCGCTGGCGGACTCGGTTTATGCCGATCGGGTGATCGTGGTCACCGATACTCTGGTTCCTTTCCCATGCATCCCCTGGCAAATTCAGGGAAATAACGTGGACTCCGTGGTGGTCGTCGATTCGATCGGAGATCCCTCGAAGATCGTCTCCGGAACCACCGAGATCACGCGCTCTCCGGATCGGCTGCGCATCGCCGAGCTGGTGGCCCGTTTCTTGCGCGAGGCCGGCATCATGCGGAACGGTTTTTCGTTCCAGGCCGGGGCGGGGGGCATTGCTCTCGCCTTCGTCGATTACCTGCGCCGCATGATGAAAGAGGATGAAGTGAAGGCGCGTTTTGTCCGCGGCGGATCCACTCGCCATCTGGTGGAGATGTTGCAGGAAGGATTGACCGATTACATCCTCGATGGCCAGACCTTCGACCTCGAAGGCGTGAAATCGATCGCCAGCGATCCCCGCCACGTGGCCACCTCGCCATTCACCTCCTACAATTACCACGGGAAAGGCAACTTTGCCTCGATGGTGGACGCGGTCGTTCTGGGCGCGACCGAAGTCGACGTCCGCTTCAACGCCAACGTGGTGACTCACTCCGACGGCCGGCTTCTGCACGGCATTGGAGGATGGCAGAACTGCCTGGCGGCCGGTTGCACCATCCTCGCCCTGCCCTCCTTTCGCGACCGCATTCCCGTGATCGTGGACGAGGTAACGACTCTCACCGGGCCCGGCGAGTTGATCGATGTGGTGGTTACCGAGCGGGGTATTGCGATCAACCCTGGCCGCCAAGATTTGCTCGATGCCGTGAAAGGGTCGAGCTTACCCATCCGGCCGATTCAGGACATCAAGAAAGAAGTCGAGCGTATCTGTGGCGGTGAACCGTCACGTCCCAAGCGGAGCCAGCGCCCCGTCGCCGTCGTGAAATGGGTCGACGGCACGGTACTCGATACCGTCTGGGAGGTACGCTAGTGGTAAGCCTCGCAGGGGTGTACCCGATTGCCACACCAGCTGGCGACTTCTGACTATCCTGTCCTCTCGAAGACTGTGGGTTGTCCTGCCAAATACTGCTCATCGCCGAAACGGTGTGCGCGGGCGGAACCATGGGAGCACATCTCGACTTATTGCTTGCCTTCACTGAGCAGCACCACGTCGGCGACATCGTGCTCGCGGACAACGGCCAGGTGTTTCCCGTCGGGCGACCAGTGGAAATCGGTGATCAGCTCTGAGCTGAAGTGGGTGAGCGGGTGGCCGGGCGAACCATTGAGCGGCTGGACCCAGAGATTGTCGACGCCATTCTCGTTAATCGTGTAGACCACGGAGTTCTCGCCAGGCTGCAATTGCACCCGCGGGTTCAAAATGCGGCTTGTGCTAAAGCGCCGGTCGAGGGGTAGGAGGCGAAAGGAACCGGGCGAGCCGCTCTCCAGACTTGCCGTCTCCAGTTGAGCCGCGGGCTCGAAGGTGACGGGATCGTTGGTGTCGACCACCAGCGAAAGATATTTCCCGTCATCGGAGACAAAGTTGAGGCTGTCGTAGCCAAAGCTGTTGGGGACTGAGGCAAGAGGAACAGCCTCCACTTTTCCGCCATCAAGCGGCACCCGCATGACGCGACTCGCCCCCCGATCGATGAAATACACCCACTTTCCATCGGGCGAGCAGGCGGGATTGGTTTCAAAGAATTGCGAGCTCAGTTGCTTGGGAGCGGAGCCATCCGCGTTGATGCGCCAAATGACCAGGCTATTGCCCTGATGGAAAGCCCACGAAAGCACGAGGTAACGGTCGCCGCAAGGGGCGAAGCTCACAATACTTGCCGCCGGATCGCTGACCAGGACCGTGGCGTTCTGGCCATCGGGATCCATGCGGGTGATCTTCGTTCCATCAGAAACCAGGAGCTTCCCGTCTCCACTCCACTGCGCCATTACCGGATCGGCAACCGGAAGGAGCCGGGGCGTGGCGGGGGTGTTCTTCCTGTCTTCCGCGTCGACGAGCGACAGGCTGCGGGTGGTCTTGACTTCGACGGTGGTGACGCTTTTACCATCCGCGGAAAGAGTCAAGGTTGTATAGCGATTGGTATCGCGAGTGATGGGCTCGAGCTTGCCATCGGTCGACAGCAGGCCCAGGTGCGATCGCGAGAAACCCTCGCCTTTGCCGGTGAAAACCACCAGAAGGAATCGCCCGCTGGGCAACCACTTCAACTCAGAGACCGCTTGGTCCTTGAGCCCCGCCAGGGTTCGAACCTTCTTCGAGGCGGGATCAAACGTCTCGATGAAGCTGAGGGCCACTCCCGAGGAAGGATAGGAATAGGCGATTTGCTTTCCGTCGGGCGACCAGCTGATGTTGGTGGGGTCGCCTCCCCGCGTGGGTTGCGCCACCTCGAGGACGGTTTCGTCGCTGCCATCCGCATTGGCCGTCAGCAGGCGGTATTTTCCCACCTCCGGGTCGTTGGCGCGGAAGTAGGCCATACGCTGTCCATCGGGGGAAAACGTGATGTCGGTATCAATGTCGTGAACGATCGCCCTGGGCGCGCCCCCGAGCACGGGTACACGATACAGAATGAACTGCGTGGCCTGCGCGTTCGCAGCCTTCTCGAAGTACACGTGATTCCCATCGGGAGAGAAAGCCAGGTTGCGGTAGAGGCCCGGGTCCGGCGCAATGATCTGGGTATCGCTGCCGGTGGGCACGTTGCGCAGCCAGAGGCTCCGCTGGCCGTTATCGTTCTGCACATTCAGAATGTACTTGCCATCGGGGGAAATCGCCGCCAGCGAAGCTTTGCCGGTGTTGGTGATCTGGGTGACGGTGAAATTCTGAAAGGGCGCGGTGGCGAAGCGCAGGAAAAGAGCATAAATCCCGTAGGCGGCTGCGGCCACGACGAGCACCCCGGCGAAGGCTCCGGCGGCCATTTTCCACGGTTTCTGCCTGGCGATCGGACCGACCTCCGAGGTACTGGAACGAACCGCAACCGAGGCGCCGGAAACCGCGCTTCCGGCGGAGGCGCTCGAGGAGGGCGGCAGGGGCACGGCGGGAGGTTCGAGCGCTGGCTCTGCCGAGGCGACCGCCACACTTCGTCCCGAACCGCTGTCTCGCTGCAAACGCTTCAAGTCGCTACGCATGTCCGAGGCGTGCTGGTAGCGGAGGTCCCGGTCCTTTTCGAGCGCCTTGTTGATAATGTCCTCGAGCTTGGCCGGCAGGTCGGGATTCAGGCGAAGCGCGGGAATCGGCGTGCGATCGAGGATGGCGTGGGAGATGACCCCGGAAGTCTCTCCTCGAAATGGCAGAGTGCCGGTGGCCATTTCGTACAAAACGGCGCCAAAGGAAAACAGGTCGGTACGGGCATCGAGTTCCTTCCCACGCACCTGTTCGGGCGACATGTAGGCAACCGTCCCCAGCGTGGTTCCCGGACTGGTCAGATGCTGCTCATCGAAGGAGCCCGTCTGCGTACCCGCCGTTTCGAGGTTGGTCGAAGCACTGGCGGCGACAACCTTCGCCAGCCCAAAATCGAGAATCTTGGCATGGGCGCGCTTGGTGACGAAGATGTTGGCGGGCTTGATGTCGCGATGAATGATGCCCTCGCCGTGCGCGGCATCGAGGGCATCGGCGATCTCCGTGGCCAACGAGAGAATCAATTCGGTATCGAGCGGACGCCCGGCAATTTGTTGCTTGAGGGTCAATCCGTCGAGGAACTCCATGGCGATGAACGGCTGACCGTGTTCCTGCCCGATTTCATAGATGGTGCAGATGTTGGGATGGTTTAAGGCGGAAGCTGCCTGGGCCTCGCGCTGAAATCGGGCCAATGCCTGGGCATCCTTGGCGACCTCTTCGGGCAGAAACTTCAGGGCGACAAATCGGTGCAGGGTTAGGTCCTCAGCCTTGTAGACGACACCCATGCCCCCGCCACCGAGCCTGTCCACGATGCGGTAGTGCGAGATGGTTTGGCCGATCATGACGGCAATCCTCTGGGCGGGTTTATCTTATGGACCCGCTTGGGGCTAGTCAACCACAGGCCTGGCGAACCGCGCCGCGGAAGCGGTTGCTACGCGCAGCCTCTGGCGTCCAAATTTGGAACCAGAATCGATGCCCCGGACCGTAATGACAGCCGAGGCCCTAGACCCGCGCTATACTGGCCCGGCTTTGAACCGGGGAGGTCGCGATGCAGCGTCTGCTATTTCTTTCGCTCGTGCTCGGTCTGGCCGGAATGTCTCGGGCGCAACCGGCGCCGGCCACCCTGGTCGTTCGCGGTGGCACTCTGGTGGACACAGCCTCGGCCCAGGAGATCCGTGACCGCGTGATCGTGATTCGGGGCGAGCGCATCGAACAGGTGGGGGCGGAAGCTAGCCTGGCCATTCCTGCGGGCGCCGAGATCGTCGACGTACGCGGCAAATGGATCATTCCTGGACTGATCGATTCCCACGCGCACGCTCAGAGTCCCGAGGAGACACCGTTCGCCTTGTACCTGGCGAACGGAGTGACCACGATTCGCAATCCGGGGGGAAACATCACCGTGCTGCGGATGACACGGGAGCGGTTAGCCCGCGGCGAGCTCCCGGGTCCGCGCTTATTCTTTTCCGGCCCCCTACTCGATGGTATGCCGCCGGTCTGGCCTGAGGGGAGCCTGCTGGTAGATACCCCGCAGCGGGCGAAGAGCGCAGTCAATTTTCTGGCCGATCAGGGCGTGGACTTCGTGAAGGTCTATAACAATGTCAAAGAGCCCGAACTCAAGGTAATCGTAGAGACCGCGAAGGAGCGAGGGTTGCCGGTAGCGGGGCACATTCCGCGGTCGATGACCATGACTCGTGCCGTCGAAGTGGGGATGACCAGACTGGAACACATTCGCGTCACCGGACGGGAAATGCTAAGCCCGGAAGAGGCCGCGAAGATTGATCCTCTGCCGCTTGGAACCCGCGAGCCGATGCTCTGGCAGCGATTCGATCTGCAGTCGGAAAAGATGCGGGCGCTCGTCGCACGGCTGGCCGAGAGCCAAGTCTTTCTGGACCCGACCCTGGTGATCGCCGAACAGACCGAGGTGCCAAATTTAGAGGCGGAGAGAAATGATCCCAACAATCAGTATCTTTCCCCGACGTGGATCGAGGAGGCGGTGAAGAGTGCGAAAAATCCCCTGTTCGATCTTCCGCCTGCGCTTCAGACCGTAGCAGCGGAAGCCTTTCGCAAGCAGGAGCAGTTTGTGGGCATGTGCAGCCGCGCGGGAGTCCGAATTATTGCCGGAACCGATGGGCCTGGAATTGGCAGCTTGCTGCCGGGATTCGGACTGCACCGCGAGCTGGAATTGCTGGTCGCATCCGGACTGAGCCCGGCCGAGGCACTGCGGGCGGCGACTTCCACAGCGGCCCAGGCCCTGGGCAAAGAAGACCAACTGGGAACGATTGCACCGGGACGCCTCGCCGACATGGTGGTTCTCGATGCGGACCCACTTGAGGGAGTCGAAAATCTGCGGAAAATCCGCCTGGTCATAGCCGGGGGAAAAACCTACGCGCCCGAGGCGCTGCTCGACCAAGTGCGGGCCAAGCAGAAACCGTGAGCCGTCCTCGCCTTCCGGGGATGGTTGGGGGCTGGTCTGTTTGGCTACGCACTCTCGACTTGCCTGGCCGGGCCCGGGTTTCAGCTCGGGATTCAACCGTGCCGGAGCGGTTACTCTTCGGTGGAAAGGTCCTCGCAGAGCCGGCGGAGAGCGTTCCTTTGCTCCCGCGAGAGGGCCAGGAACTCGAATCCGTGACGCAGACCTATGCGATAGCGAACCAGGGCACGGAATTTCATCGAGCGCTTGGTCGTCGGCAGCGTGATTTCCATCGAGACGACTTCTCCCGGCTCGACTTCCGCGGTGAGGGTCCCGCCAATTCCGTCCTCTCCGATTTCGCTCGAGCGTCCCCACAGGGAAACCGTTCCCGTGGGGCGAAAGACCTGGGCGTCGATGCGAATGTCAGCGGGATAGCGGGCAAAGCGACGGGGATTCGGGGGTTGAGGTCCCTCTTGGGCACCAGAAGCGCTCATAGGTTCTCCGCCTCCTAGCCGCGGATGACGACTGAAGCGCGTCAAACGGTCCTCCCCAACGGTTGCTGCGAGGAGGGCGGCGACGAATTTCCGCCTGGTGATCCGTTATGTCCAGGTTCCCTCGTTCAGGTCCGGCAAACAAAACCTGTTTCCCTAGGTTCGGCCCCGGAAATTGGTTGCCCTTCCCCCTGATTCTCTTCCAACCGCCAGCATGGGCTCAATAACCGGAAGGATCATGTACCAGCGGAGATAACGGGCTCAATTCCGGCATTGGCCGGGGGATAATTCCCCCCACGAGGGTCCATTGCGCGAAAATACCTAGCAGCAGCTGGGACTATGGGCGGTCCGTGGACATTAAGACGGGTACGAAACTTGGTGATCGGAGGGCTTTTCTGTGGCTTTTCCTGGGCCCAAACGCCTCCTCCGCCGGCATCTACGCCCAATCCATCCTTGCGGTTAGAGGTTACGGTCAGCGACGAAAACGGGGTCGCCGTTCGCTCGGCGCTGGTTCGGCTGATCCATGCCCGCCAGCCCAATCCACAGCAGTCGGAAACGGATTTCGCCGGGCACTGCACCTTTACCCGACTACTCCCGGGAAAGTATGAGCTTCAGGTGGAGAAGCCGGGGTTTTATCGGGCGGTTTTGACGGCCCTCGATCTGTCGACTACCTCGAATGTCGATGTGACTCTGTCCCACCAGCAGGAGATTCGCGAAACGGTCAACGTGGAAGAGTCCGTACCCACCATCAACCCTGCCCAGGTTGCTGCGAAAGAGCAACTGACGGGAATAGACATCATCGACCTGCCCTATGCCGCCACCCACGACTATCGCAACGTACTCAACTTTATCCCGGGGGTGGTCGAGGACTCATCGGGGCAGCCGCACGTAGCCGGCAGCGATACCCACCAGACCCTGACTTTGCTCGACGGCTTTAACGTGACCCAGCCCGCCAACGGGCTTCTGCTGCTGCGGGTCTCGACCGATGCCTTTCGTTCGATTGAGGTGGAACCCAGCCGCGAGCCCGCCGAGTATGGCAAAGGCTCGGGCGGCGTACTCGGCCTAAACACCGGAATTGGCGACAATCACTACCGTGTCATCGCCACCAATTTCCTCCCCTCGGTGCAGAACAAGAACGGACTGGCCCTCGACCAGTGGACTCCGCGCTTCACCTTCTCCGGCCCGATCGAGAAGCAGAAAGCCTGGTTTTTCGACGCCCTCGAAGGCGAATACGACAATCTCATTGTTGCTCAACTTCCGAGTACGGAAGACACCGATCATTACTGGCGCGCCGGGAACCTGGCCAAAGTTCAGACCAACTTCACGGCTCGCAACATCCTGACTGCGAGTTTTCTCTACAACTATCTCAACGACCAATATTCCGGTCTTTCGCTGTTCAGTCCCGCGCCGGCCAACCCGGAGGATGCCGAATCCGCCTACGTTGCCACCGCCAAAGACCAGTACTATTTCCGCGGGGGCGAACTGCTGGAGGGGGGATTCAATTTCGATCAGTACAACCTGGCCCTGACTCCGCACGGCGCCGCCCCATATTTCCAGACCACAACCACGGCGGGAGGGAACTATTATCTGGCCGAGCAAACGGTGGCCCGGCGCTGGCAGGCTCTGGGGAATCTGTATCTTCCTCCCCGCCCATGGCACGGGCATCATGACATAAAAACCGGGATCGATCTCGACCGCATTGACTATGACGCACAGTTTTCCCGCCGACCCATATCGTTCTGGCCAGGCGAGAGCGTGACCACGCCCACTGGCGCGTGCCCTACCGATCGGAACGGGGTTCCCACCGTGCCTTCACCGTGTTCGCGCTATTCCGTGTTCTCGGGGGGAAATCTCTCCACCACGAACAATTCCGAGTTCAGCGCCTATGTCCAGGACCAGTGGTCGATCAGCGATCGCCTGCTGGTGGCGCCCGGTGTGCGTTTGGATTGGGATCAGATCGTACGCACTCCCTTGGTCTCGCCCCGGCTTGCCGGTACCTACGTGTTCGACAGTTCCGGCAAGACCAAGCTTTCCGCCGGAATCGGAATCGTCTATGACGCAACCGACATCATCCTGATTGCCCGCCCCTACGCCGGAGAGCGGGCCGACTATTTCTTCAATGCCGCGGGCCAGCCGACCAACTTGAGCGGCACCGTGCTCCGCCAGCCGACCTCCGTCCTCTCCACTTTTTCGGTGAATCGAACCACGCTCGAAGCGCCCCGGTTTCTCAACTGGAGCGTGGCTCTTGAGCGAAGGCTGCCGAAAGCCATTTTCCTGAAAGCCGAATACATCGAACGCCAGGGCACCCAGGATTTCGTGTACAACACCTTGAACAACTTGGCGGGCGGCAACTTTTTTCTCGAGAACACGCGTGACGACCACTACCACGCCATTCAGCTCAGCCTGCGCCACAACTTCGGCCGATCGTATCTCGTCAGCGGTTCCTACACTCGTTCGACAACCAATTCGAACCAGGTGCTCAATTTCAACGTCGACAACCCATTTCTCAGCCCCCAAGCCGCCGGTCCCTTCCCTTGGGACACTCCTAACCGCTTTCTCTCGTGGGGTTTTCTTCCCTTCTTCAATCTCCCCATCATCCACCACCTCGACCTGGCCTACTCGACCGAAGCCCGCACGGGATTCCCGTTTGACGTCTATAACAACTTGCAGGAACTGGTGGAGCCTCCCGGTGCGCGCCGTTTTCCCACCTACTTCAC
>Ga0187780_10001306_pt1 | contig 18782 bp, 16 predicted proteins | sample 1015_Q2_SP10_20__FD_132429 | JGI IMG/M metagenome (GOLD analysis project Ga0187780, IMG submission 132429) | Tropical peat soil microbial communities from peatlands in Department of Meta, Colombia - 1015_Q2_SP10_20_MG | ecosystem: Environmental > Terrestrial > Soil > Wetlands > Peat | place...
CGTAATCGAGATGGCGCGACAGCTTTTCGCGCGTCAGCTTGGTGAAGCTCGTCTTCTCGGCGGCGTCGCGCATCTCGGTGAGCCGTGTGCGGATGGTTTCGGCCGAGGTCGGCGAAAACGGGACGTCGCTCTTGCGCAGATCGTTGAGTGCGTCCAGGCCGGCCTGTGCGTCGCGCGCGCCGGCGAGTGACCGCATCAACTCCCGCGCTTCGGCGCGCATCTGATCGGCCGGTTCGCCGAGCGGGCGGCCGAGTAGACGCAGGAGCGCGCGCCAGCGCTTGAGCGCCTTGCGTACTTCATGCACGGCTTCGGGATCAGCGAGTTCCGGATCGCTTAGTGCGCGCCGAGCATCGGCAATGATTGAACGTGCGGCGGCCGCCAAGCCGTCGCCAAAACTGCCGTCTTGGCCGGCGTTTCCCGCCATAACAGCCTTCTGCCGCCGTTTGGTGACGGGTTGATGAAAAGTTCCGCGGTGCGCTCTTCCCATTGCCTCTGGCCGTTGCTACATAGCCCCCGAAACGCACGGGCCTCGCCCCGCGCTTCGCATTTTGACGCGGGGTGGAGCAGCCCGGTAGCTCGTCAGGCTCATAACCTGAAGGTCGTAGGTTCAAATCCTACCCCCGCAACCAACCAGAACGAACGACTAAGGCCCGGCCGATTTCCGGGCCTTAGTCGTTTGGTGCGCCGCAATACTTGATGCGTTGTAATCCGGCGGGCGGGGGCGGCCTGCGCGCAATGCAAAGCATCGCACGCGCAGAAGGTTCATCTCTCCAAACCGCGACCACCGGTCACCGCCGCGATCATATTGAATTTACGCGGTCTTTATGCGACCAATACCGATGGTCTGGCGGAGCTTAAAAGGCTCAGCTTGTATTGAACAAAAAAACGAAATCTATGGGGAGGGATATCATGGCTATGGCAGCGGGAGCATCCGCGCGCAGCGGCGCAATAGCGTCGACGCGTTGGAGTTACTTGGTGATTTGCGTCATCTGCATGGTGATGATCGCAAATCTGCAATACGGATGGACGCTGTTCGTCAATCCGATCAACAAGGCGCATGGCTGGTCCATTGCTTCGATCCAGGTCGCATTCGCCATCTTCATCGCGCTTGAGACCTGGCTAACGCCGATTGAGGGATGGATCGTCGACAATTTGGGTGCGCAGCGCGGACCCAAGATGATGGTCGCCTTCGGCGGCATCATGGTCGCAATCGGCTGGGTCATCAACGCCTACGCCACATCGCTCGAGATGCTGTATTTCGGCGCGGTCGTCGGCGGCATCGGCGGTGGCGCGGTTTATGCGACCAGCGTCGGTATGGCGGTGAAATGGTTTCCCGACCGGCGCGGTCTCGCGGTCGGCCTGACCGCGGCGGGCTATGGTGCCGGCGCCGCGCTCACGGTGATTCCCATCCGAGCCGTGATCGACACTTATGGATACGAAACTGCGTTCCTGTGGTTCGGCATCATCCAAGGCGGCGTCGTCTTCATTCTGGCGTGGCTGCTGCGCGGTCCGGAGCCGGGCGAGCTAGCAGCGGCTCCGCCGCCGAAGGTAGCCCAGTCCGCCAAGAGCTATTCCCCGAAGGAAGTGCTGCTGTCGCCGGTGTTCTGGTTGCTCTACCTCATGTTCGTCATGGTGTCGGCCAGCGGTCTGATGGCGACCGCGCAGATCGCGCCGATCGCGAAAGACTTCAATGTCGGCAACGTCATTCTGTTCGGTGGCGCTTCGACGCTGACGGTCGCGCTTATTGTCGACAATGTTTGCAACGGCGGCGCGCGTCCGCTGTTCGGCTGGGTCTCCGACAATATTGGCCGCGAATTCACCATGGCGATCGCGTTCGGACTAGGCGCGCTGGCTTACTGGATGCTGGGCTCGCTCGGCACCGCTCCGTGGGCTTTCGTAGTCTTCGCCGCGCTGATCTTCCTGACTTGGGGCGAAATCTTCAGCCTGTTCCCGTCAACCTGCACGGATACGTTCGGGCCGAAATTCGCCACGGTGAACCTCAGCCTGCTCTATACCGCGAAGGGAACGTCGGCCTTCCTGGTGCCGCTCGCCAACGTCATAAAAACGTCGACCGGAAGCTGGCACATGGTATTCGTGGTCACCGCGGCGATGAACATCGTCGTGGTCGCGCTTGCGCTCTTTGTGCTCAAGCCGCTGCGCCGCCGTGTCATGGAAAACCCCCAGTAATCGAAACGATCATCCCCGCCCGTGCAAACGGGCGGCGAGTTTTTGCCTTGTAGCGGGTGCGGCCAAACGCGTCTTGTGCGTGCCTGCGCTTCTGGCATATTGTATGCCAGCATTTTTGCAGCCGAGCGTATGAGTAATCGAGACCGTAGTTCCCGTCGTGTGCAGGCCGACGTTCGCGGACACAACCCCGCCCGCGTCACCGGCGCATTGCGGCCGGCGCTCGACCCGATCGCAGTCACGCCGAGCTTCAAGCACAAGGCCTACGCCGCGCTGAAGAACGCCATCGTGGCGATGGACATCTATCGCAACCGCGACGAAATCCGGCTTGATGAGCGCAAGCTCGCGCAAGACTTCGGCATCAGCCGCACGCCGGTGCGCGAAGCGATGGCGCAACTCGAAAGCGAAGGCTTCGTTCGCTCAGTGCCCCGCCGCGGTATCTATGTCGTGCGCAAGACTAAGCGCGAGGTGATCGAGATGATTACCGCTTGGGCGGCACTCGAAAGCATGGCCGCCCGTCTGGTCACGCAAAGCGCGCGCGACGATGAGATCGCAGGCCTACGCCGCATGTTCGAGAGCTTCGAAAGCGGCGGGATTCGCTCGCATCTCGACGAATATTCCGACGCTAATATCGAGTTCCACCAGGCCATCATCAAGCTCAGCCGTAACGCGGTGCTGATCGACATGGCCGAGAATCTGTTCACCCACATGCGTATGATCCGGCGCAAGACGATTGTGGAAAAAGATCGCATCGAGAAGTCGATCCGCGATCACATGAACATCGTCGAAGCGCTGGAAGCGCGCGAGACCGAACGCGCGGAAGAACTGGTGCGCGGTCATGCGCTCGGCCTGGCGGACCATGTCGCGCAATATGCCGATTATCTGGACTGACATGCGCGCTTTGTTTCTCAATCAGGCGGCGCGCCAAACCATAAACTGAGCGACGGGGAGGGTTCTCATGGCTGAAGCAGCAGTAAAAGAAAAAGCGATGGAAACGGCCGCGGATGAGCGGGAGCTGACCGACGGCTTCCACTTGCTCATCGACGCGCTGAAGCTCAACGGCCTCACCACGATCTATGGCGTGCCGGGTATCCCGATTACGGACTTCGGCCGTATGGCGCAGGCCTCCGGCATCCGCGTCCTCTCGTTCCGGCACGAACAGAACGCCGGTTATGCGGCGTCGATCGCCGGATTCCTCACCAAGAAGCCGGGTGTCTGCTTGACGGTATCCGCACCGGGCTTCCTCAATGGCATAACCGCGCTCGCCCACGCCACGACCAACTGCTTCCCGATGATCCTGATGTCGGGCTCGTCCGAGCGCGAGATTGTCGACCTGCAGCAGGGTGATTATGAGGAGATGGATCAACTCGCTATCGCCAAGCCGCTGTGCAAGGCTGCCTTCCGCGTGCTGCACGCGCAGGACATCGGCATCGGTCTAGCGCGCGCAATCCGCGCCGCCGTGTCGGGCCGTCCCGGCGGCGTCTATCTCGATCTTCCCGCGAAATTGTTCGGTCAGGTCATGGATGCCGAGGCCGGCAAGAAATCGCTGGTCAAGGTGATCGATGCGGCTCCCGCGCAAATCCCTGCGCCGGATGCAGTCAGGCGCGCGCTCGACGTCCTCAAGAGCGCCAAGCGTCCTCTGATCATCCTCGGCAAGGGCGCGGCCTACGCACAGGCCGACGACGCGATCCGCAGCTTCGTCGAGAGGAGCGGCATTCCTTTCCTGCCGATGAGCATGGGCAAGGGGCTGCTGCCGGATACGCATCCGCAGTGCGCAGGCGCTGCGCGCTCAACCGTTCTGAAGGATTCAGATGTCGTCATGCTGATTGGCGCGCGACTCAATTGGCTGCTGTCGCATGGCAAGGGCAAGACCTGGGGCGAAGCGCCGAAGAAGTTCATCCAGATTGATATCGAACCCAAGGAAATGGACTCCAACGTCGAGATCGTAGCTCCGGTGGTCGGTGACATCGGCTCCTGCGTGGCCGCGCTGCTCGAGGCCATGGCATCGAAATGGCCGGCGCCGCCGGCCGACTGGCTCAATGTCGTCAAGACTAAGCGCGATGAGAACGTCGCCAAGATGGCACCTCGCCTGATGAACAACAATGTGCCGATGGATTACCACGGCGCGCTCGGTGTCCTGCGGACGATCGTCAAGGAGCGGCCGGACGCCATCCTCGTCAATGAAGGCGCCAACACGCTCGATCTCGCGCGCGGCATTATCGACGTTTATCAGCCGCGCAAGCGCCTCGACGTTGGAACCTGGGGCATCATGGGCATCGGTATGGGATATGCTATCGGCGCGGCCATCGAGACCGGCAAGCCAGTGCTCGCAGTCGAAGGCGACAGCGCCTTCGGCTTCTCCGGCATGGAGGTCGAGACGATCTGCCGCTACAAGCTGCCCGTCTGCGTCGTCATCTTCAACAACGACGGCATTTATCGCGGCACCGACGTCAACTCCGTCGGTTCGGATCCGGCGCCGACCGTATTCGTGAAGGGCGCGCGCTACGACAAGATGATCGAGGCTTTCGGTGGCGTCGGTGTCAATGCGACGTCTCCGGATGAGCTCAAGCGTGCCGTTAACGCGGCTATGGATTCGGGCAAGCCGACCCTGATCAACGCGGTGCTCGATCCTGGCGCCGGCAGCGAGTCGGGCCGCATCGGCAACCTCAATCCGCAGAGCAAGCTGAAGAAGAAGTAGAAGCAGCGCCCGCGCAAGTGGGGCCGCAGAAGTTTTGAAGTGACGGGCTCCCTGACCGGGAGTGGGGCAAACCGCAAAGCTGGAGGGAATGCACATGGCGAAGAAGAAACAAAAGAAAACGAAATCGAAAGTGAAAGCCACGGCCAAGAAATCGGTCCGCAAGGTGGTGAAGCTGGCAAGCGCCAAGACAGGCAATGGGAATGGCCTGCCGAAGCCAAGCAGCAAGGCCTGGGGTCAGGCTGGCAAGGCGCTCGACGGGGTGAAGATTCTCGACTTTACCCACGTGCAGTCGGGTCCGACCTGCACGCAGCTCCTGGCCTGGTTCGGCGCCGACGTGATCAAGGTCGAGCGGCCAGGCGTGGGTGACATCACCCGCGGCCAGCTGGTCGACGTGAAGGGCGCCGATTCGCTCTACTTTACGATGCTCAACCACAATAAGCGCTCGATCACCGTCGACTCCAAGCACCCCCAGGGCATGCGCGTGCTGGAAGCGCTAGTGAAGACTTGCGACGTGCTGGTCGAAAATTTTGCCCCCGGCGCCCTCGATCGCATGGGCCTCACTTGGGAACGGATCAACAAGCTCAACCCGCGTATGATCGTCGCGTCGGTGAAGGGCTTCGGTCCCGGTCCCTACGAGGACTGCAAGGTCTACGAAAACGTCGCGCAATGCGCCGGCGGCGCTGCATCCACGACCGGCTTCCGCGAGGGTCCACCGCTAGTGACCGGTGCGCAGATCGGTGACAGCGGCACAGGCGTGCATCTCGCGCTCGGCATTGTCTCGGCGCTCTATCAGCGCAATCGCACCGGCCGCGGCCAGAAAGTGCTGTGCGCTATGCAGGATGGCGTGCTCAATCTCTGCCGCGTCAAGCTGCGCGACCAGCAGAGGCTAAAAGCTGGCCCGCTCACCGAATACAGCCAGTACGGCGAAAACATTCCCTTTGGGCCGAGCGTGCCGCGCGCCGGCAACGACAGCGGCGGCGGCCAGCCCGGCTGGATCTTGAAGTGCAAGGGCTGGGAGATGGATCCCGACGCCTACATTTACTTCATCACCCAGGCGCCGGTCTGGGGCCCAATCTGCGATATCATCGGCGAACCGACCTGGAAGACCGATCCTGAATACGCCACGCCGCGTGCGCGGCTGCCGAAGCTGAAGGCGATCTTCCGCCGCATCGAAGACTGGACCATGACCAAGACCAAGTTCGAGGTCATGGAAGCCTGCAACGCGGTCGATATCCCTGTTGGTCCGATTCTATCGATGAAGGAGATCGCCGAGGAGCCATCGCTGCGCAAGACCGGCACTGTGGTTGAGGTCGATCATCCGACCCGCGGCACGTATTTGACCGTCGGCAATCCGATCAAGTTGTCCGACTCGATTTCGGAGGTAAAGCGTTCGCCGTTACTCGGCGAGCATACCGACGAGATTCTGAAGGATGTGCTCAAGTTCTCGGCCAAAGACATTGCTGAGATCAAGACCTCCGGCGCATTGAGCGCGCCGAAGAAGGAAGAAAAGGCGGCGTAAATAATAATGCTGTCGTCCCTGCGAAAGCGGGACGACAGCAATCACGGAGCCGTCGGTGCTTACTGGATGCCCGCCTGCGCGGGCATGACGGCAGAGGTTCTGGGAGGTTGTCGTATGCGTATTGTCGTTCACGGCCAACAGGCGTTCGGCAAGGCCGTGCTGGAAGCATTGCTCAAGCGCGGCGACAACGTCATCGCCGTCTATGTCGCGCCGGAGAAGCCGGGCGCCAAGGCCGATCCGCTGAAGGAAGCTGCGATCGCCGCGAAACTCCCGGTCTATCAACCCGCGTCGTACAAGGACGCGAAGGTTTGGGAAGAGTTCAAGGCGCTCAAGCCTGATCTCCAGGTGATGGCTTTCGTCACGCTGTTCGTGCCGGAAGACTTCCTCAATATCCCCACGCACGGCTCGATCCAGTACCATCCGTCGCTGCTGCCGGCCTATCGCGGAGCCTCCGCCATCAACTGGCCCATCATCAAGGGCGAGAAAGAGACCGGATTGTCAATCTTCTGGCCCGACAACGGGCTCGATACCGGCGACATCCTTGTGCAGAAAAAAACGCCGATCTCCAGCACCGACACGCTTGGGACAGTCTATTTCGATCGCCTGTTCCCGATGGGCGTCGAGGCGATGCTTGAGGGCGTCGATCTGGTGAAGGCCGGCAAGGCGCCGCGCATCAAGCAGGACGAGTCGAAGGCGACCTACGAAGGCCGCTGCGGTCCCGACAACGCCAAGATCGACTGGGGCAAACCGTGGGAGCAGATCGACCGGCTGATCCGCGGCTGCAATCCGGCGCCCGGCGCCTGGACCACGCTCGACGGCAAACAACTCAAGATCTTCGACGCCAAGCCGCTTCCGGCGAAGGATCCGAAGGGCATCGCCGGCAAGGTTGGCGAGATCGTCGCGGTTGAAGCCGACGGCTTCACCGTGGTTTGCGCCGATGGCCGCTTCAAGGTCACGCGCGTGCAGCCCGCCGAGGGGAAGAAGATCGACGCCGGCGAGTGGACGAAGTCTGCCAACGTCGCCGTCAAAGCAAGGTTCACCTGAAGCCCACCACTGTCATGGCCGGCCGGGCATGACATTTCGCCATCAATTATCTTTCAACTCGAACGCTTGAATGGAAACGTCTATGCCCGCCTCGCAACATCAAAATCCGAAATCCGACATTGAAATTTCGCAGGCCGCCAAAAAGCGGCCGATCCTCGACATCGCCAAGGAGAAGCTCGGCATCGCCGCCGAAAATCTCGATCCATATGGCCACTATAAGGCCAAGGTGTCGATGGACTACGTCAAATCGCTTTCTGGCAAGAAGAACGGCAAGCTGATCCTGGTGACCGCCATCTCGCCGACGCCCGCGGGTGAAGGCAAAACCACCACCACCGTCGGCTTGACCGATGCGCTCAACCATATCGGCAAGAAGGCGATGCTATGCCTGCGCGAGCCTTCGCTCGGGCCGTCATTCGGCATGAAGGGTGGCGCCGCCGGCGGCGGTTATGCCCAGGTCGTGCCGATGGAGGACATCAACCTTCATTTCACCGGCGACTTCCACGCCATCACCTCGGCGCACAATCTGCTTTCGGCGCTGATCGACAATCATATCTATTGGGGTAACGCGCTCGGCATCGACTCGCGCCGCGTCACCTGGCGCCGCGTCATGGATATGAACGACCGCGCGTTGCGCGAGATCGTCTGCTCGCTCGGCGGCGTCCCCAACGGCTATCCGCGCGAGGCCGGCTTCGACATCACAGTGGCCTCCGAGGTGATGGCGATCTTCTGCCTCGCCAAGGACCTCGACGATCTCAAGGAGCGTCTAGGCAACATCATCGTCGCCTATACGCGCGAACGTAAGCCGGTCCGCGCGCGCGATCTCAACGCGCACGGCGCCATGACCGCGCTGCTCAAGGAGGCGCTCGCGCCGAACCTGGTGCAGACGCTCGAAGGCACGCCTGCTTTCATCCATGGCGGCCCGTTTGCCAACATCGCCCACGGCTGCAATTCCGTGGTCGCGACCACGACGGCGCTCAAGCTTGCCGACTATGTGGTGACGGAAGCCGGTTTCGGCGCCGACCTCGGCGCTGAGAAATTCCTCGACATCAAGTGCCGCAAGGCGGGCCTCAAGCCCGACTGCGTCGTCGTCGTCGCCACCATCCGTGCCCTCAAGATGCACGGTGGCGTCAAGAAGGAGGACCTCAAGAAGGAAAACCTCAAGGCGCTCGAGGCCGGCATGTCGAACCTGCAGCGCCACATCGAGAACGTGAAGAAATTTGGCCTTCCGGCCGTGGTCTCGATCAACCGTTTCTCGGCCGACACCGACGCCGAAATCGCGCTGGTCAAGGATAAGTGCAAGGCGCTCGGCGTCGAAGCGCTGATGGCCGATCATTGGGCAATGGGTGGCGCGGGCGCCGCCGACGTCGCCAAGACTGTGGTCAAGACCATCGACGACGGCAAGGCCAACCTGAAGCTGCTCTATCCGGACGATATGCCGCTGTTCGACAAGGTACGCACCATTGCCAAGGAGCTCTACCGTGCCGACGATGCGACCGCCGACAAGTCGGTCAAGGATCAGCTCAAGACCTGGGAAGAGATGGGCTTCGGCAAGCTGCCGGTCTGCGTCGCCAAGACGCAGTATTCGTTCTCGACCAATCCGGACACCAAGGGCGCGCCCACCGGCTTTAGCATTCCGGTGCGCGAGGTGCGCCTGTCTGCTGGCGCCGAATTCGTTGTGGCGATCTGCGGCGAGATCATGACGATGCCGGGCTTGCCGAAGGTGCCATCGGCGGACTCAATCGACGTCAAGGACGGCAAGATCGTCGGCCTGTTCTAGCCAGGTCTCCGCAAAAGCGGGGACGAATCTTGCGGGAATGGCGCTTGCGCGCAACAGCGTGGGGTGATGCTATTGCCGCCGATTTTTGAACCCAGGAGAGTGACGATGATCAAGTTCTATTACAGCGGCGCGCCTAATCCGATGAAGGTTGCGCTGATGCTCGAGGAGTGCGGGCTACAATACGAGGCGATGCCGGTCGACACCCGCAAGGGTGAGCAGCACACGCCGGATTTCCTCAAGATAAATCCGAACGCCAAAGTGCCGGCGATCATCGACGGCGATGCCACCGTGTTCGATTCGAACGCGATCCTGCTTTATCTCGCGGAGAAGACGGGCAAGTTTCTTCCGCCGAAGGGAGACAAGAACCGCGGCGAGCTGTTGTCGTGGCTGATGTTCGTGGCGAGCGGGGTCGGGCCGTTCTCCGGCCAGTCGGTGCACTTCCGCAACTACGCGCCGGAGAAGATCGAATACGCCATCAACCGCTACATGTACGAGACGCAGCGCCACTATGGCATCCTTAACGATCGTCTCGGCAAGCATAAATACATGGTCGGCGATGCTTACGGTATTGTTGACATGGCGGTGTGGGGCTGGGCGCGGCTCATTCCGGTGGCGCTCGGCGACAAGGCTTGGGACAAATTTCCGAACCTGAAGCGGCTGGTCGACGAGATTTCGGCCCGTCCGGCGGCTGCGCGCGCCAACGCGGTGAAGGACAAGCACAAATTCAAGACGGAATTCGACGACGAAGCGCGCAAGGCGATGTTCAAGCACATGGACGTGAAGGTCGCCTGAGCGCGCGAACATTTTGCCTATGACAAACGGGTGGCTTGGGCCGCCCGTTTTGCTTAACAAAACATTTCTAGGCTCGCGGCTTTTAAGAAGAATCGAACAACGGCATTTTCGTACCTTTGCATTAGGGTGTCCGGCAGTTCCAGTAGAACTTTTGTGGGCTCCCATGCTCAACACTTCTCTTGAAAGCTTAGGCGGCGCAAACGCCGCCTCTCCGATCGACGATCTGATCAGCACGGTCGCTACCGGCGACATCAAGGAGCGGCTGCGCGTCTTGCAACGCGTCACCGATATGTTCGTCGTCGGCTCACGCGGCTATTCCGGTCGGCAGATTGCTTTGTTCGACGACGTGCTGCAGCGGCTCGCCGCCGACATCGAAGTCAAGGCGCGGGCCAAGCTCGCCGAACGGCTGTGCGCGGTGTCGAACGCCCCGCCGAAATTGATCCGCGCGCTCGCCTTCGACGATGAGGTCGACGTTGCGAGCCCGGTGCTGACGCATTCGCCGCAGCTGACCGACGCCGATCTCGTCGAGAACGCCACCACCAAGAGCCAGGCCCATCTTTACGCCATCGCCCAGCGTCTCAAGCTCAGCGAAGCCGTCACCGACGTGCTCGTCGAGCGCGGCAATGACCGCGTCGTGCGCAAGGTCGCGCGCAACGCCGGCGCATGCTTCTCGCTCGCGGGCTACGGTAAGCTCACCACCCGCGCCCGTCACGACCGCAAGCTGACTCTGATCCTCGGCCAGCGCAGCGATATCCCGCGGCAATACTTCTTGAAGCTGCTCGAGACCGCTTCGGCCGAAGTCCGCGCCAAGCTCGAGGCGGCCAATCCGGAGGCGGTGGCCGAGATCCGCGCCACAATCGACGACGTTGCCACCGGCATGCAGCGTGAGGTCCGCGAAACCTCGAACGAATATTCGGTGGCCGCGCGCACCGCGCAGCGCCGCTTTCGCAAGCAGCCGGTCACCGAAGCCAACGTGCACGCCCCGGCGCATGCCCAGGAATTCGAGCGTACCGTGGTCGCGCTCGCCAAGCTCGGCAAGTTTCCGATCGATCTCGTCGAGCGCGCGCTGCTCGACGAGGGCGAGGACATGCTTCTCATTCTGGCGCGCGCTGCCGATTGCTCCTGGAGCACAGTCCGCGAACTGCTCGCGATGTATGCCGCCAAACGCCGGATGCAGCCCGACGATGTGAGCCAGGCCTTCGAGCGTTACAAGAAGCTCAGCCAGGAGACCGCGCGTTCGATCATCAATTTCCACCAGCGCCGTCTGAAGCTTCGCTCCAAGCAGCAGCAGGGGCCCAGCGACAAGCCGCGGGCGGTTTCGGCCTAGCCGGCCCGTCGAAAGTTACGGGCGCCGCATCCTTTGAGGGACGCGGCGCCCGTTTTGTTTTGTGGAAGGCTTACTGGAACAGCTTCATCGCGTTGATGAGCGTCTGCACTATACCCCAGGTGAGCGGGATGCCGACGAAGCCCCAGGCCAGCACGAGCTTGAAGGTCATCGAACGGGTGCCGTCCAGCCGCGAATGATCGACTAATCCGAAAGTAGTGGGGCAATGCGGCGGGCCTCGCTGACCAGCGCGGCGGTCAGCGTGGTCATGGGCTCGCGTTCCGGCACGACAAGGCCGATTGTCTGCACAGCGTCGGGTTCCGTGATCGGAATTGCGCGGATCGTTTCCGTGAGCCCAAGCGTTTCGGCGATCTTTGCCGGCATCACGCTCGCCCAGCGTCCGGTTCGCACGTGCGAATAAAGCAGAATCATCGAATCCGACTCCAGGGTCGGTCGTGATTCACCGCCTGCGCTCTTGAGCAGACGGTCGATGATGCGTCGATTCTGCATGTCCGGCGTCAGCAGGCACAGCGGAACCTCAGACACTTCCGCCCATGTGACCTTGTCGCGATTGCCAAGCGGCGCCTCGGCCGATGTGAGTAACCGATAATGCTCGCGATAAAGCGGCACATTATTGACGCGGCCGAGCGGTTCGTTTTCGACGTAGGTGATGCCGGCGTCGATTTCGAGGTTTTCCAGAAGGTCGAGAATCTCGATCGAGGTGCGCGAGTACACGGTGAATTGGACATTCGGATGCCGCTCGCGATAGGGCGTCGTCAATGCTGCTACCATCGCCAGGGCCGTCGGAATCGCAGCAATACGCAAGCGGCCCGAGAGGCCATGCCGTAGCGAGTTGATTTCCTGGCGCATCGAACGGTTGTCGCTGACGATGCGGCGTGCCCACTCCAGGACGCGCAGGCCCTCGGGGGTGAAACCCTGGAACCGCGAGCCGCGGTTGACCAGCAGCACCCCCATTTGCTCCTCGAGCTGCTTAACTCCGGCAGATAAGGTCGGCTGAGTGACCCCACAGGCCTCAGCGGCGCGGCCAAAATGCTCCTCGCGGGCGAGTGCCAGAATGTACTCTAGCTTGTCGATCACGATTGGTCTTTTCTATCAATGTTTTGTATTTTACCTCTTAGCGGGCTCATTACTCAAGGATGGGCACGCGACAGCGCGAAATTGATCGATAATTTCTATTAGCTGATTTCGGCTTTGGGATTGTTTGCCTTTTAGAACACCTTCAAATCAGAGCGGGGCAAGGAGACGCGTAATGAACGTGCAAGTGCCGCCACGGACCGGCGGTAAAGGAACCGGGGGCCGTCGTCGTCCGCCGCGGACGCCGAAGGGCCGGCAAGTCGATCCGGTCGCGCTGGACGAGGTGCGCAACTTGCTGACTGATCGGCCACGCCGGCGCGATCTGCTGATCGAACATCTGCATCTGATTCAGGATCACTACGGCCATCTCTCCGCCGCGCATCTTGCTGCGCTCGCCGCCGAGATGAAGATGGCGCAGACAGAAATCTACGAGGTCGCAACCTTCTATTCGCATTTCGATGTCGTGAAGGACGGTCCGCCGCCGGCGCCGATCACCGTTCGGGTCTGCGACTCGCTGTCCTGCGCGATGGCGGGCGCAGAGAAGCTGCTGAAGGATCTTCCCGGCAAGCTCGGCAAGAATGTGCGCGTCATGCGCGCACCGTGCATGGGCGCCTGCGACCGCGCGCCGGTCTGCGCCGTCGGTCATTTGCAGACCTTCAAGGCATCGCCGCAGACGGTTCTCGCCGATGTCAAGGCGCAGAACCATCCGCATGCCTGGAAGCCGAAAACGGATTCCGCCGCCTATCAGAAGGCCGGCGGCTACATGCTCTTGCGCGATTGCCTCTCCGGTAAGCGCACGCGCGACGATCTGATCAAGATCGTCAGCGACGCCGGCCTGCGCGGCCTCGGCGGCGCCGGCTTCCCGACGGGGCGCAAATGGTCGCTGGTGCGGGCGGAACCTGCGCCGCGGATGTTCGCGGTCAACGGCGACGAGGGCGAACCCGGCACGTTCAAGGATCGCTACTATCTCGAGCGCGACCCGCATCGCTTCATCGAAGGCATGCTGATCGCCGCCTGGGTGGTCGAAGCGCCGGAGACTTATTTCTACATCCGCGACGAATATCCCGAGCTCCGCCTGATGATTGCGGAGGAGTTCGAGAAGGTCGAGAAGGCGGGCCTCGTGCCGCACACCAAGCTGCACCTGCGCCGCGGCGCCGGCGCCTATATCTGCGGCGAAGAGTCGGCGATGATCGAGTCGATCGAAGGCAAGCGCGGCCTGCCGCGCCATCGCCCGCCTTATGTCGCGCAGGTCGGCCTGTTCGGCCGGCCGACGCTCGAGCAGAACGTCGAGACTTTGTTCTGGGTGCGCGACATCATCGAAAAGGGCGCGGCCTGGATGACGAGCCAGGGACGCCGCGAGCGCAAGGGCTTCCGCAGTTTCTCGGTGTCCGGCCGGGTGAAGAAGCCGGGCGTCGTTCTTGCGCCTGCCGGCGTCACCGCGCGCGAGCTGATCGAGGAGTTCTGCGGTGGCATGCAGGACGGTCACATCTTCAAGGGCTATCTGCCGGGCGGCGCCTCCGGCGGCATCCTGCCGGCGTCGATGGCGGATGAGCCGTTGGACTTCGGAACCCTGGAAAAGTACGGCTGCTTCGTCGGATCGCACGCCGTTGTGATCCTCTCCGACAAGGACGATATGAAAGCGGTGGCGCTCAACCTCATGAAGTTCTTCGAGGACGAGAGCTGCGGCCAGTGCACGCCCTGCCGTGCCGGCACCGAAAAGGCCGTGAAGCTGATGGCGCAGGGCCCGTGGGACGCGGCGCTGCTCACCGAGCTCTCGACTGCGATGCGCGACGCCTCGATCTGCGGCCTCGGTCAGGCGGCGCCGAATCCGCTGACGTGCGTAATGAAGTATTTCCCTGATGACCTCAAAAAACCGCTCGGCATCTGGTGATCCATGGCCCAAGGAAACGGCGCAGCTAAGACGGTGAAGTTCACGCTCGACGGCCGCGAGGCCGAGGCACGCGACGGCGAGACCATCTGGCAGGTCGCCAAGCGCGAAGGCATCGACATCCCGCATCTGTGCTATTCGCCCGAGCCCGGCTATCGCGCCGACGGCAATTGCCGCGCCTGCATGGTCGAGATCGAGGGCGAGCGCGTGCTCGCAGCGAGCTGCATCCGCAAGCCGGCCGAAGGCATGAAGGTGAAAGCCACCTCCGACCGCGCCAAGACCGCGCGGCACATGGTGTTCGAGCTCCTCATCTCCGATCAGCCGCGGCGCGAGACCTCGCACGATCCGCAGTCGAAGTTCTGGGCCTGGGCCGACAGCATGAACGTCGCGACCAGCCGCTTCGGTCAGCGCCAGAAGCCGTCTGCCGACCGCAGCCATCCGGCGATGGCGGTCAATCTCGACGCCTGCATCCAGTGCAATCTCTGCGTCCGCGCCTGCCGCGAAGTGCAGGTCAACGACGTCATTGGCATGGCCGGCCGCGGTCACAACGAGAAGATCGTGTTCGACTTCGACGACCCGATGGGCGCGTCGACCTGCGTTGCCTGCGGCGAGTGCGTGCAAGCGTGTCCGACCGGCGCGCTGATGCCGGCGACCATGGTTGACGACAAGAATGTCTACAAGGGCAAGCCTGACCGCGAAGTGGACAGCGTGTGCCCCTATTGCGGCGTCGGCTGCCAGCTCACCTACCAGATCAAGAACGACAAGATCGTCGCCGTTACCGGCAAGAACGGGCCGGCCAATCAGCAGCGCCTGTGCGTCAAGGGCCGCTTCGGTTTCGACTACGTGCACAATCCGCAGCGTCTGCTGAAGCCGATGATCCGCAAGGACGGCGTGCCCAAGGTGCCGCACGAGGCCATCGATCCGTCCAATCCGTGGACGCATTTCCGCGAGGCGACCTGGGACGAGGCGCTCGACCGCGCCGCCGGCGGCTTAAAGAAAATCCGCGACCGTGACGGTCCGCAGGCGCTCGCCGGTTTCGGCTCGGCCAAGGGCTCGAACGAAGAAGCCTATCTGTTCCAGAAGCTGGTGCGGCAGGGTTTCGGAACCAATAACGTCGACCATTGCACGCGGCTCTGCCACGCGTCCTCGGTTGCCGCGCTGCTCGAAGGCGTCGGCTCCGGCGCGGTGTCGGCGACCTTCAACGAAGTTAAAAACTCCGACGTCATCATCGTCATCGGCGCCAACCCGACTGAGAACCATCCGGTCGCCGCCACCTTCTTCAAGCAGGCGGCCAAGCGCGGCGCCAAGCTGGTCGTGATGGATCCGCGTGGACAGGCGCTCAAGCGTCACGCCTGGCGTATGATGCAGTTCAAGAACGGCGCCGACGTGGCGATGCTCAACGCCATGCTCAACGTCATCGTCATGGAAAAGCTCTACGACCAGCAATATATTCAGACCTATGTCGAGGGCTTCGACGCCTGGAAAGAGAACATCAAGGACTTCACTCCGGAGGAGATGGCGCCGATCTGCGGCATCTCGGCCGATACGCTGCGTGAAGTGGCGCGCACCTACGCCCGCGCCAAGGCGGCAATCATCTTCTGGGGCATGGGCGTGTCGCAGCACACCCACGGCACCGACAATGCACGCTGCCTCATCGCGCTGTCGCTGATTACCGGCCAGATCGGCCGTCCCGGAACGGGCCTCCATCCGCTGCGCGGCCAGAATAACGTGCAGGGCGCGTCCGACGCCGGGCTGATCCCGATGTTCTTCCCGGACTACAAGTCGGTCGAGAATCCGGAAATCCGCGCGCAATATGAAAAGGCCTGGGGTGTGAAGCTCAATCCCAAGCGCGGCAAGACCGTGGTCGAGATCATGGACGCGGTGCACGCCGACGAGATCAAAGGCATGTACATCGAGGGGGAAAACCCGGCGATGTCCGATCCCGATCTCAATCATGCGCGCCAGGCGCTCGCCCATCTCGAACATCTTGTGGTTCAGGATCTCTTCCTGACCGAGACTGCGATGTATGCCGACGTGGTGCTGCCGGCCTCGGGCTGGCCGGAAAAGGACGGCACCGTCACCAATACCAATCGTCAGGTGCAGATGGGCCGCGCCGCGTTGCCCCTGCCCGGTGATACCCGCCACGACCTGTGGATCATCCAGGAAATGGCCAATCGCCTCGGCTGCAGCTGGACCTACAAGCACGTCGGCGAAGTTTTCACCGAGATGGCATCGTTGATGCCGGCGCTCGCCAACATCTCATGGGAGCGCGTCGAGCGCGAGGACGCCGTTACCTATCCGGTCGACGCGCCGGACAAGCCCGGCCGCGACGTTGTGTTCGACAAAGGCTTCCCGCGCCCCGGCGGCTTCGCCAAGCTGATCGCCACCAAGCTGCAGCCGCCCGACGAAGTGCCGGACGAGCAATATCCCTTTATTCTTACCACCGGGCGCCAGCTCGAGCACTGGCACACCGGCTCGATGACGCGCCGCGCTACCGTGCTCGATGCTATTGAGCCGTCGGCAATCGCGCAGGTGTCACGCGATACCGTCAAGAAGCTCGGCATCCAGCCGGGCGACATGATCCGCGTCAGCACGCGGCGCGGCACTGTCGAGCTCGCCGCACGGCAGGACGATGCCATCCCAGATGGTGTTGTGTTCATCCCCTTCGCCTATGTCGAGGCGGCGGCGAACCTGCTCACCAATCCGAAGCTCGATCCGTTCGGCAAGATACCCGAATTCAAGTTCTGCGCCGCCCGCGTCGAGACAATCGGGCCACAGCGCGAGGCTGCGGAATAGGACTCGGCATCTTGCCGCAGCCCCACCTTCTTCACCTCCGCATTCGCCGCTAAGCTCGCCGCTATGAACCGCGTCATTCTCGTGCTGACGGCAAGCGCCGTTCTGCTCGCCGCGCCCTCGCTCGCTGCCGATGGCATCCAGCCGGGGCTTTGGAAGATCACGACGAGCGTCGTGAACAACGGTGCACGCATGCCGCCGCAGACCAATGCGCGTTGTCTCACCGCCGAACAAGCGAACGATCTTGCCGATACGTTCTCGCCGCGCTTTGGCGGTGTGAACACGCAGTGCCAGCGCACGCAATACGACAAGTCCGAGCAGAGCTTGAAATGGAAGCTGGAATGCCGCGGCCAGGTCAACATGGACTCTAGCGCCGAATTCATATTCTTCAGTTCGCTGCGCTACACGGCGACGATCGCGACAAAAGGTTGGGTCGGCGGCCAGCAGGTCGTCGACTCGAAAGTTGCGCTCGAGGGCGAATTCGTCGGGCCGTGCCAGTAGCTGCTATGGAGACTGCCAGCTCGTTCACTCGACAAGCCGCCAATATCCCGCGAAAAGCAGGGTCATCGCGCGTGCCCGAATCCTGCCGCGAAGCCTTGCTGAAACTCCGCGGTTACTACCGGGAGAGGATTATGAAAGCCATCGGCGCAGTGTTGGCTGTCGGCGTGCTTGTCAGTTCGGTGACTGGTGCGCTTGCAAAGCCCGCTTATGTGCTCAGCACCGTGAACCTACGCGCCGCGCCCGGCACGATGAACGAGATCGTCGCCAAGATTCCCGGCGGCAGCCTGGTCGATGCCGGCGATTGCACCGACGGATGGTGCGCGGTGACGTGGCAGGAGAAGCGCGGCTTTGCCATCCAGACCTCGCTCGATCTCAGCGGCCGCGTGCCGCAGCGTCGCGCCGTCGGGCCGCCCCGCGGCGCCGGCGGTGAGGTCGTGGAAGAGGGGCCGCCGGTCTACTATGACGGCGGTCCGCCGCCATCCTATTACTATTATTACGGGCCGCGCTATCGGCCGTACTACTATGGCCACTACTACGGGTACTACGGGCGCCACCGTTGGTAAGGCGGCCGCTGCCGGTGGGGCACCCTGCCTACAAATTACTCATTGTCGTCGAATTGGCTGTGCGTCGCCGAGAAGGCGCTGATCGGGTGCTTCAACAGCTCGATGTTCTCGTAATCGATATAAAGCAGCGTCATCACGGTGATGATGACGACGTACAAAAAAGCAGCGACGTGCTCGCGCATCAATCTTGCCCCGCAATACATGCCCGGACGGATCTGGCTCTGCAAAAAGCAGGCCAGCCGGTCCCGAGCGCGGAGTGAGTCGCTTGGTTTTATGTCGATTTAACGGCGGTGCCGGCGCGGCGCGTAGGCATAGGCGAGTTCGTCGTAGGGATAGTGATAGACGTAGCCGTGCCACGCATAGAGGCAGTAGTGATTCGCCCAGGCGCAGCGGTCGCGCCAGTCCAAGTATCGCGTGTAGCGCACGTGCTCGCCGCCGTAGCCAATGGTCGGCGCGAGATTGGCGGCACGTGACGGCGAAGCGATACTGCCCACGAGGGCCGCTGTGATTCCGGCCACTGCGATCATTTTCTTCATTATTTTAGTGTTCCGCAGGTAGCCGCGGACAGCAAACTAAAACGGTAAGTTTGGTTAAGCATCTCAGC
>Ga0187780_10001308_pt1 | contig 18769 bp, 16 predicted proteins | sample 1015_Q2_SP10_20__FD_132429 | JGI IMG/M metagenome (GOLD analysis project Ga0187780, IMG submission 132429) | Tropical peat soil microbial communities from peatlands in Department of Meta, Colombia - 1015_Q2_SP10_20_MG | ecosystem: Environmental > Terrestrial > Soil > Wetlands > Peat | place...
CATCGGAGCCACCGCGTCCTCGGGGACCATCGGCTATGCGGTCGGGAACATAGCAGGCAGCAGGCAGTCCCAGTCGGTTCCCGGAGTCGCCACCATATACACCGCCAGCGAGGCAGGAACCCTTTACGCGGTCACTCTCTCCGATGGGAGCATTAGGTGGACATTCCCCATCGGCTCTACTACTCTTGCATCTCCTGCTCTCATCTATACGAAGATCTATGTTGGCAGCAGCGGCGGGGCATTCTGGCAGATTGGAGAGCTGAAGCAGTCCGGGGCCGTGGCCACATTCACAAAGTCAGGTGTCTTCCTGAATTCATTCCCTGCAGGGACCACGATCATGATCGGCGACGATGAGGCTTGGGGCAAGTATGGGATGCACAACCCACTGTACGTTAACATCACCGACCCTCAAGGGAACTTTGTCCTATACAACGCTACCATGTTCTTCTCACCAGGGAAGTCGTCACAGCACAACTTCAACATGACCTGGACAATCCCGGCAAATGCCCCCCAGGGAAAGTACAAGATTTCAGTCATGGCATGGGATGCAAACCCTAAGCCGCCCAATCGCGGCAGGAATCCAGGGCTTACGGCGGGGTTGTTATTCTACAAATATACTTTCAAGGTAACCTAGCCAAAGCCAAGGTCGCCCTACTTCTGGATGGCCCGCGACGTCACCGCTCCCATAGCTTCACGGCATGCACAAGATGGGTAGAATAACGTCGCGCGAGTGATAGAACATGTCGACCACTGTTCGACAATTCTTAAGAGGAGTATGGAAAACAGCCGTAAACGAGATTGATGGGATGCGAGGCCCGGTATGAAATCGGCTAGTTCGGTGGGGCACAAACGGGCCCTCGTCATAGGCCTCGACGGAGCCACCTTCGACCTGATACGCCCCCTCATGAACAAGGGGAAGATGCCAAACCTCGCCCGAATGCAAGCGGAAGGGATCAGCACGGAACTTCGCTCCACGATACTCCCTCTATCCCCCCCTGCGTGGACGACCTTCCTGACGGGCAAGAACCCGGGCGGTCACGGGATCTACGATTTCGCAAAGAGGGTCGAGGGAACGTACAGTTTCGCACCTACGACGTCCTTGGACATGAGGTCGAGGGCAATCTGGAACGCCATCGAGGCCCAGGGGGGGAGCTCCATCCTCGTAAACGTCCCGCTCACTTACCCTCCTGCTTCATTCAAGGGATTCATGCTCAGCGGATTTCCGACCCCTACAGAGAAAAGAGACTACACCTATCCTCCCGCCCTCCTCGATGAGCTCGAGAAGGAGTTCGGGAGCGTGAACATACACAAGCCCAAAGTCCTTTACAAGAAAGGAAGAGAACGGGAGATCACCGACGAGACCATTGCCATCACCAAGCAACAGACATCGGTGACGAAGTACCTGATGGGGAGGATTGACTGGAGCTTGACGGTGACGGTCTACGACGCGACCGACGTACTGGGACATTACTTCTGGGCGTATATGGACCCCTCCCACCCGAAGTACGATGCCAAGATGGCTGGGGAGGTCGGCCAGATGGTCGAGGACCTCCACGTATCTCTAGACGAAGCGATCGGTGAGCTCGTCTCGACGGTGGGGGAGGACTCCCTCAAGATAGTGATGTCAGACCATGGTTTCGGCCCCGTCTATTACGGGGTCTACATCAACAATTGGCTTGTCTCCGAGAATTACATGAAGTTCAAGAGAGACCTGAGGGTCAGGGCGAAGCACTTCGCCTTTAGGAACGGGCTGAACGTCTACAACCTGCTCAGGGTCGCCAGGCGCCTGGGGCTCGTGAAAAGCATCGAGTCAGCCTACGCGACTAGGTCCTATGCGCTCCGTCTTCTGAACATGATTTCCCTCGGATTCCAGGACGTCGACTGGAACAAGACCAGGGTCTACTCGTTCGGTAACATGGGGCAGCTTTACCTGAACCTGGTGGGTCGGGAGCCCGATGGAGTGGTAAAGCCGGAAGAGGCAAGTCCCCTGGTGCGGGAGCTCATCGACAAGCTGAAGATGCTCCAGGATCCGACCACTGGAAGGACGATGTTTGACATGGTCTTAGCGGGCCGGACGCTCTACACAGGGCCGTTCTCATCCGTGGCTCCAGACGTCATCTTCCTGGACCAAGAGATGGTCTACGCCGCGCACAGGATGTTCGAGCTGGGCAGCAACCGCCTGGTGACCCTGCATCCGATATACTCGGGCAACCACAAGATGGATGGGATCCTGGTCGCCCAGGGAAATGGCGTGGCACCTGGGTCAAGGCTGGAATCAGAACCGAACCTGGTAGATCTGGCTCCGACCATACTAAGCTACCTAGGCCTCAGGGTACCGGGAGAAATGGAGGGGAAGGTGATACCTGAGCTCTCAGGAGAGAGGCCTGGCGAAGAGCGGGGAAAGGAGTTGCAGAAGGTCAACTCGGCCATCCGGGAGATTCTTTCAAACGAGACAAGGGCGAGCCTTGGGGCCTCAACGAGTAGATGAGGGGGTCTCGATGGATGATTGCCCTTTCACACAGTTTCCGAAATGTTGCGTTTCGCTGAATAGGTTTAAATCGGCTAAATCGTGGTTCCGCTAAGACAACGCCCCATGAGACGCATACGTCATTTGGCAATTGTAACGCTGGTTATTCTCCTTGGGCTTCCGATGAACCTGCTCACGCCTGCTTCCGTCTTCGCCCAGACCGGGTGTGACAGCCTTACCAGCCCACTAACCACTCAGGTGACGGTATCAGGCAGCATCTGTTCCTGGGCGGGTCCCTTCATCATCTCCGGATCGGGCAGCCTGATTCTACAGAATTCACAGCTCCTGATCAGCAACATCGTGAACTATACTTGGCCGGTGTTGTCGAACGGGGTGAATGAGACGAAGGTCAGCACCACCCCCGGTTATATCACTCTGAATGGCAGCGCCAGCCTTCTCCTCGAAAGCGGTTCCACCGTCCAGACGTACGCCCTAAGACTCAACCAGACGTCCTCCACAAGCGTCAGCGAGAACTCAAATCTGAACGTTACAAACGACGTCTTTCAGCAGTCTGTCAACGTCACGATAATCCTTGACAACGTCCCGAGGAGAATCCTTGAAAACGCCACAAGGATTCTTCCGGGGTCTATATCCCTCCTGGATTCATCCAAGCTAAGCCTTGATGCGGCTAAGCTCTCTTCCTATTCTCTTGAGTTTGGAGTCGTTTCCTCCATGTCGGTCGCGGACGGGTCCTCGGTCTTTCTGGGAGGGGCCATCACGGACAAGTTCTTTGCAGGCACGTTCAGCATAGATTCGTCACACCTGACGGCAACTGGAAACACTACCTTCATTGTCGGAGGGTCAGGCGTCACCGTTTCTAATTCGGTGATCTCAATCAAGGGATTCTCGCAGGCAGGCCTTAACGGCACGACGACAACCATCACAGGCAGCACCCTAGGCCTCACGAACGATGCCCGGATTTCTATTGGTTCCGGAGGCGCGTCCACTTCGACCGCCATCTCGGGATCCACCTTGAGCATCTCGAGTCAGACTAGCGATGCCCTGATGCCGAGAGCAGGGGGCCCGCAGACACTGATTTCAGGAACCCAGTCCCTCTCCGTAACCAACTCGAACGTCACAAGCGTTCTTTCGTCGAGCGCCTCCCCGTTTGTTGTGCAGTACAGTGGGAAGTACGGCCCCGTGAAGTACACCGACTATCCCAATTCAACCCTCTCCTTCATCGGCGGAGCCGTTTCAATTCAATCAAGCGAGATCGCCTCCTCCGCGCGAGAGTACTATGGCTTCCAGCCCAACTCGCAATCGGTGCTGCTGGTTAACGCCTCGTCGACCCTAAACGTCGCGAGCAGCCAGATAGTTTCTGGCCAGAATGGCCTTCTGGGCACCTTCGCGAACTCGACTCTCACCCTTCTGTCTTATGGCGACAACAACATCACCCAGTCCTATCTACAATCGGAGGCTGGCAAGCAGTCGCTCGTGGTGCAGAGTCTTTCGCCCACAGCGACCAGCACCCTCACCCTGAACCAGGACAAACTGGAGACGGGAACAAGCTCAGGGATGGTCGGCGTGAGGTCGAGTTACCTCGCCGTCCTTGACCGGACCTTCGTGGACGCCAACGCGACGGGGCTCAATTTCAAGGCTTCCGCTTTCAGGTTCGACGTCGTCGACTCGGTGCTGAACATCCAGAACCTCTCGAAGTCGACTGTTTTTGGACCCAATATCGCAATCGGAAACTTCGTCAACACGACTTTATCGAACTGTGCAGGCCTGACCTGCTTCAAGACTTCGGGGACAGGGTCCTACGCAGTGCTGGACTACCTCCTGGTCCACGTCGTCGGCGCCAACTCCCAGCCCGCGGCCGGCGCCACCGTGACCGCCACGTCCACCAGAGTCCCGTTCACGACCTACACCTCCTCCACGGATCAGACAGGACTGGCCCGAATCTTGGCAGTCATTCAGTCGGGGAACGGAACCCTCCCTCCTAACAACATCCCGTACTATATCGTCCAGGGATCCGACGGTGGCCTCGAGTCCCCTCAGGTGCAGCTTCTCACCACGGGCAACATGTCGGCCCAGCTCCAGGTCCTTCTCCCGTCGGTGGACTTCACTGGGGCCCAGGTTGTTGGAAAGAGCGTCTCGACCATAGCGTCGAACCTCAATCTCGTCTCTTACCCGCATCTTGTCCCTCCCGCAGGCCAGTACGCCCTGGGGAACTACATCGGGGCGCAATACATTCCGTACTTCTACGTGCTCTCGAACGCGGTCCCCATTGGCTTCAGGAACAACGCGACAAACAACGAAATCGACTTCAGCACGATCGGGCCTGCCGGAGGCAATTACAAGTTCGTCCTGATCTACCCCTCGAACCTTACCCAGGTGTCCCTGGGGCTTCGAGTGGACGGCAACACGAGCATCCCGGTGACCAGGCTGCACAATTCCACGACCACTTTCGTACTCTTCTCGATGCCATCGGGAGCCCATACCGTGGCTCTCACATACTTCCCTCCGAATGGCAACTATGGCGGAGGGGTGGTTTACCCGAGGTTCTTCCCGCCTGCCTCGACCATCGCCGCGCTTATGGTCGTGCTCGCAGCAGGGCTCGCTTTCGCCATCCTGTTCGTCCGTAGGAGAGAGAAGCGCGCGGTGACCGGCCCCACACAAGTCAGTGCGATGTAGCGGTGGGCCCCACGAGGGCTATCGAGTTGAACTCTCCCGAGACGCAGACGCTCGCGGGCGCGGAAGACGAGGTCCCCCCGTAGGACACCGCGGTGCATCCTTGAAGGGATGTGAAGGTTACCTGGTTGTACCCCTTGTTCATCATCACAAACGGGGTCGAATAGAGTTGGTACTTCCCCTGTATCAACTCATAGGTCCCGATGGGCTGGCCGTTCACCTTGACCTGAATGTATTGGGTGCTGTTCAGCCCCCTTGCCAGGAACCTCAGCTGGATCAGCTGGCTGTACTGCATGTAGACATCAAGTCCCCCCGAGTTTGTCAACGTCCGTGCATGGTGCCCGGGAAGCCCGTAGGGGTTCCATCCTCCGGACAGAAGGGCGACGTGCGTCACGTTCGCAGCCGCGGGGTAGTCGGTTAGCCCCATGTTCGGAGAGGAAGGCACGAACCTGAAGACTGTAAGCTGCTGATCGGTGTAGAAGGGAAGACCGAGCACGCTGGACACAAGGGACACTGCCTTGGCGTACAGGACTGGCGATAGCAGGTCCTTGTGTATGATGATGTACTTGATGTGATACTGGGCCAGGATGTACGGCGCGATCTGCGTGACCGATATCGTCTGGTTAATGATGTCAGGGGGAAGCGCCCGCCTTCCGCGTATGTAGGTCCCGAGTTGGTCGATGAACGGGTAGCTGGTGGTGAATATCAACGACTCCGGCGGGGTCCGGCTGATGTGTCCATTGACGACTGGACTCTCGTAGGCCGTCTGGTAATAGAGGTAGACGTCGTTCCCGCTGTAGGCGGGGACGTCCATGACGGTGAAGTTGGAATGGTCGTTGGCGAGGACCTGGGTGTAGAAGGACGGGATGGACGCGTTCATTTCGGGGTAGGGGGCAGGGATGAACTCGATGGCGAGTGAGATGCACAACAGTGCGAGGACGAGTAGCTTGGCGAAGGACCAGAACCAGCGCGTCCCCACACGCCCCACCCTCCCGGTCGCCCGTGCGACGCTCAAGCGGTCGATTCTGCCCATCAGGGCGGTCACGCCGTAGCCCGCAAGAATGGCCAGACCAAAGGCCACCAGGTAGTCGATCCTGAAGGGGGTCCTGAACGATTTGATGAAGGGGATAAGATAGTCAAGGTAGGTCCAGACACCCTGCAGGGCGGTCACCTGACCGTTGATGATAACAGACGGGCCGAGGGATATCAGGAACGCCACTATTGCGAGGAACGCCCAGAAGAGGACGCCCCTTACCTTCCTCTGGGAATAGAGCCCGACGATGCCCAGCGCCAGCACCGTGTATCCGATGTAAGTCTGGACCTGAAGAAACGAGAGGAAATTGGAGAAGACGGGAGCACTGTAGCGGCCGAGTATGGGATTCTGCGGGCTGGGCAGGAAGAACTGGAGAAGGTCGGGAGACCTGTGGAGGTGGACCGATACGGTGGCTGCCGCCACGGAGCCGAGCGCGCTCGGGGCGAATATCAGGCCGTAGAAGGTCTGATAATAGACCACCAGCCCTATGACCCCTGCCACCAGTAGCATGATCCCGAACCTGATGGCGTATGTCTTGTTCAGAATCACACGGCGCTGGAGGAACAAGGAGTAGAGAAGGTAGGCCACTATCAGGATGCCTGAGAGAAGGAGGAAGTGCAGGTCCAGCATGGCGTTGAGGGCAATGGCCACCCCCGCGAAGATCGCATCCCTGTCGCGGCGCTCCCGTGCCATCCTGATGAAGAAGTACGCGAAGAGGGGGAGCATCTCCGAGGCCATTATGTTGAGGTGCGAGAGCCCCTGGCCGGTGTGCACCGGTGCGAATCCGAAGGCCAGCCCGGCGAAGAATGCTGCGTAGGTGTTCTTTGTGAGGTACTTGACCAGGATGTACATCGTGAAAGCTGATGCGAAGAAGGTGAACATGTAGAGGAAGTTGTAGGCGGGCACGAGGCCGAACATGAAGTATACCGGGGCCCCTATGATGGCGTGGAGGGGAGAGAGCACTTGGAAGTAGAGGGGGACCCCGTAGGGGTACAGGATCTGGTTGGTGTAGAGCTGGAAGAACGGGCCATACGGTGAATGGTAGTCGAGATTCAGATACCACAACTCGTGGAAGACGTCCATGACGTTCCCGTTTACGAAGGAGCCGAAATTGGCCGCCAGGGGCCATGTGAACACTATCGTCACCGCTATGAAAAGCGCCAGGGCACAGAAGTCCACCCCGTGGCTTGCAGCCCAAGAAACGAGCCTCTTGGGGGACCCCGACAGGGACAAACTGAACGGCCTCGGGACGCCGGACTAATAATAGGTTCCTAAGCCAAAACGGGGTCGGGGGACCAATCCGCTCGACGCTTTCGGTCATTCAGTTTTATACTCGCAACCCTGAGCAGACCTGTCACCCAATGAAGCTTGGACTGTCGAGGGTACGGAGGCATGTGAAGCTCTTGATCCTCCTTGCCCTGTTTGAATGGCTCGCCATCGGGGCCGGGCTTGTAGTTGTCACTGTGACGACGAAGACGAGCACTTCAGTGTCCACCCAGGTTGCCGAGTGCAACCAGGTGGTGGCTGCCCCCCTATTCATGGGCCAGTGGGTGAGCTACGAATGCACTGCGGCGTCGGGGTCCTGGGCACAGGCAACGATAGGGACCAAGTATGGAGCGGAGCTTGCTTTGCTGTTTGCTCCCATCAGCGGCGGTTCGGAGACGGTGTACAATTCAACCGGCTCTCACTTCAACGTGCTCATACCAGTCTTTTCTGACGGCACGTTCACCCTTCGCATCAGGAACATGGGCCCAAGCGGGAACGTGGCCACGGGATCGATGTCAGTTAACGAGATAGTGACTTCAAGCGTCCTGATCCCTTCACCGAAGCACCCCTTCAGGACCATCGCCGCCGTGATTCTGGTCGTGGCCGGCTTGGGCGTAGCCTTTGTGGCGTTCGACCCGGGGAGGCGATTGGCCAAGCTTGGGCAAACGCCAGGGGCCCCGAATTGAACCTCGCTGGCGAGGAACGGCCAAGGTCTGGAAAGATGCTTGCCGTGGTGATATCTGCTCTAGTGGTCTTTTCTGCAGTCGGGGCGGTCGTTGCCTATTTCATCCTGACGCAGGGCACCACCCCCCAGACCACCTCTTCTTCCACTGCGACTTCGTCCATGACAGCAGACTACACGTTCTTCATCGCAGGCAACCTCCAGAGGATCGAAGCACTCAGGGTATGGTTCATGACCCCCTTCAATCTCGCAACCGAAAAGGCGGGCTACGACCCGAGTTACGGGATGATAAGGGGAGGATTCTGGGGAGGCGGCTTCCAGGACGGGTTCGTGCTCATAGATTCACAACTGATAGCAGCCAGCACCCTAGACTTCCTGAACGCGGCAGCCGGAGGGAACACCACGATATATGCCAACACGAGGCAGTGGCTGACGAGCCAGTTCGTCGACCCGTCGACCGGGGCGATGGGAACCTACAACGGCACGGACAGGAGGGAAATCATGCTCGGAACCACTCTCCCCTGCGTCGAGTCAGACAGCGGCCAGGTGTACTATGTCCAGGGCCACACCCTCTCGGATCCCGTCCCGATCACGACCGCCCTTCCGACGGGATGCACGAGCTCCGCTCCGAGCTCTATGAACACCTACGCCCTCTGGATTGAATTATACTACCTCGAGGGCAATCTGACAGGGGCCAAGGGAATGTTCCAGACGGTGCTCAACGGCTGGACCCCCACTCCCGGCACAGGCGTGGGCGGGACTACCGGCGGGTACTTCTCGGACCAGCTCGACTCGGGTCCGGACCAGGGGAAATGCAAGAGCTCGAGAGCTCTCGGATATTTCCTTGAGATGTCCAGGGCAACGGGCTTCTGGAACATGTCAGACCAGAGCCGAAACATCACACTGCAGGCGTCGGACGAGCTGTGGGCGCACCAGACCTCGGACGGCGGAATACTCGTCAACTATCCGGGGTGCGGCAGCGGAACCAAGGCCAGCCCAGAAAGCACCGGACTTGCCCTCCTGGCCTTCGATCCCAGGGTTCCATCGTGGTTCGGGCGTCCCGTCACTAACGCGTCCGCCATTGCGTCCCTCATCGTTCACAGCGGGACCAGCCAGCAGACGGGCTCAACGGGCCTCTTTGTCCTCTCAGCTGGCGCGTCCGTATTGAGCCTGGCTCAGGCGACAATTATGGCCCTGGCGCCAAAGCGGCCCTCAATTGGGCAATGGCACCATTCCTCGTAAATGGGCGCTCCGTTGGAGCGAATCGGCTCACTGGCTGCAATCGACGCTGTTCGGGGAGCCATCGGGCATGATGGTGTCGCAGAAGATCGCTTCATTGAAGTTTGTTCCGTTTAGGTTGGCACCAGTCAGGTCTGCCTGCGAGAAGTTGGTGTTCGCCAAGTTGGCGTTCCGGAACGTGGCATTCTCCAGGTCCGCCTGGGTGAAGTCGACGTTCTTCAGGTTGGCACCGGTGAAGTTGGCCCCGACCAGTTCAAGGGCCGCGAGGTTCGCCCCTTGCAGATAGGCGTGGGCGCACCGTATTGGCTCGGAGTCAAGGCAGGAGATCCCCAGCGTTGTCGTGCTGGTGGGGCCCTTGCTCGTGAGGAAGTACACAGAGACCGCGGCTACGGCCACGACGATGACTATGACCAAGCTCACAGCCACCTTGCTACGGCGGGTCTTGAAGAGATGCAAATGCCATGGTAAGGGTTTGGGTGCGCGCTTTTCTACCTTCGCCCGCCTGCATCTCCGGCACCTTTGGTATCTACCAATCGAAGGCTGAGTTCACAAAACAGAAATACCATATGAAAAAAGCCCGCTCAGGAATTGTCCTCAGAAATGCAGCAGATGCCCAACGGCAGGAGTCGTAGGGTCGCCATCATCGGGCTAGACTCGGTTCCTCCCGAGCTGATGTTCGCCAAGTTGCTTGACAGCCTCCCCAACATCAAGCGACTTTACGATACGGGAATTCATGGGGACCTCGAAACGTGCGACCCACCCATCACCATACCTGCGTGGATGGTGATGATGACGGGGAAGAACCCGGGGAAGCTCGGCATCTACGGTTTCAGGCACAGGAAGGGTCACGCCTACGCTGACGGGTACATTGTGAACTCGACTTCCGTGAAGGAGAAAACGGTATGGGAGATACTTGGGGCTCACGGTAAGAGGAGCGTCGTCCTTGGAGTGCCGCCCTCCTACCCCCCAAAGACTGTCCAGGGGGCCGAAAGCGTGTCCTGCTTTCTCACCCCGAGCCCGGATAGGGAGTTCACGTCCCCCGCGGCCTTAAAGCCAGAAATCATCTCCGCCGCCGGCGGAAAATACGTCTTCGACGTCACGTTCAGGACGGACAACAGGGACACACTGAAGGAACAGCTCTTCGACATGACGCGCAGGCGGTTCGACGTCGCCGAGCACCTCGCAAGGAGCAGGCCCTGGGACTTCTTCATGATGCACGAAATAGGCTTTGACAGGCTCCACCACGCCTTCTGGAAGTTCTTCGACCCGTCTCATCCGAAGTACACGAAAGGGACACCGTACGAGCACATCGACGAGGAGTACTACAGAATGGTCGACGAGAGGATAGGGAGGATGCTGGAGATCTTTGGTGAAGACTGCCTGACGTTCGTGCTCTCGGACCACGGCTCCAAGGGGATGCAGGGGGCCTTCTGCGTCAACCAGTGGCTGGCGGAGCAGGGATATCTGAAGTTCAAGGTTCAGCCTTCGAAGGTGACGGACATCGAGAAGACCGAAATCGACTGGGGCAAGACCAGGGCCTGGGGGTGGGGAGGGTACTACGCCAGGATATTCTTCAACGTCAAAGGGAGAGAGCAGAACGGCGTGATCGAGCCCGGGGAGCTTCAGGCGGAGAAGGCGGAGCTCGCGCGGAGGATCATGGGCATCACAGACGACAAGGGGAGGGTGATGAAGAACTCGGTTCTGGAGCCACTGGAGCTCTACGGCATCGCGGTGGGGGACAAGCCTGACCTGATGGTGTACTTCGACGACCTGAACTGGAGGTCCGCGGGGACGGTCGGACACGACTCGAACTATCTTTTCGAAAACGACACCGGCCCCGACGACTCGGTTCACTCGAAAAAAGGAATATTTCTTATGGCAGACCCCAAGGCGGACCTCGGGGGAAGGGAGCTGAAGGGAGCGAGGATCGCGGACATGGCCCCGACCCTGCTGGAGCTGTATGGAATAGACAAAGGGGAATTGGGGGCGGATGTCATCGGAGCGCCGCTCAAACTCTGGAGGGAGGGGAAGTAGATGGCGATGATAGAGAAGTACGGTCGGAAGCCGGCGGAATGGGGGACCAGGAAACCAGAAGGCTTCGTCCTCTGGATGACTGGGCTCCCTGGCTCTGGGAAGACCACCCTGGCCCTGATACTGGAGGAGATGCTGGAGAATCACTTCGGTAGATACGTCGAAGTCCTGGACGGGGACGAGTTCCGCAAGGGCATCTCGCGGGACCTTGGACTTTCGGAAGAGGACAGGAAGGAGCACGCCCACCGGGTGTCTTACGTGGGCAAGCTCCTCGCCAAGAACGGGGTCATTGGGATAGTGGCGCTGATATCACCCTACAGGAAGTCTAGGGCTGAAGCGAGGGAGGTCATAGGGAAGGACAGGTTCGTCGAGGTGTACGTCAAGGCGTCCCTGGCGACATGCGAGAAGCGGGACCCAAAGGGACTCTACAAGAAAGCGAGGAAGGGTGAAATCACCAACATGACCGGTATCCAGGACCCATATGAAGTCCCAGAATATCCGGACATCTTGGTGGACACGGAAGCGTCTGACCCCGAGGGGTCCGCCAGGATGATAATAGAAAGGCTGGTCGAGCTGGGGTACCTCTCAAGGCCACGCGGGAACATTTCAGCCTAGGACGGCGGACACCCCGGTTCCCAAACACCGAAGGAGTATTCGGAAGTTCGACTCTAGAACCAGGACTCCCTCGGACCAGCTGGTTTCCGCCTATCTTCGCAGTGCACCGAGGAGCTTGAGCTGGTAGTGGCGTGTCCGCTTCGAGGCCTCCCGGTCGTTCCTCGCTGATTCATACGGGTACTGCTGGACCGCCGCCCCCGTCCGGGCAGCGATGTTCAGTATCTCGACGTGGATTGTCATGTCCTCCGATTTCAGGGGCGGAAGCGACCTTAGGAACTTGTTTGACATCCTGTACATCCCTCCCGTCACGTCTTTCACGGACTTCATGTGAGTCCCGCTCCAGAGATAGGTGTACACGTTCGACTGGAAACCTATGTTCGTCCTGTAGGGTTTGACCACGTCAGCCCCGGTACTGATGGTGGCAAGTCGCTCTATCTCGCTGGCGGGATGATAACCGTCGGTGTCTGCGATCACCAGGTCCGAGTTAAGATCGGTGGCGTGGCGGATCCCAGCTCGTACGGCATTCGCGTACCCCGCCGTTCTGTTGATCTCAACCACGTAGGCGGGGTTTTCGGGGAGGGAAACCTTCGGTTCCCTCTCAGGGTGGCAGAGGAGGCTCACCAGCACCTTGCTCAGCTTGGTCTCACCCGGGTCCACTTTCAGCAATCCTTCTCGGGACACGGTGATACGGAACATAAAGATTCTTGGAGTTTTGGAATGGAGCCCCTGCGAAGGCCCCCACCCTTTGCCGTTTTACCAATTGTTCCCCAGGCGAACCCAGAACAACGGCGAAAACCGTTATGGTTCCTGAAGGGTCGTTTATCGCCATGGCGATGAGGGGTTCGACGTTGAAGGTCCTGGGGCTCTCGACGGGCGCTGCGGTCGGAGCCTTCATCCTCCCCCTTGCTCTGGCTGCAGGCGAGTCGATCCCTGCCGCTCTGGTCATGATAGTTTTCGGGACGGGATTGACCCTGGAGCTCAGGGCCGTGGCTGACGACCTCCCTGAATAGGCGCAACCCCCGTCTTGGCTGACAGTGTTTGTTGGACGCAGACACTGCAGTCATAACCACCCACAGCGGCGTAGCAACGGATGGAGGGAGTTTTGCCGTCACCTCGAACACAGCTTCATGAAAGAGGTCACTCTCCCACCGATTCGAGTCATGCCGAGCGGACGTGTTGAAGGCGCCAATAGAAGCGCGTGATTAGATGTTCGAAGTAAATCGCCTCCCCCTGGAATGAACAGGCTTAAGCCATGGAACTAATACCGAGAACGGGATAGCATTGTCTGACAAAGCAGTGGAAATCGATGAGATCGACCTACTGCTTCTTGAGACACTTGTCCGACACCCTTCGTTGACCTACAAGAAGATGGCCGAGTCCCTAGGCCTGGATCAGCGGACCGTGGCGAAGCGCATCAAGAGGCTCACAATGGAGGGGGTGATGAAATCAATCATCGAAGTTGACTGGTCGAAGCTTGGTCTCGGGGCCACGGCGTATGTCGGGGCGACGACGGCCAAAGGGATCGGGTATGGGCAAAAGCTCAACGATCTGGTGCGAGACGAACCTAGAATCGTGAAGGGCTACGAAACTCTGGGAACCTACCAGTACCTCATCAAGGTAATCGACACAGACATCTACAAACTGAGGGACTCGGTTGTGCGCGACCTCGACCTGCTCGCATCCGAACTCACGACATCACTGGCTACGAAGAACCTGAAGGAAGACTACGGGTCCCTACTTCGTTACCTAAGGGAGACAAAGTACCCCCGGAGCAGGAGCCGGAGCGAGTCAATCCCCGGACGCGAAACCTGACGCTCCTGTCGACCCTGCCCTCAGGATCTGGCCGCCAGGCCCCTTTTGGTCCGCACCCTTTCCTCGATCTGAGAGAAGATGAGCCTGTCTGCGAGGAGGCCGATAAGGAATATGACTGCCATCGAGGCGATGATCTCGTCCATCTGCACAAACTCAGCCCCGAACTCAAGCAGCGCGCCCAATCCGACCGTCGCCATGAGAATCTCGGCGCCGATGAGGGCGTGCCAGGAGAAAGACCACGCCTGTCTCAATCCTGTTATCAGGGCTGGAAGAGAAGCGGGGAGCATCACCCCGGTGAAGAGCTTCGTCCCAGAGGCACCCATGTTTTTCGCCGCCTTGATGTAGATGGGCGGGATGTTCCTTATTCCGCTGTAGGTTGAAACCATCATTGAAAAGACCGAGCTCACAACCATCACGAAAATGATCCCCAGGTCGTTCAGTCCCACCAGAAGAATCGCAAAGGGCACCCAGGCGATGCTCGGGAAAGATTGGAACCCCACGCTGAAGGAGTTGAGGACTCGCCCCAGCCGTTTGAAAGACACCATTGCCAGGCCCACTCCGATTCCCAGCCCTATCGCTATGCCGTAACCTGCCGCCAGACGACTTAAGGTCACCTCGAGGCCCGTCGCAAGCTGCCCGTTCTCTGCCATCTCTTCGAACCTTTGGAGGACCATGAACGGAGAAGGGAGCAGAAATGGAGGGTAGAACTTGGCCCAGAAGGCCAGCTGCCACGCAAAGACGAGGGCGACCAGACCAATGCCAATATCCATCGCACCCCTCCACAGCCGCCCTCCTCGATGGGCTGGGCTATCCGGTCGAGAATTCGTCCGCAATCCCCTCCGCGCCGTCGCTCCTGAGGTCATGCATAATCTCGTCGGCGAGAACGTGCAATCTAGGATCCCCAGTCGACCTGGGTCGCTCCAAATCGACCACGTACTGTTGCTTGATCCGGGCGGGCTTCCCTGCCATTAGTATGACCCTGTCTCCAAGGGAGACGGCTTCCCTGATATCATGAGTCACGAGTAGGATGGTCTTCCCTGTTTTCGCATGAATCTCCTGGATTTCCTTCTGCAGGTCTTCCCGCGTTCGATAGTCGAGGGCGCCGAACGGCTCATCCATCAGGAGAATCCTGGGGTTAAGCGCCAGCGCCCTGGCTATTGCGACACGCTGTTTCATCCCCCCCGACAACTGGTGAACGTAAGAGTTCGAGAACCGGGTCAGCTGGACGAGTGCCACGTACCGTGAGGCGATCGCCCTGCCTTCCTCCTGGCTCACCCCCTTCATTCGGAGGCCGAAGGCGACGTTCTCGGTCACAGTGAGCCATGGGAAGAGTGCATCCTCCTGAAAGATCAGTATGATGTCAGGCTGTGAAGTCGAGACCCGGTGCCCCGTTACGACCACCTCCCCCCCTTCGTAGGGTTCCATGCTCGCCAAAACGTTGAGGAGCGTTGACTTGCCCACGCCCGAAGGTCCAACTATGGTGACTAGCTCCCCCTCGTTCACCTCGAAGTTCAGACCATCAAACACGACCAGGGACTCGCTCCTCTTCCCGTCTTGAATCAGGTGGACCTTCTTGAGGTTCTTCACCTCGAGAATCCGCGATGGCGCAGATTCCAGACTCGTTTTCGGCCGATTGTCTACTATCTCTAGGTGCTCGTGCAGAGTTCTTCCCCTACCCTGAAATCGTGGGAAGGCCCCGCTCGGTCAGGGCCTGGTTTAGGAAAGTCAGATCGAACAATCCCGAGATGTCCGGAGATGTCTTGAGAAAGCCGAGAGCGTAGGCGTGCTGGGCCTGCACCTGCACCGAGCTTTCGAGGGGATCATAGGTGAAGGAAAGCGTTGCAAGGGCCGAGTTGAAGACGCCAGAGGATATCCCCGAGCCTGTAATGTACGCGATGGTGGAGTTCATGACCTGCGTTGCCTGAGTCGTGTGAGCGCTGATCCAGATTGTCTCGTCGACGTGCGCGCCTACGATCCTGGACACAACGTCCGGGTGGGCGGTAATGAACGACTCGCTCGCAACGAGCTCAGTTGTAGAGAAGGTTCCTCCCGGCCACAGGCTTCTTTCATCCAGAAAGAGGTGAGCCTTGGCCTTCGAAAGGATGAGGGACCCGTAGGGCTGAGGCACCCATGCCCCGTCAGCCTTCCCCCCAACAATGGCGGTGACGATGTTGGTGTTGGATGTATCCTGCACAGTAACGTTCTTTCCCGGCACTAGGTGGTTCTGCAGAAGATACCACCTCAGCGAGATGTCTTGCGTGTTCCCGAGCTGCGGTGCAAGGAGGGTCTTGCCCATTAGTTGCGCTGTCACACTCCCTGAAGAAGCGTTCGTGATCCCAGAGCTGTCGGTGACCACGAAGACGGCACCTCCCTCATCGCCGCCGGCTAGGATCCTGAGACCGGTCCCGTTCGAAGCGATGTAGGCGTTAACGGCCGGACTCGGCCCGACGTAACCCATGTCTATCTGGCCTGCAAGGAGCGCTGTCATCTCAGTGGGACCCGCGTTGAAGAGGAAAGTCTGGATCTGGACGTTGGGACCGAGGGCCTTCTGATAGTCTCCGTTGAACAACCCGACCAGTGCCTGGGCGTGGTTAATGTTTGCGAAATAACCAATCCTAACCACAGTTGTAGAACAGCAGGATGTCGTAGAGGTCGTAGTAGTGACAGGCGACGTCGTGGTGGATGTCGTCGTTGATGATGTGGACGTGCTGGTCGAAGTCACACTCTGAGATGTTGATACACTGGTAACGCTCGAGGTCGTCGTGGAGAGCAGGGTGGTAGATGACGTGCTGGTTGTGGTGCTTGTCGTTGTGCTCGAGCTCCCCGCCCCATAGTACGAATAGGCGAGGATCCCAGCGGCCACTACCAGGATCACAACTACAACCGCAACGAGCGCCGTGGATATCGCAGATCTAGAACCTCGGGTAGAGAGTCTGATCCTGCTTGAGGACATGGATTTGAGCTCCACAACCTGGGGGATTTATCCTACATCTTGTGCGCATCTGGGTCGGCTTCTGCTCCTCCCTTGCGTGTAGATGGGGCAGAAATACGCACAAGTTGCACAGGAACAGCATGAAGCAAGCCCCGAACTATGGTCGTTGGAATGGCTGTCTTCCCGTAAGCTTTCGTCGGCTATACCACTGGTTGCCCTAAGCTGTTAGTGAGGTTACCCATGGCAGCCACCGTTCGCGCGTAGAGCCCCTTCGGTGCGGAACCGCTACTTGCCAGCGGTACCCTTGTGTGAAAGGATCCCGGGCACTAACCAGATCGCGGCAGCCACACCAATCCAGACTCCGGCCAGCACGCCCAGCTGGAGCCCAGGGAACGGTCCCGCCCTTGTGGCCAATAGAGCTGCGCCTGACCCGGCAATGGCGCTCCAGCCACCGATGCCAGCGAGTCGAAGCTTCAACATGTCGTGGGACACCGACCTGCGCGCGGATTTGTGTCGGGTGGCACCCGAGTGCCTCCATTCATCGGTACGAGCCTTCATCGCCGCCGCCTGTGAGTTCTCAGGCCCCATTGCGGCTGATTCCAGCTCTGGAGGAGGCACCTGGGAGACGACCGCCGACCCGTTGTGGCCGTCGGCGGGAAGGAACCAGGAATAGGCGTAGTTTTCAGGTTTCGGCTTTCGTCCCTGTGCGCTGCTCATGTGTTGCTCTTGCTCCAAGGAGGATTATAGCAGATTTTGGCCGAAACCCAAGAGTTGGAGTCCAACCCCTTTGAATCGTCCTTACGCAGGGACAACACAGGTGACAAGGTTCTGGCACACCGTGCAGATGGGGATCTCGCCCGGAAGCCCGTTGACCTTAGCAATGGAAACAGCGAAAACGGGTCGTTTGCTCATCTCGTCCTCCTTCTCCAATTCCAGGATCTTCTCCTGTATCGAGAAGTAGAGCATACCCACTTCCCTCATGAAAGCAAGCCCTTGCTGGATCCTCAACCCGTCAAATCCGTGGGGTTTTGAGCCATCCCCCCCTGTACCGTTCAGGTTCCTGTTGGTCCTCCTCTCGAAATCACCAACCTCCTTCAGGAATGCGTCTTTCTTTGCCATGTCCTTGGGACTGAGCTTCACCCCCCCTATTGACGCCTCCACGCCGTTCCTTACGTTCCCCACCGCTACCTTCAGAGGGATAACGATCGACTTCTTCGCGTCGTCGACCTCCGCCAAGAACCTCATCCCCTTAAATTGGGCCTGATTGTTCAGGACGAACTCGAACTCAAAGGTCTTGAACTGGTCAGGGACAAGGTTCCCCCACTCCCCAGACGCCCGGTTGAACTTGCCTGCAAGGTCCGTCATCCTGGCGTATTTCCTGTCGAGCTCCGTTTCCTGAGGGATCCGACCGACCGATGCGTTGACTTCGTCAGATGACCTTCCGCACATCCAGCATTTGTTTGCTCTTGTGGGCGCCATTGCTGGTCCCTACTTCTGCTGCGCCTGTGCCTGTTTCGCGACCACTTCGTCCCACTCCTCTTTGGCCCTGTGCTCGTGAAGGCCTCGAGTCTTCGGCGCCTCCTTGGTTGCCGGACCGAGCTTGTTCATGATCTCCGCGACAGATTGGGGTACTCCCTCCGTTTCGGCCACGGCGGCCACGACTGGGACAGCCACCGCTTCTGCCTCGGCCGGTTCCTCGACCTCCTTGGCCGGCGCCTCTGCAGCCTCGGGTGCGGCCTGCGGCTGCTCGATCCTGCGCTCGGGCCCTCGAAGTCCGATCATCAGCGTCTCGCAGACGCTGCAGAGCTGGACCGGAGGATACCCGTTGGCCTGGACCATCCTAAGGCTCGTCTTGGGCTTCTTTGCGCTCGCCCTCACCATGGCGAAGTTGAGCAGCTGAGTGCGTACGTCGTAGTACAGGAGCCCCTCTGCGATCAGGAACTCCAAGCCTTCGAAGAGCTTGAGCCCATCGAATCCTGAAGCGTAGCCATCCCTGTGACC
>Ga0187780_10001309_pt1 | contig 18763 bp, 16 predicted proteins | sample 1015_Q2_SP10_20__FD_132429 | JGI IMG/M metagenome (GOLD analysis project Ga0187780, IMG submission 132429) | Tropical peat soil microbial communities from peatlands in Department of Meta, Colombia - 1015_Q2_SP10_20_MG | ecosystem: Environmental > Terrestrial > Soil > Wetlands > Peat | place...
CGACGTAGTCATGGGCGTGCCGGTGCCAGCCGGTGGCGGCGCCAGGCGCGAAGCGCCATTCGGTCACGCGCAAATGCTCGTTCTCGAGCTGTACGGTCGGAACCGCGCGACTGTTGCTCATGACTGTCTCCGTTGCGCTGGCATCCTTAACTCTACCTCAGTCCTTGAGCCGCAGCATCACAAACTGGCGCAGCTGATCGGCGATGACCGCGAGAATGAGCAGGACGCCGATCACCACCTCCTGCAGGTAGGATTGGATCTGCGCCAGGTCCATTCCATTCTGAATGAGCCCGATGAAAACGGCGCCGAGCACGACATTGCCGACGTTGCCGATACCACCGCGCAGGCTAACCCCGCCGATGACGCAAGCGGCGATTGAATCGAGCGGCATCGAAGCGCCGATATTCGCCTCGCCGGTTTCGAGCCGCGCGGTCAAGAGCGCGCCGGCGACCGCCGCCAGCGCCCCGCACAGGACATAGGCCATGAACAGGTAGAAACGGGTGTTGATGCCGGAGAGGCGCGAGGCTTTGAGGTTGCCGCCGACCGCATAGAAATACCGGCCCATGCGCGTCCAGTTCAGCAGCACGTACATGGCGACGAACAGGCCGGCGGTGACATAGACCGGGGAGGGGATGTCGAAAATCCGCGCAAAGCTGAAGATCGTGCCGAAGGCATCGGGAATGCCGTACACCGGTACGCCGCTTGTCAGAGTCAAGGCGATGCCGAAGCTGATCGCCGCCGTGCCCAGCGTCATCATGAATGGCGATACATTGAAGAGCGCAACGCCGACGCCGTTCACCACACCGACCAGGGTGCCGGCGCCAATACCCGCGAGGATGCCCAAGGTCAGCGTGGCAGCGGTCGCGTCGGGATGCGCCGCCGCAAGCGGCGCCATGGTCAGGGCGGTGATGACCGAGGTTATGGCGACGATCTTGCCGACCGACAGGTCGAACCCGCCGGTCAGGAGCGCCAGCATCTGCCCCATGGCGACAATCGCCAGATAAGTGGCCTGGCGGGCGACCGTGATCAAATTCTCCGCAGTCAGAAATCTGTCCGAGAGGGCGGTGAACACGATGAGCGCGATGAGCAGGAGGAACGGCAATACGCCAATGCGCACGAATAGCCGCGGCAGGGCACCGCTATAGTCGAACCGATGCTGCGCTTCCTTCCGGTCCATCTATGCCCGCGCCCGTTCGAAGAAATTCGCCAGCACGCGGTCCTGGGTGATCTCGGCGCCCTGAAGTTCCGCCCGCATGTCGCCCCGATACATGACGTAGGTGCGGTTGGTCAGGTGCAGAATTTCCGGCAGATCGGACGAGATCAGCAAGATACCGGCCCCGCTTTCACAAAGATCGCGGATGAAGCCGTAGATTGCAACGCGGGTGCCGACATCGACGCCGACCGTCGGCTCATCGAGAATGAACAATTTTACCGCCGAAACCAGCCCCTTTGCCAGCAGGACCTTCTGCTGGTTTCCGCCCGACAACCGTTCGAGGTCATGCTCGATGTTCCGCGGCTGCAGGTTCAGACGATCGGCGACGTCACGAACCTTGGTGCGCTCGCTGCTGCGATCGAGGAAGCCAAAACGGGTGAACGGGCGCGCCGCAAGCCAAGGCAGCGACACGTTCTCGCGGACGCTGCGCATCATGACGAGCCCCTCCTCGCGGCGGTCGGGCGGCAGATAGAAGGCCCCCCGGTCGAGCATCGCGCGCGCCGATCGTGCGGTGACGTCCTCGCCGTCGAAGGTAATGCGACCTGACGCAATGCGCTCCAATCCAAAGCAGGCGCGTCCAATCACGGATTTGCCGCTGCCGACGAGGCCGGCGAGCCCTACCACCTCGCCGCTGCGGACCAAAAGCGACACGCCCCTGGCCGCGCCGTCTTCCGTAGTCAGGTGTGAGATCTCCAGGAGCGGCGTTCCCGGCTGATACGCGATCTTCGGAAAGACCTGGCTGATGACCCGTCCGGTCATCAGCTGCAGGAGACGCTCATCGTCGGCCTCCGCGACGTCGAGCGTCGCCACGCGCTTGCCGTCACGCAGGACCGTCACGCGATCGCCCAGGCGATAGATCTCGCTCATGCGGTGCGTGACATAGACGATGCCGACGCCGCGGGTCTTCGCCTGCTCGATCATCGCGAACAGACGCTCGGCTTCGCGATCGGTCAGCGAAGCGGTCGGCTCGTCCAGGATCAGCACCGACAGATCGGTGCGGAACGCTTTGGCGATCTCGACCATCTGCTGCTCGGCGCGGGTCAGATCCTGGATGCGCTGCCGCGGCCGCAACGGAAAGCCGAGTTGCTTGAGAATGTCGTCGGCCCGACGGTGCTGTGCGACCTTGTCCAGAAAGCCGCGATTGGTCAGCTCGGCGCCGAGAAACAGGTTCTCTTCGATCGTCAGCGTCTGAACCAGCGAGAATTCCTGGAAAACTGCGCTGATACCAAGCGTGCGCGCATGGTGGACGCCCTGCAGCTCGATCGGCTCGCCGCGGAAGCGGACGCCGCCTTCAGTCGGGGCGTGCACGCCGGCAAGAATTTGAATGAGGGTCGATTTGCCGGCGCCGTTCTCGCCGAACAGGACGTGCACTTCCCCGGCGCGCAGCTCAAAATCGACCGCGTCGAGTGCGAGCACGCCGGGGAATTGCTTGGATACGGCCTGGGCCTGCAAGATCGGCGTGGGCGGGGTCGACCCCGCGCCCACGCTTGCCGCCGGCGCCACTGTCTCCGTGCTCATCACATCATTAGTGGCCCCAACGCGCCGGACGTCAATTGACGGTGAAGACGGGCTTCCAATCCGCCGGTGCGAGCGAAGACGCGTAATCGAACGAATTGATGTTGGATTTGTCGATCACGTAGATCTTCGGCCCGACATGCTTGAGGTAGGGCTTGCCTTCCAGGATACGCACCGCCTGGTCGATGGAGACCCGACCCTGAACCACCGCAGAGTCCGTCGGCGCCGCCATCACCCGCCCGGCCTTGATGTTGTCGTACACTCCGGGCGTGAAGTAGTAGGCGATGACCCTGATTTTGTCGGAGAGATTGCGCTCGCGCAGCAGCTGCACAGCCGCTTCAGTGGTCGGCGAAGTGCCGGCGATATATTTGATATTGGGGTTGGCCTGCAGCACGTCCTCCACCAGCTTGAGCTGCACTTCCTTGCCGGTGTCGCCGTATTTCGTTGCGACGTTTTTCAGCGCGCTGTCCTTGATGGCGTCGTTGAAGCCCTTGTTGCCGGCTTCGACCCAACCCGCGCCGGGCGGGCCTGGGAACCACGCCACTTCGACCTCAGGCGAGCCCTTCGGATGCAGCTTGGCGATGTACTCGCCCGCCTTGTAGCCCATCGTTTCGAACGACACGAGGGACTTCGCCGAGATGTCTTTGGACGACATGCCGTTGATCACGTCGATCACCGGGATGTTCTTTTCGTGGAGCCGTTTTACGGTCTCGTTGAGACCGTCAAAGGAGATGGCGCCGATATCGACCGCCTGCGCCCCTTGCGACACGCAATCCTCGATCTGCGAAATCTGCTTCGCTAGGTTGGTGTAGCCGCCCGCCTCGAGCAGATGCATCGTTACGCCGAGATCCTTGGCTTGTTCGGAGACGCCGTAATCGACGGCGAGCCAGTAAGCGTCCTTCATGTGGGGGAACGAAACGCAAATATTCCACTTTTTGTCCGCCTTCTCGAGCGGCGAGTACATCACTTCCTTCACCGGGCTCGTCATGTCGAAAGGCGGATTGTGCTCCTCGACGGCGAATGGATACCACTTCTTGGCCTGCGCATAGGCACCCAAGCTCGCGAGCGCCAGCGTAGCTCCCGCAACAATTACTCCTGTAGCGACAGTTGATCGCGTCATTTCCGCCCTCCTGTTTCCTCACTGAATCACGCCAATCCGGCCTTGGCGCTGACTTCGGCAATGCAAAAACATTATCCCTCCCGAATTTTCCTAAAGTCAATTGCGCCAGCGCAGTTACACGGAGACGCGCGGTTCAATTGCGTCTTGTTTGCTCACGCGCGTAGCGCGCCATGTGGAATTTTCTCGCCGAGCCCACGTGCTTAGCAGGCTCCGAGTTTTTCGATATGAAGTTGTAAGAGCGCGGCAGCGCGCCGAGCGCGTGCAGACGAAGCCAGAACTGACTGCTGCTCCGTCCGACCTCAGATCAGCTCGGCGTCCGCATAGATCTGCTTGTCGCCTGATCCGCCCGCGCCTTCGAGCAGGCGGACATCGCCGACCGACCATCGCGCCAGAACCTCGTCGCCGATCTCGACCGGTGAACGCACGAAGTCGACATCCGGCACATTCGCTACGAACTCTTCCGGCTGCAAAAGATCGATCGTCACCTTGGCATAGGAGCCCTGATACTCGATCGAGTGCACCTTGCCGCGGACGACGTTAACTTCGCTTGCGTTGCTCACATCGCCTGCGGCGCGCGCCACCGCGATCCGGTCGCGTCGGATCGCGATGTAGAGCTGCGAGCCCGGCTGCGGCTTTGCGCCGCCGAGCGGGACGGTCAGCCGGCCGCCCCCGGCGTCCCGCAGCGTCGCGGTGCCGTCCGACACGCCCTCGACCTTGCCGGACAGCACGTTCTGGCCGCCGATGAAGCGGGCGACGTAAGCGGTACGCGGCGTATTGTAGATGGTGTTGGGCGAGGCGGCCTGCTCGATGCGGCCCTGATCCATCACCACCAGCATGTCGGCAACCGCGATGGCTTCGAGCTGGGTGTGCGTCACGTGCACGAAGGTGATGCCAAGCTGCTTCTGCATGCGCCGCAATTCGCCGCGCATGCGCAGCCGCAGATATTCGTCGAGCGCGGAGAGCGGCTCGTCGAGGAGCAGCACGCGCGGGTTGGTGATCAACGCGCGCGCCAGCGCAACTCGCTGCTGCTGGCCGCCGGACAATTGCGCCGGCAACCGGTCGGCAAACTGGTCGAGCCTGACCTTGGAGAGGAGCTCGTGTGCCTGCTTGTGCCGGGCCTCACGGTCGAGGCCGCGCATCTTCAACGAGAACGCCACATTGTCGAGGACGCTAAGATGCGGAAACAGCGCGTAGGCCTGGAACATCATCGCCGTGCCGCGCCGCAGCGGCGGCTGGCCGACGACCGATGCGCCGCCGATGCGGATGTCACCCTGGCTCGGCGTTTCGTGGCCGGCAATCATGCGCAGGATCGTCGTCTTGCCGCAGCCGCTCGGCCCGAGCAGGCAGCAATAGGCGCCCTGAGGAATGCGCAGGCTCACATTGTCGACCGCGACCGTGTCGGCGAAGCGCTTGGTGACCGAGACGAGCTCGATTTCGCCGTTTTTGCCCTCCGCTGCCATTCAGCTCACCGTACCGCCTTCGCCCGGGTTGCCCGCGCGCCGCACGCGACGGCGCTCGATCAATGCGATCGATGTCAACGCCACGCCGATGACGATGAACGATATCACCGTGGTCACGGTACCTACAGCAAACAGCGCCGGCGAGGTGACGTCGGTCGTCATCGCCCAGATTTCGAGCGGCAGCGTATTACTGCTGCCGGAGGTCAAGACCGTGCGCGGGAACTCGTCATAGGACAGCGTAAAGCCGAACAGGGCAACGCCGATGATGCCCGGCAGCACGATCGGCAATGTCACATGCTGCAGCCGCTGCCAATTGCTGGCGCCGAGGTCGCTCGCCGCCTCCTCGTAGGCGCGATTGAAGCGGCCGAGCACCGCGAACATGATCAACAGCCCATACGGCAGCGTCCAGGTCAATTGCGCGCCGAGCGCCGAACCGTACCATGTCGGAGTGACGCCGAGCATCTGGAAGACGAGACCGATGCCCAGACTGACGAAGAGACCGGGCATGATCAGGCTGGCGATCGCCATGTAGAAGACGAGACCGGCGCCGGCGAACCGCCGGCGGAAGGCGAGGCCGGCCATCACCGAGAGGACGACGGTGAGCACCGTGACCATGGCAGCAAGCGCGATCGAACGCCGGAAAGCGCCGGCGATATCGCCGGTCCGCTCCTGCGTGATCAGCGCGTTGAACCAGTGCAGCGACACGCCCTGCAGCGGGAAGGTCAGGCCGCCATTGGGTCCCTGGAAGGAAAGGACATAGATGACGATCATCGGGCCGTAGAGGAACAGGACGAACAGCGCGAAGAACGCCGCCAGCGCATAGAACGTCCAGGGCCGGGAGTGGTCTGCCGCGCCGTGCATTTCATCCGTCCTCAGCCGGTCAATTCCTGGCGCACGTCGACCAGCCGCAAGATCGCCGACACGATCAGCGCCACGATCACCACCAGCACCACCGCGCTCGCCGCCGCCGGCGGATATTGCAGGCTCGCGATCTCAGTCGAGAGTGCCGACACCACGGTCGCGCTCTGACCGCCGCTCATGATCTTGACGACGAAGAAGTCGCCCATCACCAGGGTGATGACGAAGATCGAGCCGAGCGCGATCCCGGTCTTCGACAACGGCAGCACGACCTCCCAGATCACCCGCCAGCGGCTGGCGCCGGCATCATGCGCGGCCTCGATGACGCCGGGATCGATCCGCGCCATCGAATTGAAGATCGGCACAATCATGAACAGGGTGTTGAGATGGACGTAGGCGACTATCACCGCGAAGTCGGAAAACAGCAGAAACGACAGCGGCTCCTGCACGACTCCCAGGTCGATCAGTGCGCTGTTGAACACGCCGTTGCGGCCGAGGAACGGAATCCAGGAAATCATCCGGATGATGTTCGACGTCCAGAACGGCACCGTGCAGAGCAGGAACAATCCCATCTTCAAGGTCAAGCTGCGAACGTGGAAGACCAGGAAGTAGGCTACCGTGAAGCCGATCAGGAGCGTCAGTATCCAGACGATCACGACGTATTTGATCGCGGTGAGATAGAGCCGCAGCGTGAGGCTCGACTGAAACAGCTCGACGTAATTGTCGAGAATGAAAGCCGGGACGATCTGCCAGCGCTCGTAGTCGAAGAAGCTGACCGCGCCAACCAGCAGCATCGGTATGCCGAAGAAGACCAGAAGCACGACGGCGAGCGGCGCCGCCTGCAGCCACGACACGCTCTGCGGGTTTATTTTCATAGTTGCGGCGGTCGCGTAGCGGCAAGAACAAGCGGCGAGGCGCGCTGGCGCCCCGCCGCGTACCGAGAAGACATCAAGCGGAGACGAACTCGTTCCACTTGCGGACCATGTAACGGTCTTCGTCCATGATGGTGTTCCAGCAGGCGATATTGCCCATGCGCTGCCAGAAGCTGCCGCCGTCGCGGCTGCGGCCCGCCTTCTCCATCAAGTGCCCGTAAGGATCCTTGATGTCGTCCTTGGCCGGCTTGCCCTCGTACCAGTAGTCCCATTCGTCGGCGGTCATGAACTTCTTGGCGTTATCAGGAACCGAGCTGTAGTAGCCCTGCTTGGCGATGAAGCCGCCCTGCCAGCCCGAATTGTACCAGTTGAGGTACTCGAACGCGGCATCGAGCTTGATGCCGCTCAAGTGCGCCATCGGCGCAATGCAGCTGCCCCAGCCGCGATAGCCTTCCTGAAGCGGCACGTAGTAACAGTCGATGTTGCGCGAACGCACGGCGGTGACCGCCGGCGACCACATCGATTGCAGCACCACTTCGCCCGACGCCATCAGATTGACCGACTCATCGAAAGTCGACCAGAAGGCGCGGAACTGCCCGGCCTTCTTGGCATCGATGAGGATGCTGATCGTCTTGTCGATCTCGGCCTTGGTCATATTGCCCTTGTCGGCGTATTTCAGGTCGCCGCGCGACTCGATCGCCATCGCCGCGTCCATGATCCCGATCGAGGGTACGGCCACGATCGCGGTCTTGCCCTTGAACTCCGGATTGAGGAGCTCGCTCCAACGCTCGATCTTGCGCTTGATGAGGTCGGGGCGGATGCCGAGCGTGTCGGCGTTGTAGACGGTCGGGATGCCGCTCAGGAGGTCGGTCGGCCCTTTGGCGAACGTCTTTGCCGAGGCCGACTCAAGATACTGCACCTTGTAGGGCAGGGTGCCTTGCGCCGAGACCTTGCGCCCGTCCGGATATTCGCCCTTGGTGAAGATCGGTACCGTCTTGTCCCACCATTTGTATTTGCTCACCGGGATTGGCTGCACGATATTGCGGCCAACCATGTAGTATTGGGCGAAGAACTCGGTGTCGGCGATATCGATCGTCTTCGGCTCGTTCACCAGCCGGTTCATCAGCGCGTCGTGGTCGGCGGTCTGCATCTCGACCTGGAAGCCGAGATCCTTCGAAGCCTGGCGGCCGATGTCGATGATCGCCGAATACGAACCGCCGACCTGCACCAGCTTCACGTCTTTGATATTTTGCGCCCAGATCGTCGGGAAGCCCTTCACCAGTCCCGAGCCGACGGCGAGACCTGCCCCCGCCGCCGCGCTCTTGAGCAGGCGGCGACGCGTGACCTGACTGTTCCCTCTCTTCGGGTTCTTGATCATCGTACGCTCCTTTCTGGCTTGGCAGCCAAATCGCTTGATTGTCCGATGTGACATGCAAGGAGAGCGCCAGATTCAGCACCCGTGACCGGCACCGACGCTCCGTGCGCGAATTTCCCTCGTTTTTTGCCTGAGGACCGTGTCACTGACCGCAGGTCGCGCCGGTTGATCAGCTTCCATTCGCGGCCTGTTGGAGTCAAGCTACTAAGCCGCCACACCAGCAATGCGTCCGGCGGCGCGTGAGTGCCACACCAAACAGTTGCCCGCGCCCGACCGACAACTTGAAATGAGTGATACCGGGCAGCGGCGAGTTCTGGCTCCCGCGGCCGTTAAACGGCTTGCGCAACCGGCGCGCCGAGGCGCGCAAAGGCCGCAAGCGAGCGCTCGATCGCCTCGCGCGAGAGCCCACGCACGATAAAGACGATGCGTGAACTGTGATCGTCATCCGGCCATTGCGGCAAATGATCCGGCGGATGCACGAGATGCTGCACGCCGTGGACCACGACCGGTCCGGGGCTTCCGGTGACGTTCAGCATCGCCTTGACGCGCAGGATGTCGGTGCCGTGGGCTTGCAGCAGCATGGTCAGCCAGATGCCAAAGGCGGTCCAGTCGAGCGGCCGGTCGAACCGCAGACAGAAGGCGTGGATGCTGGCGTCGTGCCGATTGACGTCGGGGTGATGGTGTTTGGCCGCGGCGGTAGGTGCGTGCTCGCTCTCGACCTTGAGCCAGCGGCGCACCTCCTCGGCCCTGCCGTCGAGATCGTAGAGATCGCGGGCGAGGATAAGGTCGGGATCGAGCGCGGCACCCGGAGCCGTTTGCAGTTGCGCCGCCGCGGGATTAAGCCGCGCGAGCCGGCGCCGCAATTCGGCCAGGTCGCGGTCATCGGCGATGTCGGTCTTGGTGATGACGATGCGATCGGCAACGGCGGCTTGCTTGGCCGATTCCTCGTGACGCTCGAGCTGCATCAGGCCGTTGACCGCATCGACCGTCGTGACGACGTTGCCGAGCCGGAAGTGATGGCGCAGTACCGGTTCGGCCATCACCGTGGACAGGATCGGTACCGGGTCGGCGAGCCCGGTCGTCTCCACCGCCAAGCGACGGAACGCGGGGACTTGGCCGCGCTCACGCCGCGAATAGAGGTCGCGCATCGCGGCGCTCAGGTCGCCCCTGATGGTGCAGCACAGGCAGCCGCTCTGCAGCAGCACGATCTCGCTGTCGAGTCGCCGCAGCAGGTGGTGGTCGAGGCCGACTTCACCGAACTCGTTGACGAGCACCGCGGTATCGGCAAGCGCGGGCGAGGCAAGGAGCCGCTGCAGCAGCGTCGTCTTGCCGCTGCCGAGAAAGCCGGTGATGACATTGACCGGTATTGCGGTCGTCGCTTCGGCCACGCTCATCAGTCCGTCGGTGCGAGCCGCTCCATGCGCGCGATCAGCGCGGGGTCGAGCGGATCGCAGGTTCGCCCCAGGATGCGTTCCGCCGCTTGCCAGAGCTGAGCCAGATTGTCGACGATCTCGGTGCGGCCGGTGCGGCTCGCAAGCTGATATTTGGCGCCCTGCCAGTCCGAAAGCTCAAGCCCGAATTGTGCGAGGACGAGGTTGGCGATACGCGCACGCTCGAGACGCTCGACGCGGCGGGTCCGCGCCGAGGGTAACGGCGTTGCCGCCCGGTCGGTCCAGTCGCCTTCGCCGCCCAGAACTCCGCACAGTCCGCACATTTATCCGTCCACCGATAGGGCGCTGCCGGTACCCGCCGGTCGCGCTACTTCTTGCGCGGATGACGCCTGGCAAAGTCGTCGGCCATCTCGTTCATCGTGCAGAAGCGGACTCCCGGATGACGGATCATGTGATGATAGAGCCGCTCCAGCATCATCAGCACATGCGGGCGTCCGGACACGTCGGGATGGATGGTAATCGGGAATACCGCGTAGTCGTACTCGCGATAGACCCAGTTGAACTGGTCGCGCCACATCTCCTCGATCGCATAGGGGCTGACGAAGCCGTGGCTGTTCGGCGCCTTCTTGATGAACATCATCGGCGGCAGATCATCGAGGTGCCAGCTCGCCGGAATTTCGATGAGGTCGGTTTCGCGCCCGCGCGCCAGCGGCTTCATCCAGTGCTCCGGCTTCTTCGAATAGTCGATCTTGGTCCAGGTATCGCCGACGCGCACGTAATAAGGCTGGAAGTCGTGATGCATCAGGCTGTGATCATATTTAATGCCCTTCTTGATCAGAAGCTCGTTGCTCACCGCGCTGAACTCCCACCACGGCGCGACATAGCCGGTCGGCCGCTTCCCCTGCAGCTTGGTGACGAGATCGATGCATTTGTCGAGGACGGCCTCTTCCTGCTCTGGCGTCATCGCGATCGGATTTTCGTGGGTATAGCCGTGAATGCCGATTTCATGGCCGGCCTGCGCGACCGCCTTCATCTGTTCGGGAAAGGTCTCGATCGAATGGCCGGGAATAAACCAGGTGGTCTTGATGCCGAAGCGTTCGAACAGCTTCAGCAGGCGCGGGCTTCCGACCTCGCCGGCAAACAGGCCGCGGGAGATGTCGTCTGGCGAATCCTCGCCGCCGTAGGAGCCGAGCCATCCAGCGACCGCGTCAACGTCGACGCCGAACCCGCACAAGATTTCCTTTGCCATGACGCCTTCCTCCGCGGTTGCACCGAGGGATTATCTGCCCAAGGCGAGCCAACAAGCTTCGCCGCTTCCCTCGCCCAATTGCCTTACGATACATAACAGAGGCGTAATTCGTCTACCTGCGGCAAGATTGGGCAACGCAAACGCTCGGTGGTTCTATCGGCTCGATGAACGCCACGGTAAGCAGAACCCGCCACGTCGTCGTCATCGGCACCGGCGGCACCATCGCCTCGCGCTTCGATCCCGCGCTCGGCCGCACCGTGGCGTCGCAGGGGATCGAGACCATCATCGGCGCTGCGGCGCCGCCGCGCGACCTGCCCAGGTTGACGTTCGAGGATTTCGCAACCATTGCCGGTTTCAACATGACGATCGCGTTCGCTGAAGGTCTGCTGCAGCGGCTACACCAGCTCCTTGCGCGCGACGACGTCGACGGCGCGGTCGTGACCCAAGGCACCGACACGATGGAGGAAACGAGTTTCCTCGCCGACCTTCTGATCGATACGCCGAAACCGCTCATCTTCACCGGCGCACAGCTGGCGCAGGACCATCCGCAATCGGACGGTCCCCGCAACGTCATCGACGCCATCCGCGCAGCCGCCGCGGAGAACACCAGCAGCTTGGGCGCGATGGTGTGCTTCAATGGACAGCTTCACGCCGCCCGCGAAGTCACCAAGGTGCACACCAGCGCGCTAGAGACCTTCCAATCCTATCAATACGGCGCGCTGGGTGTAATCGACGGCGCGCGCGTCGTCGTCTATCGCCGCCCGCAAATCCGCCTGCACTTGCGGCCGGAGCGGCTCGACAAGCGCGTCGAGATCCTCAAGGCGGCGCTGGGCGCAGACGGGCAGATGATCGATGCCGCTCGACAGCTCGGCGTCGACGGCCTCGTGATCGAAGCCTTCGGCCGCGGCAATCTTTCGGCCGAATTCGGTGAGGCTGTGGCGCGCGCCTGCCGCGCCGGTCTGCCGGTCATCGTCACTTCGCGCTGCCCGGTCGGCCGGGTCGAGCCGGTCTATGGCGGCGGTGGCGGCGGCGGTCGCGACCTCGAAGATGCCGGCGCGATCTTCGCCGGCGATCTCAAAGGACCCAAGGCGCGCCTCTTGTTGATCGCCGCGCTCGGCGACCCCGCGGCGCGAGGGCGCATTGGCGAGCTGTTCAACATCCTCGGCCCTTGATCGCAGATATCGGAATGCGTTTCGCCATGGAGGCAACCGCGCCATGATCATCCAGACGGCACCCGCTGGCGCGCCGCGATTGGCGGTGATGATGCACGAGCACACCGCGCTCTGCGCCCAGTTCGCGCGCGTATTCGGCGACGCCCAGTTCGAAGCGCTGGCGCCGCTCGATCTGATGATCTATGTCATCTCGCACCATGACGCCGGCTGGGCGGAGTTCGACCGCGATCCGGCCACCGACGAACGGACCGGCCTGCCGTACAATCTTATCGAGACGCCGATGCGGTACCTCACCGTGACCAGCCGGCTGTCGCCCGACTTCAATGAGCGCCATCACGCGTATTGCGGCCTGATCTCGAGCATGCACAGCTGGGGTCTTTACAACGGCCGCTACGGGCTTTCCAAACTCGTGCTCATCGACCAGATCCCAGGACCGGACCGACCGCTGGTCACGCGCATGCTCGATGGCGAACTTGAGCGCCAGAGCAGATTGAAAGCGGAAATCGGCAGCGACCCCAAAACATCAGGCTGGCTCGACGAGAAAAGACTGTTTCAAAATTACAAGCAGCTGCAATTCATCGACACGCTTGCCCTCTATTTCAATCGGACGCATCGCGAGGAACGCAGGCCGCAGAGGTTCGAGCACGTGCCGCGGAGCGCGGACGAAGATGTCGAGGTAACCGTCGAGCCGCGCGAGGCTGGCGTCTACGCGCTGTCGCCGTTTCCGTTGGCCGCGGACGGCGCCGAGTTTGCCTTTGCCGGGCGCGAAGTCAGGGCAGGCCAGCAACAGGCAAATGCCGGTTGGCGAGAGGCGCTCAAGCGCTCGCCGACCCAATGGGAGCTCTTTCGGCTGGTCCGCGCTTAGCGATCGCCGGCGCCATGGCGCCACGGCCTGCGCGGCTAGACCGGAAGGAAAGCCTTCAGCGTTGCTTTGGCCGGGGCCGATTTCCAGAAGCTCGCGGCGCGGCGGTAGCCGTCCAATAGAACGCAATGCTCGAAGTAGCGCCCAATAGTGACCGGCTCGCGGGCAGCCTGATAGCGCGCCGGATTGGCGGCGATGTTGCGCGCATCCCCGGGGCTCGTCGGCGGCAGTGACGCCATGAAATCTTCGAACGGCATGAACCTTTGCAGCTCCGGCGAAATCATCGGCGGAACCAGCAGGCAGCCCAGTTCCATTCTGGTCAGATCAATCACGCGAAACTTCTCGACGCCGGCGTTGAACACCATCAGGTTGAGGCGCGTTAGCGTGCACAGCAGGGCGAGAGCGTAGCGGTCAGCGCCGGAAAGTTCGGCGAAGGCGCGGCCTGCGGCGCGCTGGGCTCGAAGCTCGTCAATCCGCGGCTTGCGGTCATAGCGATGCGAAAAAACGCCATCCGCAATTTCGCTGTAGGCCCATCGCGCATGAACTTCAGGAAGCGAGAACGTGGCTTGGGTCAAGGGAACGCTCCGATAGCCACAAAAAGATCACTTCGTGGCCGTCCGACCCAGAATGCGCTCGGCCTCGGTCGATCCGAGGTCGCTCGCGCGCTGGTACCAGTCGCGCGCTTTCGCCTCGTCGCCGACAACGCCGATCAGGTTGTGCTCGGCGAGGTAGTGAGGATCGTAGGTAACGGCGAGCGCAAGGGCTGCATCGGCCATACCGGCATCGGCCAGGCGGCGGAACAAGAGCCGAGCCGAGGCGACATCGCCGCTACGCAGCAAATCGCGAGCGCGCTCCATCAGCCTCGCCGTTTCAGGATCGACCGGCCGAATGGCCGCCCGGCTCTCCTGGCCCGAGCCGATCTGTTGGTTGGGAGCCGCCGGTTTCGACTTGGCGATCCATTCGAGCTGCACGGCGCGGCTTTCCATGAGTCTTTTGGTCGGCGAGAGCAGCTCGATTGCGGTATTCATGGTGCCGACAAAGTCTTTGGGCGCATAAACGTAGACGCCATTGAGGTCGGCCGGCGACAATTGCCAACTCGCGTCGCTGACGGGCACACCCGCCGACAGCCGCGTGCCCAGGGCAAGACCGGCCAGCATCAGGGATTCGTGGCCGGTCGCCGAAGCGACGGAGACCCCGAGTGAAAGCGGTTCGTTGGAAAAAGCTCTTTGATTTTCGACGACCAGCCGTGCTGGCGGCGGCTCGCTTTCGGGCTCATGGAGCGGGGGTGCGGCCGCTGGAACCGTCGCGGTCGCGGCGACATTGGCGGGCTTCGAGGGTTGGGCAGAATGGAAAGCGGGCATGACCGTGAAGCCGTAGGCGATGATCGCGGCACCCAAGACCATCGCCGCGACAAGCATCGGAGCGACAACACGGCGCCGCGCCCCATTCGGCGGCTGCGGCACCACCTCCGGCTCAAGACCGAGGCGCCGTCGCGGCCCGGACTCGGTGAAATGACCGTGAGGCAGCGGGTCGTCCTGCCCAAGCGCCAAGCCTCCAATTGGCAACCGCAAATTCGCGGTCGGGGGCAGGGAGGGCGGGGCAGGAGTGGATTCCGGGTCGCCCAGGGATCGGGCCAGCTCGATTGCGGCTTTGATGGCGTCTTCGATCCGCGTCTGGGCGGCGCTGACGGTTTCGTCGTCGTCGGCCGACGTTTGTTTGTGTTCTTCCGCCGGTGGGTGATCGCACTCAGGCGCGAGCGGCAATGTTTGCGGATCGGACCTGTGACCGTCCGGCGTCGGCCCCGTGCGCGCGCGTCGCGGCGCATAAAGATCCAGGCCTTCCAATTCGGTGTCTTGCGGAATTGGAGTACTCATACTCGCCTCCAACGATAGAGGTTTCGGCCGACCTCACGCAGCGTGCATCCTGGTCTTGCAACATCACGCCGCCAGCGCCCTAGTTCTTCGCGCGGCGGTTCCAATCCAAGAATTGGGCATACAGGTTTTCGAGTTCCTGCGGGGATAGGTTGACGCGTCCTTGCCGCGCCATGAAGTCCTTGAACGCGGCAAGCGACGTCTGGTCGACCGCGTCGACATGCTGAGCACGCCAGCGATCGATCCAGTCCTGCGCAGCCTTGAAGCGCTGCCAGCCGGGCACCACCGCGGAAACGCTCGCTTCCTTCCATTTCGGATGGCGCGGCGGCTTGGAGAATTCATCGATCCGGGAAAACAGCGCATCGACAAACCTTGCGACCCTCTGGTAGCGCTCGGTATTCTCCTGCCAATTGAACGCCACCAGAAGGATGCCGGCGGCGACGGTGTCGATTTTCTCGCCTGGAGCAAGCAGGTTTGGATAGTCGTCGCTGGTGAACTCCGACGGCAGATAGAGGTCCTGGAGCCTCTGGTCGTAGGGGATCGAGACCAGATGCAGTCGCCGATTCTCGTTCTTGAGGTTGCGCGCGATCGGCATCACCTTGGCGGTACCCACGATCCAGGCGTCCGCTTTGCCGTCGATGACTTCCTGCAAGGCGCCGGTGTCATCGTTAAGGTGCGTGGAATCGTAGGTGACGTTGATTTTGAGCCGCGAGAATATCGCCTTCGCCGAATAGAGACCGACGTCCTTTGGCGCCTCGATCCGTTTGCCCTCGAGATCGAATACCGTCTTTATCTCGGTTGGCGCGATGATATGAATCTCATCGTTGTAGAGCTTCATAATGTAGCGCAGCCGGTCGGTGATATTGGAGCCGTATTGAATCTTGTAAAATTCGGGGACGTCGGTCGCCACCAGGCCCATGTCGATGCTCTTGAGGTAGAGCACGTCGATGACGTTCTGGACTGGTCCCTTGCCGAGGACCGGCAGGATGCGCAGCTTGTCCTTCTCATCGAGGACGCGCGCCATGTCGGCGGCAAACACCGATTTTGCCCCGCCGGCTGGCGCGGTGATGATGGTGACGGTGCCGGCATTGACCGCGTCGCGGTCGGGGAACGTCCACGGCGTCGTCAGCGGCGTAAACACCGGCTGTGTCGCGCCCGATTGCGGCTGGGAGGCCGGCCCGGTCTGGGCAACCGCGTCATGCAGCCACGCCCCAGCCGCTGCGACGACGAGCGCAATCGGAATTAAATACCTCATGATTCACCTGACACTTTGATCGTATGAGTCCTTGATCGCGTCGAGCAGACGCCGCGCCCTATTGCGAGCTTGTCAAGCAATCAACATAACGTTGACTAGGTCAGCTCCCGCCATTAGCCCATTTGAAATCGTGCCGAAACAGCGGCACATATTACATCCAAGAAACGTGCTTAGGTCCGGAAGCCGACTCCAAAAAAGATCAAAGCAAGATTAGTCTTACGGGGTAACGTAAATGTCGTTTCCGACGTAATTGACTAAGCGCGCAGCAGGTGCAGACCCGTGAGCGATCGCGGATTAACGTTTACGTCCATCGGCAATTCTAAGACCAACTTGGAGGCGCTATCGTACGAAGCCAAAAAACCAAAGGTTGCTCGCGATGGCGGAGCACAGATTCAAGATCGGCCAGGCTGTCTATTTTCGCCCCAAGAAATCGAGACCAGCCTTCCGGGCGCCGGTGGGACCTTATCAGATCACTAAGCGTTTCCCGGCGACAGGTGGAGAGTTCGAGTACGCAATTATAAGCGCGCATGAAAATAACGAACGTGTCGCGAAAGAAAGCGAGCTAACGCGATTAGAAAACAGAGCGCCACTGACGCGACGTAGGCGCGAAATTTGAGCACAGCGGCTTGGTTTCTGCTTCGATCCGCACACAGGGACCCACCACCCTCATTAAAGTACGAGCCCGTGCCGTAGGGGCGCATTTGATATCATGGACGAGTAATCATTCCGCGAACGTTCGAACGACTGTGGCCGCGTTGTCACGCCACCATGGTCGATTTCTTGGAAGCCGGCGGCCTTTGTCCAAGGATCTGAGTGCGAATCGCATCCTCGATACGAGAGAGTGCATTCTCGCATTCCTGCGCTCGTGCCTCAGCACTTCGCGCACGCATTTCCAGCTGAGGCAATCGATTCTCCGCTGTTTGCACGCGAGCCCTTTCTCTCTTCAAGGCTTCTCCAGCTTCTTGAAGCTTGAGGTGGGCTTGCTGAATGCACGTCTCGGCCGCTCGTTGCTGCGTTTCAAGGTCGTGAATATGCCTTTCGGCAAGCTTTAATTTTTCAGTTGCCTCCTCAGCAAGACCTCGGGCCCGACTTTCAAATTCGTTCGCGCGATTCTCAATACTCCTGACCATCTCGGCGGCTTGATAAACAAGGTCCAGTGCGGTCCCGCCATCTCCGTTGGTCGTAGTCGGGGGAACACCCGGAAAGTTGAAGATCTTATCGCCCGGTTCGATTTGAACCGAGTTGGAAAGATGATCTCGCATATGTTTATTTAGCCAATCCAGGTTGTCCATTGTCCGATTTCCTCAGTCTGCGAGAAAATTAACAAGGCGTTAAGCCGCGCGATATTATTAGACTGAATGGTAAACAAGTCCTTTACCGAGAGCGTTCTTGCTCGCTGCGCCAGCGCAACGGAGAGGGAAATGAACCGTCTAATGTCACTGCGTTTTCAGAGAAAAGGTCAGCTTTTTCATACAGTCAGCCAACGTCATGCCGCCTGCTCCGACACGAGATGAATTTTGTGGTACGGTCGATTCGACACACATGCACTTGCCTCATTAAGGGCCGCATCTGCCCTGGCAAGAATTTCAGTCCACCCCACGTTAGAGAGGCCCTGGTCCCAAATACCCGGGATTGTAGCGTCTGCCTTTCTTCTTGGCTGTAAGGAGGCGGTCATCGCGGCAATTTTTTCACGGGCGTATGCGACAAAAGTCATCGTTCCAGGACGGACAATCTCGTCTGGTATATTTGTCGGTGCCTGGGACAGCGGTTTCGCGCGTGAACTATCTAGCTCCGCTTCCAATTCTTGAATGCGTTTCACTGCACGCTGCAATGTTTTGACTGCCGTCTCGGCGATGTTCCGCGTGTATCGTTCAGTCTCATTGGCGCGTGCCTCTGCATCCTGAACCGCCTTCGCCGCCTGATCTATCAATTCGAGCATCACATCACCGCCATTGAAGCGACGCGGCGTTTCGATTGGTTCGGCGATTTGTTTTCGCAAGCGCTGTTCTCTTGCGGAAACCTTGTCCGACGGATGCCTTGTACGTCGGGGGGCCGCCGGATTCTGTCCCTTGGTCCTACTCAGCCAACCGAATATTTTAAAGCTTTTATTCGGCCCCGATGACATCGGTGGCGGTGTGGCCTCGCCCGAAGCCCTTTTTGCGCTCTTCATGACGATCCCTCGCTCCCTGGGAGCGATTAAAGAGGTATTAATCGCGCAGATTATCTTGCTGGAAATGGTAAACAAAATCTTACTTGCCGGCGCAACGCTTTGCCCTTTAAGGCGTACTCAGGTCCTACGCCCGCGTTCAAAGTGAACGTCTCGTCTGTCGCACTTTCGGATCTCACGAATTTTCACATTGCCTCTGTTGCGCTTCTTGCCGGCGAAAGCCTCCACATCGTCGAATATTTCCTATTGCGGAAGGCGATCCCCCGCCGAAAAAGCCTACGGCCTAATGTTCGGACCTAATCTGCGCTTCCCAAGAGTCGGCGAGCCAATCTATCAAATATCGGCGAATCGAAGCGCTTCATTGCTCGGTATAACTTGTAAAG